>Ga0209382_10008457_pt1 | contig 12971 bp, 14 predicted proteins | sample SoiMetdeltSBSDD5_FD_187599 | JGI IMG/M metagenome (GOLD analysis project Ga0209382, IMG submission 187599) | Bulk soil microbial communities from a Populus tree surrounding site in Tennessee, USA - Soil MetaG P. deltoides SBSDD5 (SPAdes) (version 2) | ecosystem: Environmental > Terrestrial >... | reverse complement strand
ATGACTCGTTGGCCTTGAAACTCTACGGTCGCAAAAAGATTACCGAGCGCCACCGGCACCGGTATGAATTTAACAACGACTACATTGAACGCTTCACTACCAAGGGAATGGCGCTAAGCGGCGTGTCACCCGACGGACGGCTGATGGAGATCATGGAACTTAAAGATCATCCCTGGTTCCTGGGCTGCCAATTTCACCCGGAATTCAAATCGCGCCCGATGGATTGTCATCCTCTCTTTAAAGGCTTCATCAAAGCGGCCTTGCAAAATCGGCAAGCCCTCAGAGAAGTACCCCGCATCAAAGTCGCGCGTACCTGATCGTTGCGAGTTATCGGGTCTTTCTATCCATGAGCACCAAGCGCGTAAAAGTAGGCAATATCGAGATCGGCGCCGGGCGCCCCCTCGTGGTTATCGCCGGCCCTTGCGTGATCGAAAGTCGAGAGTCGGCCTTAAAACACGCCTCGTTGCTAAAAGAAGCCGCTGACCGGGTTGGGCTTCCGTACATCTTCAAATCTTCTTACGATAAAGCGAATCGTTCATCGGTCGATTCCTATCGCGGGCCGGGATTGGGCAAGGGCTTGGAAATTCTCGCCGAGGTCAAGCAAAAGACCGGGATACCCATACTCACCGACGTTCATGAGAGAGAGCAGGTTGCGTCCGTGAGCGAGGTCGCCGATGTGCTGCAAATCCCCGCGTTTCTCTGTCGCCAGACCGACTTCGTTGTCGCGGTGGCTCAATCAGGGAAAGTGGTCAACGTAAAGAAGGGGCAGTTTCTAGCACCGTGGGATATCGGCAATATCGTCGACAAGATTCTCTCCGCCAACAATGATCAAATTTTGCTCACCGAACGGGGAGCTTCCTTCGGTTACAACAATCTGGTTTCCGACATGCGGTCGTTAGTGGTTATGCGAGAACTGGGATATCCTGTGGTCTTCGATGCAACCCACAGCTTGCAGCTCCCAGGCGGTTTAGGAAAAGCATCCGGCGGTGAAAGAAAATACATTGGCCCGTTGGCGCGCGGCGGCGTCGCCGTGGGTGTCGATGCGCTCTTTATGGAAGTTCATGAAAATCCCGACCTAGCACTCAGTGATGGTCCCAATTCGCTGCCATTGGGGGAGTTTGAAGGAGTGCTTCGGATCGTTAAAGAAATTGATGGCATCTTGAAACGAGAATTTGGGACGTGAACAAAACAGTCATCTTGCAGCGAGCGAAAGAAGTGCTGAATATCGAAGCGATGGGCATTGTTTCGCTGATCGATCGCCTCGACGATCGTTTTATCCAAGCCGTTGAATTGCTTTATAACTGTCGCGGCAAGGTGGTCGTGACCGGGTTGGGAAAATCTGGGCTCATTTGCCGCAAAATTGCCGCAAGCTTTTCGAGCATGGGCACACCTTCTTTTTTTCTTCACGCCGGCGATGCTAATCACGGCGACATGGGGATGATCGTGGAAGGAGACGTTATTCTAGCCATCTCCAATAGCGGGGAGACTGAAGAGATTCTAACGCTGATCCCGATTCTCAAGCGAATCGGTGTGAGGCTTATCGCCATGACGGGGAATCACGACTCGACCCTCTCCCGTGCGGCGGACGTTGTTCTCGATGCGAGCGTCACGGAAGAAGCCTGTCCTCTCGGGCTATCGCCGACGGCAAGTACCACCGCGGCGCTTGCTCTAGGTGACGCCCTTGCGGTTGTCCTATTGGAGAAAAAGGGGTTCAAGGAAGAAGATTTTGCGCTGCGCCATCCGGGTGGAATACTCGGACGCAAACTGTTCCTACGGGTCGTGGATTTGATGCACCGGGATGCCGATGTACCGCTGGTAGGCGAGGAAACTCTCATGAAGGAGGCCATCCTAGTTATAACCTCGAAGCGTTTGGGTATCACGGGCGTGACCGATAAACGAGGTGATCTGATTGGGGTCATCACCGACGGAGACTTGCGCAGGGGCCTGCAAGCCCACGGCGATCGTATCCTCAGTAAGAGAGCGGCAGAGATTATGACCTTAAAGCCTCGATCGATTGAGAAAGATGCCCTCGCGTCACAGGCTCTGGCAAGGATGGAAGAGAATGTGCCCCGCCCGATCACTTCGCTTTTTGTTGTGGAGCAACCCGCTGATAGGACGCCCATCGGGATCCTACATATTCACGACCTTCTCAAAGCCGGGATCGCTTAAGCAGCTCGTGAAGCACATCTCCCCCGGCGTTCAAAAGAAAGCGGTAAAAATAAAGCTAATCCTGTTTGATGTCGATGGAGTCCTCACGGACGGCGGCATCATCATCGACGATCGAGGAGTGGAAGCCAAACAATTCGATGTACGCGACGGGCAAGGCATCACATTACTCATCCATTTCGGGATCAAAGTGGGCTTCATAACCGGACGTTACTCCAATATTGTCCGCCGCCGCGCGAAAGAACTGGGCGTAACGATTGTCTATCAAGGTGTGAAAAACAAGGTCGAGATCTATGATCGGATTAAACGGAAGACCGGACTGAAAGATGAGCAGATCGCGTATGTGGGAGATGATATATTGGATCTGCCGGTACTGCGAAAGGTGGGATTGGCGATTACGGTTAGGGATGGTTGGGCAGGTCTCAAATCCCGGGTCGATTACGTGACTAAAAGTGGAGGAGGAAGGGGGGCGGTGAGGGAAATTTCAGAATTGGTGCTTAAGATACAAGATATGTGGAAGGAACTTTAAGGGCGCTAAAAATCAAGCAAATTCGTCAAGTTTGCTCAAGTCGGTAGCAATTTTCGTGCCCATTACTTTACAGGTTTTTTAAAGAGTGGTATTTTTATAGCTTCCTGAGGCTCATTAATGCGTAGACGCAATAGGCTCATACTGCTGGTGGTCATTTTTCTATCTCTGGGAGGTGTGGCCTACAAAGTCGCCGAGAGTCTTTGGATCATGAAGGCCGAGGAGATCAGGAAAAATCCACTTAAGGCGCTGGAATATATCCCAGAGTCCGCGCTTCAGATCAAGGATTTTCGCCGCGCTAAAATCGAAAACGGAAAAAAGATTTGGGAGCTCTTCGGCGATGAAGCGAATTATTTTAAGGAACAGAAACAAGCGACGATAAAAAAACCGCGCTTTTACTACTACAATAAACAGGGCGAGACCGCCGAAACAACGGGTGATAATGCTCGCCTCTTCTTCAACGAGAAAGAGCTCGAGAAAATGCAACTTGAAGGTGGAATTCAAGTAACCTATCAGGGATACGTGCTGAAGTCCGAAGAGGCGACCTATTTCGCCGACACAGGTCGGATTGTTTTACCGAAGCGAGCCACCGTGGTAAGCGACGGCCTGGAAGTAGAAGGATCGAGGATGGAGGTTGAACTTGAGGTCAAAAAGGTGCGCTTGATGCAGAACGTTAAGACTAAGATCGAGCCCGATAAGCTGACGAAAAAAGATAAAAGATCTGAACCAAACCAGGCAAGCGGAGGGTAAATGGGTTCTTCAGTGCTAAGGGTATCGCTATTTCTTGTCCTCTTATTATCCGCTTCTGTGGTTATCGCCCTGGGCGATGCTGCGACGCCCGCGAAAGATGAGTCAAAAACAAAGGGCGGGACGGGGTTTGAATTCAACAAAAAGGATCCCATTTATATCACCTCCGATTGGATGGAGTTTGATCAGACCAAGGGTACGATCACGTATAAGGGACGCGTGGTTACAACCCAAGGAGATATGACCCTAAGAAGTGAGACCCTGACGGCCGACTATAGTGAGAATATGAAGCAGATTAAGCAAATCGTTGCCGAGGGGAAAGTGAATGTCACGCAAGGCAATAGGGTGGCGACGGGGGAGAAGGCAGTTTTTGACGACCAGGCCAAGACGGTGACCTTGACCGGTAATCCCATTATGCGGCAAGGCAATAGCCAAATCAGTGGATCGCGGGTCATCTACTTTGTCGAACAGGACAAAGCTGTGGCTGAAGGAGACGGCAAAGTTAGGGTACAGGCGACGATATTTCCGGAAGAGCTACAGGCAAAGGACAAAGGAGAGACCGCTTCGAGCAATTAGAGATGAGCGTTCTTTCAGCGGAGGCGGTGGCAAAAACTTACAATGGTCGTCGCGTCGTCAACGGAGTCAATATTGAGGTTAGAGGTGGTGAGATTGTCGGCTTGCTTGGTCCAAACGGCGCAGGGAAAACTACGACGTTTCATATCATGGTGGGGTTGGTTCAGCCTGACGAGGGTAAGGTGCTTTTGAACGACCAGGATCTCACCGGCGCGCCGATTTACCAACGCGCACGGGCGGGAATCAGTTATCTCCCGCAGGAATCTTCGGTCTTTCGCCGCCTAACCGTAGAGGGAAATCTCTTTGCAATTTTGCAGACCCTTGATCTCGACGGCGTGCAACAGCAGGAGAGATGTGAGGCGCTTATGAAGATGCTCGGTGTAGACCACCTTGCCGACCACAAAGCCTTCACGTTGTCTGGTGGAGAGCGGCGGCGAGTAGAAATTGCCCGCGCGTTGGTTCTTTCTCCTTATTTTGTTCTCCTGGACGAACCTTTTACCGGTGTCGATCCCATTGCCGTTGCAGAAATTCAGAAAATCATCCGTAAATTGATCGTGAGCGGAATCGGGATTCTCATTACGGACCATAATGTTCGGGAAACGTTGGGGATTTGCGACCGAGCCTATATTCTTAGCGAAGGCACCGTTCTAGAAGAAGGAACGCCGGAAAAGATCGCCACGAGCGCCAAGGCGAGGAAATTTTATTTGGGAGAAGGTTTTAAGTTCTAACTATGGCTCTAGAGATTCGTCAGGTCCAGAAACTCGCGCAGCAATTGGTCATGACACCGCAGTTGCAGCAGGCGATCAAGCTGCTCCAGCTGTCCCGTGTCGAATTACAGGAGATGATTTCGAAGGAGCTGCAAGATAATCCCGCCTTGGAGGAAGGAACCGCTGAGGAGACTGAGAACGGAGACCAACCCAAGTTGGAATTGCCGCCAGACGGCGCGGAACCCATGACGGAGCCCGTGATCAACCGCGAGCCCGCCGTTGACAAGATCGGTACGCTGGACTGGCAAGAATATCTCGATACCCATTCCAACTCCATCCACGGATCTTTGACCGCCGAAGCTACCGGAGACGATGGCGACAGCCCGCCTTCCTGGGAGAATAGCTTAACCAAGAAGAGCTCGTTGGAAGATCATTTGATTTGGCAACTCCGTCTCTCAAAGATCTCCGAGCGCGAAGAGACCATCGGTTTTTACGTCATCGGCAACTTGGACGAGAACGGTTACTTGGCCCTTTCCGTGGAGGAACTCTGCAAGGCTACGGAAAGTAGCCCTGAGGAAGTGGAGAAAGTACTCAAGCGAATTCATTTCTTTGATCCGGTAGGGGTTGCGGCGCGGGATCTGAAGGAATGCCTGCTGGTACAGCTTGAGAACCTCCAGTTCGGTGACAGTTTGGCGGCTCGAATCGTGCGCGATTACCTGAATTACCTGGAATCCAAACGTTACGAAAAAATGGCTCGCGAGCTGAGTGTTACCGTGGATGAAATCGCCGACGCGGCTCACGTGATTGCGTCCCTTGAGCCAAAGCCATCGCGTGGTTTCGGACAAGAGGAAGTTCTGACCGTTTTGCCCGACGTCTTCGTGGAAAAAATCGGCAACGAATACGTCATCTACCTGAACGACGACGGCGTACCACGGTTGAGGATAAGTTCACTTTACCGCCGTATGGTGGGCCAGGAAGGAGCCGCAGAAGAACAGGCGCGCCAATACCTCCAAGAGAAGGTGCGCGCAGCTACCTGGTTGATCAAGAGCATTCAACAGCGGCAACAAACCCTCTACCGTGTGACCCAAAGCATTTTTAAATTTCAGCTGGAATTCCTCGATCACGGAGTGAGTCACCTAAAACCCATGGTGCTTCGCGATGTCGCTGAAGACATACACATGCATGAATCCACGGTGAGTCGAGCCACCGCCAACAAGTACGTCCACACACCGCAAGGGCTCTTTGAGCTCAAGTTCTTTTTCCAAAGCGGTCTCAAAAGCGGTACCGGGGACGACGTCGCGAGCGAAAGTGTGAAGGAGAAAATCCGCGGCATTATCGCTTCCGAAGACCCCCGAAAGCCCCACAGCGACCAACACATTGCCGCGCTTTTGTCGAACGATTCTATCGATATCGCACGTCGTACGGTAGCCAAGTATCGGGAAGCCATGGGCATTCTCCCTTCGTCAAAGCGGAGACAGCCCTATTTCAGAAAATAAGTTCTGGAGCGGTAGACTGCACAATGAGCGACGTGAAAGTTGCGGTGACTTTCCGCCATACGCCACCGACTGATGCGTTGAAACATTACGCTCAGGAAAAAATCCACCGCATCGGAAGGTATTTCTCACGACCCTTGGAGGCCCATGTGGTTCTATCTGTGGACTCTAAGGAACGCCAGACGGCGGAAATCGAGTTGCATACGCACGGAGCCATGATCCATGGCAAGGAAGAAACCGATGATCTCTATGCGGCCATTGACTTAGTGATTGACAAGCTTCAGCGCCAGGTGCAAAAGCAAAAAGAAAAGACCAAGCTTAATCGAAGAAGGGCGAAAGAGTGAAGATTACAGATTTTCTGACTGTGGACGCGGTTATCCCCGCCCTCGCGGCTCGCGAAAAAAACGCCGTCCTGAAAGAGATGGCGACCGGACTGGCTGCGAACCATCCAGTACTGGATGAGAAAAAGGTGCTTGAGGTTTTGTTGGAAAGGGAGCGGATCAGCACAACCGCCATTGGTGAAGGCGTGGCGATCCCGCATGGAAAGCTTCGCGGGGTCGACCGTGTAGTAGGAATTTTCGCCCGTAGTCTGGAGGGAGTTGATTTTGCTTCTCTAGACGGCGGACCGACGCACTTGTTCTTCGTTCTGATCGCTCCGGAGAATGCAGCAGCCGATCACCTGAAGGCCTTGGCGAGAATTTCCCGATTGCTCAAGGACCCCACTTTTCGCAGCCGCCTTATCGAAGGGAAGACAAGACAAGAAATCTTCGAAATCATCGCCCAAGAAGATCAAAAGTTCTGACCTCGTATGGCCGATGGTCTGGATATCATCATCATCACCGGTCTTTCCGGTTCCGGCAAGAGCGTTGCTATTCATGCTCTCGAAGACAACGGATTCTTCTGCATCGATAATCTGCCGGCGCTGTTAATCCCAAAGTTTATTGACCTTTGCCAAGGGTACCAGGAAGAGATTAAACGGATCGCCCTGGGCGTCGATTTAAGAGGCGGCCAGTTTTTACAAACTTGGCCACAAGTTCTAGCTGAGATGCGCGCTGCCGGCCATCATGTCCAGGTGCTCTTTTTCGATGCTTCCGATGAGGTGCTGCTGCGTCGATTTAATGAGACTCGGCGCCCGCATCCACGCGCAGGTCAAGGATCGATTCAGGAAGGCATTACGCGGGAGCGTAAAGCGTTGGAAGGCATGCGGGAACTCGCCGATAAGGTAATCGATACCAGTGATTTGAATGTGCACGAACTCAAGCGAGAGATGGAGGAGAGCTTTTGCCAAGTCTCGGGCTCCCGCCGCATGACGATGTTTTTGACTTCCTTCGGATATAAGTATGGCATTCCGCACGACACGGATATCATTTTCGATGTTCGATTTCTGCCGAATCCGTATTTTGTCCAGGAACTCCGAGCAAAGAGCGGACTAGAATCCGAGGTTAAAGAGTATGTTCTTAAAAACGAGGAGACGAGGGCATTTCTCGATCGACTTGACGCGCTTTTGGAGTTTACGTTACCGCTCTACGAACGGGAGGGAAAAAGCAGTCTAACCGTCGCCTTGGGTTGTACCGGGGGACGGCATCGCTCCGTCGTGCTGGTTGAAGAGCTGCGGAAAAGGCTAAGCCAGGATAAATTCCCCATCCACGCTAAACACCGAGATATCGATAAATAGCTGAATGAGTAAACTTATTAAGAGGTTGGAGATCAAGAACAAGCTCGGGCTCCACGCTCGAGCGGCGGCCTTGCTAGTCCAAACCGTGAACAAGTTTGCCGCCCAAGTGAGTTTTTCGAAAGATGGACAGATTGCCGATGGCAGGAGCATTATGGGCGTTCTGACGTTGGCTGCGACGCAGGGCAGCAAGATCCAAGTCGAGGCCACTGGCGAGGATGCGGAACGAGCGATACGGGCCATCGAAAAATTGATTGACAAGAAATTCAACGAAAACGAGTAAGGTTGAATCGACCCCCCTTATTCGATATAGAAAACTGATTAATTTTGATTTGGTTAGACCCCGGAGGTAACTTCAATGGCAGGCAAGGATTTTTTATTTACTTCAGAGTCGGTCTCTGAGGGTCATCCGGACAAGCTTTGCGATCAAGTCTCGGATGCAATTTTAGACGCCCACCTGGCAGGGGATCCGGACAGCCGGGTCGCCTGCGAAAGTCTAGCGAAGACCGGGATGGTGGTCGTTGCGGGCGAAATCACCAGCAAAGCCAAAGTGAATTACGCCGACGTCGTTCGCGAAGTCATTCGCGATATCGGCTATAACGATTCCGCCATGGGTTTTGACGGCAACACCTGCGCGATCCTGACAGCCGTCGAGCAGCAGTCGCCGGATATCTCTCAGGGGGTCACCGAAGGCGAGGGGCTGCACAAAGAACAAGGGGCCGGTGATCAGGGGATGATGTTCGGTTACGCCTGCGACGAGACTCCGGAGCTGATGCCATTTCCGATCCAGATGGCTCATAGCTTGGTCAAGTATCTGGCTAAGATTCGCAAGGGCGGTGAAGCTTATTTTCTCAGGCCTGACAGCAAGTCCCAGGTGACCGTTGAATATCGCGACGGTAAACCGGTGAAAGTTCAGAGCGTGGTTATTTCCAGCCAGCACAGTCCCGAAGTCGAATACAACAAGCTCAAAGAAACCATCATCGATGGCGTAATCAAAGCGGTGATTCCGACGGAATACCTCGATAACCATACCGTCTACCACGTGAACCCAACGGGCCGTTTCGTGGTCGGCGGTCCCCAAGGCGATTGCGGGCTCACCGGACGCAAGATTATCGTCGACACCTATGGAGGTATGGGACGCCACGGCGGCGGCGCTTTTTCGGGCAAAGATCCTTCCAAGGTAGATCGTAGCGCGGCATATATGGCGCGTTACGTCGCCAAGAATATCGTCGCGGCGGAGCTGGCCACGAAGTGCGAGGTTCAACTAGCCTATGTGATCGGGGTTGCGCGCCCGGTTTCGGTTCTGATTGATACCTTCGGCACCGGCGTCATCCCAGAAGCTAAGCTTGCCAAGATCGTGCAAGAGCACTTTGATCTCAGACCTAAAGGCATCATTCAGACCCTCGACCTCAAGAGACCCATCTATCGCTCTACCGCCGCCTACGGCCACTTCGGACGCACGCCGGAGGAAGGTCAATTCTCGTGGGAAAAGACGGATCGGGCTGAAGATCTCAAGAAAGCAGCGGCCCGCACATAGTCGCGGACGGTGGGGAGGAAAATTCCAGCATGGCGAACAAGTACGACGTCAAAGATTTTCGTTTAGCTCAAAACGGCCGGAAGCGGATACTATGGGCCGGTCAGGACATGCCGGTTCTGCAGCGCGTGCGCGAGCGATTTCGCAAGGAGAAGCCGCTCCGGGGCATGCGTTTTTCCGCTTGCCTTCATGTTACCGCGGAAACCGCCAATCTGGTTCAGACTTTGAAAGCCGGTGGCGCGAATGTCGTCCTGTGCGCGTCCAATCCGCTTTCCACGCAAGACGATGTCGCAGCGTCGCTGGTACAGCACGACAAGATACCCGTCTATGCTGTCAAGGGAGAGGATAACAAGACTTATTACCGTCATCTGCGCGCGGCTCTGGATCACGAGCCGGTAGTTACGATGGACGATGGCGCCGACCTGGTTTCCTTACTGCACACGGATTATTCGAATCTAGCATCCAACTTGATCGCCAGTATGGAAGAGACCACCACGGGGGTGATTCGGCTGCGCGCCCTGGAAAAGGATGGAGCGCTCAGAATTCCCGTAATCGCGGTCAACGACGCCGCCACGAAGCACCTTTTCGACAACCGCTACGGTACCGGACAATCTACGATCGATGGCGTTATTCGGGCGACGGACATGCTGATTGCCGGAAAGCGGGTTGTCCTTGCCGGTTACGGGTGGTGCGGTAAGGGTGTGGCGGCGCGGGCGCGCGGCATGGGCGCCAAGGTGATCGTAACCGAAGTGGATGCAGTCCGGGCTCTCGAAGCGGCGATGGATGGCTTTGAAGTGATGACGATGAAGGAGGCCGCCCGGGTGGGCGATCTCTTTATCACGCTCACCGGAGACATGCACGTCATTGCGGAAGAGCATCTGAAGGCCATGAAAAACGGCGCGGTGATTTGTAACTCCGGTCACTTCGATATCGAAATCGACCTCAAAGCGCTGAAGAAACTTTCCACCAAAGTGGAAAAAGGCGTGCGTAATTTCGTCGATGCCTATACGCTGCCTGGAGGAAAGAAGATTTACCTGATCGGCGAAGGTCGACTGGTCAATCTCGCTGCCGCGGAAGGACATCCGGCTTCAGTGATGGATATGAGTTTTGCTACGCAGGCCTTGGCCTCTGAATGGGCTGTGAAAAACCGCAACGAGCTGACTCCCAAAGTCTATGAGGTCCCCATCGCGGTGGAAAATTGGGTCGCAAAGCTCAAACTCGCATCGATGGGTATTCGCATCGATTCTCTGACCCAGGAGCAGGAAAAATATCTTTCTTCCTGGGCCCACGGTACGTAGTCGTTTCGTCAAGGGCTTTTCCCAAAGGCTTCGGGAGGTTGGGTTGCTTTCCGGAGCCTTTTTATTTTCCTCAACGGGGAAATCGAGAGGGACCGACAGGTTGCGCCACGCCAGTCTGTTTTGTCATTTGAATTTTTGGGATTCGAAACGCTATAGAACGGCTTGACCTAAAGCTAGCCGTCGGAATAATAATATCCTGAAAGATCTAGCAATCCTGAACTTACAAGGAGGGCTCCATGAATGCAGTGCAAAAATTTATCTTATCCGCCCGCAAGCTTCACGCCGAGGAAAAAGATGCTGCGAAACGGTGGGAGAAAATGACTCCGCTGCTCGAAGAACTGATCGCTGACCCGGCGGTCAAGGAGCAATCAAAGAGTTGGCCTGCTTGCAGACAAAGCGATCGAGCACAAAACCTACTCTTCTACGAAGATCCCGACTACAAGTTTGTAATTAACGGATTGATCAAAGATCCAAAGTCGCGCACCCAAATCCACGATCATGCCCATAACTGGACTCTGTATGGTGTCCTCGACGGCCACGAGACCATCGAGCGCTACGAGCGCATTGACGATCGGTCAAGGCCCGAATACGCCGATATACGGCAGACGGAGAATGTGAAGGTAAGGCCGGGCAAAGTCGATCTGGTTGCGCCCTATCAAATCCATGCCGAAGAGAGCGGCGAAGAGCGAACGGTGGCCATTATCGTTCGGGCGGAAAAAGCAGGCGGCTTCTTACAGGGTCGATATGATCCCGCGACGAAAAAATACTGGCAGGGTTACGGTCCGGAGCAGATTCCTTACGAATTGAAATAACGCAAACTCACGATCCTGGGGTTTTTCGTATTCCCTTAACGTGTAACCAGCGAGGTAACCGTGGCTGATGGAGGACCTGACAGTAGACCCCGTATCGCAGTCTTTTCGGGACCTACCGCTACGATTCAAAACAGCGAGCCGCTCGTCACCAGCAATAAGGCGCGTGAAAAATACGGCTTGCCATTGCGTACGAATCCGGACGGCTCGCCCATGCGGTTCGACGTGTTGCGCGCGCAACGTTTGGCCGCGGCCGTCACGGTTTACGTTGAACAATTCGGCGCTCACCCGCTAGAACGTGATGCCGCCGAGCTTTACGGCCCGCCTGACGGTTACCTGGATGCTAGCGGGGTTTTTCACAAAGAGCGCACCAGCCCCGGCGACAAACCGGTCTATGAAGTAACTCTCAAGCCGGAGGACGGTCTTTATCCGCTTCCTTACATGGCGCGCCAAGCCAACGGTCAGCCCTGGGAAATGGATGGCACCGAAAAAAACGCGCCTGCGGGACTTTGCCGGGTGCCATTCTTTCCGGACGGGTCGCGTCTATTTGAAGAGATCGATCGGTTCGGCATTTCTAACGAAGGTGTCGGTTGTCTGCTTACTGGAAAAGCCGAATTCGATTTCTACCGTGCGCTACCGTCCGGCGGCTACGCGAAAGGTCGGAGCGCCGGTGAACGAACAGACGCCGGCGAAGGGGACATCACGCCGGAAGTTCGCGGCGTAGATTTCTTTCCGTACCGGCCGGGTTACTTGCGTAAAGAACCTCCCATGGCTGCGTTAGCGCGCTTGACCAATGTCGTTCAGCGTGCGCTTAGCAGCGGCAAGTATCTGGGCGGGATATGGCTTGAGGGGAGCCCGTTCGTTGAAGAGACGATCTACTGGCTGAACTTGCTGATTGACACGAAGGTGCCGATCGTTGGCAATTCATCGCAGCGGCCCCATGGGGCCATTGGCAACGACGGAGATCGTAATATCGTCGATTCCGTGGACTACATCACTTCTCGCATTTGGGCGGACGAAAGCGGACGGGATTGTATCGGTGCGGTTGCGATTCTCGACGAGCAGATTTTTACCGCGCGGGACGTCCAAAAAGCCGACGCCCGCCCCGGTGGTTATATCGCCACGGGAGGACATGGCGGAATTATCGGCAGGATGGGGCATCCCGGTTTGCCGCAGTTCTCGTTTAAGACCGTCAAGCGGCATACCTACGACTCGTTGGTGAACATGACGGTGTTACCGAGAGAAATTCAAGGTTCAAGGGTTCAAAGTTCAAAGGTCGTTGCCATCACCGTGCCGATCAAAAATGAAGCGGGAGAATTGCTGCCAACAGCGATTCCGAAAGTCACGATCGTCAAGCATGCGCGTTATTTGCCGGAAGACACAACCGGCAATGCAGAGGAAGAAGTCGATATTCTTGCGCGCATTGAAAAGAATCTAGTCGATGCG
>Ga0209382_10008456_pt1 | contig 12973 bp, 7 predicted proteins | sample SoiMetdeltSBSDD5_FD_187599 | JGI IMG/M metagenome (GOLD analysis project Ga0209382, IMG submission 187599) | Bulk soil microbial communities from a Populus tree surrounding site in Tennessee, USA - Soil MetaG P. deltoides SBSDD5 (SPAdes) (version 2) | ecosystem: Environmental > Terrestrial >... | reverse complement strand
CGGCGAGGCGCCTTCCGTCGAGGAGCGGCAACGCGACTCGCTCGATCAGACCTTCGGTCTTCGCCAACTCAGGCGCCTTCCATTCCTCTTCCGCCAGCGTCTCCTTTTTCTTCTCTTGAATCCTCTTCTGTTCAGCGGCAGAGATTACAATTTCGCATGGCTCGCACGGCGCCGGGGCCGCCCGCCCTTCGGCGGTCGCGGCGTCGGCCCAGCAGAGTCCTTTCCCCGCTTCGCGATCCGACGTCAGGTAGAGGATGGCATGCTCGGCGTTGAAAGATTTGACCATCTGGCGGCACAGCCGCTGCTCGATGCAAATATCGGGGTCGCCTTTTTCGATGGCCTCGCGCACGGCTTCGTATCGTTTCACCTCCTCCTCAGTCCAGATGGCGCCGAGGTTGGGGAGCAACGCGCTTAACATGCTCGAAATGGTGTCGGCGGCTTCCTGGAGAATGCGCGGATCGATCGTGGTGAAGCCGCTCCCCATGCCGGGGCGATTCGGATCGATCCGGCGGTAGAGGGTCAACACGCCGATCGTCTGGTTTTTCTTCAGGCGCAAGGGAAGCCCTATCGCTTCGAATGTGAAATCCTCGGAAAGCGGTTTGCCGAAGGTGTAGGGCGCGTATTTTCTACCTTCCGATGTCAGGGCTTTTTCCTTCTTGTGAACAAAAAAATTGGGAACGTACTGTGGCGCTTCTTCAAAGGCCAGGCCGCCGGTCCACCGCTCGCCCTTCTTGTAGCGCGCGGCGTCAACCCACCTCGGGTCGGCCCACCCCTCTTGCGCGCGCAGGATGAACCTTTCGGCCTCTTTGTCCCAGATGAAGAGCGAGGCGATCTCGGCGTTGGCCGCCTTGCTGAGGCGCTTTACTGTTTCGTTCATTGTTTGCACAGGATTGGTGAAGTCAGCGTTGCGCACGAAATCTGAGTTGATGTCGAGCAGAAATTGCCGCTCTTTCAAGACCTTGAAGTGTTCGATCAGGTTGCTGACGCGATGGCTTAAGGCGTTCAATGCGCGCATTCGCGGCTCCGTGAAGTTCCAGGGCTGATAAGAGATCAGGCCGATGGTTCCGATGGGATTGCCGTCGGCGTCCCTGATCGGCGTGTTGGCGAACGAACGGATCTGTCGCATGACGGAGAGCGCGGAAGGGTTGTCATTGTAGGAATCGAGAACCGCCTTCTGCCATAGGGTCTTAGACGAGTCGTTTACCGCGACCGCGTCGTTTGTCTTGAACGCCCGCGCCGTGGGGGAGTCGCTCGAGATTTTGGTCTTCCGTCGAAGGTAGTTGAAAGCCTTATAGTAATCGCCCGCGCCGGCCACCATCTCCAACGCGCTCCCGTCGGAATTGAGCAGACGGACGTACCCGGCCTCGACCTCGAAGAGGGCGGTCGCGCGTTCCATATAGATCTTAAGCGCCTGGCCCAGATCGGCCGCGCGCAGACTCTCTATCAGGATCACGTCCAGCTCGCGCGCCAGGCGCGCCTCTTCGCCGTTGAGGAATCGCAGTATCATGTCGCCGACGACCGCGCCCAGCGACGTCAGGATCCGCTCTTCCGATTCGTAGAGGCGGCCTTTCCTGCGTCTCAAATCGCCCAGGTCGAACTGCAACGTGGCGATCAAATCTCCCTGGCGGTTATAGAGAGGGAGGACGCATTGGCTGATTATCCCGGATTTTTTGATCGCTTCCTGGTCGCAGTATTCGTTCTGACCCGAATCGTGGATGAAACTCAGCTCCCCGTCACGCGCGACGACGGCCAGGATGTCATTTTCTTTCAGCGGGCGTTTAGTCAACTCCACGATTTTCCTGAAGCGCGAGCCGATGGCGCCCAGGGCCACCAGCCATTTGTCGTCCTCGTTTTGCATGACCAGAGAAAGCATGGCGCCGGGGAAGCCGGTCTCGAAGACGACTCTTAAAGAGCCTTCGACCGCGTCGCGCAGATTGTGAAAGCCGGTCGGCGATCGCGCGGTTTCGGAAAAGGCCTTGAAGCCTGTGTAAGCGAGCGTTCGGTTGCGCATCTCGTCGCTGAAGCAGACCGTGGCGACGCCCCAGTCGCCGAAGAGAAAGCGCCCCGACTCATCGGCCCCGAACTCTCCGTCGAAAAAGCCGCCGAAGTAAATGTCTTTCCCGCCCGCCGGCGACCCTGCCACCCTTCCGGTTATCAACTCTTCGGCGTCTTCGGCGATGGCCTTTAAGTCCAGCGCGGAGCGGCGGTGGGAAGAGGAGTGGATGGCCAGACAGCCGACGGGCTTTTCGAGCGTCCACCACTTCAGCGAACGTTCCAGCCCACTTTTGGCCTCGCTGCGGATGCGCGCGAAATCGCTCAGGCCCAGACTCCCGGACATCGACCCGTGGCTAAGACTTAAGCTGAAGGGCGAGCCGGTGAAGACGCTGGCCACGACAATACGGTCGCGGTAAACCTCCGCGCCGGCGAACTGGAAGCCCGGCCTTGAAGTGACCCCGCCCACGAGCTGGATGCGTATGCGCGACTTCTGCAACAGCAGGCGGTGCAGTTCCGGCGTCAGATAAGAGGCTTTCTCGTCGCGGCGGCTGACGTTAGGCAGAAAACTCAAGAGCATGCGGACAGTCAAAGGTATGCGCGGGGGTCTGTGCGTTTCCAGAACGCTCAGCCCAAATTCTCTGAGAAGGCCGTCCACGGCGGCTTCGTGATCGTTGTGAACGTCGGCGCTCGCGTGGGCCTCGGCCTCTACCAATCGCGAGGCGAGACAGACGAGCAGCGCGCCGCGTTCGTGAATCCGGCGGTCGAAAAATACCGCTTCGACCGAGCCGCCGATCAATGGAACTTCGGCGGATTGGGCTTCGACATCGGCGCAGGCTCTGATTTTGTAGTCAGAGACCGCATACCGAATGCCGGAGATCATTCGCTTTATTGAACCGGGGTCGTCGTAGGCGGGAGAGGTCAGCAGTATCAGCAGGCGTGGCGGAAACTGCTCAGGGGCGCCGGTCTCTTCGAGACGCCGCAAACACTTCTCGGCCATCTCAACGCCGTCGTCGCCCTCGTGTTGGCCCGGCGCGCCGACGCCGCCACAAACGAAGGCCAGATAATTGAACATTTGGGCGCCTCCTCTTCTTTACAATTGATTCGGACGGGTCAGCCGTCGAAGCTCTTCCGCGTCGTCGCGCGCGCGAGGCGTTGGCTCGGGCCGCCGATACCTAGTTGGCGCGGGTGTGGAGATGTCGTCTTGCGCCGAGGGTACGGTAACACTTGGTAGGTAATTCCGAAACACAACCGCAATCGCAATTGTGATACCCGCAACGACGATCGCTACGAGGAGAAGGTTGCGATAATAGAGCCTCCTTGCGGACGTGACCCCGGTAATGACTCCGGTGACTACTTCGGAGACCATTCCCGCAACCAATCTGGAAAGATCATTCGTCTGTTTCATGTTTCCTCCTTTCTCTTGTTCTTGTTTACGACCGCGTAAGCAAGCGGTTTTGCGCAGCGGCGACCGCTTGCTTTACGCGGGCGCTGTACCAGTGTCCCAATGGTACGTGGTTCGAATTGGCTATAGAGCAGGATGCGTGCCATTCATCGGAAGAGGCTGAAAGAGTTTGCCACAATCTCATGACCCGCTCGCAGCCACTTGCAAGATAAAGGCTTTGCGTTCTTTCAATATGTGAAGCGGCGCCTCCCTGCGATCGACGGAGGCCGAATTGAATCGCCACGGAGGGGAATGAAATCCCCGAAGAGGGGAAAATCATGGCGTCTCGGCTGATTTGGCGAACGATAGTGGCAATGGCTCTGGGCGCGCTCAAAACTTTGACGCCATCCCCTGATTCCCGCAAGACTTGGCTGATTCCGCGCTTGATGATACCTTTGCCTGCCAACATCATAATTTTACACCGGAGAAATTATTTCGATATGACAATTGCCGACGCGCCTGTGATTGCGCCTTTGAATCCGCCTAGCCGAATCCTGCTCGGCCCGGGGCCGAGTCCCGTTGACGACCGCGTGCTTCGTATGATGAGCGCGCCGCTGGTCGGCCACCTCGATCCGTTTTTCGTCCGCGCGATGGACGAGACGCAGGAGTTATTGCGCTACGTCTTTGAGACCAACAACCGTTTGACGATGCCGGTATCGGGCACGGGCAGCGCCGGGATGGAGGCCGCCGTCGTGAACCTGATCGAGCCGGGCGAAGAGATAGTTATCTGCGTCAACGGTTATTTCGGCGAGCGCATGCATGAAATGGCCCTGCGCGCCGGCGCCAAACCGATTCGCGTCGAATGCGAATGGGGCGGGCCAGTCGATCTGAAAAAAGCCCGCGAGGTTTGGCGCGAGTCGCGCGCGCGCGTGATGTTCGCCGTGCATGCCGAGACCTCGACGGGAGTGTTGCAGCGGATCGAGCCGTTGCGGGAGATCGTTGATGAGCGGGATGGCTATTTGATGATCGACGCGGTGACCAGCATCGGCGCGCATCAGATCGGCGTCGATCGAAATCGCGTTGACGCCTGTTACGCCGGGACGCAGAAGGCGCTGTCTTGTCCGCCAGGACTCGCGCCGGTGACTTTCAGCGACCGCGCGGTCGAGAAGATCAAAGCGCGCAAGACGAAAGTCGGCAGTTGGTATCTCGACACGAATCTTTTGACGGCCTATTGGGGCGAAACCTCAGGCGGAGCGCGCGCCTATCACCATACCGCGCCGATCGCTATGAACTACGCGCTGCACGAGGCTCTGCGCATCGTCGCCGACGAGGGGTTGGAAAACCGCGCGAAGCGCCACCGGCGTAATCACCGCGCGCTGGTCGCCGGCGTCGAAGCGATGGGTTTAAAGATGGCGGTCGCTTCCGAACACCGGTTATGGACTCTCAACGCCGTCGCGATTCCCGAAGGGGTTGACGACGCCCGCGTGCGAAATCGGCTACTCGACGAATTCAACATCGAGATCGGCGGCGGACTCGGCGTCTTCAAAGGCAAGGTCTGGCGCGTCGGGTTGATGGGCGCAGGGAGTACGGAAAACAATGTGTTGCTGCTGCTCGGCGCGCTCGAAAAATGTATGAAGGACGAGGGGTTCAAGGTCAAGGATTCGGGCGTGAGCGCGGCGGCGGCTTATTACGCCGAAGATTGATTGGAGAAAGTGAAATGTATTGTCCACGGTGTGGGTCGCAAAACACGGACGCGACCAAATTCTGCCGCCAGTGCGGATTGCCGCTCGCCCAGGTCAGTGACTATGTCGCCGCCGGCGGGACGGGGGCGCTCGCCAGCCCCCCGTCCCTGCCACCGCTTCCAGAGACTTCGGAGGCGCTTGCGTTGAAACAGCAGAGAACTTTGACGATTCTCGGCGTCTGCATTGCGCCGGTCGTCTTCGCCATCCTGGCCAATGAGGTGTTCAGGGTGGGTGATCTGGCCGGGATTCCTTTCCTGCTCGTTCCCATCGGCATCGTCTGGGCCAGGTTTCGTTACAAGATGCAACTGCGGCGGTTGCAGGAGCGGCAGTTACAAGAGTATTACGCGCAATATCATCAACCAATGCCGCAGCCGACGCCGGCGCCTAAACTCATACTTCAACCGCAAACCGATCCGTCGCAATTGGCGCAATTGGCGCAAGTGGACGCGCCCAAGACGAATCCGCTCTCCGATCCGTCTCCCGGCAGCATAGTCGAAGACGAAACCCGGAAGTTCCCGGAACAACGTGGATGACGATCTCCGGCCTTTGTCGCGGCGCGCCGCAATGATGTTTAATCCGTTTTTAGCCCTAACCCCAGAACCTCGCGGCAATATTTGACGCTCTTCTCCAGTTCGGCCTTTTGAAACTCCTGCTCGGCCAGTTTTCGGTCCTTGCCTTCGGGAACTTTGAAAGCTTCGACCGCGCGCCCGCGTTTGGCCATCGCAGTGAATCCGAGAAACTCTTTCGCGCGGATGTCACGATAAAATTTCCAGAAATCGTCTTTCTGAAAAGGGAACTGGCGAACTGCGCCGGAGATGATTTCTAGCTGGACGCTCACGCCGGGGCAAACTGCGGCGAAGCGGTCGAAATATTTTTGCCAATCAACCTGGCCTTCGCCCATCGCCGTCCATGCCACCGACGCTCCTTCGCTCGTCTCCCAGACCACCGAATCGCGGATGCCGGTCGTCGCGGCGTAAGGGCCGAGGATCTCCAGATTCTCCATCGGGTCTTCGAGTGTCCACGTTGCGTTGCCGGAATCCATTGTCGCCCCGACGTAATCGCGCCCGCACTCTTCGATCAGGTTGGCGAGCTGCCACGCCTGCATATCGCCCGCGTGGTTTTCGATGGCGATTTTCACGCCCGCGTCAACGGCCCGGCTGCGGACCGCCTTGCAAACGCCGATCGTATCCTTCCATCTCGCTTCGAGTCCGCCGGGGAGTTTGCGGTCGTCGGCCGTGCCCTGATAACAGCGGGCGACGGATGAGCCTAAGGTTTTCGCCACGCGGATCAGTAAGGCCAGATGCTCTTCCGCCGATCCGAATTTCGTGTTGAAACTCTTCGCCGACGGACAGACGCTGCCCGTGCCGGCTTGAATTTCTAAACCCAGGTCGTCAGCCCTCTTCTTGAGGTCTTTGAGATAGGCGTCGCTGTGGTTTTCATAAACGTCGAGATCGGAGAGGAGGATCGTGTCAACTTTGAGTTTTGCGGCGTAATCGAGCAGTTGCGGCGCTTTCCAGCCCATCGCGCGGATCGAGAAGTTGTCGAATCCGAGTTTGAGACGGCGGCGCTTTGCGCCTTGCGCTAATGATGTCGTATCAGTCATGGTTGCGGCTCCGGCGACGGCTAGTGATTTAATGAATTGTCGTCGTGACGTAGTGGTTTCCATTGTCGTTGTTTTGGAAAGGAAAGATGGTACACGGACCGAACTGATCACTACGGATTTTAGCGGATCAATCCGTGGCGATCAGTATAGTATTCAGACTTTCATTCTATGGTCAATTACAGACATGTATTGTAATCTATAAGGCTCCATGTGATATTGGCTGTTTCTGCAAAAACAACTTGCCATCGCATTTCGAGACTTTGCGCATCGAAGCGAATAACCGAAAAGATCATCGCGGATTTGACAGATGGTCAAGGCGCACAAAAGAAAAAATAGCGGCTCGATGCGTCGCGCTTCGCGCGTTTATCTCTCCTCCGCCAATGTGGGCAAGGTCGCTCAGCTTCACCTCTTTCTGCTCCTCTACGTGAATGTCGTCAACTACTTCATCGAGCGTTTCTGGTCCATGAAGGATTTCACTTCCGCGCTGACTGATAAAGTCATCACCGGCCGCGCTGTCAATCGTTTCAAGATCACCGCTCGTCTGGCTCAGTGCGCCGCCAAGCAGGCCAAAGAAATCGTCCGCTCGCAGAAAGAGCGAAAGGTCAAGACGATGCCCTTGCTGCGACGCAAGGTCGCCACGCTTGACAATCGCTTTGTGAAAATCGAAGAGTTTAAAGGGGCGGCGTTTGACCTGGGCCTCAGTTTCGCTTCTGGAATGCCTAAGATCACGATTCCGATCAACCAGACCGCGCATATGAATCGCTTTTGGGGCCACGGCTGGCAAACCGGCTCGACGATTCGTCTAGGAATGAACAAGCGAGGCGTGTGGATCGAATTGATCTTCGAGAAAAAGCGCCCCGAATTGCGGACAGAAGGCAAGGTTATAGGGATAGATCGAGGCTTCAGGAAGGCTTTTGTTACATCAGATGGCCAGGAGATCGGCGCCGAATTGAGAGATCAGATCAGGCGCAAGGGTAAGCGTTCTAAAACTTCTTATTACCATATCAGGACAGAATTATTTCGATTTCTGAAGGGATTGAAGCTGGAAGGCGTCAAAATGATCGTGCTTGAAGACCTGAGGTACATCAAGCACGGAAAACGAGGGACGTTCTCTCGACACGTAAACAGGCTGCTATCTTTTTGGTCATTAACCAGGGCTGTCAACTGGATGAGATGCTGCTGCGAGGAAAGGGGAGTCCGCATGAAGTTCGTGTCGCCCTACAAGACGTCGCAGAGGTGTCACAGTTGCGGCAAGATTGATAGCAGAAATCGCAAGGGGGAAAGATTCAGATGCGTGAGTTGTGGGCACGAAGATGATGCGGACCACAACGCGGCGAAGAATCTGGAATACTTGGGATTGGCGGGAGCCTATAGTCTCCGTTTACTGCCGAACTGACGAGTGGACTATTTGTCCATAAAATCAGTAACTATACATCCGTCGAATCCGTGTACCAATTCACTTCCGAAATCGCGGGCGCTGGCTTACACTTCGCGCGCCTTCAAAATTTCAACATTCACAATTCAACCACAACAAGCGCTAATGAGGATTGCAAACCATGATCCAAATTATTGACCGTCGTGATTTCATCAAACAGTCCGCGCAAACTGCGGCGACTATCAGCCTCGCGGCTATGGCCGGCGAACCGCTCGTCGCCTCGACTAAACAGCTTTTTAAAATCTCGCTCGCGCAGTGGTCGCTGCACCGGGCGCTCTTTAAAAAAGAGTTGGACAACCTGGATTTCGCCCAAACGGCCAGGTTCGATTTCGGCATCGGCGCGGTCGAGTACGTCAACCAGTTCTTCAAAGACAAGACCAAGAGCCAGCTCTACATGGGCGAGATGCTCAAACGGTCGCGCGACAACGGCATCGAAAACCGTTTGATCATGTGCGACGACGAGGGCGCGTTGGGCGACCCCGATGAGGCCAAACGCCGGCAGGCGGTCGAGAACCATTACAAGTGGGTCGAGGCGGCGAAATTTCTGGGCTGCAAAATGATCCGCGTCAACGCGCAGAGTCAAGGCTCTTACGACGAGCAGATGAAGCTGGCCGCCGACGGGCTGCGCAGGCTGACCGAGTTCGGCGCCAAGGCCAAGATCGCTGTCATTGTCGAAAATCACGGCGGCTTGTCGTCAAACGGCCAGTGGCTCACCGGAGTGATGAAGATGGTCAACCACCCGATGTGCGGCACGCTGCCCGATTTCGGCAACTTCAGCGTGAGCAAGGATGAAGAGTACGACCGTTACAAAGGAGTGACCGAGATGATGTCTTTCGCCAAGGCCGTCAGCGCCAAATCGCACGACTTCGACGAACGGGGCGAAGAGACTCACACCGATTACCACAAGATGATGAAGATCGTGCTCGACGCCAAATATAACAGCTTCCTAGGCATCGAATATGAAGGCGACGCCATGAGCGAGCCTGACGGCGTCCGCGCCACAAAGAAGCTGCTAGAAAGAGTCCATCAGGAATTGCTGTCGAGGCCGAGGTGAGACAGGTTTCAGGTTTCAGGTTTCAGGTGTCAGGTGTCAGGTGTCAGGTGTCAGGTTCCAGGCGCCTGGTGTTAGTATAAGAGTAAATTCTCAAATTCCTGCCTGCCCCCTGCCCCCTGAAACCTGGAACCTGACACCTGACACCTTTAGTTTGGCGAGGCGCCGGCGGACCAGAACTGCTGTTGCGACGCCGCCATCAGGCGCTTGTGACGCTCTTCCTGCCGGGAGGTGATGTCACGAACCACGGCGATTGCGAGGCAAGCCGCGACGAGGGTAAGTCCCGAAACGAAGATGCCAACCCAGCCCGCCGCCACGTGATCATCGAGGTTTTCCGCGCGCCGGTAAATTCGGTCGGAAAATCTGCCGACAATCGCCGTGGCGATCCAGAAACCCCACCAGGCCTTCAACGTAAGATTGCCGCCGGCGTCGTAATGGCCGACTTCCACATTCACCGTATCGGGGTCGCTCTTGTTATGGATGTATTTCACGATCTCGTAAGGGCGAAACAGGTTCAGGAATGGCACAAACCAACTGCCGATCACCCATCCCGAACTGAAGTCGGGGCGCGGCACGCCCAGGGTAGGCAAGTTTTTGTAGGCGCGATGTTGCCAGAAAAGAAACACGACTGCTGCGGCAATGAATACGAACAGGCCGAAAAGTGACACTGTGCCGTCGAGCAGCAACACGATCACCTGGAAGTTCCCGCCCGGCATCTCCGAAACGTCCGCGTTTTCGGGACCTAGCGCCGCGGCGGCGGTTTCCGGATAGTTCGAAGCCAGGGCCAGTTGCGCCGCGCTGACGGCGATGTCGGTGAGTTTGGCTAGCGCTTCCGCGCCCAACAAAATGACCGTCCATAAGGCCAGCGCTTTTCCTGAGACAAACATTTTTTGCGAGTCTGAATAGGTTTGCATCGGCTTTACCTCCTGATTGCTGCGGGTGGTTGGCGCGATTCATCAATGAGTCCGGCGCATTCTATGCGCCTCGTCGTCGTCGCACAAGGTTCGGGACGACGGAGGCGAATTTTGCGGGTTCTGCTGGAACAACGCATAACCTTGATACGTAATGCTTTGTTCAAGTAGCATCCACTTTCAAACAGGGCGTCAACCCAAATCACAGAAGAACTGACTGAAGCGAGTGTGCGCTCGTTATTTTCAGCCCGACCGTGATCGAGACCTGCGTTTAAAGCAAGGAGAAACGAAGATGAAAGCATGTGTCTTAACCATCCTGTCGATTTGCGCCATGGCGAGCGTTTGCTTCGCCCAAACCGAAACCTCAACGCTCCTGCAAAAGCCGGCGGTCAACGGCTCCCAGATCGTCTTCGTTTACGCCGGCGATCTGTGGACCGTGTCCCGCGAGGGCGGGGACGCCAAACGCCTGACGACCGGCGTCGGCACGGAGACCAATCCAATCTTCTCGCCCGACGGGACGATGATCGCTTTCACGGGCGAATATGATGGCAACACCGACGTCTACGTCGTGCCCGCGACGGGTGGCGTGCCGAAGCGTCTGACTTACCATCCCGGCGGAGATCTGGTCAGCGGGTGGACGAACGACGGGAAGCGCGTGCTCTTCGCTTCGGGCCGCAACAGCTATTCAGGGTTCCCGCGCCTGTTCACCGTCGGCCTGGACGGGGACTTTCCCGAAGAACTCCCGCTGCCGATGGCCGAGCGCGGCTCCTATTCGCCCGACGGCGCCAACATCGCTTACGAGCCCCTGACGCAGTGGCAGCCCGATTGGAAGCGCTATCAGGGCGGGCAGCAGGACGTGATCTGGATCGCCAAGCTCTCCGATTCGACAATCGAAAAACTCCCGCGCGAAAAATCGAACGACCGTTACCCGATGTGGATCGGCGATAAGATCTACTTCCTCTCCGACCGCCAGGGGGGCTATTCGCTCTTCTCGTTCGATACGAAGTCGAAGAAGGTCACCGAACTCGTCAAAAATAACGGCCTCGACATCAAATCGGCTTCGGCCTTTGCGGGAAATGGATCGGGAGTCATCGCTTACGAGCAATTCGGAAGCATTTACCTTTACGACATCAAGACGAATAAATCACGGAAAGTGAACATCCGCCTGGCGGCGGACGTGGCCACGGTGCGCCCGCGTTTCGAGAAGGTCGGTGACCGGATCTTCAACGCTCACATTTCGCCGACCGGCGCGCGCGCCGTCTTCGAAGCCCGCGGCGAGATCATCACCGTCCCGGCCGAAAAAGGAGACCCGCGCAACCTGACGAACACCACCGGCGTGATGGAGCGCAACCCGTCCTGGTCGCCCGACGGCAAATGGATAGCTTATTTCAGCGACGAATCGGGCGAATACGCGCTGCACATCCGCGATCAGAAGGGCGCGGGCGAGGTGAAGAAGATCGCGCTCCCGCCGACGTTCTACCTGGCGCCGACCTGGTCGCCCGACAGCAAGAAAATCGCGCTCTTCGACAAAAAGCTCCAGCTCTGGTACTTGGAAGTCGAGAAGGGTTCTCCGGTCAAAGTTGACAGCAATCCGATCGGCGCGCTCAGCAACTTGATGAGTCCGAACTGGTCCCCCGACAGCCGCTGGATCGCTTACACCAAACAACTGCCCAACCTGCTGCGCGCCGTCTTCGTCTACTCGCTCGAAACCGGCAAGACGCATCAGCTCACCGACGGGATGAGCGACGCGCGCTACCCGGCCTTCGACAATAGCGGCAAATATCTCTACTTCACCGCCAGCACCGACATCGGCCCCGGCATCAGCTTCGCCGACCTTTCCGGGTTCGGCTACCGCTCCACGCGCAGCGTCTACGCAGTCGTCCTGCGCAACGACATCCCGTCGCCGCTCGCCCCTGAGAGCGATGAAGAGAAAGTGACGGAAGATAAGAAGGAAGGGGACAAGGGGGGACAAGGAGAAGGGGAGAAGAAGCCTGATGAAAAGAAGGCTGACGCGCAACCTCCCGCCGGCGCCCCCAAACCTCCTGCGAAAAAGGAAGAGCCGACACGGATCGATCTCGAAAACATCGATCAACGCATCATCTCGTTGCCGATTCCGGCGCGCGACTATGCCGGCTTGAGCGTGGGCAAGGCGAACATCATCTACATTCTCGAACAGCCGATCGCCCCCGCCGCGCCGGGGCAATTTGGGCTGACGGTCCACAAATACGACCTCGAAAAACGCAAATTCGACAAGGCGCTCGACGGCGTCACATCGTTTCAGATCTCGGCCAACGGCGAGAAGGCTCTCTACCGGCAGGGCTTCACTAATTGGATCATCGCTTCAACAGCGACACTTGGCGGGCCGGGCGGCGGGCCGATGGGACCGGGCGGACCAGGCGTTCCCGGCGGGCCGGGCGGCGGGCCGATGGGACCGGGCGGGCCAAATATTCTGAAGACCTCGGAGATGGAGGTCTACGTCGACCCGAAAGTCGAATGGAAACAAATGTACAATGAGGTCTGGCGCAATGAACGCGACTTCTTCTACGACAGAAACCTGCACGGGCTGAACCTGGAGGAGATGAAGAAGCGGTACGCGCCTTACGTCGAAGCCGTGGCGCACCGCAGCGATCTGAACTATCTCTTCACCGAGATGCTCAACCAGCTCACTGTCGGCCATATGTTCATCGGCGGAGGCGACCAGCCCCGCCCGAACTTCGTGCCCGGCGGACTGCTCGGCTGCGATTACAAGATCGAGAACGGCCGCTACCGCTTCGCCAAAATCTACAACGGCGAGAACTGGAACCCGAACCTGCGCGCGCCGCTCACTCAGCCAGGAGTCAACGTCAAAGAAGGCG
>Ga0209382_10008454_pt1 | contig 12974 bp, 8 predicted proteins | sample SoiMetdeltSBSDD5_FD_187599 | JGI IMG/M metagenome (GOLD analysis project Ga0209382, IMG submission 187599) | Bulk soil microbial communities from a Populus tree surrounding site in Tennessee, USA - Soil MetaG P. deltoides SBSDD5 (SPAdes) (version 2) | ecosystem: Environmental > Terrestrial >... | reverse complement strand
ATCACACTGACCGTCGGCACACCCGATCGGCGGCAGATCGGGTCGTCACGATCAACCCCGCACCGGAAGGAAACAGCGCGAGCGACGCGAGGCGCGCGCTGCGGACCGTAACGCCCGGGCGGCGGCAGAACCGGACGCCTACTCACCACGATCAACCCCGCACACCGGATAGGAAACAGCGCGAGCGAAGCGAGGCGCGCGCTGCGGACCGTAACGCCCGGGCGGCGGCAGAACCGGACGCCTACTCACCACGATCAACCCCGCACACCGGATAGGAAACAGCGCGAGCGAAGCGAGGCGCGCGCTGCGGACCGTAACGCCCGGGCGGCGGCAGAACCGCGCACGTGATCATGGAGGCGCGGCACCCTGCCGCCGCAGATCGAGGGCGCTGCTCCTGTCCGGCGAGTACGTGCTGGTGCTCGTGCCGGACGGCGGCCAGCGAGGCCCGCAGCGCGTCGTCGGTGACCAGACACTGGAACGCGTCGTTGGTCATCGTGGCCAGGTCGAACTCGCGGTCCCACGCGGCGTCGGCCGATCGCGCGGACCCACTCGATGTCGTCGCGCCGCCTGGCCCGGTCCAGTATCGCCGGGTCTGGGTCGAGCCCGACGAGACGACCGGTGCCCGAGGTCGCGGGCGCGTTGCAGCAGGTTTCTGGTGCCGCAGCCGAGGTCCAGGACCCTGCCGGCCGCCATGACCTTCTCGGTGCGGAACACGACGTCGGCACGTTCCGGGTCCCACGGGTTCAGCACGTCGTAGATGGCCGCGACCTCGGCGTCGGAGTACGCCGGGGCAGTCTCTATGGACGACTGCCGGCAGCAAACCAAAAGGACGTGCCCGATGGGGCAGGGAGCCTGCCCATCCGGGTGACCCGCACCGCGCTGTTCCGGCCGGCGTGTTGTCCCGACAATTCGGATGTGGCAGCGGGCCGGCTGGCGGAGCAACCGGCGGAGTCGGTGCGGCGGGACGAGCGGCTGGGCGCCGTCACCACCGGCCGGCCCGCCGACCCGGGTCACGCCGCCGACCCGGGTCACGCCGCCGGCCGGAGGCTGAGCCCGGTCAACCTCCTCGCCATCCAGCGGGCGGCGGGCAACCGAGCCGCGGCGGCGCTGGTCTCCGGCGCACCCGCGGGGCGTACCGCGCCCACGCCGGCGCCGGCGCGGGTGGTGCAGCGCGAGCCCGTGATCGGCCTGGGCGGCGGAGTCCGCGTCAAGCACGAGATCGACCTGCCGAGCGAACACTTCGGCAAGCTGCAGAGCCTGCTGCGGAAGCTCCCGATCCGCCTCAAGCGGGCGCAGGTGACCCTGGAAGGGTCCTATGCCGCCGGCGACAAGGGCAGCGCCGCGGACGCGCGGGTACTCCGCCAGTTCGGCGCGAAGCGGGACGCGGGCCTGCGCGCCGAGCTGAGCCGGGTCGCCTCGGCCTCCGGAGTCTCCGCGGGTGCCAAGGGCATCTTCGAGCTGACCCGCAGTAAGACCGAGCTGTCCGGCATGGTCACGTTCACCGTGGCCAACGTCGCCTTCGACGTCAGGGTGATCCTGGCCCGGATAGCGTGGGACGATAAGAGCCTCGCGGCCAACGGCGGCTGGCCGCTCGGAGACCTCCTGCTGGTGCAGGCATCGGGCAAGCAGGGGCTCACCCTGCCGTTCACCACCGACGATGGGGTCCGACATACGTTCGCGGGTCACCTGGGCCTACGCTTGGAAGCCGAACCCAACTGGCCGGAGGTCGGCCGGTACATCCTGCTCGGTGTCGGCGAGCTGACCCCCGTGGTGCTCCCGCTCGGTGCCGCCGCCGGCCTAGCCGCGATCGTCCACGCCGGAGTCGTCGACCTCAAGCACCAGCAGCAGATCGCTGCGCAAACCCGCGCGATGGCCCGCGAGGTCATCCGGGCCGGCGACGCGTACGCGGGGCGGATGACGGACAGCGCCCTCAGCGATGGCGGCGCCGCGGTCGGTCGCGCGCTCGCCAGGGCAGACGCCGACCTCGGCAGCGTACTCACCAGGTTCGGCCTCAACCGTGGCCAGTACCTCGGTGCGCTCGACCTCGCCAAGCGCCGGCAGGACGTCTTCTTCCGGCTCTCCGCCGGCTACGCGCACGCGGGTGTATCCAATGTGGAGGACCGGATGCGGGAGCGCGTCGAGGCGTGGCACGACGAGCACTGGATGATCACGTTCCTGTCCGGCCGGTACTCATCGGACGACATGGCCTTGGTCCGGGCGGTCATTGGTACCGAGCTCGCCAACCACGGCCGGCCCGTGCTGCGCTAACCTCGCGCCCGCGCGACGTCGCCGACCGGGCCCAGAGCCCCAACGTCAGGACGGTGAACACCTCCGCCACCGCCAGACCGCGCTCGACCGCGCCCAGCGGGATCGCCCGCCACCACCGCACCCCGGTCACCGGTTCCAGCAGCACGGCACCAAGGATGATGCCGAAGAACAGCCACGCGAGTGCCGCACCGGCGAGCGTGCATCGGGCGTACGCCGCCCAATCCGGATGCCTGCGCCAGAACCAGCCCACGCCACAGCGGCCGCGGGCAGGCTCACGAACGCGATCAGGCTCGCGAGCCGGTGCACGTCGCCGGTCGCGGACGGGCCGATCCGCCAGTCGTGCTTAGGGAAGCACACGACAGCCAGCAGGCCCGCGACCCACAGCAGCAGGCCGATCCCGCTCAGCGAGGCCGGTCGGACGAGCCCCGTGAGCGTCAGCGCCAGCACCGCGGCCGACCCGGCCGCGAGCCCCAGCACGCCGAGGTTGAACAGCCAGGCCGCCTCGTGCAGGGCGTACTCGCTGATCGTGCGCAGGATCGGTTGATCTCGCCCGCGGGATGGACCACGTGCAGCTGGCGCGCGGGTCGAAGGTGCCGGGGTGGTCTGGTTCTCGGTGCCGACCTGCGCGACAGCAGCCGTCGGGTGGCGTCGGCGACGCAAGCGGGCGGTGGGGTGCTTCGAACTGCAGATGGCCCAGGCCGAGGGTGGGTGACTCAGCCGGTACGGTGGGGCGGCGCACCTGATCGGCCGGCGAGTGCGCCAGGATCTGGTCGATCACGCAGACCCGGTAGAAGCCGACCACGATCGACGGGCGGCGGGAGACGGTGGAGGGCTGGTAGCGACGGACGTCCTGCAGCCAGCGCACGTACCGCTCGATGTCCACCCCGACGGCGGCCAGCGGATCGAGGTCCTGGTCGGTGCACCAGCGTAGCAACACGCGCAGATCAGCCTCGGTGTGCATTCTAGTCTCGCCGCGGTAGCGGCCCAGCTAGACAGACACCGCCGCGCGCAAGAGGAGCTGGTCACCACCAGTGATGCCGACATGCAGGACAGGAGCAAGGAAGGCAGCCATACATACCGTGCGTTACCAGCGCGCCCAGGGCGGCATGTCCGGTAACCAAGATCAAGCCCCGGATGAGGGGACCCGCATCCCAGACCCGCCGGGGTCGCGGGCTGCGGGCTCGCGACAGCGTCCACCAACCTGAGGCACCTGTGGCAGCAGACTACGCTGGACGTGAAGGGTTGATGGTGCCTTCGGCTGGGCCGGAGTTCCATTGCTGGAGGGTTTGGGCCGGGTCCTGCATCGTCCTGCGCCAGGGATCGCCGCTACGTCCCTTACCGTGCCGGTGGTATCAACCGGTGTCAACGACGGCGATCAGTTGAGCGGCGTACCTGTGCGCGGCGACGTCGCCGGTGGCGATCGCGGCGAGTAGTGCCACCGCATCGGGGTCACCCAGCCGATCGGCGAGCAAGGCGAGCGTGTCGGGCGGCACCACGCGGTCGGCCTCGTCGCCGACGGCTGCCGCGAGTGCCTGGAAGCCGGCGCGGGCCAGGTTGAGGCGGAGCAGCCCGGAGTCGCCGAATGTCTCGTCGTCGGCGCCATCAAAGTACGCCCGGATCTTCGCCGCCGCCCGCGAGGTCCGGACGAAGCCCAGCCAGTCGCGGTTGGGGCCGGCCGTGTCGGACCGGGCGGTGAAGACCTCGCACAGGTCGCCGTCGGACAGCGTCGACTCGAGCGGGACGAGTTTGCCGTTGACCGTGGCTCCGATGCACTTGTGTCCGATGTCGGTGTGCACGGTGTATGCGACGTCGACCGGTGTCGAGCCGGCCGGCAGGCCGACGGCATCGCCCTCGGGTGTGTAGACGTGGATCTCGTCGGCGGGCCGATCGGGGCGCAGCATGGCGAGCAGTTCCGCGGCCGGTCCGGCAGCTGCGGTGCGAGCATCCCCTCGACGGTCGCCGGGCGGGCGGTCGGGACACTCTTGACGTTGTGGTCGTACCGCCAGTGCGCGGTGATGCCGTACGTCGCTGTCCTGTGCATGGCGTACGTGCGGATCCGCAGGTCGACCGGCCTGCCGGTGGGTCCGATCAGGGTCGTGTGCAGCGCGTGGTACCCGTTGCGCTTCGGCATCGTGATGTAGTCCTTGAACCGGCCGGGCACCGGTTGCCATAGTGCCTGGAGCACCCCGAGAGCCGCGTAGCAGTCGCGGACCGAGTCGACCAGCACGTACCCGCTCATCGCCGCCGTGGCCTCGACGAACGCGCGCCCATGCTCGGCCATCTGCCGGTACACCGCGTAGGGCCGGACGGGCCGGCTGGTGACCTCCGCCTTGATCTTGGCTCCTCTGAGGTCGACCGCGACGCGCTGGGTAACCTGGCGTTCCAGCAGGTCCCGCTGCGGCGCGTCCTCGCTCAGCATCCGTTCGATCTCCACGCTACGTTTCGGGAACAGCGTGTGGAACGCCCGGTCCTCCAACTCCCACCGCACCAGGGTCATCCCCAGGCGGTGTGCCAGCGGGGCGAAGATCTCCAGGGTCTCCCGTGCCTTCTCCTCCTGGCGGGGGGGTGGCAGGAAGCGGATCGTCTGCAGGTTCTGCAGCCGGTCCGCCAGCTTGAGGACCAGCGCACGCAGATCGCTGGACCGGGCGATGAGCTGATCGGGTTCGGTGTCGGCGCCGTCGAGATCGTCGAGTGCTGTCAGGCCCTGAACGAGCGATGCGATCTCCGTGCCGAACGCGTCCCGGATCATGTCGGCGGTGTAGCCGGTGTCGTGAAGTAGCGCAGCGACCAACGTGGCAGTGTCCATGCCCAGTTCGGCGAGGATCTGCGCAACGGCGACCGGATGGGTGACGTACGGCTCGCCGGACCGGCGGTACTCGTCGGCGTGGAGTCGCTGGGCGAAGTCGTACGCGCGCACCAGGAGCCGGACGTCGGCGTCGGGATGGACGGAGCGATGCGTGATAAGGAGCGGGTCGAGCGCCTCGGCGATCTGTTGCGCCTGTCGCGCCAGCTCCGCGCGGCGCAGCCGGTACGGCGCGTAGGGCGCCCACGCCGCGAGCAGCTCCCGCAGGCGCGGCCCCTCGTTAGCCGCGGTACGCCAGAAGGCGTCCGCGACGCCGTGCGGATCGCCGGCCTCGCCCAGCGTCCGGGCGGCGAGTTCCCGGTCGAACCGCAGCGCGGTACGGTCCCGGACGAGGTTGGCCAGCAGCGCGGCGCCCCGCGGGTCACCGGCATCGGCCAGCGCTTCCGCTGCCCACCGCCGGTCCACGCCGTCCAGCGTCCGGTCATCGGCGAGTACGCCCAGCAGGTCCCGCCACCGGGGGTCCGGCTGGCTGGCCAGGACATGCAGCGCTGCCCGGTCGTACGACTCGGAACGACCGGGACCGACGCGGGCGGCGAGAGCCGCGATGGTCCAGCGGCGCCCGCTGTGGTCGAGCCAGCGGCGCCCGGCCAGCCACGCCAGCAGGTCGACGCCGGCGGCGCCGTCCAGGCGGGCGACGAGCTCGACAGCGGCGCGGCGATCAGCCTCGGTGGTCCGGCGTCGCCGAGCCAGCCGGCGAAGCCCGCCGACCGCCGCCACCACGACGCCGGGCTCCAGCGGTACGCCGTCGGAGACGAGCGCGTCGATGAGCCGTCCGGCGTTCACGCCGGTGCGCGCCAGTCGGCGCAGTGCGGGGTAAAGGTCGGCCCGGTCCTGCCAGAAGCCAATGAGAAAGCGGGTGTACGACAGGCGGACGGTCAACGCCTCGCGGCCGGCCGCCGTAGAGGCACGCCGGAAATTGGTGAAGACGACCCGCAATGCGGCGTCGCTGCGGGTCGGGTCCGCCACCACGTACTGGGCGGCGTGGAACTCCTCGATGGTCTGGTGGATGAACCGGAAGTCGTCGGCCCGTTCGACCAGGGTGCCGCTACGGCGCAGGATCTCCCCGAGCAGCGAGCGCCAGTGCGCCAGCGGGACATGGGGCGGCTGGGTCTGCTTCGTCCACTCCGCCAGGAGGTCGACCGCCGCGCCCGGCACGCCGCGCATGCGGACGAACGCGAGCCGCCGGATCAGCTCATCAGACATGGCCACGAGGCGCTCGCCGGCCTTTTCCGCGGCCGCACCGTACCGGGCCAGCGTCGCGGTGACCTGCTGGCGAATCCCGCCGCTGGAGTCGCGGAACCGGCGGTCGTTGAGCAGGCGGGTGAACGACTCGTAGATCGAGGTCCGGCTGTTGGGCAGGATGTCGTCCGGCGCGGCGATATGCAGTTGGCACAGCATCGTGGCCATCAGCGGGTTGCTCGCCAGCTCGTCGAGGCGTGCGGTGGCAACACCGTCGAGGAAGCGCTGCGCCTGCCGGTCGGGTTCGGCCAGACCGGCGTGCTCGAACCAGCGCCGTGCCAGGGTGGACAGGCTGTCGCGGGCGAACGGCAGCAGTTCGAAGAACGCCAGATCGGGGTGAAACCGCGGGTTCAGGCTGTCGTCCGGGCGGCTCACCAGAGCGAACCGGTAGATGTCCGGTCCCTGCGCGGCGCGTACGCCACGGAGCCGGTCGATGATGGCACGCCGCTGGTCGGTGCTCATCACCTCGTCGAGTCCGTCCACGAGTACCAGCCATCGGGCGCCGGGCAGCGGCGCGGTCCCGAAGAACGCCGCCGGCCACGGCTGCCGAAGGCCGACCGCGCTCAGGTCGCCGTTGACCCCGTCGGCGATGAGGTCGGCGAACGGGCGTGGCTGGACCAGCTCGACGGCCTGCACGCGCACGGGGACCGTCCGGGTCGATCCCCGCTCGGCGGCGGCGGCCAGGTCGGTCATCGTCCTGCGGAGCAGGCTCGACTTGCCCGCGCCGGCCACCCCCACCAGAACGCTGTCGGCGACGTCGGTGAAGACCTCGGCGGCGGGAACCTCCTGCCGCGGCTGCGCGGCATCCTCCGCGCCCTGGTCCGCCGCCGCGTACTGACGCACATACACCGCGGACAACGGTGGTTGCGGGCTGCCCGGCAGCACGCCCGGGTACGGATGCAGCTCAGCGGCCCGTTGGACGGTGGCCAGGTAGCCACGCAGCCGAGGGCCGGGAAACGGCCAACCTCCCTCGCGAAGCTGATCGTCGGTCAGCTCGCCGAGCCATTGCCGATGCTGGTCGATCGAGTCCAGTGCGAACCTGGCCGGATCACACACCTGAAGAATCTTCGAAGCCGGCAGCAGATGGGCACTGCCCGCCGTGTCCGAGGTACAGACCATTCCGCACACCGCGCCGGTCCGCAGATTGACCGCGGCGGCGCCGCTGTACCCGGCCGTCACCGGCGTCCCGTACAACCGAGGCAGTCGGATATCGCTATCGGAATTGCGACGCGAGTCTCCCTGGTACTCGAACATCGCGGACTGGCCGGCGCGGAACATGCCCTCGGGATGGCCGTACGCCCAGATCCGGGCGCCAACGTCCAGCCGCGGCGACAGCAGCACGAATACCCCGAGCCTCACGTCGACGCACTCATCGGCCACACTCAGCAGCGCGAGATCGGTGCCGTCCGCGTCACGGAAATACCAGTCCGTACGAGTGTGCAGACGCACCCGCACACCGGATCCGACGAAGTGCCCATTCACCACCTCAGGCAGATCGTCCACGCCACGGGCAAGGACATGCGCGCAGGTGGCCACGATCCCGGGCGCCACCAGGAACCCGCTGCCGAGGCGCCGGCCCGAACCAGTGCGAGCCGGCACCTCGATCGCCGCGGTGGCACCGATCACCAGCCGTTGCCAGCCCGCCTGACCGGTCACTGCCCGGACGGATTCGACCATTCCAGGCCGACCTTCATCACCGACTTCGAACTGGCCTTGCCGACGATGGCTACCAGCGAGCCCGACTCCAGCCCGAACTCGCAGCCGAACTCGACCGTCGCCTTCGAGACGCCGGCTCCCCGAAGCTGGTTCAGCACCTGCTCGGCGAACGCTCTGACGCCGCCCAGCACACCGTCGAGCGTGACCTGACGCGCCGCGACTTCCGTTTCCTCGCCAAGCCTGCCGCCGCCCAGATCACGAACCGTCAGGTAAACCAGATGGTCGCCGGTACCGACCGGCATAACTGCGTCAGCGGCCACGCCTGCCCCCAACCACCGTCGACAATGCCCATCGAATTCTGGCACGTCCCCCCACGCCCGGCCGGCCGCCGGCTTCCGAGGTGTGCATCGCCACGCTCTACCGGCATGTCACAGCGACCATCGATCTGATCGCTACCGCGAGCCCACGTCGGAACAAAGGTGCTCGACCGGCGGCCAACGCTGGTCTGGCTTGATCCTCGACCGACCGCAGATCCGGATCGATCGGGTCGAAACGGTGGCAGCAGCTAGCGCACGTACCTTCGATGTACACCCGCACCGCAGCCAGCGGGTGGAGGTCCTGGTCAGTACACCAGCGCAAGAAGACCCGCAGGTCGGACTCGGTATGCAGCCGAGTCCGACCACGATAGCGGCCCAGATAGGCCGACACCGCGGCGCGCAGGACGAGCTCGTCGGCACGCGCGCTGCCGGTACGCGAACAAAGGCAAGAAAGACAGCCATACATCACCGTGCGTCACCAGCGGGGATGAACGCCATCAAAGCCAGGAGCGGCAGATCCGGGCGCGACGCGTGCTTCGAAATCGTCGTCCCTCGCCGCGGGGCCTCTCGCCGGATAGGCTCCAGGTCGATCTGCTGGTCCAGCGCCGCGCCAGCATGACGCCGCGGCCGAATTCAAGGAAACCGAGCGCGCGCCCGGGCCGCCTGGGCCAGCGCACACGCCGCCTCATCTCCCGCGAGCTCCGAGTACCGGCCGAGATGTTTCTTCCTGATCCAAACGCCTCACCCGCCGGACCGCTTCGGCCGCGAGAAGCTCGAGCGGACACATTGCGTGAGTCGGGCAGGACAAGAGCCGTTGACCGAAGGCGGGGTGGCTTCTGGTATGGCCACCAGCCATGGACGGCTATCGGTATGTTCATTAGTGCGATCAGTGCCCGTGGATGGTGGTGGCGTTTCTGGCTCGGTGGATGCGGCACGGGTTGCCGGCGGGTGCCTCCATTGTGCTGGCTTTTCTCGTGGGCGCGCTGACCAATGTGGCCACCGCCGGCTGGAGCTGGCCGCTCGTGGCTGGCCTCGTCGTGCTGGTGGCGGGTTGGGCTGGACTGGAGATGTTCCTGGCGGCCCAGTACGCAGCTAGGCAGGGCTCCGCGGCGGCGCCCGTCGCAGGGTCGGGTCGGTCGGTGGAGCGGGCGCCGGTGGTGCCGCGCCAGCTGCCTCCGGCGGTAGCGCATTTCGCCGGCCGCACTGATGAGTTGGCCATGCTGACCGACCTGTTGGGTGCCGAGGCCAGCGGCACAGTGGTGATCTCCGCGGTCGGCGGGACCGCCGGTGTGGGTAAGACGGCTCTGACGGTGTATTGGGCGCATCGAGTGGCCGACCGGTTCCCGGACGGGCAGCTGTATGTGGACCTGCGCGGGTTCAGCCCGGGCGGGCAGGCGGTGGCTCCGGCCGAGGCGGTACGCCGTTTCCTGGATGCCCTGAACGTGCCGCCGGAGCGGATCCCGGTCGACCTGGACGCGCAGACCGCGTTGTACCGCAGCCAGCTGGCGGGGCGGCGGGTGCTGGTCGTTTTGGACAACGCCCGCGACTCCGCGCAGGTCCGGCCGCTGCTGCCCGCCGCTTCGGGCTGCATGGTGTTGGTGACCAGCCGTAATCAGCTATCCGGTCTGGTCGCCGCTGACGGCGCCCACCCCCTCGACCTGAGTGTGCTGTCGGTGGGCGAGGCGCGGGAGCTGCTGGCCCGGCGCCTGGGCGCCCAGCGGGTCGCGGCCGAGCCGAACGCAGTGGAGGAGATCATCGCCCGCTGCGCCCGGCTACCCCTCGCCCTGACGCTGGTTGCCGCCCGCGCCGCCGGCCGGCCCCGGGTGGCACTGCACATGTTGGCCGGTGAGCTGGCCGACGCCCGGCGGCGGTGGCAGACGCTGACCGGTGACGACCCGCACACCGATGTGCGGATGGTGTTCTCCTGGTCCTACCAGGCGCTGACCCCGGCCGCAGCCCGGTTGTTCCGGCTACTCGGCCTGCACCCCGGCCCGGACATCACCGCCCCGGCCGCGGCCAGTCTCGCCGGCATTACCCCCGACGCGGTGCGGCCGGTGTTGGCCGAACTGACCCGGGCCAATCTGCTCGCCGAACTCACCACTGACCGATACACCTCCCACGACCTACTACGCGGCTACGCCAGCCACCTTGCCGACACCATCGACACCGCCGAGCAGCGCCACACCGCGACCGGCCGAGTTCTTGACCACTACCTGCACACCGCCTACCCCGCGGACCGGCTGCTGTACCCGACCCGCGACCCGGTCCCGCTCGCCCCGCCCCGGGCCGGGATCACCCCGGAACAACTCAGCGACCCCGCGCAGGCGCTGGACTGGTTCCTCGCGCAGCGGCCGGTGCTGCTGGCCGCCGTCGCGCACGCCGCGGCCACCGGCTTCGACACCCACACATGGCAGCTGGCCTGGACCTTGGCGACCTTCCTGGATCGGCGGGCGCTCTGGCACGACTGGGTGGCCGTCGGCCGCGCCGCGGTGGCCGCCGCGCAACGGCTGGCCGACCCTGCAATCCAGACTCGCACCTTCCTCAACCTCGCCCACGCCCACCTCCGGCTGGGCCACTTCGACGAGGCGCACACCCAGCTGCGCCACGCCCTGGACCTGGCCTCCCGCTCCGGCGACCAGACCCGAGAAGCCCACACCCACCGCAGCCTGGCCATCTTGTCGGAGCGGCAGGGTCGGCCCGCACAGGGCCTCCACCACGCACAGCAGGCCCTGCGGCTGTTCCAGGCGACCGGCCACCAGGCCGGGCAGGCCCGCGCCCTCAATGAGGTCGGCTGGTGCCACGCCCTGCTCGGCGAGCACCAGCAGGCCCTCACCCACTGCCAGCAGGCCCTCACCCTGCTCCAGCAACTCGACCACCGCGAGGGGCAGGCCGACACCTGGAACAGCCTCGGCTACGCCCACCACCACCTCGGCCAGTACACCCGCGCCCTCACCTGCTACCAGCGCGCCCTCACCCTCTACCAGGATCTAGGCGACCGTTACCAGGAAGCCACCACCCTCACCTACCTCGGCGACACCCACTACGCGGCCGGCAGTCGGCGGGCCGCCCGCGGCGCCTGGCAACAGGCCCTGACCATCCTCGACGACCTCGCCCACACCGACGCCGCACAGGTCCGCGCCAAGCTCGCCGATCTTGATCCACCAACCAAACAGATGGGACCCGGGTGATCGACCACCATCTGGGGTAGCGCGCGCGACTGATAATGGCGGCGTGAAGCAGTCGGAAGCCGCCGAGGTCTTCAGGCCGGTCGTCGACCCGGTCGCGCGTTGGCTCGGTCTGCAGGCCCGCGGCACCTCCGCGTTGACCTGGCGCAAGCCACTGGCCAAAGGGGTGGCCGGGGTGCTGTGGATCTACCTCAGCACCAAGCGCGGCATCGTCTCCACCAACACCATGCTCGGCGTCCGGCACGACGCCGTCGAGCGCGCGCTGACCCGCTACGGCCTCGAGTCGAACTGGGCCAGCGTGGCGGCGAACGCGGGCATCTGCTCGACCCGCCGGTGTACCACTCGGTCGAGATCGGCGAACGGATCGATCCGGCCGCCCTCTCGGGCGAGTTCGGCCGGCTGCTCGACGCGACCGTGGCCGCGTTCTTCGATCGGCACGCCACGCTCGACGGGTTGGTCGACGGCCTGGCGACACACACCAGCTACAGCTCGGAGACCGACAACCAGGCCCGCCGGGCGATCGCGCTACGGCTGCTCGGCCGCGACGTCGACGCCCTCGCGCTCCTGGACTCGACCTTGGCCCGGATGGCCGATCGGTCGAACGCCGGGATCTTCCACATGATGGCGTTCCGGGACCACTTCGCCCAGATCGGGTGACGGCTGCCGGCTGGTGAGGTCGAGCAGGTCGCGGCAGATGTGCACGCTGCCGCCCGCGCCTTAGGGCAGGTCGGGATCTGGGTGGTCGGTAAAGTACCGGTTCGCGCGGTGGTCGTCGATGAGTTCGTTGTCCACCAGCCACTCGACTGCGCGACGCTGGGCGCGAGCATCGCGAAAGGCGTACCAGGTCGCCAGCAGGTGCGGCTACTCCTCGTGCAGCTCGGCCTTGAAGCGGCGAAACGCTCCTCGGCCGTCGAGGGCGCGGGCGAGGCGGCGGCCAGCTTGTTGATCACCGATGCGCTCGGTGAAGTCGACCATGTCCTGGTACCAGACGTGCGTGGGCAGCGCGTCGATGCAGACAAGGTCCAGGTCGTCGAGGTCGACCGGGGTGTGCCCGTCGATGCCCGTGTCGGATGTCCAGAACACGATCTCGCCGGTCGCCGGGTTGATCAGCCATCGGTGTTCATAGTCGGTCTGATCGGCCAGCGCAGTCGCGATTTCATCCAGATCAATGCTGTCCAGATCCAACACGCGTCCAGGATAGCCCGCACGACAGATCCAGCGAGGTCGAGCCGTACGCGGCAAAGCAGCACCGAGCGCAACGCGGCAGATCCGCGTGCCCTGGCGGGCGGCCCCCGTCGGTGCTGTCTGTAGCGATCGACCAGCGGCTACTTCTTGAATGGACGTACGGCTTCAGCCCGGCCAGGCTGGGTCGAGGTGTCCGGCGGGGTCGCTCTATCTAGCGGCTGCCCACCCGTAGCACGGGGGTGTGGCTCTGATCTGGCGTGC
>Ga0209382_10008453_pt1 | contig 12974 bp, 12 predicted proteins | sample SoiMetdeltSBSDD5_FD_187599 | JGI IMG/M metagenome (GOLD analysis project Ga0209382, IMG submission 187599) | Bulk soil microbial communities from a Populus tree surrounding site in Tennessee, USA - Soil MetaG P. deltoides SBSDD5 (SPAdes) (version 2) | ecosystem: Environmental > Terrestrial >... | reverse complement strand
CTCGGCCTTCAGCTCGCGGATCGCGCCCTCAAGATCATCCTCAACAAGCCTGGCGTTGGGGCCGACCGACTTCAACGAGCGCGAGACGACCCATTTCGGCTGGTTCCGCCACGCCGCCGCGAAGGCGCGTTCCTCTGCATCCCATTCAGGATGATCGTCGTCCCAGTAACGCATGACCTCATACATTTGACGACCGTACACACTGCCCGCCTGCCCATGAGCCTCCTCGATGAAGTGGCGGAAGAGCGTGGGGCTTGGAGCAAACGCCATATGGTCGACGTAGCCGTCCAGGGACTGGTTCATCCCGAACACGAGCTTAGCCATTACCACTTCCTTTCTTCACGCGGCACATCCGCGCGGTTCTGATTGCGTCATGCAATCGGTTGTAAGCTGGATCGACTGATTTATATCGCAATTGGCTGCAAACCGCTGAAGACGGCCACAGCACCTGGCCGGAAAATGACCGATCCGCCGAGGCAATCATCGCCTCACAGAATCAGGACCTCAGTTCTCATGGGATTGCGCTGCATCGCACCGCAGACCTGATCGCTGCGATCATTGAAGAGTAACCGCCAACCGACCCCTCTTTACTTTCCGCCCGTCCGGACTTATATCTCTCCGCAGGTCCAATTTTCACAGACGAAGGAGGCGCTCATGGCTGGATGGGCAGCGACCACCTTGGCCGCGGCGCAGTTGTCGGACGGCCGTTTGCAGTTCTGGGCGACCGACGCCCCCGGGCAGATCTACAGCTCCTGGCAGATTCCTTTCGACTGGGTCTACTGGCGAAAGCCGTGGACGCTGGCACTGCCGACCTTCGCCGCGAAGAACGTCGCCGTCGCGCCGCTCTCCGACAAGCGCCTGCAGTTCTGGGCCGTCGACACCGCCGGGAAGATCTGGAGCTGCTGGAAGTCGACGACCTCGGCCAACGCATCGTGGACCGCATGGACCTACGCCTGGACCGCCCAGCCACCTCCATTCAAGGCTACGCAGGTCGCCGCCGCGCCACTCTCCGACGGTCGTCTGCAATTCTGGGCCGTGGACACCAACGGCGTGATGTGGAGCTGCTGGAAGTCCACGACGTCGAGCAGCGCGTCGTGGACTGCATGGACGAAAACGTGGACCGCGTCGGCACCGCCATTCACCGCGAAACAGGTCACCGCCGCACGCCTCTCCGACGGCCGTCTGCAATTCTGGGCCGTGGACACCAACGGCGTGATGTGGGGTTGCTGGAAATCGACGACCGCGAGCAGCGCACCCTGGACCGGCTGGACGAAGTCGTGGACCTCGGTCCCGCCGTTCGCCGCGAAACAGGTCGCTGCTGCGCCGCTCTCCGACAACCGTCTGCAGTTCTTCTCGGTCGATACCGCCGGCTCGATCTGGAGCTGCTGGAAATCGACGACGTCGAGCAGCGCACCGTGGACCGCGTGGACGAAAAACTGGACCGCCGACGTTCCGGCCTTCAAGACCACGGCGCTCACAACGGCCCGTGCCGCGGACGGACGCCTCGCGGTGTGGGCCATTGATTCGACCGGTCAGATCCGCGCGACGATCAAGTCGACGACCGTCAGCAGTTCGGCGTGGCAGAACTGGGCGCTGATGTTCAACATGCAGAAACAGGAACAGACGAACTGGTGCTGGTCCGGCTGCGGAACGGGCACGAGCCACTTCTACGATCCGAACAGTCCGTGGACGCAATGCACGCTGGCGAACGCCGAATTGAATCAGACCACTTGTTGCACGAACCCCGGGCCATGCAATGTGTATGGCTTCCTGAACACGTCGCTGAATACAGTCGGCCATTTCGATCACATGACCAACGGAACGACGCCGCAGGCCACGCTCACTTCGGAAGCGCTCGCCGGGCGTCCGTTCGGCGTGCGCGTCGCATGGAGCGGCGGCGGCGCGCACTTCATCATGGTCTCCGGCGGCGGCGCGAACAACATGGTCACGATCAAAGACCCGTGGTACGGCGCTTCGTACATTCCTTACACGACGCTCGTGAGCGGCTATCAGGGCACGGGGTCGTGGACACACTCGTACTTCACGAAGTGAGCGGAGGACTTCCATGGCCATTCGAACCGGACAGATTCCTCCCGCGGCGATCGAAGCGCTCCGCCAGGGCCTCGGTCAGATGCGCGGGTTACCGCAGGCGGACGTGAGCGCGTTCGAGGCGGCGGAGGAAGGCGTGCAGGAAGGCGTCCCGCACGAGACTTTTCACCTCGGACTCGACGCGATTCGCGCGCATCGCGGCCTTGCCGCCGCCGAGCCGGTCGGCTGGCGATATCTCCTCGCCGGCCATGCAGCCGAACCGACGGTGGCGGCCGAGGTGATGCAGAGCGATGCGGGGTTCACGTTTGCCGGTCTCAATGACGGACCGTTCGTCAAGCAGATGCTCGATGCGATGCGCAAGGCGAACGTGCAGGGCGACTATGAACCGCGGCTTCTGCGCGTCCCGGCGGTGTACGTGGTCGCGGCTTGGCTGAAGGACAGCACCGGCAACAACGATCTCTTCATCCCGCTCGATCCGTCGAATCCCGCTCTGGAACCGGGACGCGTATACAACGCGAAGGAGTTCGAGCAGGCGCTGGTGAAGGCTGCAGACGAAATGGCGGAAGCGACGCGGCCGGACGAGGATCGCGGACCGCGCGCGCCGTAGAGATGTAGTGCGGCATCCGCCGCCGTTTTCAGGTTCAATGGCGGCGTGCCTGTCATTGCCCTCGCTGTGATCCTCGTCTTCCTGCTGATCTTCATCGTGGTCATGGTGCCGCTCTCGATTGCCCTGCGCTTTCGAGCGAGCTCGATGCGGCGTCGGGCCTGGGGGTGGATGGTCACGCTCAACTTCTTCGCCGCGTGCCTATCGTCAACACTCCTTCTCGTGACCGCCGCGGTGAGCAATGTGTGGATTCCCAACTCTTTTCTGTATGTGCTCATCGGGTTGGGCTGTGGGTTGGCGCTCGGCTTCGTCGGTCTGGCGTTGAGCCGGTGGGAGATGACGCCGCAGGGACTGCACTACACCCCGAACCGGTGGCTGATCCTGCTGATCACGCTGGTGGTGACCTCGCGGATTCTCTACGGCTTCTGGCGGGCGTGGCACTCGCTCCAGACCACACCGGCCGGCGATTCCTGGCTCGCAAACTCGGGCGCCGCAGGCTCGATGGGCGCAGGGGCCGCGGTGCTCGGGTATTACCTCGTCTACTGGGCGGGGCTGCAGCGCAGGGTGAGAAGGCACCATAGCAACAATTTCGGCTGAGTGTGCGCTGAAGGTCTTACGGCAGCCATTAACGATATGCTTGGGTGATATCGCCCCCTCCACGAAATCAACTTCGCCGATATGACGAACCAACTCGAAATCGCCTTTCACTCGCACTCGAAAGAGTCAACGCGCGACCCTTCGCGCTTTTGCGAATTGCGAATCCCCTTGCTGGTTCTCGTCATGTTGATCGTTTCCTGCACGGGACTCGACAAAGCGAAGGAGAGTGTCAATGATCCAACGACAAGCCGTACCGCTCCACTCGATAGCGGTCCTCCTGTTGCCGACCCTTCTTTTGTAGAGACGCGGGATGTCGTCTCGACGCATGGGCCCCGGAGCATCACCCGCAATCTGTTGCAGGACAGAAACGGCATCTATTGGTTCGCCAGCTGGGAGGGCATCGTCCGCTACGACGGGAAACTTTTTACGAATGTCACTTTGATGGAAGGGCTGAGGCGCTTTCACGTTTTTTCCATTCTGGAAACGAAACAGGGGAACCTCTGGTTCGGCACCATCCGCGGAGGCGCGTACCGGTACGATGGTCGATCCTTTACTCTCTTCACCGTTGCAGACGGACTTGCCAGCAATGTCGTTACTTGTATGCTGGAGGATCGAGCGGGAAACATCTGGTTCGGCACTGATCAGGGCGTAAGCCGTTACGATGGCCGACTTTTTACGACCTTCACAACGGAAGAAGGTCTCCCAGTGAATTCCGTCCATTCCATAGCAGAGGACAAAACCGGAAAACTCTGGTTTGGGACGAACGGCGGGATCAGCTGGTATGAGCCTTCGCCCTCGCTCGAGCCAGGCGTGAGATCTTTTACTGATTTTACAAATCAAGAAGGCCGAAGCTTCTCTAACGTTCGATCGATCATAGAAGATAAGAGCGGGGCCATTTGGATTGGCAGTCAGGCGGGACTCCACCGCTACGACGGAAAATCCATGACCAGGCTCACGTCGAACCCGGCGAGCTATGTCTTCGAGGATCGAAGAGGGAACCTGTGGTTGAGTGCTGGTAAGGTCGACGGCTCGGGTATGACTCTGTCTCGATATGACGGAACGTCTTTCGCGACAATTGTCACGGGCAGTCAGATTTTCGGGATTACCGAAGACAGGGCAGGAAACATCTGGTTCGGCACAGTGAACGGTGCGTGCCGCTATGACGGCAGGTCGTTGACCTATTGTTCGGAAAAGCTCATGCAGTAAACGGACTACGCGCCATCTCCGGCCGCTTCGTCTTGCGCAGAATTTCGGCAAAGCGCGGATCGTTGCGAATCGGATCCACGGCCGGATCGACGTTGAGGTAGACCAGGTATCCCGCTCGCTCCTCACAGGCACGGTCGAAAGACGCGAAGGCGCGGTCGTGGTCGGCGACGCCGATGTGCACCAGGCCGGTGCAATAGGAGGAGACATAGCGCTGACTGGCGATCTGCTCCAGTTCCGCGAGCACCGCACGGGCGCGTTCGGTGTCGCCGCCCAAGCCTGCGTAGTGGCCGATCGCAGCCAGCATCTTCGTGGCCCGACCGGAGCCCTCATACGCAGCCTCGAGCTCCGTGATTGCGGGGCCGAATTGACCGGTCTGTCCCAGCGCGAGTCCGAGGAGAAAACGCGCCCACGGAAAATCAGGATCGATCTCCAGTGTGGCCCGGTATCGCTGAATGGCCGCGTCGTAATCGCGGGCGAAGTACTGCACCCAACCCATGTCCGCACTGATGGCCAGCGACAACGGATCGAGCTCGTGGCCTCGGGCCATTTCATCGGCCGCGTCGGCAAAGCGGCCCGCTTCGCACAAGAGTAGCGCGAGCCAGTGACGCGCAGTCGGATAGGCGCCGTTCAGTGCGCACGCCTTGCGAAAGTCGAGCTCCGCTTCCGTCCAATCCCAGTCATAGAGTCGGCGTACGAAAGCGAGCGTCGTACGCGCCTCGACCAGCGACGGATCGATATTGAGCGCGCGCAACGCGGCCGCTTTCGCACGGGGCATCGCTTCGCGCGGCGGCAGCATCTCGAATGCCGCACCTCCCATCAGCGCGAACGAGTCGGCGAGGCCGGCGTAGGGCAGCGCATAGACGGGATCCTGTTCGATGGCCGCCTCGAAGTGATCGATCGCCTTTTTGAATCCACCTTCGGTCCGCTTCTGCCAGAAGAAGCGTCCCTTCATATAAGACTGGTAGGCCTGCGGGTCGTGCGTGAACCGTTTCTTCAGCGTCTTCTTCTGTTCGCCGGTGAGCGCGATGCGCAGGTTCTCGGAGATCTGCAGCGCGATCTCCTCCTGCACTTCGAAGATGTCCGCCAGTTTCCGGTTATAGGTTTGTCCCCAGACCTGCCGGTCGGTGCCGGCGTCGACGAGCTCGCAACTGACGACGAGCGTGTCGCCGCGGAGCACCACACGGCCCGTGACCAGCGACCGCACATCGAGCTCGCGCGCGATGTCGCGAGCCGACATCTCCTTGGCCTTGTAGCGGAATGCGGTGGCCCGCGGGACGACTCGCAGCTTGGGAAGACTGGAGAGGCTGTTGATCACCGCCTCCGCGATTCCGTCGCCGAGGTATTCCAGCGAGACATCGGTGCTCTGATTGACGAAGGGGAGAACGGCCACGGCGGTCAAGGGTTTACCGCGTCGCGTTGATCCTTTCCGCGAGCTCGATCCGCTCAGCAGATCGCGCAGGGCCAAAGCCAGATCGTTCGCAGAAGCGTAGCGCGCGGAGACGCTCTTCTCCAGACAGGTGCTGACGATCGCCGACAGCTCTGCAGGAAACGATTGTCCCGAGAGCGGAGGCGCGGGCTCGCGGAGAATGGCCATCGAAGTCTCGATGGTGCTTTCGCGCTGGAACGGCGCTCGGCCTTTGAGGACTTCATAGAGAACGCAGCCGAGAGAAAAGAGATCGCTGGCCGGCTCCACCTTCTGAGCCCGCAATTGTTCGGGCGCCATATACCCGATCGTGCCGACGATCATCGCGTTCGAATCGGTGGCCGTGCTGTCGGTCCGCGATCGATCGGCCGCGGTATGGGCCAGACCGAAATCGAGAATCTTCACTCGCCCGTCCCGCGTGATGAACAGGTTTGCAGGCTTGAGATCGCGATGAATGATGCCCTTCGCGTGCGCCGCCGCGAGACCATCGGCGACGGTGGCCGTGAGCTCCGCCGCTTCGCGCCACGGAAGAGCTCCGCGATGAACGCGGTCCTTCAGCGTCTCCCCTTCCAGCAGTTCCATGACGGCGTACGTCACGCCGTTTTCGGTTCCGAAGTCGAAGATCGAAAGAATGCTGGCGTGGCTGAGTGAAGCCACAGCCCTGGCCTCGCGCACGAATCGCGCGGCCGCATCGGCATCCGAGATCAATGCCCTCGAGAGCACTTTGACCGCGACGTCTCGTCCGAGGCGCGGATCGGTGGCCCGATAGACCTCGCCCATCCCGCCCTCTCCCAGCGACTCCACGATCTGGTAGTGCCCGAGAAAGGTGCCCGACTCGATCGAGGCCATGGATGGTGATTGTACGAGAGCGAGGCTCCGTCGTTTCGGCCAGAGCGGAAACCGCTACGAGAAGTTGCGCAGTCCTATCGCGCCGCCAACGACGGATACGGATTCACATACGTCCCCTTCCACCAGCGCCGGTCCTTGTCGAGGCGGATCAACGCGAAGTGGAGGTGGGGCGTGTTCTTGGGCGCGTTGCCGGTGGTGCCGACGTAGCCGAGGACTTCGCCGCGGCGCAGGAGTTGTCCTTCGTGCAGGCCCGGTGCGTAGCGATCGAGGTGAGCGTAGTAGTAGCAGAAGCGCTGGTCGGGATCGAACTGATACACGGTCAGTCCGCCCGGCTTGCTGGTGAAGAGCTTCTTCACCATGCCGTCATCGGTGGCGATCACCGGCGTCCCGGTCGGCGCGAGGATGTCGATCGCCTCGTGGCGGCGATTGCCCCGCGTTTCATAGAACGTGTCGCGGATCGCGCTGCGGGCGACGCCCGCCACCGGGACGATCATCGCGCGCGGCGCATCGGCATCGCGCATCGACGTTGGCTCGTTCGCGACGACAGGCGGGGGCGCCGTCTCCGTCGCGATCGGCGTGATGATCTCGATCGGCACCGGCGGTTCGGTCACCACCTCCGGTGGTGGCGTGTCCAGCGGCTCACCGGAGAGGTCCGGAACTTCGACGGACGTCGATGGCGCGGGTGCAGCCGGCGCTCCCATCGCACTCGGGACGTCCCGGCGGACGGAAACATCCGTCACCTTGTCGGGCCCCGCCGCGATCCAGGCAAGCACGCCGATGAAGACAACGCCGAGAAGTGCGAAGAGCTTCTTCACGACGTCCTCACTCGATGAGAGGAACGGAGGGCGGGCTGAAGCCACGCCCGACGTTTCATCACTTCGTTGGCGTTGCCGTTGCCGTGGGCTCCGCGGCTGGCGTTTCGGTGACCTGGAAGGACTTGAAGATCTCTCCGACCGCGTTGGCGCTGCGCTGTTCTTCCGAGCGTCCGACGTACAGCACCTGCAGCATGCGGTTGCCGTCGACGAGCAACTTGGAACGAAGGAACGCGCCGCTGCCCTTGAAATAGAGCTCGCCGTCTCCTTCGCTCTCGACCGTCGCGTTGAGGCTCTTGATCAGCGCATCGCGCATGCCGGCGATTGCTTTCTGCGCGTCGGTGATCGGCGCGGGCATCGTGCTGACGGTGATGACGACTGCCTCGCCCGTGGGCGCCTTCGAGATCCAGTTCGTGGTGTCGATCTTTCCTTCGGGCGAATCGGTCTTCTGAGCCTGCTTGGTGAATTCGCCGAAGCCGTCGGGCAACGAGACGCTGAAGGCATCCGTCTTCACCGGTGCGGCAAGCGCCGCCATTGAAAGGGTCATTGCGGCAATCGCCAGCGCACTGCGAAACGTGTTCTTCATTCGTTCGATCTCCCTCTTCCTGTAGCTGATGGGTTCGCGGATTCTAGGGGAACCCATCCCGAAGGCCAACAGCGTCGAACAAATCACGCTTCCATGAATCACGCCACGCGACGCAGACCCATGTATTGCATCTCCGCAAGCGCCGCCACAGCAATGGCTTGCACGACGACGAATGCATAGCCGAGCGGACTCGGCTCGACGTTGCCGGCGAGCAGAAGCGCGGCGCTGGCGACGACCCACGCGGCGTTGAGCACGATCACGGTCCAGACGCCGGTGCGCGAGAGCACGTCGCGCTTTGCGAGATAGAAAACGACCACCGCGAACGGCAGCAGGCTGAAGCCGGAGTAGCGCAGCAGCGGCGCGGGCAGCGCGAGCCAGCGTTCGAGCAGTCCCGCGGCAGCAAAGAGCAACAGGCCGAAGGTGCCGCTGATCGCAGCGTCGGCGATGAGCAGGCGGCGGAGAAACGTGGAGCGATCGGTGTGTGTCATTCGAGTTCCTTTCGACCCACAGCATCGGCCCGCGATCGCCGCCAGTCGATTACCCGCGAGGTAATTGGCGAACGCTCGGGACTGGGTTACCGTCGCGGCACATGAGCACCGCCGGACCTCTACTTCGCGAGTGGCGGCAGCGCCGCCGTCTCAGCCAACTCGACCTCGCGCTGGAGGCGGAGATCTCCGCGCGCCATCTCAGTTTCGTCGAGACCGGCCGCTCGATTCCGAGTCGGGACATGGTGCTGCATCTCGCGGAGCGTTTGGAGATTCCGCTGCGCGAGCGCAACGCGCTGCTGATCGCCGCCGGATACGCGCCGGTCTATCCGGAACGGAAGCTCGACGATCCCGCGCTCGATGCCGCGCGCAAGGCTGTCGATCTCGTGCTCGCGGGACACGAGCCGTATCCGGCGATCGCCGTCGATCGCCACTGGACGCTCGTTGCCGCGAACCGCGCCGTCGGACAGTTCCTGACCGTGGACGACGAGTCGCTCCTGCAACCGCCGCTGAACGTGCTGCGCGTCAGTCTGCATCCGCGCGGAGTCGCGCCGCGCATCGCAAATTTCGCGGAGTGGCGCGCGCACGTGCTCGAGCGCCTGCGCCGGCAAATCGACGCGAGCGGCGATCCCGTGTTGATCGCGCTGCACGAAGAGCTGCGCGCGTATCCCGCGCCCGCCGAATCGTCCACGCGCTCTCTCCGCGATTACAACGGCGTGGTCGTGCCGATCGAGTTGATCACCGACCACGGCATCTGCGCGTTCTTCAGCACGACGACGATCTTCGGCACGCCCGTCGACGTGACGCTCTCCGAGCTCGCCGTGGAGGCCTTCTTCCCCGCGGACGAGAAGACGGCGCAGATGCTGCGAATGTAGGGCGTGGCTTCAGCCCGTCACCTCCGTCACGATTCGCAGGCACGCCGCGAGCGCCGCGCCGGGCGGGCCGGGAGCGCGCGCGATCACGAGCTCCACTTCTCGCTGCGTCCCCGCGATCGGGCGATACGCGGCGCCGTTTCGAGTAAATGTGGTGATCGTCTGCGGCAGGATGGCCACGCCCACTCCGGCCGCAACGAGACTGACGATCGTGTACCACTCGCTCACCTCCGCGACGAAGGACGGCGCGAAGCCGGCGTCGAGGCACATGCCGGTGATCGCGTCGTGCAGCGACGGAGCGCTTTCGCGTCGAAAGCCGATGAACGGCTCGTCCGCGAGATCCGCCAACACCACGCGCTTCCGCCGCGAAAGCGGATGTGCGGATGGCAGGACCACGATGAGCGGCTCGCGTTGCAGCACGTCGATGCGCACACCGGGACCGGTGATCGGGCCGCGCGCAAACGCGACGTCGAGTTGTCCGAGGCGAACTTGTTCGAGCAATTCCGCGCTGCTGCCTTCACGAAGAACGACGAAGACTTCAGGCTGTTCGGATCGCAATCGCTGCAGAACCTCGGGCACGATCGCGAATGCGGCGGGGTTGAGGAATCCGATGCGCAACAACGCGGCCTGATTCGCGGCGGTGCGCCGCGCAGCTTCCTCGGCGTGACTCATCTGCACGAGCGCGCGACGACCCGTCTCGAGCAGCGCCTGCCCCGCGGACGTCAACTCGACGCGGCGCCGATCGCGCTTCAGCAGCTGGCATCCGAGGTCCTCTTCGAGCTTGCGGATCTGCTGGCTGAGCGCGGGTTGCGCGATGCGGAGTCGCTCCGCGGCCTTGCGGAAATGCAGCGTCTCCGCAACGGCGATGAAGTACGCGAGACGTCGGACGTCGAGCACCGGTGAGATCACGCGGCGATCACAGACCTCGCAAATCGATATTGGACAGGGCTCATCGCGGATCTCTATAAGTGCCGCATGCTGCTCGTGCTCGCGATCCTTCTCGCTCCCCCATCATCCGGCGCGGCGGACACTCCGTCAAACGCGCTTCCGCGATTCGAGCGCGCGGCGTGTCCGGTCGAGGTCGCGCCGGACGAGCGCATCGACTGCGGCGCGCTGTTCGTTCCGGAGAACCGCGACAAGACCGGCTCGCGCGCCATTCGTCTGCCGGTGATGATTTTCCGCAGCCGCAGCGCGAGCCCCGCTCCTGATCCGCTCGTCTTCATCACCGGCGGCCCGGGCAACAGCAGCGTCGCGGGCCGACGCTCGGGAAAAGAAATCCCGTTTCTCGACGATCGCGACTTCATCGTCCTCGAACAACGCGGAACGCGATACGCGCAGCCGTCGCTCGAGTGTCCGGAGATCAGCGTCACGGACAAGCATGAGGTGCGCGGCAGCTCACGAATCTCAACATCACACCACCGCCGACGACATCGCGGAGTTCAACCGGGCCGCACGGGACGTCAGCGACGACACGTCGATGATGCTGGATGTGTAAGAAATAGCGTGAAACGCACGCCTACCCTGTCGACATCTTGCGTACGTATGCGCGTGCTTCTTCCATGGCACTGCGTTCCGTCCGCAGCGCACCACCACAGAACCTATCGCAAACCGTCTCTACCGCTTGGAAGAACGCCTCGGTACGTTCAGACTTCACAACCATTCGGTCGAGTTCATCCTGTGTCATTGGAGAACTCGATCCTCCGCCGCTAAAGATATGGACGGCGATGTCATAGAGCGCCCCAAAGATCTCACCGATACCTAAGCCTCCTGGATGGCCGTCACGATAGGCATCCATCGAGTCGTAGGTAGAGAGGTAGCTCGTGCTCGGGCGAGGTGATCTGCGGTTTTCAATGGATGCATTCGCCGTTACCAATGCTTCTCGTAAGGCGACCACCGCCAATGCTTGCCTGCCTTTGACGAGGTGGCAAAGTGCCACAAGGTATGACTTCCAGTAGTCGGGAAACGATTCGCCATCACGCTTTGGTCGCTCGAAGTACGTCAACGCGCTATCGACGAACGCGCTCCTCGATTGCTCCAGCAGGGGTGACTTCGCAACATTCCACAGAAGACCAAGGCCAGCGCGCATATCACCCGATAGCCACGATTCATTTTCGAGCACAACTAACGAGCTGAGAGCGCCGACTACCTGTGCATCAAGGTCCCGCGCGAAGCGGCCCGTACCAACCTCGAGGTGCTCCGCGACTTCGCGCGCGCTCGGTCTCTCTGCCGGATTTCTACTCATGCACCGTTGGATCGTCAGAGCAATGCGCTCTTCAACCGAGGGGTTGGCTTGCCTCAGTGCTGGTGTTGGGTCATGCAGGATGGCGACAATCGTCCCCGCTGGCGTGGCGCGCCAGAATGGGCGCTCACCGGTAAGCAACTCGAACCCGATAACGCCCAGCGCGAACACATCGGAAGCGGACGTGATGTTCTGGCCCATCAGCCGTTCAGGAGACACGTACGGCAGGGTCCCGACAGGCGCTGCGCCGTACGTGCTGTCGAATTGCGTCGTGGAATCGGATGAGACAGCGAGCCGCTTGCCAAGTCCGAAGTCCACTAACACGGGCTTCCCTTCGGAGGTGATGCGGATGTTTCGTGGGGTGATGTCCTGATGCACGACCTCAGCGGCGTGGCACGCGGCAAGCCCGTACGCCACTTGCTCAAGGATCGCCAGCTTCGCTGGCATCGCATGCTCGCCGCGAATAATGCATTCTGATAAGTCCGTTCCGGGTATGTACTGCGAGACGATGAATGAGTCGTAGCCAACCGTCTCGATTGAATACGTCGTTACCACATTGGAGTGCTGGACTCGAGCCGCCACCGCAGCTTCGCGTCGAAACCTCTCTCGCGAGTCGGCATCATGACGCAGTTCTGGAAGGAGGAACTTCAGCACTACATCTTTGTGCAGCCGCTCGTCATACGCCCGGAAGACACATCCCATGCCGCCGGCTTTCAGCCGTTCACGAACGACGTAGTGGAGCACGCGATCACCAGGGCGGAGCGCTGCGGCGTCGACTCCTGAATCATCCGCTGAAGACATTCCGGAAGTATAGATGGCCGAGATGGGGGCCTAACTCCCAGCGAAGGGGAATCTGCGGCGTCGCGCGCGACAGGAGTATCCCCGATGTCTAAGTCTTCGGACTAGGTCCGCACCGCGCCCGTGCTCACTTCACCTCTTGAAGTTTGATCGTTGCGAGGGATCATCCTGAATACGTATCCCCTTCGCGGCGCGGTGAACGTGAGCTTGCGTTGCTGGTTGCTGCTCAACGTCAACATCGACATGTTCTCCGACCCTTGCTTTCTCCGCAACGGCGATGAAGTACGCGAGACGTCGGACGTCGAGCAGCGGTGAGATCACGCGGCGATCACAGACCTCGCAAATCGATATTGGACAGGGCTCATCGCGGATCTCTATAAGTGCCGCATGCTGCTCGTGCTCGCGATCCTTCTCGCTCCCCCATCATCCGGCGCAGCGGACACTCCGTCAAACG
>Ga0209382_10008451_pt1 | contig 12975 bp, 11 predicted proteins | sample SoiMetdeltSBSDD5_FD_187599 | JGI IMG/M metagenome (GOLD analysis project Ga0209382, IMG submission 187599) | Bulk soil microbial communities from a Populus tree surrounding site in Tennessee, USA - Soil MetaG P. deltoides SBSDD5 (SPAdes) (version 2) | ecosystem: Environmental > Terrestrial >... | reverse complement strand
ACAAGGTCCCGGCCATCCCGGTCGGCATCCGTCAGCGCCAGGCGGCAACACGATGAATCTTCGAGGCGGTTGACGGCCGCCAAGCGGTCGATGCGATCGAGCAAGCGCGCACGATTGATGGACACAGAGGTCGTCATGCGCCCGCGAGTCTACACTTCACGCGCGGATTCCAGTCGGAGAACAACCCCGAGAGGCTGTGCTCACAGACACACACGTGCAGGCAAAAGAATGTCGCTCGATCGAAGCGTTTCATCGCCTGCCCCATGACGGTTGGCGGTGCGCTGTACGTTGAGATTGCTCCCCGGCATCCGCGTTCACACATCTGCTCGCACTTTTTCGAGTTGCGGCGCGGGGGTATCGATCCAAAAGGAATCGCCGATACCCCCAGATGTACCCACACGAAGCAGTGGCTGCAGGCGGAGCTTGCGCGCCTATAGATATGAGGCCGCGATCTGCGCGCTGGATGTCGGTGGACGTCTACGGACGTCCTCAGATGGCTCCCCGGGCCGGATTCGCAGTCAGTCGTACCGACTCCTTGGATACCATCCATAGCGCCGGCAGTGCACGCAGAGTGCTCTGCCGGCGCCGGTGTTGACGCGCTAGCCTGAAAGGCATCATCTCGCGGCCGCAACTCGGCCGGCAATCTCATCCGCTGCCGTAAGTAGCTGCAGACGAGCGGGATGCGCCACGATGAAAGTATTCGGATCGATGCCGCCCGTGCTCCACTTCTGTGCCACGAGCACGGCAGGATGCTGACCCAGGGTTTCGGCGGTCTCGCCGATCCGAGAATCCTTCGTGACGATCCGCGAACCGCTGAGTAGTGCCGCGGCCTGCGCGTGCGCGTCCAGCACGACTGCTGATCGACTCGCATTCACAGCAGTCTCGGCGCTATCTCCAGCATGGACTCCACTCAGCAATGCCGCAGCCTGCGCGTGCGCATCCAGCACAACTGCTGATCGGCTCACATGCACAGCAGTCTCCGTGCCATGTCCAACCTGCAGTCCGCTCAGCAATCCCACCGCTTGAGCGTGCGCATCACGTGGTGCCGACACTACATCGGCCGAGTCGCCAAACGCGGCGGTTGTTGTAAGGATCGCAGGAATCAGAAATAGACGTGCGTTCATGACGGCTGTCCTCTGGTAACGGTGGTGATTCGACGTGGGGACAAGGTATCCGAGTCCGTGCCGCGCAAAAATCCAGCCGGGTGAACTTGTCTCGTTCCTCGAAGGCGATAATGGGTTGGACTCGAGGGCCGTCACTCGGCACGACCGCAAAGCAGCAGTTCACGGTGCGCCAGTGCGCTAGACCATCGTTCAATGGTTTCGGCCACGGGCGTGTGGTTTCCTGCAGGCGTAAGCAGCAAGACAGCCTCGACATGAGCATCAAGTACTACACGCATTTCAGACTGCAGGAGAGCGAGCCCGGCGCTTTGGCGGAGTACCGCGGCGTGGTCGAGCTGACCCAGGCACTCTCGCGCGGCGACAAGAAAGCAGCCGCAGCGGTCCTGGCCAGGAGTCTGGAATGCAACGCCGGGGACGTCAGCGTCCTGCAGTGGTCACGCTTGCAGTGAATCGCGTTGCGGCCAAGCAGGCTCGCTAAGAAGCTACACCTTCACGCGCATGCTCGTGCGGCAGAAGTTCCGGCGGAACGCCGGCCGGCTGCAACCCTAGCGTCGCGCAGCTGGGCTCACTGCTGGAAGCGATTCACGTCGTACAGCGCCGCGTCACCTGGACAGCCGTTGAAACACCGCGAGCTGCCAAGGTGGCCGACGAGCAGCCAGTTGTTGGCGAGCGCCATCGAGATGTTGTCGGAGTTGCTCTCGAAGTGGGCTGAGGCGATGCCCCTTGCGAGGACAGTCGAGCCGTCACGTGTGTACGTGAAGACAATGCCTTGCGCTACGACGCTGTCGTTGACTGGATTACCGATCGCTTTGATCGCGATGTACCGACCCATCATCGCCACCTGACTGCCGAAGTTGACGTACTCGAACTTTTCGTCGACGCGAGGACGCAGACGCAACGACTCGAGATAGCGCCCCGCCGTGGGCAGGAACACATAGGCCGCACCGCCAGCCCAATGACCGTCCGGCGTATCGAACTCCGTTTCGAGATCCTCCTGCGAAGCGCCGACTATGATCATTCCCTGGTCGATCGCGACGGACGAGCCGAAGCCCGCCGCGGTCCCGGCCGGCACCAGCTTCTGGGTCTGAACCCAGTTCCCCAGGCTGTTGTGAATGAAGATGTACGCGGCGCCGGACGAACCCATGACCAGTGTCGTTTTCGTCATGCTCAGAGAGCCGCCGAAGCCGTCACCGGGACTCCCGTCGCGCGCGCGCAGTGTGGCGCGCCGGAAGAACCGGCCGTCTGTACCCAGCTCGAATACGTAGACAACGCCCGGGTGCGCGTCACGAGACGCGCTCGCGATGAGCGTCCCAGCTTCGTACTTCAACGCTACGGGAAACAGCGTCACGCCGTCCGTCGCAGGTGGCCGCAGGGTCTGTCGCAGCGCCCACAGGCCGTTGCTGTTGCGCTTGTAGACATATGCTGCAGTCTGGTCGCCGACGATTGTCAGGCCGTCGCGGAACGTGATCGTGCGCCCAAACCCAGCGTCTGGGATGGGCGGATTGAGTGTCTGGACGCGCTGCCACCCGTTCGCCGTCAGGTTATGCACCGCAACGCGACCGCCGAACGAGAACGGCATGCTGGCGAAAGCGATGCCATTTCGCATCGCGACCGTATCGCCGAAGCGTATGTCGAAGGTTTCCCAATCGCCACCCAGTTCGAAGTCGAAATCCGCAATAACCGGACCGAATCCCCCAGCGGCCAGGTGCTGCGGCAACTCGGCTGCGGCACGTGAACTCGCCAGCGCAGCGAGCGCGAGCCAGGCCGATAGCGACGCGGTTCGAATCATGGATGCGGTGAACATGGATGCTCCCCAATGCTCGAGCGGCGAGTTGACTGAGCAACGCAGAGGGCCGATTGAGGCTACGCGCATGGAAGAAGCGTGTATGTAGTCCGCACGAAATGCCGTGGGACTACACGCGCCATGTACTGATTTATCCGTGCAGCGACCTGCGGTGTTTGTAAGCGCGCTGTTGCGCAGCAAGCCTGGACGTTCCGGAAACGTCATCTGCGACTCCCGTCAACGTTGAGGATGTCGGCTGTCGTGGGGCACAAGCGGTCCCTCAGGTGACGTACAAACTCGCGGTTCATCGACTCTGTCAGAAGACGACACGAGTGCCTCGATCAGCGGCCAGATCCGCACCGAGTCCAGCTCCTCCGCACTCCTATTAATGAGGCTGGCCGCGACGTATGCCGCCTGCGCGTAGGGGACTTGCTTGTTCGCCACCTGCATGCAGCAGCACCTCGTACAAGCAGGTGAGCACACCGTGTGCCTGCAGTAGCAGCTCGCGCTGCGCTTTGATCGATGTGCCACCGACGACCCCGGATCCGGCGTCACCAACGGAGCCACCGGGAGGGCAGCCACCTGATCCGACGCCCGGTCCGACGTCGATCGTCGAAGCTTCGCCGGCAAGCACAGTCGGTGGGATGCAAAATTGCGTGTTCACCGCCGGCGCCGTGACTTGCGGAGTTCGCAATGAATCCCGGACCGAAGGGGAGCTGCGCTCGGGTGCGTCGCTTTTCGTTGGGTTCACGGCTGCGGGCCCTTTGGCGGATATTTCTACTGCAGCGAGTGCTCGATGCATCTGGAAAGGTTCATGGTTACCTACCAGAGGTCCAAGACCTTCGGCGCTATCACGCCGAGGATCTGGCGCGACTTCGCGATCAGCTACGGATAAGGGTCCAGACGCGAATCGCAAAGACGGTGGAGCTGGGCGCTGACTATGGACACGATGCACGTATCCTTGAAGAACAGCAGCTTCTCAAGAGCATTGAGAAGCATTGGAGGATCGCTAGTGAGCGACGTGATTGGCAGTGAACGCAGCTCCTCTCTGGAAGCCAAAGTTGCTTCCGAACTGAGCGCGCTCGTGAAGGATGTGGCAATTGGAGCGGAGTTTCCCTTCGCGTCGAACGCAGCCGTTTGTTACGCACTGGAGCTGTTCCTTCCCGCCTTACTTCGGGTTCGCTTTGCGGAATGGAAGCGCGAGAGCCTGGATGGGTTCAGAATCGCCAGCGCTAGGAAAGTAGGTCCCTCTGCTGTGGAGCTGGCTGGGATCTGTATTTTAATAAGCGACCAGACGGTAACCCCATTCTGTGCGCACTTGGTTGTGTCGCCCGATACATCTTCAATTTCTGCGTATCGCGTTCGAGTGGGTGAGGCTGGTCATGGTCCATTAGGAATCTCTGGACCGGACTGCAACTCAAGTGGCGCAAAGCGTTTGCTGGACGGTTTGATGGCCAGAATGGAAAGCGTGCGCTGGGTTTACTCTGTGGACAGCTTGCAGTCCCCGGGGGACGCAGGAGAGAGACAGACATAGACAGACAGAGGACACGCATCGCTTTCTATCCCCCAGTCAGTTTCATCGAGCAGGTTCCGATGGAACCGATCGGGCAGGCCAATGCGCTGCTCAAATTGCTCGATTTCTTGAAAAAGCCGGGCGCAGGGGATACCGGTTTATCCGCGGGCCAAGTGCGTGCGGACTCGTGCCTGCGACGAGTGCGTCGCCTTCATGAAGTGGGAAGGAAAACGCGACGCGAAAGTTGCAAGGTAGCAGAAGAAGAAGGGCAGCAACCGCTCTTGGCGCGCGCGCTCAGTCGGGTACTGTCGACTCCGCGCGCGCGGAACCAGCGCTTCGTTCGGCTCGCGCACGCCAGAACGGCAGCACGAACCGATTCTGCCGCCGAGCGACGAGGAGCAGAACGGCGGCAACCGACACGCACAGCACGATCGCTACGATGGAGGCTTCCACGCCGAACGTCCCGCCAGTCAAGAATTCCGGACCGGTAAGTGTGCCGCGCAAGAGACCGCGCGATGGCCTTCCGGAAACGGCGACGCCGAAGATGCCGCCTTGTGTGAAGTTCCATGCGACGTGCGTGCCGATGCAGAGCCACAAGCGACGTGTGAGAACGAAGGCCGCGGCCAGCAGAATTCCGGCCTCGAAGATGATCGCGATTGCGGCGTAAGTGGTCGTGCTTGGGCCGATCAAATGGATCAGGCCGAACAGGACGGCCGAGATCGCGAGCGCCCACAGCGTGCCAAGCGACTGCTCGGTGATCCGGAAAATCAAACCGCGGAATACGATTTCCTCGATCACGCCAGCTCCGATCGCGGCCGCGAGCGGAACCGCGAGATCGGAGAGCGTACCCGCTGCGGTGACACGATAGCTGCCCAACAACGCTAGGATGCCAATCGCGCTGGCGAAGAGCGCCGTCCCGAGCACCAGTCCTGCTGCCAACTCGCTGAGTGCGCCTTCACGTCCGAATTCGAACAGCTCGCGCTTCTCCATCAGGCGGACGTACGCGCGGTAGATCAAATAGGCGACTGCAGCTCCGAGCAATGCCGCCGATGCGACTGCTACTGGTCGTGGCAACGGGAGCTGGCGCACGAGCCACTGAACTGCGACGACCGGAAGAGCAACGGCGATGAAGCCGATGATGATTCTGATGAGCGCGGAACGCATACGCGACACCCTAGCTAAAGGCCGGAGATCGGCGCAAGTAGCGCTGCTGAGCCCGCAAGAATAGTTTGTTCGTTTGTGCTCCTCTCGATCTGATCGAATGGGACATGCCTGATATCGCTTCTATATTCGCCGCGCAGTCAGGTGCTCGCGCGGCTGAACGTGCAGAGCGGGCCTGGCGCTCAGACGAGCAGCAAGAGGTCGCAGTGAACTGGAGCAAGTGGGTTCGACAGATCCACCGCTGGCTGTCCATGGCGTTTACGGCGGCTGTCATCGTCAACATCGTGGCCGTGGCTACAGGCAGGTATGCGAACTGGGTAGGCTTTTTGGCGGTGCTCCCGCTCGCTTTCCTGCTGCTCACGGGTCTGTACTTGTTCGTGCTGCCGTACGCCGCCAGACGACGGCTCGGGCATGCCCGCCGATACCCCCAGCAGTACCCCCAGACCCGAAGCGGACGTACGCGGATTCGAAATGCGGACGTTCGGGGGCCTCGAATGGTCCATGGGATCGGCAATGCGCAGGAGCGGCCGTTGCGCGAGGAGTTCGAGCGCGGTTATCGCAGATGACGCCGGCTAGTTCCCAGCGCGCAACAGCACGATCTCTTCCTGCGTTACGAGCGTCTGGACCCCCAGTGCCTCGCGCAGTGAGAACAGAAATCCTTCCGTATCGCCGATGTGAAACACGCCGCTCACGCGAACAGTATTCAGGTCGGCCGCGCCGATGACCACGTGCGCCGCCGAATAGCGATTGAACTCTTCCAGCGCTTCGGGAAGCGGAGTGTCGCTGAACTCCAGCCGTCGCGCACGCCACGCCTGAATTCGCTTGAGGTCAGCCGCGGCTTCGACGATGCGGTCGTCGTCGTTTCGAAACTCCGCGCTGCGGCCTTTCATCAGGGCTGGGACAAGTGGTGTGACCTTACCGGCGCCGCCGACACCCGCTGCCGAAACGCGCACGACACCCTCGATCACGCTCACTTTGATCCTGTCGCTGCGCCGGTCAACATTGAACTCCGTCCCGAGCGCACGCGTCACCGTCTGGCCGGCGACGACCTCGAACGGCCGCGTCACATCGTGCTTCACCGCGAAGATCGCCTCGCCACGTTCCAGTTCGACACGGCGTGAGGAGGCGGCATAGCGCACCTTCAGCGCGGTATCAGTGTTCAGCGTGACTCGCGAGCCGTCTGCCAACAGCACGTCGCGCTGCTCGCTCACTGCCGTTTCGTACTGAACCGGCCGTACCTGCAGATACGTCGCTACGAATGCGAGACCGATCGCCACGACGATGACCGCCGCGGCCGCCCACCACACATATATAGGTGTGCGCCGGACTTCCGCGGCGCTGAGCCACTTCTGAACACGGGGATGGTCCTCGACCGCTGCGAGCAGCGCCCAGGCCCGTTCCCGATCCGCTGCCGAATCCCGATCCGTTCTCATGATACGTCCTTGAGGCGTCGCGCCACGTGCGCGAGGCCCTCCTTGATGTAGCGCTCGACAGTGCGCGTGCTCAACCGCAGGCGCACGGCGATCTCTTGATGCGTCATGTCCCTGAAGCGATACAGCAGCAGCGCCTCCCGCACTGACGCGTCCAGTTCTTCCAACGCGGCGATCATGACGCGCACGAGCTGCTCGCCAGTCAGTTCCAGGTCAGGCCAGCTCGTCCAGTCTGTCGTCTCCGGGCTGCGCAGGGCGCTGTCCTGAGCGGCGCCGGTGCGATTGGAGCGCTGGCGAAACAGATCGCGCGCCAGGTTGGTCGCGATCTGAAACAAGTACGCGCGGGCATTGCTGCGGATGTGGTCAAAGCTGCGCTGGCGCAGCAGTCTCAGATACGTTTCCTGCAGAACCTCGTTGGCGTCTTCCTTCGACGGCAGAAGTCCAGCCAGATAGCGATAAAGCGAAGGCCGATGCTGCTCGAACAGCTCGCGCGCGAATTCGCTCTCTGCCGGCGTCAGCGGGGCGCGTACGAACGCAGGCGCGTCTGTGGACTCGCCCTCGGGCTTGTGGTCGTCGGTTTGCGACGCGTCATTCATCGTGATTGCCGGGTCCGTCTACTATAACGAACGAGCGCTGCAAACCCGACAGCTCGGCGCTCTCCGCGCTCCATGCGCTGCGCGGCTGCAAGGGGACTGTCGGCTTCGACCCCTCCAATCGTTTTACCTCCCAGAAGGGGCGCCACTGCGCCGAACCCGCACATGGGAGCGAGAGGGGGACACGATGACTACGATTCGGGCTGCTTGCGCGCTGCTGACGCTATTCAGCCTGGCCGCGCATGCTGCGGAAGGCGTCAGCGACAGGCTGCGAACGCAGACGAGGTTCGACATTCCTGCGCAGGCGCTTGGCACTTCTCTCAAACAGCTCGCCGAGCAGGCCGGTGTGCAGATCCTGTTCGAAGAGGACATGGTACGCGGCCTGTCGGCCCCCGCGCTCAAGGCGCAGCAAAGTGTCGAGCAGGCGCTGCACGTGCTGCTCGGAAATACCGGGCTGGTCTACGTGGCGAGTGGCGATGTCATCGCCGTCCGCAGCGCAGCTCGGCTGCCGAGCGACCCGACAATGCCGCCCAGAGTGGGCGGCCGACGATTGCAGTCGCAGAACGAGGGCATCACGCCAGGCACTGAGCGTCTGGCGCAAGCGACCGACCCAGGTCCGGCACGCGGCGATGAACGCGGCGCCGCGCGCGCCATCGAGGAGCTGGAAATGGTCGTAGTGACCGGCTCGCGTCTCACGCGTGTCGATGTTGCCGGGCCTTCGCCGGTGCACGTCATCACGCGGCAGGACATCGACCGCTCCGGAGCATCGACAGTCCGTGAGGTGCTGAACAGCGTGCCGCAGAACGCGACGGCGCGCGACGAATCCGGCAACGCCACGTTTCTCGGCGCATCGACGGTCCAGCTGCGCGGACTGCCAGTAGGCACGACGCTCGTACTGTTGAACGGCCGGCGTGTCGGCGCCTCGGGCCCGCAAGTGTCGTCCAACATTTTCGATCTGAGCAACGTTCCGCTCGAAGCCGTCGAGCGCATCGAAGTCCTGACGGACAGCGCCTCGGCGATCTACGGCGCGGACGCGATCGGCGGCGCCGTCAACATCATCCTGCGCCAGGAGTACGAAGGGGTCGGCGCAGGCCTGCGCTACGGCACCAGCAGCGAGAGCGACTCCGACGAGCGGCAAGCCTCGTTCACGATTGGCGGCAGCGGCGACCAGCTCTCGGGCCTGCTGGTGCTCGACTACTACGAGCGCGATCTTCTGCACGCGTCGCAGCGCGAGTTGACTCATACGCAGGACTTCACGCGCTTCGGCGGCGACGATCTGCGCTCCACGTTCTCGTACCCGGCAAATGTCTACTCACTGGACGGCGGCCCGTTGCCGGCGCTAACGAGCACCTTCGCCGGCGTGCCGAGCGGTACCGACGGCATCGGGCTTACGCCTGCGGATTTCCACGCGACCGACGGCGTACTCAATCTGTTCGACGGGGCGAGCTATCAGACGCTGCTCGCGGGCGCCGATCGCAAGAGCGCGTTTGCCAGCGGACGCTACCGCATATCGGACGCCTTCAATCTGTTCGCTGAAGGGCTGTTCACGCATCGCAATCAGCTGGTGGAATTTCCGCCCGAGCCCCTGCCTTTCGGCCAGTTCGGCTTCTTCACCGTGCCGGCCGACAATCCCTTCAATCCGTTCGGCGTCACCGTTGGCGTCGACTACCGGTTCACCGAGCTCGGGGCCCGCACGAACGACTCGACGACGGACTTCTACCGCTTTGTCGTGGGCGCGGCCGGCAAGGTGGGACGCTTCGATTGGGAAGCGTATTGGCTCGGCGATCGTGACGATACGGATATCGTGAACGGCGCGACGCTGGTCTCCGTCCTGAACGTCGGCGCGATTCAGCCGTTTCTCGACTCGACCGATCCGAACGTGGCGTTGAACGTGTTCTCCACGACCGGCAACAACAATCCCCAGACGCTGGCCGCGATCGTGAACGCTACTGCGACCACCGACCAGCTCTCCTCGAGCGCGTCGATGGGCGAAGTAGTCGTGCGCGGTCCGCTGTGGAGCCTGCCGGCAGGGCCGTTGAATGCAGTGCTCGGTGTGAACGTGCGGCGGGAGAAGGTCGATTTCCTTTCGCCGCTCGCCGGCAACCTGCGCGACCAGCGTGAGAGCAAGTCTGTGTTTGCAGAGCTCGCGCTGCCGCTCGTGCGCCCTGAGCAAGCCATTGCAGCGGTCAGCTCGCTCGAGCTAACCGCCGCAGTTCGCCATGACGACTACGATGACTTCGATTCGAGCACCGAACCGCAGTTCGGCCTGACATGGCGCCCGTGGCAGAACCTGCTGCTGCGCGCCAGCTACGGCGAGTCCTACAAGGCGCCAACTCCTTTTCAGTTGTTCTTCCCGCAGATCACGGTTCCCGGGACCGCCTTGGATCCCGCGCGCGGCGGCGAGCCGAGCGAATTCGTCCAGACCTTTGGCGGCAATCCGGGGCTGGACCCGGAGCAGGGGACATCGACCAGCGTGGGCTTCATCTGGAAGCCGCTGTTCGTCAGCGGGCTGTCGCTTTCGCTGAACGCGTTCCGGGTGCGGCAGGAGGATTTCATCACCTCGTTGAGCTCGGATCTGCTGCTGGAGAACGAAGCATTGTTCCCCGGCCGCGTGGTGCGCGGCGTACCTGCACCCACCGATCCGCCCGGCTTTCCGGGCCCGATCATTTCGATCGACGTCAGCAATCTCAATTTCGGCGCTCTAACGACCAAGGGCTTCGACGCGGAAGTCGCATACGCGTTCGCGCCCACGACTGCCGGCGAATTCGCCCTCTCTCTGTACCTGACGTACGTCGACGAGTTCGAGATCCTCCTCACGCCGGGCACGGAGGCCGTGAATCGCGTCAACGAGGCGAATGACGCCGGCTACCCGTTGCGCTTGAAAGGCAACGCCGGGCTGACCTGGAACGGCCGCGGCGGCTGGTCTGCAGCGCTCAAGGCCCGATATACCAACGCCTATACCGACTACGACGGCGTGCACGAACTGCCCGCGCAGACGTTGCTGGACGCGCAGCTCGGTCGACGCTTCGGTGAGCGTGGAGGCTATTGGCTGCTGAGCGGGCTGGAGACGACGCTCGGCATCGTCAATCTCACGAACGAACAGGGCCATTTCTCCCGCTCGTTCGCGGGCTACGACTATCAGCAGGCCGACCTGCGCGGGCGCTTCTACTACTTCAATCTGAAAGCGAGATTCTGAGCATGCGTCTTACGCATCAACTGGCGGTAGCCTGCGCTGCCGCCGCTGGTCTCGTGCTGCCGATAGTCGACGCGGCAACCAGTTCGTCGCCGCTGCGAGTCGAGGATGTGCTGCGCGCACCGAGCCTCGCATCGTATACGCCGGCAGCCTTGTCGCCAGACAATCGTCTGCTGGCGTATGTGGTCGTCGACAATGCTCGGGTCCAGAGCGCCGAAGACCCGCGCAACGTAATCGAATCAGGCGTCGCCTGGTACGGTGTCGGCGCCGACATCTGGATCACCGATCTCGAGGCCGGCACTCATCGCAACATCACCGGCGCGACGGGCCATAACTGGGACGCGAGCTGGTCACCCGACGGCACAGTGCTTGCGTTCATGGCGGATCGGCGCGGAGCGACGCCGCTGGAACCCGCCCGACTGTGGTTGTGGGAGCGCGCAAGCGGTGAGCTGCGCCAGGCGAGCAACGCCGATGTTCGCGAAGCGTACACGCCGATGCAATGGGCCGGCGACGATCACTCCGTGCTGGTGTCGCTCTTTCCGCAGGGGCTCGGCCGGAAGGGCTATGTGGACCGCATCAGCCCCAAGTCTCCGACCACGACGGCCGCCATCGCCAAAGGCGGGCCCCAAGTGTTCGAATTCGATCCGTCCCAGCCGGGCGCCGCGCCGGTGACCAACCAGATCAACACGGACATGTGGCTCCGCGACCTTGCCCTGATCGACGTGCGCACGGGCGCGGAGCGACGTCTCACGAAGGATCTTCGCGTCGGTCACTACTTCGTCTCGCCGGACCGGCAGCGCATCGTTTACAGCGTACTGCGCGAAGAAGCGAAGGCCGGCAGCGGGCAGTATTTGTTTGACATCGTCGTGCAGGATCTCGCGACGGCAAAGGCCCGCGTGCTGGCCATGAAAGTCCCGCTGACGCTGCTGGGTATTCCGTTCAGCTGGTCACCTGGGAGCGACAAGGTGACGTGGCGCACCGGCGGGCCGTCGATTGCCGATGAGCTGTACGTGGCCGCCGTGCGCGGCGGCTCGCCTCTGCGCATCGCGCACAACGCGCCTATCGGCGATCTGCATGCGACGATCGAAAGCAATCCGGCCTTGTGGGACCACAGCGGCAACTATGTCTACTTCATGCGCGACGAGGCGCTTTGGCGCGCGGCAATCGACGGTTCGAAAGCGGCAGTGTTCTGCAGCTCCAAGGATCACAAGCTGGAGCTCATCGCCCCGCGACAGCACCGGCTGTTCGTACCGGAGCAGCCGGAGCGTGCGCTCCTGTTAAGCACGAACCCAAGCACGAAGCAGGCCGGCTTCGTGGCGGTGGACCTGAGGAGCGGTGCGTTGACGCAGGCGCTCGAGGAAGCGAAGCGCTACGGCGGCTACGGCTCGGACGCGACGATATCGCGGGACGGGACGCGCCTCGTGTACATCGCCGAAGGCCCGTTCGATCCAGCCAACTTCTATCTCTACGACGGCCGACGCGATCCTCGCAAGCTGACAGACGTCGCCCCCGTGCTTGCGAACCGCTCGTTCGGCAAAGCCGAGGTGCTCGAGTGGCGCAGTATCGACGGCGAGATACAGCGTGGCGCCCTGCTTTATCCCGCCGACTACGAATCCGGAAAGTCATATCCGCTGATCGTGAAAGTGTACGGCGGCAGCTCCATCTCGGATCACCTGAACTTGTTCGGCTATGCAAACGCGCCGGTCGAGAACCTTCACCTGTACACGACCCGCGGCTATGCGCTGCTGCTTGCTGACTCCAAGTTGAATGTCGGCACGCCGATGGTCGACTTGATGAAGTCAGTCATGCCGGGGATCGAGCGGGCGGTCGCCACCGGCGTCGCCGATCCGCAGCGTGTCGGCATCACTGGGCACAGCTATGGCGGATATAGCGTGCTGTCCTTGATCGCGCAGTCCCCGCGCTTCAAAGCCGCAGTCATGCGCGCGGGCATGGGCGACCTGATCGGCGGCTACGGACAGCTCGGGCACGACGGCACGAACTACGGCCTGGCTTGGGCGGAGAGCGGTCAGGGCCGGATGGGCGGATCACCGTGGGAGTATCGCGAGCGCTACATCGAGAACTCGCCGATCTTCTATCTCGACCGCGTGCAGACTCCGCTTCTCATCATTCACGGCGACCAGGACGATGCGGTTCCCTCGTACCTTGCAGACGAGGTGTTCA
>Ga0209382_10008448_pt1 | contig 12980 bp, 9 predicted proteins | sample SoiMetdeltSBSDD5_FD_187599 | JGI IMG/M metagenome (GOLD analysis project Ga0209382, IMG submission 187599) | Bulk soil microbial communities from a Populus tree surrounding site in Tennessee, USA - Soil MetaG P. deltoides SBSDD5 (SPAdes) (version 2) | ecosystem: Environmental > Terrestrial >... | reverse complement strand
CAATGGAAAGCGGAAAGTTATTGCCGTGCCTGGGCCAGTAGCACATCGGTCGCCACGACTGGAGACTGTGGATCCGCTATTCACCGAGCCAGGCTCCTCGATTCAACCTAGCCAATCAGTGTCCTCTCCGCGCGAAGACTCAGCGGCTTTTGAACCTTTGCCTTGTGTGCTTTACGAGTGCAATGCCGCTTTTGAATTTACCTATGTATCAGAAAATATCTCTGAGCTGTTTGGTATAGAGTCGAATGAGCTAATTGGTAACCCACTGCTGTCGGACCAAAGAATTCCCGTTGAAGATCTTGTCTTGCTATCCAACCGGTTGGCCGAGCTAGAGCATCTCAATAAAAGAACTTCGTTAATGCATCGAATGCTGACCAGACGCGGCTTGCCCTTCTGGGTCGCACATAGTCTTTGGAAAGCGAGTCTAAACGGTACGACTATAGTTCGAGGCTGCATCATCCCGATGGATTACAACGGTCGGCTGCATAGTTCGGAACAGGCTGTTATTTCCCGGTTTGTTCACAAGATGGGCAATCATTTTCAGTTACTAAACCTTGTGGTCAATTCCCTAAAAAGAACAGTGCCAGAGTCCAGAGAAACTTTGATGTTGCAAGAAACCGTGGAAAAGGCCATTGAGCTCACCCGTGGGTTTTCGGACTACAATCAGGCTCCTACAGGCTTGTCTCAGGTTGAGTTGATGGACATTCTTCAGGCCACTGCCATGACGCGACGATCTTCATTCGAAAAAAAAGGAATCGCCTTCGACACCCAAATACATGCGTCGGTAAACGGCGCCGTCATTCAAGCAGATCCGTATCTCTTGGAGCTAGCGATCGGGCATGTTCTTCAAAACGCCCTGGAAGCCACGGAAGCAGGCGGCCAAGTGACGCTTCAAGCAAGAGTGAAGTGTCCTGGCGATAGTGCTTCTGCTGTAAGCATATCGGTGATAGATTCCGGTTGCGGGATTGATGAGAATGCTGTGACAAACGTAGTTGTCCCATTCTTTACTTCCAAAAAGAATCATGACGGTCTGGGGTTGAGCATGGCAGCTCGATTTATCGAGATACATGGGGGTATTTTACGGGTTACAAGTGCACAGGGAAAAGGTACCGAGGTCGAAATAGTACTCCCGCTAGAAGCCGAGGGGCAATCCTGCCTCCTCTAAATACATCTTCTACCGCCAAAACCAGGAAGTACTAGCTCAAATATCTAGCATGTATAGCGTATTAATTGTCGAAGATCATGATCGCCTCAGGGAACAACTCGGCCAGTTCTACGAGCAGGAGGGCTTCAAAGTAACGACGGCTGCCTGTGGAGAGGAGGGAATCGAAAAACTTTCACAAGAAAAGTTTGCAATCATAGTCTCCGACGTGAAGATGCCGGGGATTGATGGGTTTCAGTTAGCTCGGCACGTCCGGGAGAAGTATCCTAATACTGATGTAATCTTAATCACCGCGTTTGGCAATATAAAACAAGCAGTTGAAGCAATGAAGCTAGGGGCGAGTGATTATATCACTAAACCGTTTCAACCGGAGGCCATTCGTCTTGTAAGTGAGAAACTCATCGAAAGAAGACGTCTCCTGGAAGAAGTTAGAGAGCTAAGACAGCGAGTTCACGAGGAGCATAATCTTGAAAACATACTGAGCAAAAGCCCGAAGATGCTCAAGGTCTTTGAATTGATTCGATCTCTTGCCGAGACCGATTCAGGGGTCATGATTACCGGAGAAACGGGGACGGGAAAGGAGCTGGTCGCCCGCGCGATACATAATTTAAGTCGGCGGAAAAATAGACAATTCGTTGCGATCAACTGTGGTGCGTTCCCGGATACGCTCCTCGAAAGCGAGCTTTTTGGGTATGAAAAGGGTGCTTTTACAGGTGCGGTACAGAGCCGGGGAGGGAAAATCGAGCTTGCCGACGGAGGAACGCTCTTCTTGGACGAAATCGAAGCGATGGCCGCGCCGATGCAAGTCAAGCTGCTGCGGGTTCTCCAAGAGCGAGAAGTAGAGCGTCTAGGAGGTAACCGCAAAGTCAAAATCGACATGCGCGTGATCGCGGCAACGAATGTAGACCTATCGCTGTGTTTGGCCCGTGGAACTCTGCGCGAAGACTTTTATTACCGCATCAACGTGATCCCCATCCAGCTTCCGCCCCTGCGCGAACGGTTGGAAGATCTACCCTTGCTCATCGATCACATCTTGACCCATCATCCGGTTGCGATAGAAAGAAAAATTCGCCAAGTGACGCCGAAAGTTCTAGATCAAATGCTCGCTTACCATTGGCCCGGGAACATACGAGAACTTGAGAATATTCTGGAGCGAGCCATAGTCAAGTCGCGAGGCGACGTCATCGAAAATGTTGATTTGCCGGCCCCGCCGCAGCGTATTGTCGACCTATGGTATGCCGGTAATGGCGCTCGAGAAATCTCCTTGAAACAATGGCTGTCGAATAGCGAAAAAGACTACCTGCGGAGCCTCTTGATAAAGTACAAGGGAAGTATCTCTTCGACGGCGAAAGAAGCGAAAGTAGACAACAAAACCCTGTATAGAAAAATGAGGCGCCATGGGCTGCATAAGGAATCGTTCAAGGATTTGGGGTAGTTGGTTATTGCTAGGCAGTGGTTTTGTTTATTTGGTTTCAGCTAATCATGCCGAGGCTGCGTTCGCAATTAAATTGTCCCCCACACTCGGAGAGCTTTACACGGACAACATATTTTATAGCACGAACAAAGAAGCCGATTTCGTTACTAGCCTAACCCCAACGCTGTCAATTTTATATGCGTCTGAAGGTCAAACTGAACCTGCGTTAAACTTCAATATCTGGTCGAGTGGACTCATCTTTGCGCGTCACAGTGAATTAAACAACTTTGGTGACAATTGGGGGCTAAACGGTGGGTATACTTACCAGTACTCTCCACAGCTAAATTTTCACCTATCGGATGTTCTGGGACGTCAGGGCCAATACCGACTTGGGTCCTTAACTCAGGGTACTTTAACTCAGGGTACTTTACAGTTGCCTAGCCCCCCGACTTCTCCACCGCCAGTTGGCCGGCCTCTGACGGGACAAAGCAATCAAAATCTTTCCAATTTCAGCTCAGGGAACTTTTCTCAGTTTTGGAATAATTTCATGCTTGAGGGGAGGTATCTTTACAGACCGGATGTCAGCTTTACAGGAAGCTATTCAAACAATTACGTTAACAATATTGACCACGGTGGGTCAAACATATTCCACACTATCTCTTTTAGGGGTATCTATAAGTGGCGGCAAGAGCATAACCTCCACGCTGGATTTTCGATTAACATCTACAATAACCGAAGTAACAGTAATGACAACAACCGAAATAACAATAATGTTGTGTTTAATTTTGATTTAGGCGATGATTACTTTAGCAACTTCCAGATCAAATTGTCGCCTACCTTGATCCTGACGGCGAGCACCGGCATGTCTTTGAATGCCGGTAATAACGGGCCACCCGTAGCCCCCAACCCTAGTATAACCGTCACGAAAATTTGGGAAACGGCAACCCTTAGTGGCGGAGTTCAGTATGGTTTCACGCCGAGCTATGGTGTTGCTGGAATTTCGACTACGACCAGTGTGAATGGTCAATTTAGTTACCAAGTAACGGAAAAATTATCGACGATAGCTGGAGTTAATTTTTCCTTGTACGATACGGATGATGGGGATTTCCAAACCTTCCAGGCCTCCGCCGGTGCGCGATACCAGTTTACTCCGTGGCTCACCTCTAACTTATTTTACGCCTATCGATGGACGAATAGTAGTGCTTCAGTCGCTCAATCCAGCTCCGGTATCCTTCAGACGGGAATCGTTCGAGCTAATACGGTTTACTTGACACTAACGGCCAATTTCGATCTTTGGCCCAATGTTGGAGTGGACAGGAGCACGGCTGTGTCCACGCCTTTAGTGACAACCCCGTTTCCGCAGGCCACGTCGCCCGCCACGCCCGTCTCGCCAACCGAGCCCACCACGCCTCCATAGTCAGATTTTCAATCACTACGGGTTTGATTTCCGCGGCTTGCTGCTAAAGAGCTATTCCCAGACCGTCCGTCATTCCCCGCATGCTTCTATCGGGAATCCAGTCGAGATCGGGAGTGGACCGAGATTAGAATATTCGGTGGTGATGTCCTTGGGATAAATTCTCATCGGTATGTTCTGATACCCCATCAGCTTGCGCGGTAGTTATTTGACTTAGGCTAAAGGGAATGGCGGGCAAATATGCCCACTCTATTCGACGGCTATTTGTTTTAGGGCAATTCCCCAATTAGCTTCCACGTTGTGTTGTAAACATTTCTTATTGTGATTCCAAGGCCTTCAGGGTCTTTGACGTTTCTTCAGTGACTTACATCTCGCGGGCTCTCTTGGTATGAGAATTGCGGTAACGGGCCTTGTTTCCTTACCATTTTCGCTGTGATACCTGCGGGTAATAGATATGGAAAAAACAATCTTATTGTTGTTCATATTGATCATAAGCGCCGCATCGTGCGGTCCAAAAGAACTTCGCGTTCAAGAATTCCGCGTAGCGGCTGGGACTCCGGATCCGGGAAAACCTCCTGACGAGTTTTACGTTATAGGCGCTGGCGATGTGCTCAATATCAATGTTTGGAAGGAGCCGAGCCTCTCGGGTACAGTTAAGGTGCGTCCTGACGGATTCGTGACCGTGCCTTTGGTCAATGAGATTCAGGTCGTGGGTATGACCACGGCGGAGCTGAGAAGGGTGCTTGAAAATAAGTACAAGGAATTCACGATTGATCCCTTTGTAACGGTTCGGCTCGAGGCTATCGCTTCGAGCGAAGTGTTCTTGGTCGGTCAGGTGAATCGCCCTGCAGCAATCCCACTGAACGGAAACGAAACATTGCTTCAGATCCTGACCCGTGCCGGCGGGTTAACCATCTTTGCCGACCGCAGTAACATTCGGGTGGTGCGGCGAGAGGGTAACAAGGTAACCGAGTATATCGCCGACTATGACGGAATTATTAAAGGGGATTTGAAGCAAGATATTTTGCTAAGACCTGGGGATCGGATCATCGTGCCGTAGGTAACGGTCATTCTTTCGGAAGATGAGAAGCAGCTGAGCTTGGAGGGCTTGCATGAACGCGGCGACGGATTTCAATGTTGCGCAAATCCTGAGTAACCTTTATCGAAAGAAGGGGCTCATCATAGCCGTGTTCGTAGTAGTTTCTCTATTGGCCGCGTATCTGGCGACTATCTTACCGGACATTTACCGCTCGAGCACGCTCATTGTTGTCACTCCTCAGAGACTCCCCGCTTCCTTTGTCACCTCTACAGTCACTATGGATCTTGAGGAGCGTATGCAGTCTATCATTCAGGAGATTCTGAGTGTGACCCAATTGGACAAGATCATTCAGGAATTTAACCTGTATCCTTCCGATACAAAGGGATCAAATCTGCGCGATCGCGTCGAAAAGTTGCGCAAATCCATTAAAGTTGACTTTCGTCGAAACAACACGCGCGATTCTATGACAGTCTTCCAGCTATCGTTTGAATCGGGGAATCCTGAAAAAGCTAGACAGGTAACCCATCGCCTTGCCACGCTGTTTATCGACCAAAACTTGCAGGTAAGAGAGCAACAAGCCATCGGTACCAAGGCCTTCATGAATTCAGAGGTTGAGAGACTTCGGAAGGAACTGGAACAGCAAGAGACGGTGGTGAATCAATACAAGGCTGGGCATCTCTATGAGCTTCCCGATCAACTCGACACGAATTTGCGCACTTTAGAACAACTTCGTCGTGAACTAGAGGCCAACAATCAACGACTGTCTACGCTACAGGAGCGAAAAGGGACTCTACAAAAACAATCGGTTGAATCCGACATTCTCAAGGTGGATGCACTAAGTGGTTCAGTCGTGGTCCAGGGGGATGGCATAACTCAAAGTGTTCAGCTTGAGGTGAAGAAAAAGGAGCTGGATTCCTTGCTACAAAGATATAGTAGCAGGCATCCTGATGTCATTCGTTTGCAGAAGGAGATCCAAAGCCTAGAAGCTGAAATTGGGAATACAAGCTCCAGTAAAACGGCGAATTCGGCAAAAGTCGCTACGGTTCTCAGTCCTCTAAAGCAGGTGTTGCAGAAACAGGTTACGGACATTGATTCGGAGATCCAAGCTCTCCGTTCTCAAGCCGAAGGCATTCGCAATCAAATCGGCATTCTTCAAGCGCGCGTTAATAACGCGCCAGTTCGAGCGATAGAGCTATCCAGGGTTAGCAGAGGATACGAGATCACACTAAAAAAATATCAAGATCTGCTGGCGAAAAGCCTTGAGTCCGAGTTGTCCGAAAACATGGAGAAGAACAAAAAGGGTGAACAATTCCGGATTCTCGATCCTGCCAACTTACCGCTTAGGCCCGCCCGCCCTAACCGTCTCATGATTGTTCTGGTGGGATTGGCGTCAGGTTTGGCAGGTGGCGTGGCTTTGGCGTTCCTATGGGATAACCTGGACACTTCCTTTAAGAGAGGCGAAGAAATCAGTGCTTATGTGAATCTGCCACTGCTCGTGGCCATTCCCGCTCTGATAACACGGGATACCGTTTTGGAACAGCGCCGGGCTCAAGGGCTGCTTGTAATGGCTTCGATCGGTATCCTCGCCGTCGGAGTCGTTTCCGTCCGAATTTTAGGCCCTATGTACTTCTAGGAAAGAAGAGAAAGAATGGATCATCTATTGTATCAAACACATTTCGGGCTCCGGGAGGCTCCTTTTAATATCACCCCGGATCCCAGTTTCCTGTACTTGAGCGTGAGTCACCGTGAGGGGTTAGCGCAACTTTCCTATGGAATTAGAGCCCGGAAAGGGTTTGTCGTCTTAACCGGGGAAGTGGGTACAGGGAAAACCACGTTGATTCACGCACTGTTGAACGAGCTCAACGGAAGTGCTCAAACAGCGCTTATCTTTAGCACCATCGTTAGCCCTGCGGATTTGCTTCGGTCGGTATGTGAAGAATTCGGATTGGTCGAACCCAAACGACCTCTTAAAGAAATCCATGATTACCTTGTGTCTTTGAATGAGTTTCTCTTAGAGAGCTATCGAAAGGGCGAGAACTGCGCGCTTATTATTGATGAAGCACAGAATCTTTCGGCTGAGGTGCTAGAAAGTATCCGGCTGTTATCTAACTTTGAGACTTCAAAGGACAAACTTTTGCAAATATTATTAGTTGGACAGCCTGAATTAGCGGTTCGGCTCAACTCGACTGAACTACGTCAGCTAAAGCAACGAGTCATGTTGCGACACCATTTGCGCGCTCTCTCGCTACAGGAATGTTGCGAATACGTCTCCAATCGCTTGAAAGTTGCTGGGGGAGAGCAAACAATTTTCACCCCCGATGCTGTAGAAAGCATTCATACGTACTCCGGTGGTATCCCCCGCATTGTGAACGTGTTGTGCGACAACGCGTTGCTGACTGGTTATGCGTTGGCAAGAAAAGCAATCGACACAGGGATCATACGAGAAGTGGCAGAGGATCTCAACATAACAGCCAAAGCGGAGGCGCGCCTTAGGCCTATTCGTCAAGTGGTCAATAACGCGAACGGTAATGCTTTATCGCAGGGATTTACCGGCGGACCTGTAGAAGCCCGATCAGCGATCACCCGCTTGGAGCCCAAGCCAACGGCCGTGAAGCCGCCTCCTAAAAGTGCGTCCTCCACGGCGTTTGTGCCGTTAAGTTTTTTAGATGCCCTGGTTGCCGCTCTCACGGATGCTATGGGTCCGATGGCCAGGATTGTGCTCCGCGACCAGATCAAGACCTTTGGCGAGTCTACCGACCGGTTCCCTAATTCAAAAGTCGAGATGCTTCTTGAATCGGTAAGTCGCGAGATCCTAGACGACGGAATGCGGGGGCGGTTCAGGCAGCAGATGCTGCAAGAAATCAGGACACTACAAGCCTCGTAGTTAAGAATTTAAAGAACATGCTTCAGAGGCCGAAGAGATTTGGGCTGGTATGGAAAAATAGTGCTCAAGATCAATTCCAAGTTGAAGGTGCAACGGTTTTTTGGCAAAGAGTTGCAGATTATCGTCTGAGTCTAATTGGAACATTTACGGAAAGCCCGTATGAAAGTTTCTCAGTTCCTTCTAGCAGTTGTTAGAGAATCTGCTTGCAGGCTGCTCAAAAAGATCTCAGAGGCGAGGTGTCTGACCAGAATGGAGTGTTGGAGTATGGGAGTATTGGATTTTGAATGCATCTCTCCACTATTCCATCATTCTAGTGCTCCAGTCTTTTACCACGTTTGAGCGAGGCAATTGAGCGCAACGAAGCATATGAGACTTTTTCAGCGGCTTGCTTAGGAGCGTGAAAGCATGAGTAGGGTCTTCGAAGCATTAGCAAAAGCGAGCGAAGTAAAGAGACATCAATCCGAATGGCCAGTGGAAGACCGTGAAATCATTGTCCCTGCAAAGGCCGGCATTGAAGGAGAAAGGCCGACTCCCGAACAATACTTTAGAGGAAACGGTACTGTCAACAGCGGTACGGGCAGTCAAACGCATGAACTGTACCCCGGGGTCATAACCGGCGAGAAGCCATGGCGCGAAAAAATCGAAGAATGGCTTTTTGGCTGGGGCCTGGGGCGCCATAACAGCTATCCAATCGTTGCTTTGGAAACGGAATCTCCGGCAGCGGAACAATATAAAATTCTGCGTGAGCAGATCAAACGATTGCGTGCAGAATCCGGGATTAGGAGTTTTTCCATAACGAGCCCGGTTAAGAGAGATGGAAAGACGACAGTCGCCGTCAATTTGGCAGCGGTCCTATCATTAGACTATGAGGAAGGGGTTCTGCTGATTGACGGTGATCTCCGGGCTCCGAGTATCCATCGCTGCTTTAACGCACCTCAATCGCCGGGGCTTACCGATTATCTTGGCGCCGGCTCGAAAATCAATGTGAAGAGCCTGATCCAGGAAACCTTTCTGCCCGGGTTACGTATTTTGCCCTCAGGAAAACCGTCTCATCTCTCATCGGAGCTTTTGGCCACGGACAGAATGAAACAGGTTATGGAGGCCGCTTGGGCCGAGTTCCCCGGTTATCACATCATAATCGATAGCCCGCCGATACTTTCTACACCCGACCCCATGGTAATCGCCCGCCACGTTGATGGGGTATTGCTGATAGTACGGGCAGGCAAAACTCCGCGTGACTATTTGACAAAAGCGCTGCAAACCCTGAATTCGACCAAGGTTATGGGCGTTGTGTTGAACGGCGCGGAGGGTATCTCCTCTAAGTATTACTATTATTCGACCAACGGTGCCTAATCACCGATGCGTATATTTAATCGGTTTTTTTCCGTTTACGATTTCATACTGGTGCTAGTCGATGTCACCCTAGCGTTTTTCGCCACGTTAGTTGTTCGTGTGGCAATATATTTCTTCCAAATTTTGTCCAGTCCTGAGTGGGTCTTTTGGTCGTTTCAAGCAGTGGCTGTGACGATTATTGTAGTTGTCTCCTTCTATTATTCTGATCTCTATGCCATCGACCAAACTTTATCCATTCGAGAGTTATTGCTCCGTCTCATGAGTGGGGTCGGACTCGCCTGCATTCTAATAGCTATCGTTAGCTATCCGATACCGCAATTCGGGAAGACGCTTTACGCCAGTCAAATGTTTCTGATGATACTCATTCTTTGCGCATGGCGGGTTGGTTTCATGCGAGTGATCGCGAGGGCGCGGATTCATGCCAGGGTATTGGTGGTTGGACTGCAGGGCATCGGCAAGGTAGTGGCGGAAGAGCTGCTTAAACAAAAGAAATTGGGCATGGAAGTGGTGGGCTTTGTGGGCCAATCTGCGGGGCAACTCACACTTTCTTACGGGAATCCAGTCCGCGTATCGTTACCGGTCTACGAGTCCTCGTCGTTAATGGATTTGTTCCAGGAGAAGAAAGTCAACCGCATTCTTCTTGCCGGGGTGGAAGGCTACTGCGATACCCTTGGCCAAGAACTGGTGAATTTACGTAGCCGCGGAGTAGCAATGGAAGACTGCCACTCTTTTTACGAAAGACTGGTAAGTAAGATTGCGATTGCTGATCTTTCTCCGGAGTGGATTGTTCGATGCAAAGGATTCCGGCGTGATTGGCTGATCATGCTCGTAAAGCGGATGATCGATGTGACCGTATCGACTCTTGGATTGCTATTGAGCGCCCCGATCACTTTACTCACAGCAGCCGCGATTAAACTGGATAGTCCTGGTCCGATCCTCTATCGTCAGGAAAGGGTGGGGCAGCATGAAGAACCATTTATCATCTATAAATTTCGCTCGATGTCCCAAAGCGCGGAAGCTAATGTTGGTCCGGTTTGGGCCGCACAAGATGATCCCAGGGTCACCCAAGTAGGAAAAGTTATCCGCAAACTGCGGATCGATGAGATTCCCCAAATGATCAACGTGTTGAAGGGACAGATGAGCTTGGTTGGACCAAGACCCGAGCGCCCATTTTTCGTACAGACGTTGAATAAAAAGATTCCCTATTACTCCCTCCGTCATTCAATTAAACCGGGTATCACTGGCTGGGCTCAGATCTGCTACTCGTACGGGGACAGTGAGCAGGATGCAATAGAAAAACTCCAGTACGATCTGTACTACATGAAAAATATGTCGGCGCTTTTCGATCTGCAGATCATATTTGAAAGCTTCAAGGTTGTTTTATTGGGTAGGGGAGCTCGATAGAGAGGGGCCAGCGTTGGGTGTTTTGAATGCCTTGACTGTGGACGTCGAGGATTATTTTCACGTACAGGCTTTCGCCGACGTAATCGATCGTCGCGATTGGGAACGTTATCCAAGTCGAGTTGAGCGAAATACGCTCCGATTGTTGGAAATGTTTGCGTGCCGGCAGGTTCAAGCGACTTTTTTTGTCTTAGGTTGGGTAGCAGAGAGGTTTCCAGGGCTAGTTCGAGCGATCGGCCAGGCCGGCCACCGCGTCGGATGTCACGGATACGCCCATCGGGTAATCTACGAAGGCGATGAGATGGACTTTCGCAATGACGTACGGCGAGCGCGGCAAATTATAGAGGATATCTCGGGGATACCGGTAACCAGCTTCCGCGCGCCGAGCTATTCGATCACATCGGAGACCCTGTGGGCTTTTGAAGTCCTCGGTGAAGAAGGATTTGAATACGACTCTAGTATATTTCCTGTCATACACGACAACTACGGCATCCCTGACGCTCCGCGTTTCCCCTATATTAAACGGCTGAAATGTGGGCGACAAATTCGTGAGTTTCCTCCTTCAACGTTTCGGCTCCTCGGAAACAACATACCGGTTGCAGGCGGCGGATACCTTCGGTTGTTTCCTTATCAATTAACTGAATGGGCCATACATCATCTCAATAAAGCTGAACGGCAACCAGCGATGGTGTATCTGCACCCTTGGGAAATCGATCCGGATCAACCGCGCATTGCTGCGTCATGGTTATCGCGTTTTCGGCATTACAACAACTTAGATTCAACCGAAACAAAATGTCTAAAATTGCTAGATGACTTTTCGTGGGCACCGATGGAAGATGTGCTAGCCCAGGGCTTGCTCCAGTAGTTTCTGCAAAAAAGGTTTATAATGGCACTCAAAATCCTATCGGTGGTGGGAGCAAGACCGAACTTTATCAAAATCGCAGCCATCTGCGAGGCCATAAAAGGGATTAATAGCCTAGGGGCTGCAGAGCAAATCCACCATGTTCTGGTTCACACCGGGCAGCATTACGATAGCAACATGTCGGATTCGTTTTTTAACGATTTGGAGCTTCCTAAGCCAGATCTTTGCCTGGGAGTCGGGTCGGCCTCTCATTCCATTCAGACCGCTAGGATTATGGAGCGGTTTGAAAGTGTGGTTCAGAATGAGCAGCCAGACGTCGTGCTTGTAGTAGGAGATGTAAACTCCACGGCGGCATGCGCGCTGGTGGCCAAAAAGACATGGTGCCGGGGGAACCGCGGAGCAAAAGGGTTTATTCCAAAGCTTGCACATGTTGAAGCGGGATTACGTAGCTTCGACCGGACCATGCCTGAGGAGCTCAATCGCATCGTTACGGATTGCGTTTCCGACTATCTTTTCACGACTGAAAAAAGCGCTAATCAAAATCTGCGTCGCGAGGGGATCCCAGCGGGCCGCATCTTTTTTGTCGGGAATGTCATGATTGATACGTTGCTACGACATCGTTCGAAAGCACAGGAATCGACTATCTTGCAAGATCTGCAGCTGTTGGGTAGAGATGGAATAAAGTCCTATGCGGTCCTCACTCTCCATAAACCTCCTAACGTTGACGATAAGCAGGTTTTGTCGCGCATACTTGACGCCTTTCTCGATATTTCAAAGCGTATACCGGTCATTTTTCCGGCACATCCGCGGACGTTCAAGCGAATCCAAGACGAGGATTTGGGTGATTATTTCGTTGACCATTTTGTTCAGGGCCCAGAGCCATGGGATTCGCGAGTGCGAATCCGATTGGTTCCGCCGCTCGGCTATCTTGATTTTCTGCATCTGATGTCCGGAGCGAGGGTCGTTCTCACCGATTCGGGTGGGATCCAGGAAGAAACGACTATCCTTGGGGTCCCTTGTATCACCCTTCGGGACAGCACCGAGAGGCCAGTCACCCTTGAGCATGGCACAAACGTCTTAGTGGGCTCGGATCCGGAAAAGATTATCAGGGAATTTGGCCGAGTACATTGTAACGAACGGAAATCGGATCGATCACCTCGTTTCTGGGATGGCAATGCCGCAAAACGAATCATCAAAGTGCTGGTCGATGACTTTTCCCCTGAGTGATCGCGATTAATGGTTCTGGGATCCTTTGGAGCGGCCTGCAAGCAGGTTTTTCAGCAACTTTACGAACCTTCACAACCAGCAATCGGTGCCGATCTGTGACAGACAATTCGCAGTCTTGTTCGTTGAAGCGCATAATACGTGCCGGACTCCGGATCAACACACAGTATTGCTTGCTATATTCTTAATCTCCGAAGTGTGAGGATTTATCTCTAACATGTTATTAT
>Ga0209382_10008443_pt1 | contig 12983 bp, 11 predicted proteins | sample SoiMetdeltSBSDD5_FD_187599 | JGI IMG/M metagenome (GOLD analysis project Ga0209382, IMG submission 187599) | Bulk soil microbial communities from a Populus tree surrounding site in Tennessee, USA - Soil MetaG P. deltoides SBSDD5 (SPAdes) (version 2) | ecosystem: Environmental > Terrestrial >... | reverse complement strand
GCAACCTGGACGGCCAGAACATCGAGTTCGCCACGAGCACCGGTCTCACCCTGGCGACGCCCGAGGCGACCGGTGACCCCAACGCCCCGGTCCAGGAGGCGAACGTCCGCCTGAACGACCCGACCCCCAACTACGTCGGCATCCGGTACGTCTTCAACGTCATCGCCAACGGCTCCGCGAGCTACGACAGCGCCAAGCGCTATGTGGCCTTCGACAACGTGGACAAGGGCTCCACCTCCCCGCTGTGCAACGGCCGCGCCGCGACACTCACCCACTTCGGGTTCGGTCCGCTGAACAAGACCATCGGCCCGAACAATCTGGCGGGCTCGACCTGCCGCCTGTTCTAGCCACCTCCGGCAACGACGCCCGAGCGACGGCCCCTGCCCTCCGGGGCGGGGGCCACCTCGCGCCGACGAGCCTTTGGGGGGTGAGCAACTCACCCGGGCCTGGCCCCGGCACAAACGTGGCTTGCCTGGTCCCGCGCTGGTCCCGCGGCGGTCCCGCGAATCAGGGCTCTTAGCAGTATCCGCGGTCAACGGTCGGTGACCGTTGGGTGAGCGTATTCCCTGGTCAGGGGCGCTCCAGGCCGGGTGGGGAGTGTGGGGCTAGCTGGAATCGAACCAGCGACCTCACCCTTATCAGGGCTGGCTGCTGTCGCGGTATATGACCTGGTCAGCGTGTCAGCGCCGCGCTGATGGTTGATCCGTCCCGCGTCGGTCCCGCGATGACGGTCATGGCGGCCGCCTCAGCGGGCCGCGATGTCCCCTCTGGGATCGGCCGGCTTAGGCGTGTGCCACCCCCAAAACAGGTCAGCATGCGAGTCCTCGCTGCAGACCACGTGACGGCCCACCGCGGTAATCAGCTCGATCGAGGTCAAGTTGTCGCCGGACAGCCGGAGCCGGCCGGTCAGCCAGCCGAACCCGCCGCCCAAAGTGAGCCACAAGCGGAGCGGCCGCCATGTGCGCCGTGGCCACTGGTACAGGCATCCCGTTCGCCGCTCGACGAGCTGGTGTAGCAGGGCATGCTGACGGCGCGTTACAACACAACCAGAGGGAGCATGAAGGAGGCGCAGACGTGACAGTTCGAGAGATCATCCCGACGCACCCACAGCCGACGAGCGTTGATCGAGCGGTGCTCATTCGGTGCATCACCGAGTGCTCGGACTGTGCTGATAGCTGCACGAGCTGTGCAGACGCGGACCTGGCCGAACCCGACGTACAAGACCTGGTCCGCTGCATACGCCTCTGTCTCGACTGCAGCGACGTTTGCACGACGACCGGGCGCATCGCGACGCGTCAAACGTCCACCGATGTCGACGTACTTCGCGCGTCGGTCGAAGGTTGTGCGACGGCCTGCCGTGTGTGCCGAGACGAATGCGAGCGTCATGCGTCACACCACGAGCACTGCCGGCTCTGCGCGGAAAGCTGCCGCCGGTGCGAGGACGCTTGCCGCGCTCTTCTGGCGGCGCTGGGCTGACGCCGGTCGTGTCATCCGATCACGACAGCGCACGTAGGTCGTCCCCTCGGACGAGCTGTAACGCCTTCTTGACGAATGCGTTATCGCAGCGAGGCGAAGGCGGCGCGTAGTTCCTCCGAGAAGAGTTGGGGCTCTTCCCAGGCCGCGAAGTGGCCGCCCTTGTTGACCTCGTTGAAGTAGGCGAGGCCGGGGTAGACCGCATCGGCCCAGCTCCGCGGGGTGGCCCAGATCTCGCCGGGGAACGTCGTGAAGCCGACCGGGACCGAGACAGGCGGAGGCGGCTGACCGCTCGCGAGCGCCGCGGCCAGCGCTCGTGCGTCCTCCCAGTACGACCGGGCCGCCGACGACGCTGTGCCGGTCAGCCAGTACAGCGTGATGTTGTCGACGATGTGGTCCCGGGTGAGATTGCCCACGGGCTGGCCGTCGACGAACGCGCGGGAGATCTTGTAGTAGCTGTCCGTGTCGTGGTCGAGCAACCAGGCCGCAAGCGCGACCGGTGAATCGAGCAGGGCGTAGCTGATCGTCTGTGGCCGCGTTGCCATCTCCAGGAAGTAGCCGAAGCCGTCCTGCCTGAACGCTGCGACCGCCTCCGCCGCGGCGCGTTCCTGTTCGGACTCCCTGGGCAGTTGATCGCCGACTGCGAGCACCGCCGTGAGCAGGTTCAGGTGGTAGCCGACCAAACCCTCGACCGCCTGGCGGCCCATCAGGTCGGTGACGAGGGCACCCACGTCGCCGCCCTGGGCGACGTAGCGGGTGTAGCCGAGGCGGTGCATCAGCTCGCCCCACGCGCGTGCGGTCCGGCCGGCGTCCCAGCCGAGCTCGGCCGGCTCAGCGGAGAAGCCGTAACCGGGCAAGGACGGCAGCACCAGGTGGAATGCGTCCGCCGGAGTGCCGCCATGGGCGGTCGGGTCGGTCAGCGGGCCCACGGTCTCCAGCAGCTCGACGACCGAGCCGGGCCAGCCATGGGTCATGATCAACGGCAACGCATTCTCATGCTGGGACCTGACGTGGATGAAATGGATCTCGACCCCGTCGATCTCGGTCGTGAACTGCGACAGCGCGTTCAGTCTCGCCTCGCACCTGCGCCAGTCATACTCACCCGTCCAGTAGCGGGCGAGCTCTTGCATCGTCGCCAACCCCACGCCCTGCGACCGATCGGAGACAAGCTCCCCAGAAGGCCAGCGCGTCGCAGATACCCGCCGACGCAAGTCCTCGATCGCCTCGTCGGGGACATTGACCTGAAACGGTTGAACGCTGGGCGCCTCAGTTGTCGTTCGCGTGTCCGCCACGGGTCCTCCTCACATCGGGGTACGTTCCGATTGATGCGCTCAGGTGGGGTGTCTCCGCATCACCCGCACCGCACGGTTGCCCCCGGCTGGCGACATGGAGCGCCGGTGGGAGGCGAAGCGGCCGCCTCTCCCCTGGCGGCCTTCTTGGACGTCGCCGAAGCGACACTCCAGGCACATCTCCGCTCTACCGGACATGTGCCGTGGACGGCATGGTGGACTCGGAACACTCCGGCCCCGGAACCCTGACCCCCGACAGGAGCAACGAGATGAGCGACGTGACTCTCACCAACCGTCGGGTCGACAGCACGGCCAACGAGGACCTGACCAAGCTCGCCCGCCACGGCGCCGACACCTTCGGTTACAAGGCCAACCTGCGCATCGACCGACAACTGGCCCAACTCCTGCGCTTGCGGGTTTCGCAGATCAACAACTGCACCTACTGCCTCAACCTCCACCACCAGGCCGCACGCGACGCCGGCATCCCCCAACCCGTCATCGACACCCTGACCGCGTGGTGGGAGACCGACTTCCACGACGACGACGCCCGCGCTGCCCTCGCCTACACCGAAGCGATCACACGTGTTGCTGACGTGACCGTCGCAGACGATTTCGGTTCGCGTCACGCCGCGCTCGCCGAGCACTTCTCGCAGGCGGAGATCCTCGAGATCATCGGGATCGCCATCAACATGAACGTCTGGACCCGACTCAAGATGGCCGAGGGCGCCACCCCCGGACTCGCCGACCAGACGACGTCATGAACCCCACCACGAGCGGCCGGCTTGCCGGGACCGCCCGTCTGGTGTCGTGCGAGGCGCGGGTGAGGACCACCTGGCCGGCTGCGACAGCTGCTCGAGACTCATGCACGGGCTGCGCAGCACGATCGCAGTCCTCGGGTCAAGCCACGAGGCAGAGGTCCCCGACTCGCTCCGCGTCATGGTCGCCCACACCGAGGGTGGGCGCGCCGAGGCCCTCTCTATTGCCCGCCTTCCCCACAAGACCCTGGCCGGGCCGCCAGCCGCTAGCTGGTGTTGATCCGGGCGACGAGCTCGCGGGCGAGCGCCTCGTCGCCGACGACCTCGAGGGCATCGACCGGGATGCGGTCGTAGAGGGCAAGCAGGATGTCGGACGCGGTGCCGCGGATGGCGGCGCCGCCCTTGGCGTGGACCGCCTCGACCCGGCCGTCGGCGTGGACGATCCACTCTCCGGGTGTGTCGGTGCAGTGGAGGTGCACGCTGCCAGGCAGCGGACTGTCCGGTCGCACACCCCAGGGCAGGGTGACGGCGAGGACCTCGTCGATCGAGTCGGAGGCGGCGTCGGGGTCGATCGGGTCGGGCACGGCGGTCGAGGCCGCGCTTTGAATGTCCCAGCGGTGGACGGCCGCCTCCTGCACCTGGTGGCGGCGGATGAAGCCGACCGTGTGGTCCGAGTCGGCCTGGGCCCAGGTCCACACGGCGACGTCGTCCGGCGTCGCCCGCAGCGCGTCGATCAGGTGGTCGGTCTGCGCCCGGCCCCACGCCACCGTGCCGGCGTAGTCGCCCGGGCGGCCCGGCTCGGCGTCCTGGACGTGTTCGACGGTGGTGGCCCGCATCTCAACGTCGGTGGCCCAGAACCACTGGGTCTTGCCCAGGTGCCAGACGAGGTCGGCGATGGTCCAGTCGGGGCAGCAGGGCACACCGAGGCTGGGGTCGGCACCCTCGGCGGTGGCGTAGAACAGGTCGCTGTCGCGGCGGATGGCGTCGAGGTAGTCCACCCGACAGGTGTAGCGCGCCGGGCAACGGCGCGGCGGCGCGGCCCATCAGGAGCTGCGGACAGCGGCCAGGATGCACTTGCGAGCCGTCGACCCACGAGCGGGCGTCAGCGGGATTGACCAGAGGTGGGGTGAGGCAGCCTGGAGACCGTCCCGCGCTGGTCCTGCGAACCGAGGTGATTATCACGGCACGCGACCCTGAGCGCGTGCAACGCGCCGGTCTCGAGGTCGATGGCAGCATCGCCGCCTTCGACGCGACCGACTTCGACCGGCTCGGCAGATTCTTCGACGAACTGGGAACGGCGATCGACCACGTACTGGTCACCGGTCAGGTCCGTGCGACCTGCCTCTCGCCGAGCTCGACGTCGCGCTGGCGCGTCGGGAGCTGGAGTCGCATCTCCTACTCCCACTGCAGGTCGCTCGAAACGCTGCCACCCAGGTCCGCCCGAGCGGGACACTCCTCTTCACAGGGTGCATCGATGCTCGCCAGAAGTCCGCCGGACACGCGTTCTTCTCCGCGATCACGGCGGCCCTATCCGCCATGGCGAAAAGCCTCGCGTCGGAGTTGGCACCCGTCCGCGTGAACGTGATCGCCGCCGGGTTCGTCGACACACCCGGGTCGATGACCAGGCTCGGCGATCGGCTGCCAGCACGGCGCGCTCAGCTTGAGGCCACACTGCCGATCCGACGAGTCGTCGGACCCACCGACATCGCCGCGCTCGCCGTCCACATCATGACGAACACGGCGGTCACGGGTGCGACGTTCGAGATCGATGGCGGCCAACAGGTGGTCGAAGCCTGAGGCCAAGGCCCGCCGGCAGTGTCATGCCCTGACCCGGCAAAGACCAGAGGAGACAAGACCAGGGAGACCCCCGGGTGCGATGTCAGCCCGGCAAGGACCGGGCCGGCCGGCGAAGACCGAGTACCGGGAACTCCGCTGGCAATGAGCTGAGACTCACGGGGCCACGTTCGGACGACGAGGGAGCCATAACCATGTCTGACACGACAGGCTCTTCTCCGCTGAGAGTCGTGCTTATGCACGGCGCCTTCGCCGACGGCTCCAGCTAGGCCGGCGGCATGGACCACCTGAACGCGAAAGGCGGCCAGGTTCCGGCGGTGTACACGCCTTTGCGTCGTGATCGCAAGTAAGCGCGACCGGATGTCGGCTCACGATCGCCCAAGCGCCGAGCGCCGCGTAGGTACCGCCGAGCCCGGCTCTCGTCTCGGCAGTGCCGCGGGGTGAAGCCGGAACGAGTTGCAATGCGGCCGCGACCCGGTCGGGTGAGACGGCCGCCGCGGCACCGGACAGCATGAGCGCTGCACAGCTCGCTCGTCTCAGGGGTGCTCGCATCCCGGTGGGGAGTGTGGGGCTAGCTGGAATCGAACCAGCGACCCTTATCAGGGCTGACCGCTGTGGCCACATCTGCGCTGGTCAGCCGGTCCGTCGGCGCCACGTGGCTGGCCCGGTCCCGCGTCAGTCCCGCGACGGCGGTCCCGGCGGCCGTCTCAGCTGGCGGCGATGTCCACTGTCGGGTCGCCGCTACAGGGGCGTGCGACTCCATGTGGGGCGGCACCTCCGGCACCGTCCTTGGCCGGCTCATTCAGTGGTGGCGGATGTCAGAAGCGCCATCCGGCATGGTCTCGCCTCGGGTCAGCGGACGCCGAGGTAAAGCAGGTCGCCGTCGACGAAGGGCTCCTCGAGGAGCCATAGCTCGTCACCGACGCCGGATTGGGTGCCGTCGTAGGCGATGCGCCAGGGCCCGTCGAGCTGGGCGTTGACGGCCAGGCCGCCGGCGTCAGGGTCCTCGGTGCCTCCGCCGGCAACGGTGCGGATCGTGCCGTCCGGCGCGATGCGGCGGATCCGGTCGTTGCCGAAGTCGGCGACGTGGATCACCCCCGCCGGGCCCTGGGCGACGTCGCTGGGCTCGTTGAACGTGGCCTGGGTGGCCGGCCCGCCATCCCCGGAGAAGCCGGCCTGGCCGGTGCCGGCGAGCACGGTCTTGGCGCCTCTTCGGGTAATGCTCACGACGGTGTTGCCGTCGAGGGTGATGATCGTGTCGTCGTTGCGCACCTCATATCCGTCGCTCGCGTCCAGGCCCTCGGTCCCAGGGCGGCGATGGCGCGTGGTCGGGCCGGTCACCGTGAAGATGCCCGGCTTGTCAGGATCAGCCGACCGGACAAGCACGATCGAGCCGTCCGGGCTCACCGCGGGGGAGAAGAACGGGGTGGGGACGCTGAACCGGTCGGAGGCGGTATCTGAGTGGACGACGACGCCATCCGAGGCACTGCCGCCGGGCGGGATACGGACCAGCTCGTAGCGGTACTCCTCAAACGGGATGATCTCCCGGCTGCGGACGAAGTAGATCGTCCCGTCCGCCGCCGCCGCCACGCCGAGCGCGCCGTCCTCGATCGACGAGCAGCGCGACAAGACGCGCACCACGGTCGCGTCGGGCGCGAACACCACCACTCCCAGCCCCGGACCGCCAAGGGTGAACAGGCAGCCACCGGCGACGAACTCCCCGTTCGGGAGCATCTCGATGTCACTGGCATCCCACTCCACGCCCTCCGGCAGTGGATCGTGCTGATGGAGGATCACGTCGATCCGGCAGCCCGCCAACCCCACCAGCAGCAAGGCAACCAGCCCCAACCGCCGTACGGAAAGACCCACCGGCTCACCTCCGTAGGACCAACCCCGCCACCGAAAGTATGGCCGTCAGAGGTCGACCTCATAATCGGGGCTTGTCCGGCGCGGCTCGCGCGAGGACACGCAGGTGGGGCGGACTCCCGCCACCTTGAGAAGGCGATGCCATGTCCGCACGGCATCGTCTCGTCCACAGATGCGCCACACACTGGGCTGCCTTCCGGACCGAGGCCGAAGTCGTCGAGGCCGTCGACCCCCGCGGGGTTGCCGGCCGCTACCGCGATCTCCACGACGTTAGTGGCGAAGATCTCGGGCTCGCCTTCGACCTCGTTGGCGTCGACCAGCTGGTCCATGTTGGACGTGTTGGCCGAGGCGAACACGTCGGAGGGGCGCCCGCCAGGATCTGCTCGCGCAGGGCGGAGGAGGCGCCGAAGTTCAGTTCGACGGTGGTGCCGGGGTTTCCTCTTCGAAGGTGTCGGCCATCTCGCCGAAGGCGTCGGTGAGCGAGGCGGCGGCGAACACGGTGGTTGAACCGGTGGGGCCTTCCGTGTTCATCATCGGGATCGACCCGCACATGTCGTGCGGCATCTGCTCTGCCGGAAGCCGTAGATGATCAAGCAGGCGCCGGCTCTGCCGGCGCAGACGCATCTTGTTACCGCGAAGGCCAAACCTCGTGTGAAGCAATGGCTCAACCCTCGTCCAGGTGGAACTCGCCGCCGCAGTCGTGGCAAGGCCTTCGCGAGCTCAGTGATCACCGGCGGACGAAAGTGCGGCGCCAGGACTCGGCTGGCTTGCCTGCCTCCTCGGCGTGGACGTCGATGCTCTTCACCCTGCGCCGACCCCGGCGCCCCCCGTCCTGCAGCGGCGACCATGCACGTGTGTTACTGGCTCCGGCGGGTTTGCCTGGTGCGCCGTTCCTCGAGCATCGAGAGCAGCGCCCGCCGGACCACTCGGTCGAGTGTGATCTCGCCGGGGTGTTCCTCTCCGGCTGCCGCGAGCAGGGCGTCGAAGGACGACGCACCATCCGGTAGCGCTGCCGCGTGAACGACTCGGCCGAGCGATTCGATCGCGTCGGCGAGTTGGTCGGATGGCTCCGGGAGGCCAAGCTCGGCCCGCCATGGCCCGCACGCGCCGGCCTCGGCGAGCAGCTGGTCGATGCGCGCGGGCGCGTAAGCCGCGGCTTCCGACACAGCCTCGGCCCAGGCCGTGAGGATGGTGAGCTGATCAAGTTCCAGCACAGGCGGGGTCGACGCGGTGGACTGTGACGGCGGCGATCCTGAGCCGGCGCTCGCGGCGCGGACCTGGCGGACGGCCACGCAGTAGCAGGAGGTGGTGTTGTCGATCGGCCACCGGAGGTCGGCGCTGTACCGGGTGGCGCGGTCCATGCAGAGGGTGAGCAGGACGCCCTGCGCTTCGGCATCGAGGGGAATCTCGCGGACCCCCCTGGTGGGGTCCTTCCACAGCCCGATCACGCGAGAGCCATCATGGCCATGGGGCCGCGAGCGCTCGACCATCCCGTAGGAGGTCAGCGTCAGCACGGCCGAGCCGGGATCGTCTGCCAGGACGCTCGCGTAGCGGGCGGTCCAGCGGGAGGTGAGCTGCGGCCCGTCGAGCAGCAGATTGATGACCGCCGTCGGGCCGACCGATCGGATGAGCTGTGCGATCTCGTCGTTGTGGGCCAGGTCCTCGCACACGAGCGCGGTCAGCACGAGTTCGGCGACTTCGACGAACTGGATGGACTTGCGGGGTACATCCATGGCCTCCCACCAGCGGAGGTGGGGGTGAAGGGCGGCGCCAAGGTGGTACTGCTCGACCTGATCCTCATCCAGCGACCAGCGGTGGTGCTTGTTCTGGCGGAGGTGAAGCCAGGGTTCGCGGCCCTCGCTCGGCAGCGACACACCCTTTTCGAGTCTCGGGTTGAAGCCCATGTGCAGCCAGTTGTTCGCGAACTGGCCCGGCTGACGGGTGGGCTGGCGGACCCCCGTCAGCAGGGAGATCACCCCGTGGCGGTCGAGAAGCGTCTCGAGGTCGCCGATCTCCCCCTCATCGATGGCGCTCTCCGGCAACAAGACGACGTCGACGCTGCCTGCTTCTTCGCGGGCGGAGACGAGCACACGATCCAACAGGTCGAGATCAAGCCCTTCGGCCGGCGCGAACTCGAAGAACCCGTAGGGATCCTTGGCCAGCCTCTGTACAGACCCCTCGACGACGTGAAAGTCGGACGCATGCACCCGGAGCGGCCATGGCAGTAGCAGCATCGTCGCGTACTCGGACCGAAGGTCCGTACCGCGATGGCGGGCCGGCACTTTGTGCCACCGGGCGTCGATGCCGGGACCCTGCACGCACGCATAGCGCGAAAACGTCAGGCGTCCCGTTGGCGGGGTGATGACCTTGGGTAGGACGCGCAGCAGGCGGGCGTCGACGCGGGCGAGTGATCCGGTGCGGGCCAGCAGTTCCCGGCCACGGGCGCGATACACACACCCCTCGGCGGCGGAGGTGTCGAGGGCGACGCCAAGCCCGGCACAGGCCTCGTCGGCGATCGCATGCAGGCTCAGCAGCGCCTCACACAGCCGGTGGTCTCGCCTGACCGCCACGTGCTCGAGCGGCGTCTCGGCACCCTCGCGAAGCACGCTCCACTCTGCGGCGACCAGATCCGGCGCCGCGCCGGTACGGTCCTCCGCCCAGGCGCTCCAGCCCCGGCCCGCCTCCGCCACCACGCGAGCCCAGTCGCCAAACCGGCTAGGGGGCCAGTCGGCGGCCTGGGAGAGGGCGAAGCGAAACGCTTCCGCGCGGGCCAGCACCACATTGGTGAGCGCGAACACGTCAGGAGGCCACTCCAGGAGTCGGTCCGCGATCGGGGCTCCGCTGGCCGCGTACCACGTCGACGCCAGCGTCGGCTCGCTCACACGCCCATCGATCCCATGTACAGGCGGTCCGGTGGCACTACCAGGCGCCGAAAGCGCGGCGCATCACCTCGCAGTATGACCTTCGCCTCGTCACTCGTCGTCGTCATGACGGCACCGGGCTGCGGCCGAGGGGCTGCTTGAGTTCGAACAGGTTCCCGAACGGGTCGGCGAAGAACGCAAGGCGGCTGTCGATCGCCGCGAGCTCGAAGGGCTCGCCCATGATCGTCACGCCGCGGCGGCGCAGCTCGGCGAGGCTGTCGTCGACGCTGGCGACCTGGATGCACACGTGGTTCAGGCCGTTCTGCGTCAGGCTGGCGTCGACGGACTCGTACGTCGGCTGCCGCGTGGCGCCGGCTCCGCCGAGGATCTCGACGTGGAAGTGGTCGTCGCCCGGCGGTGCGAGGTAGGCCAGCTGCAACTCGCCGTACATCCACTCCTGCACGACCCGCCAGTCGAGCTGGTCGACGAACCAGCGCTTGCTGACCTCGTAATCGGGCACGCGGAGCGCGGCGTGGTGGCCGACCCACGACGTGAAGGGGTGATCTGGGGTGGTGGGGGGATCGGTGGGGGTGCTCACACGACCACAGTGCGGACACGCCGGTCGCGTAGTCCAAGACCGAGTGCTGATGATGCGATCACGGTGGCGAATCGCGGCTGGTCACCAGCGCGTCAGGCTCGAGGTCGGCGAGCAGCGCCGCGACGACGGCGCTCGCGGCGGCGACGAAGCGCGCCATGATCGGCGTCGCCGCCGTGTCGTCGCGATGCGCCACGACCACCCGGTGGTGGTCGTCGGCGACGCGCGCCAGGTGCACCGACGGCGGCGGCCGCAGCGCGACCGGCCATGGCGCCGGCGCCACGCCGAACCCGGACGCGACGAGGCCGAGCATCGTCTCGATGCTGTTCGCCCGCTGGCTGATCCGCGGCTCGAAACCGTGGCGCCGACACGCAGCCACGAAGTTCGCTTCCTGCACGCTGCGTTCCGACGCGCCCACCGGCACCACCCACACATCCTCGGCCAGCTGATCGAGCGAAAGCGTCGGCGACTGCGCGAACACGTGGCTCCCCGGGAGAGCGACGTAGCGCGGCGCGGTTGCCAGTGTGATCGTCGTGATGCCGGGAGCGTCGAGCTCGACGTCGGGGTCGAGGTGGAACACGCCGACATCCGCCACTCGCTGCCGCAGGGCCTCGAGCTGCTCCTCGACGCTGGCTTCGCGCAACTCGACGACGAGCTCCGGCTCTGTCTCCCGGAGCTGCGCGGCGACCAACGGCAACACGTGAGGTCCGTACGAGCTCAAGTGCTGGACATCCAGCCGCCCGGCCACACCGGCCCCCACAACCCGGGCCGCAGAGAGCCCGGCCCGCAGCCCCGCCAGCGCCGGCTGCACCTCACGCCACAAGGCTTCGCCCGCCGGCGTCAGCGCTACCGCGCCCGGCAACCGGGTGAAAAGCTGCGCACCAAGCTGCCGCTCGAGCCGGGCGATCTGCTGGCTGAGCGCCGGTTGCGACACGCTCAATCGCTGCGCAGCTCGCGTAAAATGCAGCTCCTCGGCGACCGCCGCGAATGACTCCACTAGACGGATGTCGACAGGCAACGGCCACACCTCGGGCACGCCGGGATGATACGCGCCGCGCCGTCGAGCGAGCCTCCCGGCGACGACAACCTACGACGACCGTCGAAACGCACTTCTGCACCCGCGGGTGCTGCTATCGGCTCCTAGTCGGTTGCTCGCGGCGGAACTCGCGCTGCTAACCATGACCAGCGTCAACACCGAATCCCACCCGTTCAGATGCATCGGGCTGGATCGTCACGCCCTCGATCGTCCGGAGCTGCGGGGTGATCGACGCGGTCGTCGCGGTGGTCATTGCGGGGACGCCCCGTCGGCGCGCTTCGATGGCCTTGACGGCGTTCTCGAACGCGCTCTTCAGCCGGCCCTTGCCGAGACTTCCCAGCACGACCCCGAGGAACCGTCCCTTGAGGTTCTTGCCGTCGCGGGATCACGACATAGTCGATGGATCTCGACCCGACGCGTATTCAGGTCGACGAGCACCCTCCGAACATCGTCGATGATTGCCTGCTTAACGGCGCGTTCCGCCAACTCCGGAAGAGGCACCCGCTGACCTCGCCGAGAAGCCCTCTGAGGACGATCTCGATCGCCGTTTGCATCTCCTCGACACCCGTCTCGTCGGGAAGGTCGCCGACCATCCACCGTGCGAGTAGCTCGTCAGCAACGGTGAGCCGGGCGGCGAGTTCGTGTCCGAGGTCGGGTGGGTCAAGGAGCGGCCAGAAGACCCGAGCTTCGTCATCGCGTGTGAGAACCGCCTTGTTCCCGACCTCGCCCAACCTGCCCGTTACGCACCACTCGATGAAGCGGGGCGACGAACGAGCGCGCGATTCGGACCGCCCGATCGGCCGGCACCCACGCCGGTAAGCCCTCAGCCACGATGGGAAGCTCACGCTCGATCGGCGTGCCCAGGCGGCGACCCGAACGCTGCCCCCGTCGACGGTGAGCTCCCACGAATGTCCAGCCCACCGACGGACACGGACAACGGCGATGTCGGACCCTGAGGTCGAATTCCCGGCAGCGCTGGGCCGCCCGCAGGAGCGTGCGGGTGAGATCGTCGTACGCCTCGGGTACCTCCACGTTCGTGCCGTAGCCAACCACCGGGACGACGCCGCGGAGCTGACCGGCCTGACGACGGGCGCCATCACCGGGCGGGTCGACCGCCTGGAGGCCACGGGGTTCGCCCGGAGGACCGCGACCGCTCGACCAGCGCCGGGTCGTGGTCGAACTCAACGGGCACCAAGATGGGCGATGCCGAGCCAGTCGTGGGCGAGATTGTGGCCGACAATGATCGCCCTCCAGGAATCCCACCCGTTGGACCAAACAGCCCTACGGGATACCGCCGGAGAGTGCGATTCGACG
>Ga0209382_10008442_pt1 | contig 12986 bp, 9 predicted proteins | sample SoiMetdeltSBSDD5_FD_187599 | JGI IMG/M metagenome (GOLD analysis project Ga0209382, IMG submission 187599) | Bulk soil microbial communities from a Populus tree surrounding site in Tennessee, USA - Soil MetaG P. deltoides SBSDD5 (SPAdes) (version 2) | ecosystem: Environmental > Terrestrial >... | reverse complement strand
GATGACGCTGTTGCCACTGTAGAGCGTTCCCGTTGGCGGAGCCGTGATCGTACCGACGGGCGGCTCGTTGGCCGTCACGGTCAGCAGCGCCTCGTTGCTGAGAACGCTGCCGTTATCGTTGCTGACAACGGCTCGAAAGCGCGCGCCATTGTCGGTTGCGGCCGCAACCAAGGTGTAATCCTGAGCGGTCGCACCAGAGATATTGACGCCGTTCCGCTGCCACTGATAGCGGAGAGGCGGTGGCCCCGATGCACGAACGCTGAACGTGACCGACGCACCTGGAGCAACCGTCTGGCTTGTTGGATGCGTCGTGATGCTCGGCGCCGTCGCGTTATACGAGACACGATAGACCGCACCTTCGCCTCTCGCGAGATAGTACAAAGCGCCATCGTCGCCCACCTTCAGATCGACGGGCGACGCAATGCCCGTGGCGAACGTGACGACGGAGTTGTCCGTTGGATCGAGTTTGTTAATCCATCCGGCGCAGAAGTCGGCGAAGAAGTAGTCGTTCAAGTACTCCGCTGGAAACTGCATCGCGGCTGGCGCGTAGAACGCGCCGCCAGTAATCGCGCACGGCGTCCCTGATTGGTTGTAGGCGTAGCGGGGCGCCACAAACCGCGGATCGTTCGTCGGCCCCTCCGTGTCTGGCCAGCCGTAATTGGCGCCGGCGATGCCGTCGTTGATTTCCTCCCAAGTGTTCTGTCCCACATCGTTGATGAACATCTGCGCGCGATCGAAGTTGAACGCAAACGTAAACGGATTGCGTAAGCCGAGTGCCCAGATAGCGCGGTTGCGACCCGTTGCCGTTGCGAAGAATGGGTTGTCGGACGGGATCGTGCCGTCCTTGTTGATGCGCAGCATCTTGCCGAGGAGGTTGGAGAGGGTTTGCGCGTTTGGGCCGTTCGCGTTCTCCCCGACCGCAACGTAAAGCTTGCCGTCCGGCCCGAAGTTGAGTGCGCCGCCGTTATGGTTGGTGGCACTGCTGAGATTGTCGAGGTCGAAAATGATCGTCTCGCTGCCGGCGACGGCGACGTCGCCGTTGGCGGTGAAGCGGCTGATGCGGTTGTGAATCGTGGGCGTGGTCGCCGTGTAATAGATATACACAAACTGGTTGGTCGCGAAGTTTGGATCGAACGCAACACCGAGCAATCCGCGTTCGCCAACCGAGCTGACCGTAACGGTCAGAAATGGCGTGGGCAGGAGCGCACCGTTTCGAATGACTCGCAGCCGCCCACCTTGCTCGGCTACGAACAATCGACCGTCCGGCGCAAACTGCATCGCTGTTGGATTCGATATGCCGCTCACGATGAGCGACTCCGTGAACCCAGGCGGCAGCACCGCTGCGCGCATTGGCGTCTCAGCGCGTGCGAAGATGAGTATTGCGACAAGAAACGGAATCGATCGACGAAAGCGAATCGATGGCTGAGCTGGCATGTCCTTCGCTCCCAGGAAGTGGTGAAATCTGCGCGGCGCGGGCTGCAAGTGCGATACCGGCTGTGTGCGCACAGGCATTTCTCACAGCGAAACACTTGAGTCCTCTTGACGGACACTGACCGGCTTGCTAGAAAGCGGCGTGGTTCAGGGGGAGGTTCTGAAATGAAAGCGCGATCAGTACGAGCGGTTTTCGCATTGGCCGGCGTCGCCGTGCTGAGCGCGGGACCGAAAGGTCAGGCGCCGAACCAGGCGAGCCTGGTGACGCAGACAGTGGCAGGCGTGCAGTTCAGCACGCTGCCCGGTTTCACAATCGAGCGCGTTAATCCCGCGGACAAGAACGACAGCTACGTTGTCGTGACGTTCGACAGCCAAGGTCGCCTCGTGGTGTCCAAGGAACAGGATCATCCGCGCATCCTGCTCGACGCGAACAACGACGGCATCTACGAGTCCGAAAAGGTTCTCAGCGACAAAGTCAGAAACTGCCAGGGACTCTGGTTCGACGGTCCGACGATGTGGGGGTCGTGCGTGCTGGTGGAAGCGGCGGCCGAGCTCGCGGCAAAACCGCCGGCGCCTGCCCAGGGCGGACGTGGCGGCGGTGGCGGCGGAGCGGGCGGGAATCGGCCAGCTGCGATCGTCAAGCTCCAGGACACGAACGGCGACGACGTCATGGACACGATCGAGACGCTCGGACTTGCGGGCAGCATCCAGGAGCATGGACCGCACGCCATCCGGCGCCGTCCCGACGGCGGAATTGCGGTCATCGTCGGCAATAACGAAACCATTGCCGACTCCGCGCTGGACCTGTCGTCACCGGTGTTGAAGGACAAAGACGCGCAGTTCCTGCCCTACTTCGCCAACTTCGGTCAGAGCGCGCGCGAAGGCGCACACAGTGCGATTTTCGATTGGGATCCCGCCACCAAGAAATTCCAGGTGTTCTCCGGCGGCAACCGAAACTCGTACGACTTCGCCTACAACCTCTCCGGCGAGGCGTTCCTCTTCGACAGCGATATGGAATGGGACATCGGTCTGCCGTGGTATCGCGAGGTCCGCACTGCGCATCAGGTCCTGAACGGCAACTACGGATACAGGAACGGTTCCGGAAAGTATCCCGGCTACTACATCGATTCGCTGCCGCCGACGCGCGATCTCGGCCGCGGATCGCCGGTTGGCGTGGAGTTCTACACGAGTTACGCGTATCCCAAAGAGTTCTTCGACAACCTGTTCGAGGCTGACTGGTCGCGTGGCCGGCTGCTCTACACGGCGTTGACGCCGGCGGGTGCAACCTACACTGCGCGCGCCGATCGCGCGGAGTTCATCCACGGCGAACCGTTCAACATCACCGACATCGAAGTCGGGCCGGATGGCTTGATGTATTTCACGACCGGCGGCCGCAACACGACTGGCGGTCTCTGGCGGCTTCGATACAACGGCGCCGGCGTGGCGACGCCCGACATGAACGGCATCCTCGCTGTGGTGCGCCAGCCGCAACCGCTCTCGAGCTGGGGCTGGGCAGCCATCGAAAAGGTCAAGACGACGATGGGTGCGAAATTCAGCGCTGAACTCGAGAAGCTCGCGCGCTCGGCAAGCGCGGCGCCGACGGACCGAATGCGCGCGCTGCTCGAGATGCAGCGTCACGGTGCAGCGCCCAATGCTGCACTTCTGACAGCGCTCGCCAAGGACAAGAGCGCCGAAGTTCGTGCGGCGGTGGCCTACATTGCCGGCGTTCAGGGAGACGCCCAGAAAGCCATCGTGGCCGCAGGCCTGAAGGATTCCGATCCAGTGGTTCGACGCCGTGCCGCCGAAGCACTCGTCCGAATGGGCCAGTCCCCTGACAAGCCCAGTCTCGTGCCGGCCGCCGATATTTACGCGCTGCTCAACGACACGGATCGCTTCGTTCGCTGGGCGGGACGCATCGCGCTCGAGCACACCGCACGCGCCGAATGGAAGGACCGCGTGCTCAAGGAAGCCAATCCGCTGGGCGCGCTCGAAGGCATGCTGGCGTGGGTGAGAACCGCCAACGGCGAAAGCCTGCAGCCTCTTGTCGACAAGCAATTCGCGATGCTGAAGGCCACGAATCTATCGGTGGACAACAAGCTGCGGCTCTATCGCACGCTGATGTACACGACGACTGAAATCAAGGGCGGTTTGCCAGCCGAGGCACGGCAGCAGCTGAACGATCTCATCATCAACCAGTTCCCGTCTCAGGACGAACGCGTCAACCGCGAGCTGGCACTGATACTTGGCTACGCGGGCAGGCCGGCCGCGATTCCAAAGATCCTCGCCGCGATCCCGAAGGGCAATGAGAAACAGGAGCTGCAGCTGCACTATCTCTACGCGCTGCGGATGGTCAAGGACGGCTGGACGCTCGAACAGAAAACCGCGCTCGCCGAGCTGCTCGGCCGCGCCTCGAAATGGCGGGGCGGCGCACAGTTCATCAACTTCGTTGGTCAGTACTTCGACTCGGTCGCGGACCTCTACGCCAACGATGCGGAGAAGCAGGTGCTCTACGAAAAAGCGCCGGACTTCTCGCCGCTGACACCACAGGAACTCGCGGACATCCAGGCACGCCAGGCCGCGGGTCGCGGCGGGCGCGGTGGCGGTGGACGGGGCGGAAACGCGTCGCCGGTCGCCGCTCGCACCGCGGGCCGCGTCGTGAGCCGGCAGGAGATGTTCGAAGAAACCGTCTACCAGCCGCAGCAAGTGCTCGACACTGCCGCGGGCCGGAAAGTCTTCGAGGCCAGCTGTGCCTCGTGCCACAAGTTCGGCTCGGTCGGCACCGATCACGGCGTCGCCGGCTTGAACTTGTCCTCGTCCTCACTGCGAGCCTCGAAGCACGCGCTGCTCGAAGCCGTGTTCTTCCCCTCTCGAACGATCGCTCCTGCGCTCGAAACGACAACGCTCACCACAGCCGACGGCAAGAAAATCAACGGGCTGGTGATCAAAGAGGACGCGCAGACGGTGTCCGTGCTCACCGAAGCCGGCACGGCAGCTGACGTTCAGAAGGGCCAGATCAAGTCGCGCGGCAAGACGAAGGCGACGATCATGCCCGACACGCTATGGGAGTCGATCGACCGGGCGGGATTGCGTAATCTCGCGGCATTCCTGGCGGAGAAGCCGCAATAGACATTGCAGATTGCAGATTGCGGATTGCAGATTGCAGATTGCGAATTGCGAATTGCAGATTGTTGATTGTTGATTGCGGATTGCGATTGCCGATCGACAATCCGAAATCGGCAATCAACAATCTGCACTCAACAATCGGCACTCAACAATCTGCAATCAACAATCCGCAATCCGCAATCTGCAATCTGCAATCTGCAATCTGCAATCTGCAATCTGCAATCTGCAATCTGCAATTTGACCCTACACAGTCAACTCCCCCTGCCGGTCCATCAGCAGCGGCGGCGGTTCCTGCTGCACGAGATACTGGAACTCTCGGCGGAAGGCCTCTTCCGTCAGGTTCGCGGTTTTGGCGAGCTTGGAAAGTTCGACGGGATCCTCGAAGTCGTCGCGGCGCAGGCGAATCATGTAGCGGCGCGCGATCGCGTAGCGCGTTGACGTGATGTCGACGAGGCGAATTCGCGTCCGCCCGGTCTCGCCATCGATCATCGTCGAGAACGGAACCGGGATGAAGTGGCCGCCCTGCATGGACACCATCGCCGCGTTGCCGCCCGAGAGCAGGTACTTCGCCGCACAGTAGCCCAGATCGCGCGAGTACTCCATGTCGAACGGGATCGGATCGGCGCAGCGCAGCTCGTAGCCGATGTTCTTGGCGGCAATCGTCGTGGAAATGCCCAGCTCCTTGAGGCGGGCCTGAACGCGCGCCTTCAGGATGTCGCCGAGATTCACTTCCGCGAGCCGCAGGTGGCCGTGCGCGTCACGCTCGGTTTCGGCAATTCTCTCGAGATCCTCCGGGGCCACGTCAAGCACCACGCCCTCGGCGATGATCGCCACGCCGTCGCGGCGCCCGTCGGCCAGGCGCTTGATGATGGAGCACACCAACGAATCAACGATGGTATTGAGCCGAATCGGCGGCGTGAACTCCTCGGTGATGAGTGTCACGGTTGCGCCCGCCGCCTTGCCGATGCCAAGCGCGAGGTGGCCGGCCTTGCGGCCCATCGCAATCACGAAATACCAGCGCGACGTCGTGCGCGCATCCACCATCAGGTTCTTGACGATGTCGACCCCATAGTGGCGCGCCGACTGAAAGCCAAACGTATCTACGTGCGGCGGCAGGTCGAGATCGTTGTCGATCGTCTTCGGGACGTGGACGACGCGAATGCGTCCGGCGGCACGCTCCTCGAGCTTCATCGCCGAGAACGCCGTGTCGTCACCACCGATCGTGATGAGCTGCGACACGTTCAATCGCACAAGCGAATCAATGGTCGTGTCGAGCAGCTTGGGATCCTTGGTCGGGTTCGCGCGGGCAATGCCCAGGTGCGATCCGCCGCGGAAGTGAATCCGGCTCACGACGTCGATCGGGAGCGGGACCACGTGGCTGATATCGCCCTTCATGATCCACTCGAACCCGTCGCGGACGCCGATGACATCGATTCCCTGAAGCTGTGCCCGAATCGTGGCAGCCGCAATGACAGCGTTGATGCCGGGGGCGGGACCGCCTCCGACGAGGATGGCGAGCTTGTTACGTTCCATGGATCTCACACGTCAGGTTCTCTACACGACGGGTTCTACACGACGGGTTCTACACGACGGGTTCTACGGCCCGGAAGGAGTTGCCCGTACGTTTCTGCGCGAAGGGGTGATTATAACGCGCGATGTAATCGTTTGCACGCACGGCGTGCCGACCTAGAGTGCGGCAGTACTTTGTCGGACCTGGAGGGTATGCGGCAGCGTGATCGACACCGGTGACAGCTGCGTGCCGTTGAGAATCGCCAGCAGCAACCGCACCGTGCGTTCGCCTATCTCTCGCATGGGCTGCGCCACCGTCGTCAATGGCGGATCCGTGCATTGCGCGAACCGGATGTCGTCGAAGCCGACGACCGAGAGGTGGACGGGCACGCGCAGCCCGCGCGACCGGGCTTCAGCGATAACACCCATCGCCATCTCATCGTTGAAGCAGAAGATCGCCGTCGGTCGCTCGGAACCTTCCAAGAGCGTCGAGGCCGCCTCCGCGCCCGATCGGATCGAGAAGTCTCCGTTCCGCACGAGCACGTCTGCTTCTGCACCCTGCGCGCTCGCGGAGGCCAGCGCGCCCTTCAGGCGATCGCGGCTGAGTGGACTGAGCAGCGGGCCTGTGACGACGCCAATGCGGCGATGACCGAGGCCGTAGAGATGCTCCATCGCTTCTGACGCCGCCGTGGCGTTGTCGATGTGCACACTCGGCACGCCAAGATCGGCGCTGAACTCGCAACCGTTGACGATCGGCGCGCAGTTCGGCGCCAGCTCCTGCACGACCGACGCCGCCAGCTTCGGCAGACGATGGCCGAGGAAGATCAAGCCATCCGCTTCCTTTTGCTTCAACATGAGCGCATAGCGCTCTTCGCGCTGCTCGTCGTGCTGCGTGTCGCCCACGAGCACGGCGTAGCCGTTCCTCTGCGCCATGTCCTCGATCCCTTGCAGGATCAGCGCGAAGAACGGATTCGAGATGTCAGGGACCGTAACCAGCAGCTTGCGTGACTTCAGCGTGCGGAGGTTCTTTGCCACCGAATTCGGCGCGTAGCCGAGGCGCTCGACCGCTTTCAGGACGCGCACGCGAGTATCGGGCGAGACAACGTCGGGGCGGCTCAGGACGCGAGAAACCGTGGCCGTCGAAACACCAGCTCGTTTGGCAACTTCGCGAATGTTCGACACGAGTGTCCTCTCTCACGATCCAGGATCCGGGATCCGGGATCCGGGGTCCGGGTCCGGGATCCGAGGCTCGGGCTCCCGGGTCCGCGTTCCTATTTAGCCGGAGGCGGCGCCATCACGAACGCCAATAGATTCGCGATCTCCTCCTGGCTGTACGGATCCAGCAAGCCAGCCGGCATCAACGACACCGCGGACTCGCCGCGATTCGTGATGTTGGCCTTGGCGATGGCCACGGGCTTGTCGGGGTTCTCCGCAATCCTCACCAACACATTGGCCGCGTTTTCGCGAACGATGACCCCGGTGACGACGGAGCCATCCTTGAGCTCGAACATTTCCGCCTTGTACTGATCGGAAATCACCTTCGACGGCCAGAGAATCGCTTCGAGGACGTCGCGCTTCTTGAACCGGCTCGTGATCGTCGTGAGATCCGGCCCGACATCGCGGCCAAGCGCCTCGCCGAAACGGTGGCAGGCGGCGCAAGCCTTTTCGAAAATCGGACGTCCGGCGTCGGCCGAGCCGCCTCCGTCCTGTTTGCTGTGATACGCGAATATCTCTTCCGGCGTCTGCTTCTGGCGTGCGCCAGCGCCACCTTCGTTCGTCCAGCCATGGACCAGCACCGAGGCCGTCCAGGCCGCCGCCGCAAGCGCCGTCGCGCGGCGAGTCAGGGACTTGTGGGCCATCGTGAAACGCTATGTAACACTGGCGTAGCTAGAACGTCAAACCTGTTCGTAGTTTACTGGGAGGTTTTGCACTGCGCGACGAACGTCGGGAGCGATCCGTGAGCGACGTCGGCGGGAGACCAGTCGCCGTTTTGCGCTGTCAGACGGTCCCCGCATCGTGAATTTGAATTGCGGCCGGCCGGGCTGTCGCTGAGAATTCCGTTTCCCAGACGAACACATTGATGCGGCTCAACGCCTACCTGCAGCTGATGAGACCGGCCAACGTCGCAACCGCTTTGGCGGACGTGCTGGCTGGTTACGCCATTGCCGGCCTCGGCCATCGCCGCGCGCTGCTATGGCTGCTCGTCTCGACCGCCTGCCTCTATGCGGGCGGCGTCGTGCTCAATGATTTTTTCGACCGAGATCTCGACCGCGTTGAGCGCCCCGAACGGCCCATCCCAAGTGGCCGGGTGTCCGCCACTTCGGCCGCCGCGTTGGGCGCGTGCCTGCTCCTCGCCGGAATCGTCGCGGCATTCATGGCAAATCCAGCCGCCGGGGTGATCGGCATTGCCATTGCCGCACTCGTTGTTCTCTACGATGGGTGGGGCAAGCACCGGGCCCTATCTGGTCCCATCAACATGGGGTCGTGCCGCGGCCTCAATCTGCTCCTGGGGGTGGCAGCGGCCCCGGCAGTACTGTCAGCGGCCTGGCCGGTTGCGCTCCTGCCCCTCCTTTACATAACGGCCGTTACCGCCGTGAGCCGCGGGGAGGTGCTCGGCGGCAGCCGCGAGGTGGCGGCATTTGCTCTGATATCCTTGAGTCTTGTCCTGAGCGCCCTGATCGGGCTCGGGGCCGTGGCTGCTTCCTGGGCTGGCGTGCTGCTAGCGGTCGTGCTCGGGCTCCTGGTGGCGCCCCCTTTCTTGGCGGTCTATCACGAGCCGAGCCCGCCACGAATTCGACGTGCGATCAGGACAGGCGTGCTCTCGCTGGTTGTGCTCAACGCTGCGATAGGCGCAATCTACGCCGGTCCCACGTACGCGTTGATCATTCTGGCGACGGGCGCGATTGCGTTCTCGCTCGCGAGAGTTTTCGCCGTTACGTAACGAAATAGGTTCCGGGTTCTGGGCTTCACAGGTTCCGGGTTCGGAGGTTCCCAGGTTCACGACTCTATGGATGTGATCAGACAGAAAGTCCGAGTCGAGTTCGAGTACCCGGTGTACTTCACCGCGGACTCTCTGTCGACGTCCAACCTGCTGCTGCGGGACGTCATCGCGCGATCGTGCGATGAGAGCCCCAGCCGAATTGTCGCTGTGATCGATCGCGGCGTGCTCGATCACCATCCGCGCGCGATCGAACGCATCGAAGACTACTGCCGGCGTCATCGCACCGTCCTCACCCTCGCCGGTCCGGTCGTCGTCGTGCCGGGTGGTGAAGCCGCCAAGAACGATGCGAAGCATGTCGCGGACATCCATCACGCGATCAACGAGGCGGGCCTATGCCGCCACTCGTATATCGTGGCCATCGGCGGCGGCGCGGTGCTCGATGTCGCTGGCTATGCTGCCGCCACCGCGCATCGCGGCATCCGGCTGATTCGCGTGCCGACGACCGTCCTCGCGCAGGACGACTCGGCGATGGGCGTCAAGAACGGCATCAACGCGTTCGGGAAGAAGAACTACCTGGGAACGTTCGCGCCACCGTTTGCCGTTATCAACGATTCAACGTTCCTGACAACGCTGTCCGATCGGGATTGGCGCGCGGGAATCTCAGAAGCAATCAAGGCAGCGCTGATCAAGGACCGCGGGTTCTTTGATTTTCTCGAGCAGCACGCTGCGCGGCTGAAGGCCAGGGATCTTGCGGTGATGGAGCAAGTCATTCACCGCTCGGCGTCGCTTCACCTTACCCACATCGCCACCGGCGGCGATCCGTTCGAGCTGGGCTCGTCGCGGCCGCTCGACTTCGGCCACTGGTCGGCACACAAGCTCGAGCAGCTCACCGATCACACGCTGGGTCATGGCGAGGCCGTTGCGATTGGCATGGCGCTCGATACGACGTATTCGTTTCTGGCGGGTTTCCTGCCCGAGGACGACTGGCGGCGGATTCTCTCGATTTTTCCGGCAATGGGACTGGCTGTTTACGTGCCAGAGCTGGAGCGAGATCTCGACCAGGAGGAGTCGACGGCCAACGTGCTGCGCGGCCTGGACGAGTTTCGCGAGCACCTCGGCGGCTCGCTGACGATTCTGATGCTGCGTTCGATCGGCGCGCCGTTCGACGTGCACGAGATCCGCCGCGACGTTATGATCCGGAGCATCGGCGTGCTGCGCGGCTTCCAGCAGGCCCAGCGACTCCAACAAGACCGCGAGGAGCGTCATGAGCGCCACATCCCCACTGAGCCCCAGGGAACTGGTGGATGAGTACTTCATCGAGAATCGAACCCGGCTGCTCGAAATCGCAGCCTTTCTCGATCGGATCGACCGCGCCGATCCCTCGTACGCAGCGCGCGACTTCAGAATGACCGCGTTTGCCGAAGCGCTTGACGCACTCGCTCCCGGCGGCAGCGGCGCCAGGCTCGATCGCATTCAGCTGCTGCTGAGCGACCCGCGTCATACACCACTTGAATCGCTGGATCGCAAAAGCGCCATCGGCGCGTTCGACCGATCCACTCCAGAGGCGCGATCATGAGGTACATCGATCATCACGCGCACATGGTGTCGCGCACGACCGACGACTATCAAAAGATGTCGTTGTCAGGATGCGTGGCTGTCACCGAACCGGCATTCTGGGCGGGCTGGGATCGCAGTCAGGCGGACGGGTTCGAGGACTATTTCCGTCAGCTGACGGATTTCGAACCCAAGCGTGCCGCCCAGTATCACATCCAGCACTACGCGTGGATGGCGATGAACCCGAAGGAAGCCGACGATCGTGAGCTCTCACGCGAAGTCCTGAAACGCATCCCCAAGTTTCTCGACAAGCCAACTGTGCTCGGCATCGGCGAGATCGGGTTGAACCGCGTCACCCGCAACGAGATTGCCACCTACACGGAACAGATCGAGCTCGCGCAGGCTCACAATCAACTGATCCTCATCCATACGCCGCATCTCGAGGACAAGCTGAAGGGCACGCGGATCTCCGTCGACGTGCTGCGCGGCTTCTCGAAGCTCGAGCCGTCACGTGTGCTCGTCGACCACGCCGAAGAACACACGCTCGAGATGATTCTCGAGCACGGCTACTGGGCGGGGCTCACGCTCTATCCACAGACCAAGGTTTCTCCCCAGCGCGCCGCCGACATCGTCGAGCGCTTCGGTCCCGACCGCATCTGCATCGCAGGCGCGTGCGACTGGGGCCCGAGCGATTCGATGGCTGTTCCGCGATTCATCATGGAGATGCGGCGGCGAAAGCATTCCGAGGAGCTGATCCACCGCCTTGTTTTCGAGAATCCGGTTCAGTTCCTGAGTCAGTCCGAGCGTTTCAGGATTCGACCGGAGCTTGAAAGGGAGGCCATCGGGTCGATCTGATCATCGTGCTCACAGACGCCTTCCATCTGACTTATTGCACCAACATTCACGCGGCCGACGGTTGGGATGCAGTATTCGACAACTTACGCCGGTATGCGCCGCCACTGAAAGCCCGGTTCTCGCCCGCGTCGCCGTTCGGCCTTGGCCTCCGCCTCTCGGCGCGTGAAGCGAGCGAGTTGCTGGAGGGAGATCGGCTCCAGCAGTTCCACGCGTTTCTCGACGCCGAGGGTTTGTACGTCGCCCTGATCAACGGATTCCCGTACGGTCCGTTCCATGGGACTCCGGTAAAGGCCAACGTGTACGCGCCCGACTGGCGCGACCCGGCGCGTGTCGATTACACGCGCAACTTGATCTGGATCCTCGCTGAGCTCGTTCCAGCCGGCGTTGAGGGAGGCGTGTCCACCGCCCCCCTTTCGTACAAGCCATGGATGGCTGCCCAGGCGACTGAGGACTGGACGACGATCACCCAGAATGTGGTTCGCGTTGCGGAAGCGCTCGTGAGGCTTCGACGTGGCGGGGGTGCGTTCATTCATCTCGACATCGAGCCGGAGCCAGATTGCTCGCTGGAGAATACTGACGAGTCGATCGCATTCTTCGAACGTTGGCTGCTGCCGGTGGGCGCAGCCATGCTGGCCAGTGCGGTTGGCGTCGACCGCGCCGCGGCCGAGGAACTCCTCCTCGATCACATCCGGATTTGCTTCGATTGCTGCCACTTTGCCGTCGAGTACGAAGATCCGGCGGTCGCCCTGGACCGCTTCAAGGCTGCGGGGATCAAGATCGGGCGCGTGCAGCTCAGCTCGGCCCTGCGCGTACCGTTCGGAAGCGATCCCAGCCACACGTCCACGGCAATGCGTACGCTCGAACGCTTTGCCGACACGACGTATCTTCACCAGGTCGTCGAACGAGGCGCGGGCAATCTTCGCCGCTATCCCGATCTCGATGACGCGCTGCGCGCAGCTGGCGAGCGGACGCCGGAGGAATGGCGGATTCATTTCCACGTGCCGCTGTTCGCGCGCGAGTACGAGGCCTTCAGCTCGACGCAGGATTACGTCGCACGCGTCCTCGGTCTGGCGCGGGCGCGCCGTTTCACGAATCATCTAGAAATAGAAACCTACACGTGGGACGTGCTACCGGCGGGTCTCAAAGTCGACCTCGCCGAGTCGATCGCCCGCGAGTACGACTGGGTGCTCGGCACGCTGGCGCGATCGGACGGGCTCTGAGGCCCCGAATCAGGGCCTCATATGAATCCCCAGATGAATCCCCAGATGAATCCCCAGATGAATCCCCAGATGAATCAATGAAGCGAACGGTCGTCCTGAACGTCGTCGGCCTCACACCGCGGATGCTCGGGGCGTCCGGCAACGCGCCCCACCTCTCGCGGTGGGCAAACGAAGGCGCTGTCGGAAAAGTTCGGGCGGCGTTTCCAGCGGTCACCTGCACGGCACAAACGAATTATCTGACCGGCCGTTACCCATCCGACCACGGCATCGTCGGCAATGGCTGGTACTTCCGCGACGAGTGCGAGATCAAGTTCTGGAAGCAGTCGAACAAGCTGGTGCAGGCCGCCAAGATC
>Ga0209382_10008441_pt1 | contig 12986 bp, 7 predicted proteins | sample SoiMetdeltSBSDD5_FD_187599 | JGI IMG/M metagenome (GOLD analysis project Ga0209382, IMG submission 187599) | Bulk soil microbial communities from a Populus tree surrounding site in Tennessee, USA - Soil MetaG P. deltoides SBSDD5 (SPAdes) (version 2) | ecosystem: Environmental > Terrestrial >... | reverse complement strand
CGCATCGACGAGCCCACCGGCCACGGGTCCCCCTCAAGCCCCCCGCCATGAGAACCGAAAACCTGTTGGTCAGGCCGACGTCTCCGGTCCGCCGTGAGCCAAGCGGGAGCCGCCTCGCAGTCGCGTGCTCCCCGCGAGGGCGGCGAGCACCTGCCGGAACGCATCCAGGAGAGTGCCCCGTGCAGCCGCGTCACCCCCGCCTCGCCGCCGAGCATCGCGCCGCGACCGAAGCGGATCTCGCCAGCGCGCTCACCGTGCACCTCGGTGAAGAGCGCGCACGGGAACAGAGCAGCGAGCTGGTGGAGCAGTTCGAGCACGCGGTCGCCGCCGGCTCGATCTCCGGGTTCGTCCACGACCTGGCCATGCGCCTGCTCCTGTGGGAGGGGCGGGGCGTGCCCCCCGAGGCGCGCGACACGGCCCTCGGCGTGCTGGCGCGCTGGCCGTGGGTGCGCGACCCGATCCCCGACGGCCCCACGGTGCCGCTCGAGGCGCAACTTCAGCATGAGATCGGGCAGCGCGAGAAGTTCGCCGCGCTCCTCACCGTGAGCCGGGCGGTGGTCAACACGCTCGACCTGAAGACGATCCTCTCCACCATCGCCAAGCAGATCCGCGCCACCTCCAACCGGTCCCTGTGGCTCGACTCCGGCGACTGCTTCCAGGGCGCGCCGGTCTTCAACATGTTCAAGGGCGAGGCCGAGTTCCGCGCGCTGTCGCTGGCCGGCCTCGACGCCGCCGTCATCGGCAACCACGAGTTCGACCTCGGCTCGACCAACCTGTTCGAGCAGATGGATAGCTGGGCCCAGTTCCCGCTGCTCGCCGCCAACTACATCTTCGAGGACCCGGCCAACCCGGACCAGCGCGGCCTGCGCGACGAGGTCCAGCCGTACACGGTCTTCGACGTCGAGGGCATCAAGGTTGGCGTGATCGGCATGGGCAACTGGTCGTCGATGACCGGCATCTTCGAGGGCGGCAACTCGCTCGGCCTGCGCCCGATCGACGACCGCGAGGCGGTCGAGAAGTACGTCCGCCTGCTGCGGCCGACCGTCGACCTCATCGTCGTCGTCTCCCACCTCGGCCTCGACGAGGACGAGGGGCTCACGGCCCAGGACGTCGACGATCCCAACGAGGCGCTGCCGCTCGAGGGCGTCGACCTCATCCTCGGCGGCCACCTCCACATCGTGACCAACCCGCCCAAGCTGATCCCGAACGATCAGAAGGGCCACAACACGATCGTCGTCCACTCCGGCGCCTTCGCGAAGTACGTCGGCCGCCTCGACGTCGTCGTCCACGTCGGCGCCGACAACGGCAACCCGGACCAGCGCAGCCGGATCACCGCCTTCTCGTACAAGAACATCCCGGTCGACGCGAAGGTTCCGGACGACCCGGAGGTCGCCGACCTCCTGTGGCCGTACTCGGTGGCGATCAACCGCGACATCGATCTCGACGGCGTCTTCGCCTTCGTCGACTCCAAGGACACCAAGGTCGTCCGCACCGACGCCTCCGGCGGCGACTCCCAGCTCGGCAACCTGGTCGCCCGGGCCATGCAGACCCGCGCCGGGGTCGAGGCCGAGCTCGCGCTGACCAACTCGCTCGGCATCCGCGCCGACTTCGAGACCGGGCCGCTCACCGTCGAGCAGATGTTCAACGTCTTCCCGTTCGAGAACTCGATCACGGTCATGTACTTGTCGGGCTCCGAGGTCCAGGAGACGCTCGACTTCGTCGCCCGCAAGTCGGCCGAGCGCGGCTGCCGGACCCAGGCCCAGGTCGCCGGCGTCTGGTTCGACATGGTCTGCCGCGGCGACTGCCCCGACCCGGACCCGAGCGACCGGTACGTCCCGACCGCGTGCGCCAAGAACATCTACCTCGGCGAGAACTGCCGCGGCGGCAACCCGGACGGGCCGATCGATCCCGCCCGCTGCCGGCCGGTGGTGCCGACCGGCCTGTACCGGGTCGCGGTCAACGACTACATCGCCAAGGGCGGCTCCGGCTTCGAGGTGCTGAAGCGCAACACGTCGAAGCAGGACACCGGCGTCAGCCTGCGCGACGCCCTGATGGTCTACCTGCGGCAGGTCAACACCTGCGCCCCGAACGTCGTCGACTTCACCGATCCGCAGCCGATGGACCGCACCGTCCACGAGCGCTGGGGTGACATCGCCTGCCTCGACGGCAAGATCGAGCCCCACGACGGCCGCATCCGGCCGGTCTTCGAGTCGGGGAGCGTGCGCTGATGCGGCGGCTCGCCTGCCTGCCTCTCGCCGCCGGCGCGCTCGCCCTGGTCGGCTGCACCGACGAGCTGGCTCCGCTCGAGGGCACGACCTCGCTCAAGGTCGAGCTGGTCGCGCCCGCCGATCCCGGCAGCGACGAGCACCCGCTCGACTACGAGCTCGATCCGGCGACCCACGAGGTCACCGTCAAGGTCACCGCCCTCGACACCCACGGTGAGGTCGACACGGCGTTCACCAAGGACGTCGACGTCTACGTCCAGTTCCTGGGCAGTCTGACCCCGGAGCTGGAGTCGCGCGCGACGCTCGGCCACGTCCACCTCGAGGCCGGCGCGTCGACGCCGACCGCGATCGATCTGCCGCCGGTGTTCGGGCCGACCTTCCTCTGGATCGAGGACGGCACCGGCGACGACGCCACCTACGCGACCGGGACCTCGCCGAGCCTGCGCTTCCGCGACCCGTACATCGCCAACGTCTCGACGCCGAAGGACGAGTCGCGCCTCGACGCGCTGTCGGCGTCTCCGCTCCAGGGCAAGCAGATCGTGGTCCACGCGTCGCGCCACGGCGCGCGCGGCCGCCTGGTGGTGACCAGCGTCTTCGCCCAGGGCTACACCGTCTCCGACGTCCAGTGCGCCGACGACGCCGGCACGCCGCCGTGCACGACCGCGGCCTACGACCATGTCCTGATCTTCACCTTCAGCCGGCCGCGCGGCGCCCACGGCCCGCTGCAGGTCGGCGAGACCATCGAGCGCTTCACCGGCGCGGTCAGCGAGTTCAACGGCCTGACCGAGATCAGCTTCCCGCAGACGTTCGCGAGCGATGCCGCGCCCGAGCCGGCGCGCATCCCGCCGCCGGTGGTGGTGCAGGAGTCGTGGCTGTCGACCGACATGATCGAGTTCGAGCGCAACGAGGCGTTCCAGGTCGCGGTCGAGAACGCCAAGCTGTGTCCGCTCGACTCGAACTACACCGACTACAAGCAGTGGAAGCTCGACATCGGCAGCGGCTGCGGCGCCGCGATCAACGTGATCACCTCCGGTGTCGTCGATTTCGAACCCGGGCAGCACGTGGGCAGTACGGTCACGCGGGTGGTGGGCACGTTGCGTCCCGTCAGTATCGGCTCCTTCAACGTCTGGATCATCTATCCGCGCTCGGCCAGCGACCTGACGCTGCAGTAGCCGTCGTCGAGCCAGCCACTCCGTAGTCACGCCACGCCCGGAGGCCCTGTGTCCCGTCTCGCCTCGAAGTGCGCGCTCGTCGCGCTGTTCCTCGGATCTGCCGCCAGCGCGGTGGCGCAGCCGGCGCCGCCTCCGGCGCCTCCCGCGCCGCCTCCGGCGCCGGCACCGGCCCCCGAGGCCGCCGCGCCCGCCCCGGTCGACGAGCAATCGCTGCGCGCGATGATCGAGCAGGAGGTCGCGAAGGCGGTCGCCGCCGAGCGCGCCCGCTGGGAGGCCGAGCAGGCGCAGCAGCCGCCGGCGGCGACCGCGCCGACCGCGCCGCCGCCCGCCGAGCCGGCGCTCACCGGCGACGGCGGCTTCATGGACGTCCGCCTCAACTTCACGCTGACCAACGAGAACATCCTCGCCAAGCCGGGCGAGACCATCCCGAGCGTGCCGGGCTGGCGCTTCGGTCGGCCCAACTCGCTGGGCACGCTCTTCTTCGACAACTACGACACCCGCTTCTCCGGCTACGAGACGCTGTCGCACGCGATCATGTACCGGAACTACCGGAGCGGGCACCTCGAGGCCGAGGGCGGCTTCGTCCTGCGCATCAACGAGCTGAGCGAGCGCCGCATCGATCTCTCCGACGCCGGCAGCTACGTCCTGGTCAGCTGGTGGAAGGATCCCGGCCACGTCGACCCGACCCGGATCACGCTCACCACCTTCCCGGTGTCGGCGGATCGCTTCCGCCTCGGCTACAGCTACCGGCTGTCGTGGGGCGGCAACGAGGAGTACCGGCGCTCGAGCCAGGCGGTGCCCGGCGTCAAGCTGCAGGTCGACACCGACAAGGCGTACGCCTATATCGGCGCCAAGAGCTCGATCGTGCTCGACCCGGGCATCGCCGAGCAGGTCGCGGTGCTCGGCTTCCTCACCGGCGCCGGCCTCGACATCGGCGACATGATCCGGATCGAGGCCAACGCCGGCTACTTCGACCGCGGCAAGAACGAGCTGACCGACGTCATCGACGAGACCGTGCAGCTGTTCGGCGCCTCGACGCAGATCGCGGTCCACCACGGCATGCCGGTGACGTCCTCGGTCGACTACAAGCTGTACAAGTTCGATCCCGAGCGGATCGGCCGCATGTTCCAGAAGGCGCGCTACCCGGGCGGGCTGTCGTGGCTGGCGATGGCCGAGGCGACCCTGCTCGGCCAGACCCTCAAGGATCCCGAGGCCAGCGGCTCGACCAAGATCCAGTGGGGCGCCGCCGGCGACGTCAACCTGCGCGCCATGCTCGAGCGCTACCGGATGCGCCTCGACGTCCAGTACCGCGACCTCGCCTTCATCCTGCACTCGGTGCCGTCGCTGCCGACCTACTCCGACTTCCCGAAAGCCTACGACATCAAGCCCAACTTCTTCGCCGCCGCCGGCGTCGATCACAACTGGGCCGACCGCTTCACCGCCGGCGTCATCGTCGGCGTCGAGCTGCCGGCGACGCTGACCTCACCGACCGGCATCCCCGGCGACACCACCGGCGCCGCCGCCATGGGCAAGTCGACCGCCGTCATCCGCAACAACGGCCAGCAGACGATCATCACCGTGCTGCCGCCCGGCGAGAAGGCGGTCCCGCAGTACGCGGTCAAGGGCTCGGCCCAGCTCGACTTCGGCGAGGTGTACGCCGCGCTCCTCGACGTGTACTACAGCTACGATCCCAACCAGACCCGCCTCGTGCGCAGCGGGCCCGAGGAGACGTTCAAGTACGAGTTCGGCGAGTTCGACCAGCTCGGCGTGAACGTGACGCTGCAGGCGAAGTTCTGACCCGCCGCAGGCGGGTCATCTGGAGACAATCTCGAGCGACGAGACCCGATCGTTCCAGTCGCCGCCGAGGAAGCCAGCTGACGTGAACAGCTTGCTCGCCCCCCGGCAGCCGACATCCTGGTAGACCCGCACGCCGGCCACGCCGCGGCCGAGCATGACGGCGCTGTAGATGTCGTTGTGGTGGCCGAAGACGTTCTGGCAGCCGGCGCCGCTGTACCAGCCGGTGTTGGTGCCGGTGCGGAAGTCGCCGCTCCAGTGCTCGAAGAAGTAGACCTTGTCGCGGTCGGTGCCGTAGGCCCACATCGAGTAGAAGACGTCGAGGCCGCTCAGCTGGCCGCCGCCCAGGCGCGGCGTCGAGCAGTAGCCCATCACCGACTGCGGGTCCCACGGCGAGCCGTAGGTCTCGAAGCTCGACGTCCGAGAGTCGCCCTCGTTGCACGACGACGGCGTGTCGCTGCGCCCCTGCTCGTGGGCGAAGCCGAGCACGTGGCCGAGCTCGTGGACGGCGTACTCGCGCTGGCACGCGAGGCGGCCGCTGCCGCGGCACTCGGTGCGCCAGTGGTTGCGGTAGGTGGCGGGCAGGACGATGCCGTTGACCACGTTGCGCAGGTCGCGGCCGAGCGCCTTGACGTGCGGCAGGTTGCTGCCGTCGATCGCGTCGTCGGTGAGGATGAAGCGGACCCCGGGCTCGCTGGCGCCGCAGGCTTGCCAGCCATGGAAGCCGAAGCCGGCCCGGTAGTTCCACCAGTACTCGACCGCCTCCTGGATGGCGCGGCGGTCGCTCGCGTTCGAGCTGGTCGGGTTCTCCCAGCAGACGGCGATGTTGCCGTCGGGCCAGAGGACGTCGGTATCGACGTTGATGGCGTCCTCGGCGGTGGCGAGGGCGGGGCCATCGTCTTCGCCAGCGCCGCCGCACGCGGCGGCGATCGGCAGCGCGAGCGCCGCGACCAGGACCGGTCGCCAGCCATGCATGGTGCCTCGGATCCGGTGCGTCATCCCTGATCTCCTTGGTGTCCGCTGCGGTGCGTGCGAAACGTATCGCGAACCGGCGGAGGCTCCGGTGGCAGGGGGCCGCGAGGTGATGTCCGATCCTGGCGCGGAAGAAGAACCAGCGCGGCGGCCGGCGCGTCCGCGCTATCGTGTGGCATGGCCGAACTGGAGGACCTTCGCGGCGAGGTCGCCGCCCTGCGCGCGGAGGTCGCCGCTCTGCGCGCCACGGTCGAGCATGCCCGGCTGACCGCAGAGCCGACCATGCGCCGACATCTACAGTGCCCGGCGTGCGGGTGCCGCCGCATCGCGCACGCCCGTTCGGTGCGCGACAATCGCGGCGGCGGGAGTCACGAGCCCCTGAGCCTTTATGCGACCGGATTCTTCGGGAACAACACCGTCGGCGCGCTGGAGGCGTACGCGTGCACGGAGTGCGGCCTGGTCGAGTGGTACGTGATCGAGCCGGACCAGCTGGTCGAGCACGACAAGTTCATGCGGATCATCGACGGCGCGACGGCGGACGACAAGGGCCCGTATCGCTGATCCCCCCGGGCGCCATCGGCGCCGGGGCCGTCGTGACGCGTCGAGGTCAGGGCGCGGGCACGGCGAGCGCGGTCGCGGCGACGATCGCGAGGGTGTCGGGGCGCTGGGCGAAGGCGACGGCGCCGAGCCGATCGCGGCGCCACGATGGATCGAGGCGCAGGTCGGCGCCGCCGGGGCCGACGCGCACCAGCGCGCGCACGACGCGATCGTTGCGCAGGGCGCGGCCGGCGTTCTCGCCGCGGGCGACGCGGGTGACGCGGCCGTCCTCGCAGAGGGCGAGCCAGACCTCGGCGCCGGCCGGGGCGGTGGCGGTGACGCGGAGGCGGTCGCCGTCGCGCGAGAGGGTGGCGGCGAGCGCGGTCGCCGGCGGGGCGGACGCGAGCGCGGCGCGGACGGCGCCGAGGTTCGAGCCGACGACGTGGCGGCCGCCGGCGACGATCAGCTGCGGCGTGTAGATCTCGCCGTCGCCGCGGGCGGCGGCGTAGCGCTGCTGGCGCTCGCTCCAGGCGGCGCGCGAGAAGGGGTCGGCCCAGCCGAGGTCATTCCAGTAGTCGACGTGGTAGGCGAGCGGCAGGATGGCGCGACCGCCGCCGGGATGGGCCGCGACGTCCGACAGCAGCGCGTCGGCCGGCGGGCAGGAGCTGCAGCCCTGGGACGTGAAGAGCTCGACCACGATCGGTCCCGACGCGGCGGCGGTGGAGCCGGGGCCGGCATCCGCGGGAGCGCACGACACGGCCGCGAAGGCGGCGACAGCGGTGGCGACGGACAGAGTGCACGGGTGGATCGACATGGTCCCGAGGTACGCGCGCGCGGCGCAGCGGTTACCGAGGCCGCGAGGCGGGCGACCCGATGGGTTGCCGTCGACGACGAGCATACGCCGGTCGGGCGCAGCGGTTACAGCGCGCTCATGTCGTGCTGGCGCCAGTCCCCGCTTCGGCCACAATGTCGCCCCGATGTCTCGAGGACCCACCGGCGAAGATCGGCGCGAGCTCGCGCTCGCCGCGCTGCCGGCCGACGCCGAGCGGCTGCACGACGAGGCCGGCGCTCCGCCGCGGCTGTGGGCGCATCACTGCCTCGTCCACGACGTCGCGACCCGTCTCGTCGCTGCGCTGCGCGCGCGAGCTCCGCAGCTCACGGTGGCCGCCGACGCGGTGCGGTTCGGCGCGGCGACCCACGATCTCGGCAAGGCGCTCGTCCCCGAAGAGCTGTCGGCGCCCGGGAGCCGACACGAGGCGCTGGGCCGGCAGTGGATGCTCGACCGTGGCGTCGCGCCGGGGCGCGCCCGGTTCGCCGTCACGCACGCGAGCTGGGACGGCGAGGTCGAGCTCGAGGACCTGCTGGTCGCCGCCGCCGACAAGGTGTGGAAGGGCGCCCGGGTCGAGGCGCTCGAGGCCCGCCTCGTCGAGGCGGTCGCGACCGCCCTCGAGATCGATCGATGGCGGGCGTTCGCGTTGCTCGACGATCTGCTCGCCGATCTGGCGGATGACGCCGAGGCCCGCCTGGCCTGGCAGGGGCGCTTCGCGGTCGCGCCCTGAGCTCGCGCTCAGCGCACGCCGATGCCGAGCCTCGCCCGCAGCGCCATCCACCCCGGCGCCAGCGTCGCCCGCACGATATGGACGACCCCCTCGCCGCGGGCGCGGGCAGCGGCGACGGCGGCGACCGGATCTCCCGACACCGCCAGGCCGGCGCGATCCGCGGCGCGGTGGCAGGCCGCGAGGTAGCGGCCGAGATCGAGATCGCCGGGGCCGAGCTGGGCGAGGAGCTGCTCGAGGCGGGTGCGCAGGCGGACGGGGAGGGCGGTGCGGACCATGTCGTCGTGGGCGCGCTGGACGTCCGGATCCCGGACGAGGCGGGCGGCGGCGTCGGCGAGGCGGGCGCCGCCGAAGTTGCGGGCGAGGGCGGCGACCAGGCGCGAGGCGTCGGCGAGGGGCTGGCCGGCGACGACGACGCGCTCGGGGCGAGCGAGCTCGGCGGCGCGGCCGATCAGGAAGCGGGTCTCGCCCGGCGTGGCGCCGCCCCACATCAGGCGCGGGCCGAGGACGACGATCGGCGGCGCGGCGCACACGACCTGGATGTCGGGGCCCTCCTCGCCCTCGGGCAGGGCGTAGACCAGGACCGGACCGGTGCCGAGAGCGGCGGTGATGCGCGGCAGCATGGCCAGGGGCGCGGCGTGGACGGAGCCGGTGACCCGGCGCGCCAGCTCGGCGCCGCTGCGGGCGAGCTGCTCGCCGGAGTCGGGCCAGAGCAGGCTGGCCGCCTCGGCGACCGCGGTCATGATCCCCGCCAGCCCGGCGTCGTCCTCGTCGGCGAGGAGGGCGGCGCGCTCCTCGGCGGTGACCTCGCCCCGGTACGACTCGTCGTCCGCCATCGGCGGCGGTGGCTTGTGGATCGACAGGAACGCGGCCTGGTGGACATCGATGGCGCCGGCGACCGCCTGGACGAGATCGATCGACGCGCGGACGAGATCGACCCGCGCGGCGGAGCCGCCGGTGACATCGATCCGGCGCACCTCGTCGGACCAGGCCACGACGTCGGCGACCTCGGCCGTGCTCTCGGCGACGGCGCGGAGGTGCTCGATCGCGCGCTCGCGCAGGGCGGGATCGTCGGCCAGCTGCGGCCGCCACAGCTCGACGACCTTGCGGCGCGCGGCGGTGGCGCCGTCGGAGTCGGGCGCCGTCGCGATCGCCTTGTCGAGGGCGGCGGCGCCGCCGGAGACGTCGCCGCGGGCCAGCCGCGACAGGCCGAGCCGGTTCCACAGCGCGGCGCGCCGGGCGCGCATCACCTCGTCCCCCTCGTCCTTGCCGGACAGAGCGCGGCCGAGGATCGTCGCCGCCGCCTCGTGATCGCCGGCCTCGCCGGCCAGCTCGGCGGCCAGCGACGCGGCGTCCATGTCGTACGGATCGGCCTCGACCGCGCGCTCGGCGGCGGCGCGCGCCTTGTCGCGGGCGCCGGCGGCGACGTAGTCCTGGGCGGCGCGCACGTAGCGGGCGGCGCGGTCGCCAGGGGTGGCGCCGAAGGCCGCCATCAGCTCGGCGGTGCGGGCGGCGCCCATCGGGTCGCCGCCGAGGTCGCAGCGCTCGAGCAGCTTCTCGAGCAGCGGCAGGTGGCGCGCCTCGAGCGGCAGCGCGGCCTGGACCGCGGCGTCGTAGCAGGCGCGGGCGCGCGCCTCGTCGTGCAGCATCATCACCGCCATGTCGCCGAGCGCCTCGAACAGGCGCGAGCGCTCGGTCGGGTCGTCGGTGGCGGTCGCCTGGCGGGTCAACAGGTCGGCGGCCTTGCGGTAGTCGCCCTGCTCCATGGCGATCTCGGCCATCGCCTGCAGCGCCGGCGCGAAGTTCGGCTTGAGCTCGAGGGCGCGCGCGTACAGCGGCGGCGCCTTCTCCGGGCGCAGGCTGCGGATCTCGGCGAGCGCGGCGTGGTAGAGGCCCTGCGCCACGTCGGCGGCGTACTTGTCGGCCTCCTCGTGGTTGGCCAGCGACGACAGGTGCAGCGCGGCCTCGCGCCAGCGCCGCGCCTTGTAGCGGTTCTCGCCGAGGGCGAGCTTGACCAGCAGGTGGCCGCGGTACTGGCGATCGGCGGTGAGCAGGGTCTGGTAGGCGTCGTCCTCGCGGCCGAGCTTCTCGTAGGCGTGGGCGAGCCGGCGCTGCAGATCGGCGGCAGCCGCCGCCGGCGCCTCGGCGAGCGTGCCGTCGGCGAGCACCTCCTTCAGGAACGCCTCGAGATCGCCCCAGCGGCCGGCGTCGCCGTAGAGATCCGCCAGGGCGACCACCGCCGGCAGGTGGCCGGGGCACGACCCCAGCGCCTCCTCGAGGCGGCGCTCGGCGACCAGCTCGACGCCGGTCTCGCGGGCGAGGGCGGCGAGCTGGGTGTAGATGCGGGCGCGATCCGGCGCCGGCAGCGACGAATCCTCGAGCTGGCGCTCGAGCAGGCGGGCGGCGGCGTCGGGATCGCCGCCCTTGACGATGAGGCCGGCCAGCGCCCAGGTGGCGTCGGCGTGGTACGGCCGCAGCGCCAGCACCTTCTCGAAGGCGGTGCGGGCGCCGTCCGGGTCGTCGCAGCGGTCGCGCAGGACGTCGCCGGCCAGCATGAGGGCGTCGATCTTGGCGTCCTCGTCGCTGACCAGCTCCGCCTCGCGCAGCTTGGCGTCGGCGAAGGCGCGCGGATCCTCGTCGGGGCGGGTCAGGTTGGCGACCGCGGCCAGCGCGTTCGGGTGGTCGGGGACCAGCCGCAGCGCCTCGTCGAGGGCGCGGCGGGCGCCGGCGACGTCCTCGAGGCGGTCGGCGCGCAGCTGGGCGAGCCGGATGTGCAGCGCCGCCAGCTCGCCGCGCGCCGGATCGCCGCCCGCCGACAGCGCGGCGATGCGGCCCTCGAGCACCGCCACCGCCTCGCGCTCGTGGCCGGCCTTGACCAGGGCGCCGACCAGCTGATCGGCGAGGCCGGTGTCGTCGGGGGCGAGGCTGCGGGCGTGGCGCAAGGCCGACGCCGCCTCCTCGGCCTGGCCGAGCCAGTCGAGCAGGACCTTGGCCCGGCGCGCCAGCAGCTCGGCGCGCTCGCGCGGGTCGCGGGTCAGCGCCGCGCGCCGGCGCAGCACCTCGGCCAGCTCGGCCCAGCGCGCGATGGTCTGGTACAGGCGATCGAGCGCGGCCCACGCCGCCTCGTCGTCGGGCCAGGTCGCGACCAGCTGGGCGTGGGCGTCGATCGCCCGCTCCGGCAGCTCGAGCTCCTCCTCGTAGATGCTCGCGATCCGGCGCAGCGACTCGCGCGCCTCCGGCGTGCCGTCGGCGATCTCGCAGATGCGGCCGTGGACCTCGATCACCTTGCTCCAGCGGCCGACGTGGCCGTAGAGGTCGCCGAGATCGAGGAGGACGTCGAGGTCGCCGGGGACCAGCTGGCGAAGCCGCTCGAGGGTGTCGATGGCGTCGTGGGGCCGGCCGAGCTGGGCGGTGTAGATCTGGGCCAGCTCGCGCAGCAATGCCGGCCGCTCCGCCTCGGGCGCCGCCGTGCCCAGGCGCGGGTCGGTGCGCTCCTCGAGCGAGGCGGCCAGCTCGATCCAGCGGCCCTCGGCCCGGTACAGGTTCTCAAGGCGGGCGCGCGCGATCTCGTCGTCGGGGCGCATGCCGAGGACCCGGCGGAACTGCGCCTCGGCCTCGTGCGGGCGGCCCTGGGTCACCCGGATGGCGGCGACCTCCATCAGCAGATCGGCGGCGGCGGCGGCGGTGACCGCGCCGTCGGCGAGGGTCTCGTACAGATCGGCGAGGCGATCCCAGTCGCCGTGGTCCTGGGCGAGCCGGTGCAGGCGCGCCCGCACCTCGCCGTCGCCCTGGTGGGTCTCCTGGGCGAGGGCGAACGCGCGCGACAGGGTCAGGAAGGCGCGGCTGACGTCGCCGGCGCCGGCCTCCCAGACCTCGGCGGCGCGGAACAGCCAGCGCAGCTTGACCGGCGGCTCGTTGGCCGGCAGCCCCTCGTACGCCGCCGCGAACTCCTCCCACGGCGACTCGAAGACGCGCACGGTGAGGGTCGGCACCGGCGGCCGGCGCACGCTCGCCTGGCCCTTGCGCGGGCCGTGCGACGCGGCGTCGGCGGGCGGCGGCGGCGGGGCGTGGATCGGCCCCGACCGGTGCGGCCCCGAGTGCGATCCGGACGCCTCGATCCGCGGCGCCCGCGCCGGCGGCGGCGGCGGCGCCCGCCGCGCGCTGACGCCGGGCAGCCCGCCCGAGCCGGTGCGCGGCACCGGGGTCGGCATCGCGAGCAGATCGTCGACGCCGAGCTCCATCGTGCGATCGCCGCGCTCCGGCTTCTGCGCCACGACCGCGACCGGGCCCGAGCCGCCGCCAGGGCCCATGCGCGCGGTCGGCGCGTCGTTGACCGCCTGCGGCCGCGCCTGCACCAGGGTCGCCGCCGCGCGGCCGCGCTTCTCGCTGCCGGGCCCGCCCTCGACCATGACCTCGTCGAGATCGAGCGGCTGGGTGACGTCGCCGATCTGCCGGGTCCGCTCCGGCTCGATGAACATCGCCTCGGCGCCGAAGTCGAGCTCCTCGGTGGCGTCGCGGCGGACCCGGTGCCGGCTGCTGCCGGCCTGGGCCAGCGCGCCGACCACGGTCGCGTTGGCCGCGGCCTCGGCGTCGAGCAGGACCCGCTCGGCGTGCACCGGCGCCGGCGGCGGCTCCGCCCGCGGCGTGCGATCGGTCTCGCGATAGCGGCTGATGGCGCGGGCCAGCCGCCACAGGTGGGCGATGGTGTCGCCGTCCTCGGGTGCGATCAG
>Ga0209382_10008440_pt1 | contig 12986 bp, 9 predicted proteins | sample SoiMetdeltSBSDD5_FD_187599 | JGI IMG/M metagenome (GOLD analysis project Ga0209382, IMG submission 187599) | Bulk soil microbial communities from a Populus tree surrounding site in Tennessee, USA - Soil MetaG P. deltoides SBSDD5 (SPAdes) (version 2) | ecosystem: Environmental > Terrestrial >... | reverse complement strand
TCCTGGCGCCACAGCGAGCCCGCCATGCTGTAGACCAGCGATGCGCCGTCAGGCGAGAACGCGACGCTCGACGGGCCGCTGGTGAGCTGCGGCAGATACATCTCGCGGAAGTAATAAGAGTGCGGCAGGTCGATCTGCTTCAGCACCGGCTCGCGCTGGGCGAAAGCGGTGGTAGTGAACGCCAGCGCGAGCGCTGCCGCTGCCATCGCGATGGCAGCTCGGCAAAAGTCGCACCTTTTGACGAGCGTGTCGAAAGGGCCTCGGCCGCTTTCGACCAGAAAATGTGTCGGACGGCTCACGCGTTCTGCGTTTCGCCGAGACTGGCGTCGAGAATGGTGATCGCCTCGTCCACGTGTTCCTTCCCGACCATCAGCGGCGGCATGAAGCGGATCGTGCTCTGTCCGCACGACAGCAGCAGCAACCCGTTCTGGTAGCTCTGTCGGATCAGATTCTCGGTGAGCTTCACCGCCGGCACTTTCGTCGTGCGATCCTCGACCAGCTCCATGCCGAGCATCAACCCCTTGCCGCGCACGTCGCCGATGCAGGCGTACTTGCCCTGCAGCTCGCGCAAGCGGCCGATGAAGTATTCGCCCACGCGCGCTGCGTTGGCAGCGAACTCCGACGACACCAGGTCGAGCGTCGCGAGTGCGGCCGCGCAACACACGGGATTGCCGCCGTACGTATTGCCGTGCGAGCCGCGCTGCCAACGCTCCATCAGCGGCTTCTTTGCGACCATCATGCCGATCGGCAGTCCCGAGCCGAGCCCCTTCGCGAGCGTCATGATGTCCGGCGTAACGCCGAAGTGCTCGGCCGCGAACATCTTGCCGGTGCGGCCGATGCCCGACTGCACTTCATCGAAGATCAGCAGAATGCCGTGCCGATCGCACAACGCGCGCAGCCCTTGCAGGAAGCCGTCCGGCGGCACGAGATAGCCGCCCTCGCCCTGGATCGGCTCGATCATGATCGCCGCAACTTCGTTCGACGGCACGTTGCTCTTGAACAGCACGTTCTCGATGTAGTTGAGAACTGCTGCACCCTGGTCGCTGCCCGCGAGCAGCGGGCGATACTGATTCGGATACGGAACGTGCGTGACGCCGGGCATCGACGGGAAGAAGCCCTTCTGCTGCGTGTACTTGCTCGACGTGAACGACAGCGAGCCCATCGTGCGGCCGTGGAACCCGCCGAGGAATCCGATGAAGCGCCCGCGCCCGCTGACGTTGCGCGCAAGCTTGAGCGCAGCTTCGACGGACTCGGTGCCGCTCTGGCAGAAAAAACTCATCGCCGGACCGCCGACAGGATTCAGCGCAGAGATCTTCTCGCCGAGCGCGATCTGGTTCTCGTGCCAATAGTCGCTGGAGATGTGCACGAACTTCTGCGCCGCCTCCGTGATCGCTTTGACGACCGATGGATGACTGTGCCCGGTGGCGCACACCGCGATGCCCGCCATGAAATCGAGGAAGCGGTTGCCATCGACGTCCCACGCTTCCACGCCCTTGGCATGCGAGATCACGAATGGGTAGTCGCGCGGATAGGATGGCGACACGACCAGCGCGTCGCGCTTGAGCATCGCCTCGGCCTTCGGGCCCGGCAACGCTGTCTTGATGTGAGGTGATTTCATCGCTGCTTACTCGACAAGGGTCTGCGACTGCTCGCGCATGTACTGCGCGAGATAATAGAACGACGCGATCGCTTTGCCGGTGTTGCCCGAGCCCTTCCAGCCGCCGAACGGCTGGTAGCCCGGCCACGCACCCGTCGTCGCGCCCTGGGCGCGATTTGCATAGGCTACGCCGGCTTCGATCTCCTGGAAAAACCGCTCGACTTCCGCGCGCGTGCCGTAGATGCCCGCGGTCAGCCCGAGCTCGGAATCGTTCGCGAGCGCGAGGCCTTCATCGAGGTCGCGGATCCGCCGCAGCATGACGATCGGCAGGAACATCTCCTCGCGCCACAACTCCGCATCGGGCGGCGCCTCGGCGAGCGTCGGTTGGACATAGGAGCCGCGCGACAGATCGCCTTCGAGCAACGCCCGCCCGCCGAAGCGGATGTTGGCGCCAGCGCTGCGCAGCCGCTCGATGTACGACAGGTAGTTACGCTGCGCTTTCTCGCTGACGACGGGCCCGAGCCAGTTCTCTGCGCGGGTCGGGTCGCCGACGCCGAGTGCCGCGACTTTCTTGCCGACACGATCGATCAGCTCGTCGGCCACCGCGGACTGGACGTAGAGTCGCGACAACGCGGAACACTTCTGGCCGCCCATGCCGAATGCGCTGCGCACGATGCCCGTCGCTGCACGCTCCAGGTCTGCGCCGGCAGTCACGATGCCCGCATTCTTGCCGCCCATCTCCGCGATGCACGGTCGTGGATATTTGCCGTTGGCCAGCGTGCGGATGATGTGCATGCCCGTCTCGTACGAGCCGGTGAACGTCACGCCTGCGGTGCGCGGATCCTGAACCAGTGCGTCGCCGATCGCGCCGCCCGGGCCCATCAAGTAGTTGAAGACGCCAGGCGGCAGCCCTGCATCGCGCAGACAATCGGCGAGCATGCGTCCGGCCCACGGCGTTTCGCTGGCACCCTTCAGCACTACAGTGTTGCCCGTGACGAGCGCCGCAGCGACGGGACCGCCCGCGAGCGCAAACGGGAAATTGAACGGATTGATCACGACCCACACGCCGTACGGCTTCATCACGCTGCGGTTGCGCGAGATCGCGTTCGGCAGCGGATCGTTCGGCAGCGAGTGATCGAATCCCTGCTGACGCTCGAAGTCGTCGCAATACACGCTGAAGAAATCCGCAGTCTCCTGCACTTCACCGAGCGCTTCCATGCGGTTCTTGCCGACTTCGAGCGTGAGCGCGGCGCCGATGCGATAGACGCGCTCTTCGATGAGCTGCGCGACTTTGCGCAGCAGGCGAATGCGCTCCTGCGGCGGCGTCGCGCGCCATTTCGGAAATGCGGCGGCCGCGGCGCTCATCGCGCGATCGACTTCCTGACTACCGGCCTGCGCGAACGAACCCAGCAGCCAGTCGCGATCGATGGGACTGCGCTTGTCTCGCGCCGTCACGGTGTCGACGTCGGCGCCATCGATGTGCAGCGCATGCCGACGGCCGAGTTGCGAGCGTACTTCGCGCATGGCGGCGTCGAAGCGCGCGTGCATCTCTGGAGGAGGATCGAACATCGTCGAGTAGGTCAGTTTGTAAGCCATATGCGTGAGTCCGCGCTGTAGGTCGGGCTTCAGCCCGACTCTTCACAACCTCATCTGCCCAAGCAACTCATCCAGCAACGACAACGCATCCTGCAGCTCCTTTTCCTCGATGACCAGCGGCGGCGCGAGGAGGATCAGATTCCCTCGCGTCGCAAACGACACATTGCGCGCCAAAGCATCTGTCACGAGCTTCGTCAGCGCCGGAGCCGCATCCGGCCACGCACTCAACGGCGCCTTCGATGCGCGGTCGCGCACGAGCTCGACGACTGCAAACAAGCCATGGCCCCCGCGCACATCGCCGACGATCGCATGGCGTTCCTGCAGCTTTTTCAGCTCGCGAAACATCTGCGCGCCCAATCGCTTCGAGCGCTCGATCAAGCCCTCGCTCTCGTACGCCTCGATCGCGGCGACACCCGCCGCGCACGACAGGGGATGTCCGCAATAGGTCAGCCCCGTGTAGAGCATTTCGTTCTCGAGCCGACGCGCGATCTCTGCCGACATCACGACGGCACCGAGCGGCAAGTGCGCGCCGGTCAACCCCTTCGCGAGCGTCATCAAATCAGGGCGACCGTCATCGCCGTATTCCTGCCACGCGAACCATTCGCCGCAGCGACCGAAGGCGCTCATCACTTCGTCGGCGATCAGGTAGACGTCGCGCTCGCGCGTATGCGCGCGCAGCAGCGGCCAGTAGTTCTCCGGCGCGACGATGCCGTTCGTGCCCGCATTCGGCTCCATCAACACTGCAGCGACCTGCGCTGCGCCGTGAGAGTCGATCAGTTCCCCGACCTGTTGCGCACTTCGTTCGCCGCACTCTGCCGCGCTCGTCGTGCCGAATGGGCAGCGATATGCATACGGCGGCAAGGCACGCACGACTCCGAACGCCTGCGCATCGACCTGATGACTGGTGCGGCTGTCGCCAGACAATGCCATCGTTGCGTAGCTCGCGCCGTGATACGACCGGTCGCGAGCGATGACTTTACCGCGCGGCTTGCGCGAAGCCTGACGCGCCAGCTTCACGGCGTTCTCGTTCGCGTCCGCGCCGGCCAGCGTGAAGAACACGCGTCCGCCCGCGAAACCGGACTTCTCCAGCAGCATTTCCGCGAGCTGCGCACGCGGCTGCGCCCCCCAGGCGTTGGTCACGAAGCAGAGCTGCTCGGCTTGCCGGCGGATCGCGGCGACGATGCGCGGATGCTGATGGCCGAGGCCATTGCACTCTGCGAGACTGCTCATGTCTAGAATGCTGCGGCCATCTTCTGTATGAAACCGCGCACCGGAGCCGCCCACGACTGTCGGCGCCGCCCAGTCCGCTTGCCGGCACCAGCTGTGCAGAACGGTGTCGCGCTCGGCCGTCATTTCATATGTCACGCCATCCAGGGCAGCTTGTCGAGGTCCAGGTTGCCGCCGGTCAGGATGATACCGATGCGCTTGCCGCGCAGGTCGATCTTCTTCTCGACGATCGAAGCGTACGGCACCGCGCCCGAAGGCTCGACGACGATCTTCAGCACTTCCCAGATCGAGCGCATTGCCGCGACGATCGATTCCTCCGAAACCGTGACAACGTCGTCGACGTGACTGCGGATCTCGGTAAACGTGCGCTCGCTGGTCGTACTGCGCAAGCCATCGGCAATGGTGTTCGGCTGCACGGTCGGGATGCGTTCGCCGGACTGAAACGAGCGATAGGCATCATCGGCACCCGCGGGCTCCGCACCGATCACGCGGATGCCGGGCTTGACACCGTGTGCCGCAACGGCCGTGCCGCTGATCAATCCGCCGCCGCCGATCGGAGCGACGATGATGTCGAGATCCGGCGCCTGCTCCAGCAACTCGAGCGTCGCGGTGCCTTGTCCCGCCATCACTCGCAGATCGTCGAACGGATGGATGAGCGTCGCGCCCGTGTCCGCGATGATCTTGGCCGCGGCCGCTTCACGCGCCGGGATCGTCGGCTCGCAGAACACGATCTTGCCGCCGAGGCGCTCGACCGCCGCGCGCTTCGCTTGCGGCGCGTTGTTCGGCATCACGATGTACGCTGGGATACCGCGTGCCTTCGCTGCTCGCGACAACGCGGCAGCGTGATTGCCTGAGGAATGCGTCGCCACGCCGCGCGCCGCCTCGGCGTCCGACAGCAAGAACACTGCGTTGGTCGCGCCGCGCGCCTTGAACGCACCGCCCTTCTGCATGTTCTCGCATTTGAAGAACAGCTTGCCGCCCGACTGCTGATCGAGCGTCGCGCTCGTCAGGACTGGCGTACGGTGGATGCGCTCGCGGATGCGATCGTGTGCAGCACGAATCGCAGCGAGGGTGAGGCGGTCGGACGGGGTCGCGGGGCTCATGGGGCCCGATTCTAGCGGATCGACGGTGCCGCGGCCCCTTACAGTGAGCCCGGCGCTTCGCGCAAGGACTGTGCCGTCAACAGGCGCTCGCCAATCTCGTCCAGCTCGGCGATCGGTAATTCAGCGATTCGCGACTCCATGCAGTCCGCTTGGCTAACCGGCGGCGGCACCCGCTACCTTCAACGCCCATCCTTCGAGCGCTGCTGAGCCGGCTTCTCGGTGTGCGCGAGGTTGAATGCAGTCACGATCACGGACAGGTGCGAGAACCCCTGCGGGAAGTTGCCGACCAGGCGCCCGGCCGCTGGATCGTATTCTTCAGCGAGCAAGCCGACGTCGTTGGACAGTGCGACCAGCCGCTCGAACAACTGCTCCGCATCCGCATGTCTACCCGTCATCGCGTACGCGTTTGCGAGCCAGAAGCTGCAGGCGATGAATGCGCCCTCGCCCGGCGGCAGACCGTCTTCGGTTTCAGCGGTGTCGTAGCGCAGGACGAAGCCATCGCGCAGCAATCGCGTTTCGATCGCGCGAATCGTGCCGAGCAGTCGCGGATCGTCAGGCGGCAGGAATCCCAGCTCCGGGATCTGCAACAGGCTGGCGTCGAGCAGCTTGGAGCCGTAAGCCTGCACGAAACAATTTCGCTGCGCGTCGTAGCCGCGTTCGCAGATCTGCGCGTGTATCCTCGCCCGCAGCTCGCGCCAGCGCGCGAGCGGACACGTCAGCCCGTACGCCTCGGCGTCCTTGATGCCGCGATCGAATGCGACCCACGCCATGATCTTCGAATGCGTGAAGTGCTGCGGCGGTCCGCGCACTTCCCACAGTCCGCAGTCCGGCTTCTCCCAGATCTGCTCCAGGTGAGCGAGCAACTCGCGTTGCAGCGCCCAGGCAGTTTCCGATTGCGCGATGCCGCCGAGACGCGCCTGGTGAAGCACATCCATGACTTCGCCGTAAACGTCGAGCTGCAACTGGTCGTGCGCACCGTTGCCCACGCGCACCGGCTTCGATCCTTCGTAACCCGGCAGCCACGGCAGCTCCCACTCGGTGAGCCGCCGCTCGCCCGCAACGCCGTACATGATCTGCATCTGCCCCGGGGTGCCGGCGATCGCGCGCAGCAGCCACTCTCGCCATGCGATGGCTTCTTCGAAGTACCCGGCGTCCATCAGCGCGAGGAGTGTCAGCGTCGCGTCGCGTAACCAGCAGAACCGATAGTCCCAGTTGCGCTCACCGCCGAGTTGCTCGGGAAGGGACGTCGTCGGCGCAGCGACGATGCCACCCGTCGGCGCATAGATGAGTGCGCGCAACGTGATCAGCGAACGCGTGACAGCGTCTGACCACTTCTTGAGACGATGCCCCTTCCCGACCCACTGCCGCCAGAAGCGTTCGGTACGCGTCAATGCGTGCTGTGCATCAGTGAGCTTGACGTCGGGCAAATGCGAAGGCGCGTAGCGCAGCACGAACGGCACTGTCTCGCCCTTCTTGACGACGAAATCGGCGACGGATTTCAGATTCTCGCCGTGCATCGGCGCGGGCGTACGCAACAGGACCATGTCCGGACCGGCGATGGCGCGCCACGTATCGTGCGCGATGTGCGTGACCCACGGCACAGTGTCGCCATAGCCGAAGCGAATCACGAGCTCGGTGTGCATCGCGACTTCACCGCGCTCGCCGACGACGATGCGCACGAGGTCGGAGCTGTGGTCGCGCGGCGGCATGAAATCGATGACGCACACCGTGCCGGTCTCGGTCTCGAAGCGCGTTTCGAGGATCAGCGTGTCGTCACGATAGCGCCGCGTGACTTTCACGTCCGTGGCTCGCGGCACGAGCAGCCAGCGGCCGTGCTCGGGCGTGCCGAGCAGCGCTGCGAAACAAGCGTCGGAATCGAAACGCGGCCAGCACAGCCAATCGATCGAACCATCGCGACCGACCAGCGCCGCGGTCTCGCAGTCGCCGATCATCGCGTAGTCTTCGATCGGCAGCGGCATGGCGTGCTAGCTGAGCTCCACGCACACGGGGGCGTGATCGCTCGCTTTTTCCTGGCCGCGCACCCACGAATGCACGTTGCAGCTCACCAGGCGCGGCGCCAGGGTCTCGTTGAGCAGCACGTGATCGATGCGCAAACCGGCGTTGCGCTGCCAGTGGTTGCGGAAGAAATCCCAGAACGTGTAAATGCGCTCGTCCGGGTGGCACTTGCGGAGCGCGTCGACCCAGCCTTGCGCGAGCAGCTTCTGATAGGCATCGCGCGTTGCGGGCTGCAGCAGCGCGTCCTTCTTCCAGCCCTTCGGATCGTAGATGTCGAAGTCCGTCGGAATGACGTTGTAGTCGCCGAGCAGGACGACCGGCTTGCCGGACGAGTACAGCGTCTGCGCGTGCTCGTTCAGCCGCTGGAACCACTTGAGCTTGTATTCGAACTTCGGTCCGGGCTGCGGATTGCCGTTGGGCAGGTACAGGCAGCCGACGACGATGCCGTTCACTTCCGCTTCGATGTAGCGGCTGTGCGTGTCGTCCGGATCGCCCGGCAAGCCACGGCGGATCTCGACGGGATCCGCGCCTTTCGCGAGGATCGCCACGCCATTGAACGATACCTGGCCATGCCAGATCGCGCCGTAGCCTGCGCCGCGGATCGCGACCTGCGGGAATGCCGTGTCCGGCGCCTTGAGCTCCTGCAGGCACGCGACGTCCGGCGACTCGCGCTCCAGCCATTCGAGCAGACGCGGCAGCCGGGCGCCGATGCCGTTGATGTTATAGGTCGCGATCTTCATCGCGAGAGTTTAGCATCGTGAAAAATCCGGAGGCTGCGCCATGACGATCGAAGCACTTCGCACGCCCGAAGCACGATTCGCGCACCTGCCGGACTTCGCGTATCCGCCGCAGTACGTCGACGACTTGCCGGGATACGAAGGACTGCGCGCCGCGTATGTCGACGCCGGTCCGCGCAACGCGCAGCACGTATGTCTGTGCTTGCACGGCGAGCCGTCGTGGAGCTTCCTCTACAGACGCATGATCCCGGTGTTCGTCGCTCGGGGCTGCCGCGTCGTGGCGCCCGACTTCTACGGGTTCGGCCGCTCCGACAAGCCCGTGAACGATGCCGACTACAGTTTTCACTTTCACCGGAATTTCGTGCTGCGGCTGGTCGAGCGGCTGAACCTGGAGCGCATCACGCTCGTCGCGCAGGATTGGGGTGGCCTCATCGGGTTGACGTTGCCCGTCGACGCCGGGTTCCAGCCGCGGCTGGCGCGGGCGATCGTGATGAACACCGGACTCGCGGTGGGCACGCCGCCGACGCCCGGTTTCGTCGCGTGGCGCGCGTACTGTGCCTCGCATCCAGATCTTGCGGTCGGCCCACTGATCAAGCGTGGCACGCCGCATTTGACCGACGCGGAAGTCGCTGCGTACGACGCGCCATTCCCGGACGTGCGTTACAAAGCCGGCGTGCGGGCGTTTCCGCAGCTCGTGATGACCGATCCCGCGATGCCGGGCGTACCCGAAAGCCGCGCGGCCATGAAGTTCTGGTCGGAGCAATGGAGCGGCAAGGCGTTCATGGCGATCGGCGCGGCGGATCCGGTGCTCGGCGTCGAAGTCATGCGCAAGCTGCACGCGCTCATTCGCGGCTGCGGCGAGCCGCTCGTCATCCCTGACGGCGGCCATTTCCTGCAGGAATGGGGCAGCGACATCGCCGCGAAAGCGATGGACTACTTCGGGTCTTAGCCCGACCTCTTCCTGCGCAGCCGTCTCCAGCCGATGACTGTGCCGCTCACCGAGGTGATCAACCCGGCGAGACACAGCACCCACATCGTTGCATGCCACAGCGCACGGTTCTGCATCAGCCAGCTGAAATCCAGCCGATGCAGCGCGTTGAACCACCAGCGGAAGCGGCGGCCGCCAGCGTCGAGCAGATCCAATACCGAGCCCGTCGCAGGATCGATGTAGAACCACGTGCGCTGCGCGTCGTCGAACGCAACGCGCAGCACCGGCAACGGCGGACGGCTGTGATGCGCATACCAGTACGAGTCGTACGCTTCGAGCCGCTCGTGCGCGACCAGTCGATCATGCGGCAGCAACCGACGTGCAGCGTGGATCAGCCGCTCGTCCGTCAGCGCGACGCGCTCGCCCGTTCGCGAATCGAGCAAGCGTTCCGCGCCGTCAGCCTGTACGAGTGCGGCGATGGGCATGCCGTCGATGTAGATGAAGTGCACCGTGCGCGCTGACTCGTGCGCGAGCTTGTCGAAGGCGACCGGCAGGTCGGCGCCATCGTGGCCTGCATATCGCAGCAGCGTGTCGGCTTCGGGGCTGCCGCCGCTCAACCAACCGTTCGGGTTCACCGACAGCCAGCCGCTCACGATCCAGGTGAGCAGAAACACGCCGCCCGCGATTCCGGACCACTGGTGCCAGTTCTTCCAGCCGCGATACTTCGAGCGCAGCCGCAGGATGCCGATCCAGATCCCCGTCACGCCGAGCAGGATCGTCGGTCCCGAAGTCCAGAGAATGACCTGGCGCCACAACGGCTGATTCGCGCGCAGCGGCGTGAAGTAGATCCAATGCGGCACGGTGCCGAGCCAGTTCCAGATTCGCTGCGCGCGAGTCGTCGCGAGCACGACCTCGCCGGTCTTCGCGGAAACGTAGACCTCGGTGGCTGCAGCGTCGTCGATCGCGACCCGGTGTAACGGTCGCCAGGCATTGAATCCGCCGGGCACGGTCCACTGATCGCGCAAGATCGTGACCTGCGACTGCGCTCGCGCATTCGCGTACGTCTGCGCGATCGTCAGCGCCTGTTCTGGCTCCGTACCGCCGACGCGTTCGCCGCTCCGCGCAGAAACTATCGCGCGCGTGCCGTCCCAATCGATCACGTGATAGACCGGCTCGCCGCGCAGCATCTCGAGGCGCAACTCGCGCGGATAGCGCTGCAGGTGCAGATAAGAGAACAGCCCGTTCGGATCGAGCCGCACCTGGCTCCAGTCGAGCGGCTGCAATGCCTGGGTGCGTCGCGCCGGATCCGCTTCCGGATAGCCTACGTGCGACATGATGAGGCCGGACGCGAACCACATCACGAACAGCAGGCACGCGAAGATGCCGAGCCAGCGATGGACGATGTAGAGCCAGTACCTGACGACTCGCCAGACCGTCATGCCGAGTCAGCCGCGATCAGCGGAAGCGATAGCGCGCCGTCAGCTCCGCCGTGCGCGGCTGCCCGAGGATCCACTCCGAAGTCGTGTATGCAGCGACTGCGTAGACTTCGTCGGTCAAGTTGCGCAGCGATGCAGTGAGCGACAACTGTGGCAGCGGCGCCCAGTCCACACCTGCGTCGATCACCGTGTAGCTCGGCAGCTCGAGCTGGTTCGCGTTGTCGGTGAAGCGCTTGCCTACATAACGCAGGCCAGCGCGCGCGAGCCACTGCTCGTTCACGGCCCAGCTCACCCACAGGTTCGCCGCCTGCTCCGGCACCGACGGCGGGCGCCGACCGTTGCGCGACACGATGTTGCCGTCGTCGTCTTCCTCGCCGAACTCGTCGAACTTCGCATTCAGCAGCGCGGCGTTCGCATCGATCCGCCAGCGGTCGTTGATGTTCAACGCGACGGAAGCTTCGAGACCGCGCGAGGACTGCTCCCCGACCTGCTGGACATCCTCCGGATTCGCGCTGGTCGGATCCTGCGACAGCAGGTCCTTCTTCACGATGCGATAGGCAGCAAGCGTCCACTCCAGGCGCTGATCCCACAGCGACTGCTTGACGCCCACCTCGATCTGCTCGCCCGTGCTCAGGTCGAAGTCCTGGTTCGCTGCCGAGGTCGTGATCAGCGAGCCGAGCGGATCGACGGCCGTCGAGTACTGGCCGTAGAACGACAGCGCCTGTGCAGGCTGGAACACCACGCCGACGCGCCAGCTCGTGTCGCTGAACGTCGCGTCGAAGGAGGCGGCGGGATTGATCAGGTTGAATCGATCGAGCGTTGCGTGGTCGTAGCGCGCGCCGCCGATCACCGACCACTGCTCGTTGAGCACCATGCGGTCCTCGAAGAACAGCGAATACTGGTCGGTCTCCGTGCGGAAGCGCGGGATCGTCGGCGAGGCGTCGATGAACACGCCGGGATTGAAATTGCGTACCGGCACGCTCGAGGACACATCGAACTGTGGATCGTCGAAATCGTTGACGTGCGTGAAGCGCACGCGGTTGAAGTCGAAGCCGACCGCGACATGATTCTCGCGGCCGAACAGCTCGTGCTCGACGCGCACGTCGGCGGTGTCGCCGAACTGTTCCTGGTGATGCAGGATGCCGATGTAGCTGAAGCGATCGATCTCGCCCGTGTCGGGATTGAACTCGTACTCCTCGACGTTGCGCCACTGCCGGTCGGTGTCCAGCCAGTAGATCTGGTTGTTGACCTGCACGTTCTCGCTCGCCTGCCACTGCGCCTTCAGGCGCGTCCACGCGTCGCGATAGTGAATCTTCTTGTCGCTGACGTTGTAGTTCTGCTCGCGCAGCGACACGTCGAGCCGTCCGTCGATCAGCGGAGTGCCGAAATACTCCATCGGGTTCTGATCGCCGTAGTCATACGACAGCGACAGGCGCAGCGTGTCGGACACATCCCATTGCAGCGTGCCGGCGATCGCGAGGCTGTCGGAATCGGCGCGATCGACCCAGTTGTCGGACTGGTTGTAGCTGACGTCGAAGCGATACGCCCAGTCTTCGCTCAGCGGGCCGGTCAGATCGACGGCCGCGTGACTGCGCTGGTCCTCGCCGAAGCCGAGCTCGACCTGTGCTTCCTGCGCCTGCGTGTTCGGCTGGCGCGACACGACGTTGATGACGCCGCCGATCGCACCCTGTCCATACATCACCGACGCAGGCCCGTGCAGCACTTCGATGCGATCCACGGACCACGGATCGAACGGGAACGTGACCGTGCCGGAGCCCACGAACAGCCGCGCGCCGTCGACCAGGTGCATGATCGAGTTGTGGCCGACGAATCCGCGGGCGCTCAAGGCGGTGCCGCCGTCGCCCGGCGTCGCTTCGCTCGTAATGCCGGTCGCACGGGTGACGGATTCGACGATGCTCGAATCGCCGCGCTGCCGGATCACGTCACCGGCCAGCACCTCGATGCTCGCGGGAGTCAGCAGCGGCGACAGGTCGAGCCGTGAGCCGGCCGTCGTGCTCTCGCTCAATCCGAGGCCTTCGATCCTGCGGCCGAAGACTTCGACGGTCTCGAGGTTCTCGGCGGCCTGCGCGGTGAGCATGAAGCAGCTTGCTGCGAGCAACGGGTAACGCTTGTTCATAGTTGAACAAGCATCGACTCGCGGTCCGGCAGACCGCGAGTAATTTACCGTTCCCGCAGCTGTTACCGAACGTTAACTCGGCTCTTTCTGCAACTTGCCGCCGGGCGCCGCGATCAGCAGCTTCACCAGCTCCTCGGTGATCTTCGGCTCCAGGCCTTCGGTGTGCCCCTTGTCGAGACGGACGACGTCGGCGACGACGCGACCGTCCT
>Ga0209382_10008439_pt1 | contig 12987 bp, 11 predicted proteins | sample SoiMetdeltSBSDD5_FD_187599 | JGI IMG/M metagenome (GOLD analysis project Ga0209382, IMG submission 187599) | Bulk soil microbial communities from a Populus tree surrounding site in Tennessee, USA - Soil MetaG P. deltoides SBSDD5 (SPAdes) (version 2) | ecosystem: Environmental > Terrestrial >... | reverse complement strand
GGTCGGCACGATCTCCGCGAACTCCGACGAGTCGATCGGCAAGACGATTGCCGACGCGATGGAGAAGGTCGGCAAGGAAGGCGTGATCACGGTCGAAGAGGGCACGAGCCTGCAGAACGAGCTCGACGTCGTCGAGGGCATGCAGTTCGATCGCGGCTATCTCTCGCCGTATTTCATCAACAACCAGCAGAACCAGACCTCGGAGCTGGAGAACCCGTTCGTCCTTCTCTACGAGAAGAAGATCTCCAACGTGCGCGAGATGCTGCCGCTGCTCGAGGGCATCGCGAAGGCCGGCCGGCCGCTGCTGGTCGTTGCCGAGGATGTCGAAGGTGAGGCGCTGGCGACGCTGGTCGTCAACACGATCCGCGGCATCGTCAAGGTCGCGGCCGTCAAGGCGCCGGGCTTCGGCGACCGTCGCAAGGCCATGCTGCAGGACATCGCTGTCCTGACCGGCGGCGTGGTGATCTCCGATGAAGTCGGCTTGTCGCTCGAGAAGGCGACGCTGAACGACCTCGGCGAAGCCAAGAAGATCGTCGTGGAGAAAGAGAACACCACGGTCATCGACGGCAAGGGCAAGAGCTCCGAGATCAAGGCGCGGGTCGAGCAGATCCGCAGGCAGGTCGAGGAAGCGACTTCCGACTACGACAAGGAGAAGCTGCAGGAGCGCGTTGCGAAGCTCTCCGGCGGCGTCGCCGTGATCAAGGTCGGCGCTGCGACCGAGGTCGAGATGAAGGAGAAGAAGGCCCGCGTTGAAGACGCGCTGCATGCCACGCGTGCGGCCGTCGAAGAAGGTGTGGTTCCCGGTGGTGGCGTGGCGCTGATCCGCGCGCAGAAGGCCATCGAGAAGCTGCAGGGCAAGAACGAGGACCAGAACTTCGGCATCAGGATCCTGGTGCGCTCGATCGAAGAGCCGCTGCGCCAGATCGTCGCCAACGCTGGCGAAGACGCCGCGGTGGTGCTGGCGAAGGTCAAGGAGGGCAAGGGCACGTTCGGCTACAACGCTGCAACCGGCGAGTACGGCGACATGCTCGAGCTCGGCATCCTCGACCCGACCAAGGTCACGCGCCTGGCGCTGCAGAACGCGGCTTCGGTCGCGGGCCTGCTGCTGACGACGGAAGTGATGGTCGCCGAGGCTCCGAAAGACGAGGCCGATCACGCGCATGGCGCCCCGGGCGGCATGGGCGGAATGGGCGGCATGGATATGTAATCGACGCCAGTCGATTCGGTCCCAGGAGAGCCCCGCGCAAGCGGGGCTTTTCTTTTGTGGCGAATAAATAGCCGATAAATAGCCGGGCTGCTCCTACCATGCCCGCCATGAACACCGAAGTACTCATCGTGGGCGCCGGCCCGACCGGTCTGATGCTCGCCAACCAGCTCGCACGCCGTGGCGTGCGCCCGCTCATCATCGACCGCCATCCCGGCCCGTCGTTGCAGACCCGCGCGCTCGGCGTGCAGGCGCGCACGCTGGAGATCTACGCCAAGCTGGGAATCGCCGAGCGCGCAATCGAGCTCGGAAAGCGCGGTAACGGGGCACACCTGTGGTCGGAAGGGCGGGAGATCGGCCGTGTCTCCCTCAGCGACGCCGGCGGCAAATCGACGCCGTATCCCTACATCCTCGTGCTCGGGCAAGACGACAACGAGCGGATCATGGGCGAGAGGCTGCGCGAGTACGGCAACGAGGTGCAATGGAACACCGAGCTGCTGGCCCTCGAGCAGCACGCGTCGCACGTCGTTGCGACGCTGAAATCTGTCGACGGTGCTGTTCGGAAACTCACTGCCGCGTGGGTCGCTGGCTGCGACGGCGCGCGCAGCGCGGTTCGCACGTTGAACGGCATCGATTTCCCCGGCGCGCCCTACGAGCACGTTTTTTTCGTCGCCGACGTCACTGCCACTGGCGGCATGGCGCCGGACGAAGTGAACGTCTATCTGTGGCGCGAGGGGTTCCATCTGTTCTTTCCGATGCGCGGCACGAATCACTGGCGCATCGTCGGCATCGTGCCGCCGCAGCTGCGTGAGCAGAAGGACCTGGATTTCGCGGCAGTCGTGCCCTCGCTGCGCGGCGAGGCCGGCGCGGGCTTGTCGATCGACGGGTGTTCCTGGTTTTCGACCTACCGGATTCATCATCGCGCGGCTGCTCGCTTCCGCGATCGCCGTTGTTTCCTGCTCGGGGATGCTGCCCACGTGCACAGCCCGGTCGGCGCGCAAGGCATGAACACCGGTTTGCAGGACGCGTACAACCTCGCGTGGAAGCTCGCGCTGGTCGTTCAAGGCAAGGCAGATGCCGCGTTGCTCGACTCGTACGAAGCAGAGCGTCAGCCGGTCGCACAGCGGTTGCTCGACACGACCGATCGCGGGTTTCGGCTCGTGGTCTCGGACAGCTGGTTCGCGGGACTGTTGCGAACGCAGGTTCTTGCGCGCATCGCGGCGTTCGCGGTGAACCGCAAGAGCGTGCAGAAGATCGCATTTCGCACGGTCTCGCAAACCGGCATTCACTATCGTCGCAGCCCGCTGTCGCGGTCGGCCGATGCCTTGCCGAAAGAGGCCCCGCAGGCAGGCGACCGCTTTCCCTGGATGAATCTGCAGCTCGAAGCAGGTGGCAGCGTCGCGGATCTGTTCCAGACGCTCGACGACACGCGCTGCAATCTACTCGTGTTCGGGCAAGCCGCGCCGGCACTGCCAGAAATGGATGGACTGCTGAAAGTTCAGGTGATTCCGCTCACCGCTGGCAATGAGGCTGAGCAGGCGCGCACGCATGTGCCGCGCTCGGCGTTCTTCCTGCTGCGTCCTGACGGCCACATCGGCCTGTGCGGCCGCGCCGTAGATGCAGCTGCCGTGCGACGCTATTTCTCCGAAAATCTCGCTTGGCGCGACGTCGCAAGCCACCGGCGAATTGCGGGCAGCAACCGGCCAACTGCTCCAGTCGCGTCCGTTGTGGAGGGAGGTGCCTGCTAAGATGTCGCTCCGACATTGCGGTCCACTCGGACGAGGAGGTTGCGATGCCCTGGTGGGGATGGCTCGTGATGGCAGCGGCGCTGCTTGCGGTCGAGCTGTTCGTGATCGACGCGCAGTTCTATCTGGTTTTCCTCGGTGTTTCGGCCGCGCTGGTCGGTCTCATCGGTCTCGCGGACAACACGATCCCGGCGTGGGAGCAGTGGCTCGCCTTTGCCGGCCTGTCGATCGTGACGATGCTGGCGTTCCGCGATCGCGTCTATCAGCTGGTGCGCAAGCGCACCGGGCACGTCGAGGAACGCTTGACGCTCGGCGATCGCGTCGTGATTCCAGTGCGCCTCGAGCCGGGCCAGAGCTGCCGCGCCGAATATCGCGGCTCCTCCTGGACGGCGCGCAACGTCGACCAGCAGGCAATCGACGCGGGCAAGGAAGCCGTGATCGCGCACATCGATGGTCTCACCCTGCATGTTCGTGGCATCGCCTAGGAGAGCAGTTGCATGAGCACTATGTACGTCGTCCTGGCCATCGTCGTGCTGGTCTTCATCGTGCTGATGAAGACGGCGATCGTGGTTCCGCAGCAGAGCGCGTTCGTCGTCGAGACGCTCGGCCGCTACAGCCGCACGATCCAGGCGGGGTTTCACATCCTGGTGCCGTTCGTCGAACGCATCGCCTACCGGCACAACTTGAAGGAAGAGGCGCTCGACATTCCCGAGCAGGTCTGCATCACCAAGGACAACGTGCAGGTCGGCGTCGACGGCGTGCTGTACATGCAGGTGCTGGACGCGCGTAGCGCCTCCTACGGCATCACCAACTACAAGTTCGCGATCATCCAGCTCGCGCAGACGACGCTGCGCAGCGAGATCGGCAAGATCGATCTCGACCGCACGTTCGAGGCGCGCGCGACCATCAACGCCAACGTCGTCAGCGAGCTCGATCACGCTTCCGCGGCGTGGGGCGTGAAGGTGCTGCGCTACGAGATCAAGAACATCAACCCGCCCAAGGACGTGCTGCACGCGATGGAGAAGCAGATGCGCGCGGAGCGCGAGAAGCGCGCCGTGGTGCTGACCTCGGAAGGCGAGCGTGACGCCAAGGTCAACCAGGCCGAGGGCGAGAAGCAGCGCGTAATCAAGGAATCCGAAGCCAACAAGCAGTTGCAGATCAACCAGGCGCACGGTCAGGCCGAAGCGATCCTCGCGGTTGCCACCGCGACTGCCGAAGGACTGCGGCGCGTCGGCGAGGCGCTCGCCGGCCGCGGCGGCATGGAAGCGATGCAGCTGCGCGTGGCCGAGGAGTACGTCAAGCAGTTCGGCAAGCTTGCCAACGAAGCATCGAGCACGCTCGTCGTGCCCGCGACGTTGAGCGATATCTCGTCGATGATCGCGATGGCTACGAGCGTCGTGAAGCAGCAGGCGAAGAGCTAGACGACCGCGCGGAGTAACCTGCCGACGATACGTTCCAGGTGTGCGAGTGTGCTGCACTCGTCCACTTGGTGGCAGTACGGCGCGTAGTGCCGCATTTCCGAATCGCCGGTGTTCCACATCGTGCGCGGTTCCGGGTTGAGCCAGATCACCCGCTTGCTGCGCTCGTACAACTCCTTCAGTACGTCGGTGCGGGCATCGCCATAGTTGTTGCGCGCGTCGCCGAGGATGATGAGCGTCGCGCGCTTGTCGATCTGGTCCAGGCACAGCCGACGAAAGTCCGCGAATGCCTGCCCGTAGTCGGTCGAGCCGCCGCCGTACTGTTTGAGTGCGATCGCTATCCCATCGTCGATCGTGTTGCGCCCGAATAACTCGGACACTTCACCGAGGTCCGAGGAGAACGCGAACGAGCGTACCTTCGGCAGCACTTCCTCCAGGCTGTAGAGGAACATCAGCATGAAGCGCGCGTACGCGGCGACCGAGCCGCTGACGTCGCAAATTGCGAAGACCTTCGGCCGGTCCACCTTGACGGATTTCCATTGCAGGTCGAACACCGCGTCGTCGAATTTCATGTTCCGGCGCAGCGTCCGCGGCACGTGCAGCTGACCGCGTCGGAAGACTTTCCTGCGACGCGAGTGCTCGGACACGAGCCGGCGTGCCATGCGCAGGACCAGGTCGTGCAACATCCGGTGATGGCGCTGCTCGAGAGCCGACAAGCGCACGTCGCGCAGCATGTCTTCGCGCAGGCGGCGCCCCGTGACGTCCGCATGCAGCAGAAATTGATGCTCGACGTAGTCGCGTACGCGCTCGCGCAGCCAGTCGCGGCGGTGCGTGAGATCGACGGCGCGACGTCGATCGGGAATGGCGGCGCTGTCGCCGAGCCGCGCGATTTCTTGTTGCAGCTCGCCGTTGCCCATCGCATCCATGATCCGTCGCGTGTACACGCCCTTCTGCGTGAACACTTCGATCTCGTGCGCGTTGACCTGTCGGCCGGCCGTGTTGATGGCGATCGTGATCTCGAGCTGATTTCCGCGCACGAGGAGTTGTCCGAGCGCGGATTGCGGCGCAGACATCTCGCCGCCGCCGAGTGCGGCAGCCGGTTCGTTGCGCTCGTCAGCCGCACCGGCAGGGGTTGGCTGACGATTGTCGCTGGGGCGTGCGTTGCCGGTGCGCTGATCCTGCGCGTCGCCGCCGCTGCCCGTTTGTCCGTTACCTGCTTGACCAGCGGAATCGCCGCTCGACTCGGCGTCGTTGTTCGCAGCTGTCGGCGGTGGCCGCGAACCGCGATCGCCGAACGAGAAGAACTGATCGAAGCAGGTGTCGAACGCGGCTTTTTCGTCGAGCGTCTTCGGCAGTACGAGAGCAAGGCTGTCCTTGAGCAGGTGCCGGTCGCTGTAGCCCACCAGCTCGAGGGTGCTCAGCGCATCGAGTGTTTCGGCCGTCGAGATGCGCACGTCGGCGTTGCGCAGGGCACCGATGAATTGCGTGAGGAGCTGGTCCATGACCTACCCACGCGTCGCTTTCTCGGTCAGCTCGCGCAGCTCCGGTTGCACGTTCTCGATGTCCTCCTGGAATTTCAGGATGACGTTCATCGTGTTGCTCACCAGCTCGGCGTCGAGCCGATCGGCGTGCAGCAGCAGCAGCGTGCGGGCCCAGTCGATAGTCTCGCTGATCGAGGGCACTTTCTTGAGATCCAGATCGCGCAGGCCATGGATGAAGCGCACCAGCTGCGCGCGCAATTGCGGCGGGATCGCCGGCACGCGCGCGTTGATGATCCGCTGCTCGAGCTCGATGTCGGGGAACGGAATGTACAAGTGCAGGCAGCGCCGCTTCAGCGCATCCGAGATCTCGCGCGTGTTGTTGCTCGTCAGGAACACGAGCGGCGGTTCGCGTCGTGCGCGCACGGTGCCGATCTCGGGAATCGAAACCTGATAGTCCGACAGCAGCTCGAGCAGGAGCGATTCGAATTCGTGGTCGGACTTGTCGACTTCGTCGATCAGCAGCACGCAGCCGTTCTCTTGCTGCAACGCCTTCAGCAGCGGCCGCGCTTCGAGAAACTCCTCGGAGAAGAAGATGTCGCCGAACTCGTGCAGCCGCTTGACCGATTCGGCGAACCCCTTCGCGCCCTGCAATACCTCATCGAGCGTTTGCTTCAGCACCTGCGTGTAGAGCAGCTGCTTGCCGTACTTCCATTCGTACAGCGCCTTCGCTTCGTCGAGGCCCTCGTAGCACTGCAGGCGGATCAGCGGCAGCTCCAGCATTTCCGCCGTCGTCTTCGCCAGCTCGGTCTTGCCGACGCCGGGCGGGCCCTCGATCAGCACCGGCTTGCGCAGGTGATAAGCCAGATAGACCGCCGTAGCGATCTGTGTCGAACAGATGTAGCGATGCGCCTCCAGATGCTGCTGGAGCGAACCGACGGAGGCGGCAATCTGGGCGAGGTCAGCCATGGCCCATTGTGCCACCCTACTTCGGCAGCGCGTACGCGATCACCCAACCGCCGTTGTCGTGCTGCTTGGGCTGTTCCTGCTCGGTCGCTCGCGGTTCCGCTACGTGGCTTGCTTCCTCCCGGCCGGTTGCCGGGATCGTGATCACCACGAACTGCCGCCCGCTCTGCGGCGCGACGTAGCTCATCGGCGTCGCCTGCGCGCTGTTCGGCAGGAAGTCGCTCCACATCTCGTCGCCGGTCTTGATGTCCAGCGCCCGCATGTGTCGGTCCATCGTGCCGCCGACGAAGATCAGCCCGCCCTTGGTCACGATCGTGCCCGCGCTGTAGGGAATACCCATCGGAATGCGCAGTTTGACCTTCAGCCCGAGCGGACCCATCTCGTTCGCAGTACCGAGAGGACGCCGCCACAGTGTCTGCCGCGACTTGAGATCGATCGCGGCGACTTCGCCGTACGGCGGCTGCTGGCAAGGCGCGAACAGCGGTGACAGGAACGGCGTCGTGAATGCCGCGTACGGCGTGCCGTGCTGATAGCCGCCGCCGAATCCGAGCACGGTCTTGTCGGTAACTGTGTCGCGCGGGTACAGCTTCACGTGATTGCCGATATGCAGCGCGTTCACGATCATCACGCCGTCGGGCTCGTCGATCGCGACGCTGCCCCAATTCATGCCGCCGGCGAATCCGGGATATTGCAGGCTGCCCCGCCGCGAGGGCGGAGTGAGCGGGCCTTCGTAACGGAGCTTGCGGAACTGGATGCGGCAGTACATCTGATCGAGCGGCGTGATGCCCCACATCTTCGCTTCCGTCACGAGGTCATTGCCGAACGACGGCATGCCGACCGAGAACGGCTGCGTCGGCGCAGTCTTCTCGTCCGGCAGATCCGTCTGCGGCACCGGTCGCTCCTCGACTGCCGCCAGCGGCTTCCCATCGCGTCGATCGAGCAGGAACAGCTCGCCGCGCTTCGTCGGTGCGACGACGGCCGGCGTCACGCTGCCATTCTCGCCGGGCAAGTCGACGAGCACGGGTTGCGACGGCACGTCGTAGTCCCAGATGTCGTGATGAGTCGTCTGGAACGACCAGCGCACGGCGCCGGTCGCCGCATCGAGCGCGACGACGGAGCTCGCGAAGCGCTCCGCCTCGGGACTGCGATGGCCGCCGTAGTAGTCCGGTGTCGCGTTGCCCGTCGGGATGTACACCATGCCGAGCGCGTCGTCCGCGCTGAACACACTCCACGCGTTCGGCGTGCCCCGCGTGTATGTCTGTCCTTCCGGCGGTGCAGTCAGCACGTCGGGACGCCCGAGATCCCAAGCCCACAGCAGCCCGCCGCTGATCGGATCGAAGCCGCGCACGACGCCCGAAGGTTCTTGCACTTCGACGTTGTCGGCGACCCAACCGCCTAGCACCGCGACGCCTTTCGCGAGCGTCGGTGGCGAGGTCACGTAGTAGAAGCCGGGCTTCACATCGCCCATTCCTGCAAGCAGCGTGACTTCGCCGTTCGTGCCGAAGTCAGTGCAGCGTTTGCCGGTCTTCGCATCGACTGCGATCAGTCGTGCGTCGGTCGTGGCCGTGAGAATTCTTTCGGGACAATCGGCGGGTGGCTCCGGTGCCTTGAAATAGGTGACGCCACGACAGGTCGTGGTGAACCCGACCTTGGAGTCCTTCAGCTGCGGATCGAAGCGCCAGCGTTCCACGCCCGTGTCAGCGTCCAGCGCCGAGATGATGTTACGCGCGAGGCAGACATAGAGCAGGTCGCCGACCTGCAACGGCGTCGCTTTGAACGCGCCGCCGACGCCGGTGCGATAGGTCCATGCGATCTGCAGCTTGTCGACGTTCGATGCGTTGATCTGATCGAATGGCGCGTAGCGCGTGCCGGCGGCGGTGCCACCCCAGTGTTGCCAATCGCGCGCAGCGATGTCCGACTTGTTCGAGCTCGCGGCAAACGGCAGCGTCGGATAGGGCTGGCGCATGGCGACCGCGATGCAGATGGCGACGAGCCCCACAATCGCGACCCAGCTGATCGGCGACGCGAGCAGCGGACGCTCGACTGACATTCCCAGCGCGCGCCGTGCTTTCGGTCGTAGCAGCAACAGTCCGAGCACGAGGAACGGCAGCACTCGTGGCGCGAGCGCCCAACCGTCGAAGCCCGACTCCATGATCGCCCACAGGATGGTGCCTGCTGTCAGCAGTCCGTAGAGGTAAGCGCCCCAACGCTCGCCGCGCCAGAGCAATACCGCGGCGGCGATGAGCGCCACGCCTGCGATCACGTAGTAGAGCGATCCGCCGAGCGTTGCGAGGCGGATGCCGCCGGCGGCGAGTACCAGGCCGATCAGCAGCAGAAAGGACGCAAAAATTCTGGGAGGACGCGGGCGGCGCTGCCCGTCCAGGCCTGAGGTCGTGTTCACGTGGGTCCCGCTTGGTGGAGTTGTGGCGCTATGTATAGCCTCCTGACAGAACGTTGTCAGCAGGCCGGGCGCACGATTCTGCTCGACTCTTCTTCACTCTTCGGGAGCAGCCCATGCAAGCAACGACTGCGATCAGCTGGTTCGAAATTCCGGCCAAGGACCTGGAGCGTGCGGTGTGGTTCTACGAATCCGTCCTGCAGCAGGATCTTCGGCGCGAAACGATGGGGCCGGCCGAGATGGCCGTGTTTCCTCACCAGGATCCCGGCGTCGGCGGCGCGCTCACGCATGCGCCGAACCTGCAACCTGCGACGGACGGCAGCGTTATCTACCTGCGCACGCAGCGGCTCGACGAGACGCTGGAGCGTGTGACACGCGCAGGCGGCCGCATCGTGCTCGACAAGACGGCGCTACCCGACGGCATGGGCGCGTTTGCGCACATCGTCGACTGCGAAGGCAATCGCATCGGCTTGCACGCGCTCGACTAGTTTTCTGGTCGAAAGCGGCTGCTGCGCAGGGATGCGCGAATGGCGCGGGTGCAGGAGGCACTGGAGCGCCCAAGGCCCTTTCGACAACGCCGTCGAAAGGAGTGACTTGCGCCGGCTATCCGCAACCGGAGGACGACTCATGAGCAAACCCGAGCACGATCGCACCATCGACTACATCGAGTTCGGCGCGACCGACATCGAAGCAACGAAGCGTTTCTACGCCGCCTGCTTCGGTTGGAAGTTCACGGACTACGGGCCGGACTACGTCGCCTTCGAAGACGGGCGGCTGACCGGCGGCTTCACCACCGAATCGAAGCCGGGTGGCGCGCCGCTGGTGGTGTTGTACGCCAACGAGCTGGAACAGATCTGCGCCGCGGTGAAAGCGCAGCGCGGCCGCATCGTCCGCGAGATCTTCAGCTTCCCCGGCGGCCGCCGCTTCCACTTTCTCGATCCGAACGGCAATGAGCTGGCAGTATGGGGCCAGTGACTTTCACTGCGGGGAGCGTTCACCGCTATGCGGCGCGCCGATCGACTCTTCGAGATCGTTCAATATCTGCGCGGCCGCCGGTTGACGACGGCCGCGCAGCTCGCGCAGTGGCTCGAGGTCAGCGAGCGCACGATCTATCGGGACATCGCCGACCTGTGTGCGTCGGGCGTGCCGATCGACGGCGAGGCGGGCGTCGGCTATCGCTTGCACCCGCACTTCGACTTGCCGCCGCTCATGTTCAGCTATGAAGAGATCGACGCGCTGGTGATGGGCGCGCGCTTCGTCGAGTCGTGGGGCGGCCCCAGGCTCGCGAACGCGGCGCGTGCAGCCCTCGCGAAGATTGCTGCGGCGCTACCGGAGCAAAAGCGTGCGGCGGTCCACGAGTCACGGCTGTTCGCGCCCGGATTCTTCGTCGATCCGCAGTGGGGCACACGACTCGATTCGCTGCGGGCGGCGATCGTCAAGCATCTGTACGTCGAGTTCGAGTACCGCGACGGCCAGGCGCAGGACTCGCAGCGGCGCGTCCGGCCGTTCGCCGTGTTCTTCTGGGGCGGCACCTGGACGCTCGGCGCGTGGTGCGAGCTGCGTCGCGACTTCCGCAACTTCCGCCTCGATCGCTTCGTCACGCTGCAGGTCTGCGAGCAGGAATTTCCCGATGAGCCGGGCCGGCGCTTCGACGACTACATGAAGCGCATGACGGAGAGTTGACCAGTCGACCTATACTAGCTCCCGTGCGAACAGGGGAGGACAAGCCAAAGAGTTTCGCCTCGCGCGCCAAGCTGCGCGCGTGGCTCGAGCGCAATCACGCCAGCGTCAAGGAGCTCAATCTGCGCTTGTTCAAAGTGCACGCGAGCGAGCGCGGGGTGACCTATCGCGAGGCGCTCGACGAAGCGCTGTGCTTTGGCTGGATCGACGGCGTGCGGCGCGCGTTCGATGACGACAGCTTCACGCAGCGCTTCTCGCCGCGTCGAGCCGGGAGCAAGTGGAGCCAGGTCAATCGCCGCCGCATGCGCGAGCTGCAGGCCGCGGGCCTGGTCGCAGCGCCGGGGCTTGCCGCGTTCCGAGCCGCGTCCCGGAAACCTACCGGTTACTCGTTCGAGTCCAAGCCTGCCGTGCTCAGCAGACGCTATGTCTCGGAACTGAAGGCGGACAGCAAGGCGTACTCGTACTATCAGCAGCAGGCGCCGTGGTATCGGCGTGTCACGAGCCATTGGATCATGAGTGCGAAGCAGGAAGAGACTCGGCGCCGCCGCCTGGCGCACCTGATCGCGTGTTGCGAGCAGGAGCGGGCGATCTCACCGCTGCTGGAGCGCAAGACGTCCCGCAAGAAAACCACGTGATCGAGCTCGAACACGTCAGCCATGCATACCCGCACGTCACGTCGCTCGAGGACGTGAGCTTGCGCGTGGCAGCGGGCGAGACCGTCGCGCTCATCGGGCCGAGCGGCTGCGGCAAGTCGACGCTGCTGAAAGCGGTGATCGGGCTCGTAGTACCGAGCAGGGGCCGCGTGGCGGTCGACGGCGTGGAGCTGCGCGCGAGCAACGCGCTCGAGCTGCGGCGGCGCGTCGGCTACGTCATCCAATCCGGCGGACTGTTCCCGCATCTGTCCTCCGTCGAGAACATCACGCTCGCGGCCCGTTACCTGCGGCGCGACCCGAAGTGGATCGATGCTCGCGTCGATGAGCTGGCGGAGCTGGTGCAGCTGCGTCGCGAAGTTCTGCAGCGATTTCCGACCAATCTCTCCGGCGGCCAGAGCCAGCGCGTCGGTCTGATGCGTGCGCTGATGCTGGATCCCGCCGTGCTGCTGCTCGACGAGCCGCTGGGTGCGCTCGACCCGATGGTTCGTCACGGGCTGCAGGAGGAGCTGCACGCCTTGTTCGCGCGTCTGCGTAAGACAGTTGTGATCGTCACGCACGACATGGCCGAGGCTGCGTTCTTCGCGAGCCGACTGGTGCTGATGCGCGCCGGCCGCATCGTGCAGGAAGGGACGTATCGCGATCTGGCGACGACGCCGGCGCAGGAATTCGTCAGCGAGTTCGTACGTGCGCAACGCGGTGTGCACGGGATGCCGGGCCATGCTTAGAGCGGCCATCATCGTCGTTGCGATGATCGCGCCCGGCGTTGCGGTAGCCGAGGTGGTAGTCGGCTCGAAGGTGTTCACCGAGTCCGTCATCCTCAGCGAAATCGCCGTCCAACTGGCGCGCGATTCCGGTGAGGCAGCGAAGCATCGCCGTGAGCTCGGCGGGACGCGCGTGCTGTGGAGCGCGCTCGAGCGCGGCGACATCGATTGCTATCCGGAGTACAGCGGTACTCTGCGGGCGGAGATCTTTGCGCAGCAGCCCATCGCTGACGATGCGCAATTGCGTGCCGCTTTGACGCGCGCGCACGCGTGGGCTTCGCAGCCGCTGGGTTTCAACAATACGTACGTCCTGGGCATGCGTCGCTACCGTGCGAGTCAGCTCGGCATCGAGCGGATGTCGCAGCTCGCCGCGCATCCGCAGCTGCGCCTGGGATTCAGTAACGAGTTCCTCGAGCGTGCGGATGGCTGGCCCGGTTTGCGCGTGCGCTACCGGCTGCCGCACGAAAATGTTCGCGGGCTCAACCACGATCTCGCGTATCGCGCGCTCGCTGACGGCGAGTTGGACGTTACCGACCTGTACTCGACCGACGCGGAGATCGTGCAGTACAAACTCGTCGCGCTGGCAGACGATGCTCATTACTTTCCCGTTTACGACGCGTTGTTCGTCTGTCGCGACGACGTCGGGCCCCGCGTGCAGCAGGTCCTCGATCGCCTGGCCGGTCG
>Ga0209382_10008434_pt1 | contig 12990 bp, 13 predicted proteins | sample SoiMetdeltSBSDD5_FD_187599 | JGI IMG/M metagenome (GOLD analysis project Ga0209382, IMG submission 187599) | Bulk soil microbial communities from a Populus tree surrounding site in Tennessee, USA - Soil MetaG P. deltoides SBSDD5 (SPAdes) (version 2) | ecosystem: Environmental > Terrestrial >... | reverse complement strand
CAACTGAAGGCCGACAAGTATGAGATCGAGCAGATCGAGAAGGTCTTCCATCAGGCCATGACGACGAAGGACATCGACCTGATGGTGAGTCTGTGGGCACCGAACGCCACTTTGACCGTGGGTCCCGATTTGACTGCGGCCGGAGTGGACGAGATCAGACAGTTCTGGCTCGAGAATACCGCCTTCGCGCCGGAGACGACGTGGGTCACGGACCACCCGGCGTACAAGATGGAGATCACGGTCAACGGGGACCGGGGCACGCTGCACTTCGAGTGCCACTTCGTGAACTACGAGACCGGCGAGGTCGAGGCGATCACGGGCACCGATCAGGACGTCGCGCGGGTCGACGGACGGTGGCTGATCACCAACATGGTTGGCGGAACGACCGAACTCACTCCCTGAGCCGTGTCCACAACCCGGTCAGCGAAACTGAGAGGGGATGCCGTCGCCGAGAAGCGTCGGCCGATGAGCCCCGGCGACTTTCGGCTCGTCCGGACCGTGGGTCGCCTGCCCGCCAGGGTCCACACGAAACTCCTCTTCGCGTTCGTGGGCACCGCCGTGCTGCTCGTCGCCGTCGGCGCTCTCGGGCTTCGCGTCCTCGCACAATCGAACGACCGGGTGAGCGAGCTCGGGCCGCTCGAGAAACGAGCCGCCGCGTACGGCAAGCTCCAGAGCGACACTTCGAACGTCCGCAGCCTCCTCGCCGAGAACATCCTCCGGGAATCCGACTACTTCGTGGAGTTTCAGCCGAATCCAGGCGAGCCCGGCTACGTCGGCCCGAGGGCTCGCGTCGCCGTCGACCAGGCGATCGCGAACCAGGTCAAGCGGATCCCAGCGACGACGTTCTCCGACCGGCTGGGATTCGTGCCCCCCGCCGAAGACGAGCGCGTCCTCCGTGAGATCCGCGAGACGAGCGAGCGCCTCTCCGTGGTGATGGAAGAGGTGATCCGAGATCCCAACGAGGCCGTACGCGCGCAGGCGGAGGGGCTGGCTGTGGACCTCAACCAGCTCGCCTCGGAGCTCGCCAATGCCACGACGGCGAAGGCCAACGACCTCATCGCCGACAACGCGCGCGCGTACGAGAGCTCGCGGAGCCTCTACGTCGGTGTCGCCGTCGGGGCGATCGGATTGGCGCTCGTGCTCGGGTTCGTCCTGTCGTGGTCGGTGGTCGGTCCCATCCAGCGGATCGACTCCCGCCTGGCCACGATCGCGGAGGGAGATTTCTCAGGACACGTCGACGTCGAGAACCGGGATGAGCTCGGTGCCCTCGCCGCGAACGTCAACCGGACGAACGACGAGCTCAGTCGCCTCTACGCGGAGCTCGAGACGGCGAGCCAGCACAAGTCGGACTTCCTGGCCAACATGTCGCACGAGCTGCGTACGCCGATGAACGCGATCATCGGCTTCTCGCAGGTGCTGCGCGAGGGGATGGTCGGCGTCGTGAACGAGAAGCAGTCCGAGTACCTCGACGACATCCTCTCCTCCTCGAACCACTTGCTTGCCCTGATCAACGACGTGCTCGACCTGTCCAAGGTCGAGGCCGGGCAAGTCGAACTGGAGAAGCAACCGTTCTCGCTGCGGGAAGCGCTCGAGCGGGGGGTCGTCGTCGTACGGGAGCGGGCCAGCGATGACGGCGTCAGCGTTGCACTCGACGCGGACCCGGATGCCGACGTCGTCGAAGGGGACGAGCGACGGATCCAGCAGGTGATCTTCAACCTGCTGTCCAACGCCGTGAAGTTCACGCCCGAGGGTGGGGCCGTCGACGTGACGTCGGCACGGGTGAACGGCGAGGTGCGGGTCTCGGTCACCGATACGGGCCCGGGCATCGCTCTCGAGGACCAGGAACGGATCTTCGAGGAGTTCCAGCAGGCGGTCTCGGGGCTCGAGCAGCGTGAGGGGACGGGTCTCGGTCTCGCGCTCTCGAAGCGGCTCGTCGAGCTGCACGGCGGGCGGCTCTGGCTCGAGAGCGAGCTCGGCAACGGGAGCACGTTCACCTTCACCCTGCCCGCGAGGTCGTCGTAGTCATGGCGGGCGAACGGATCCTCGTGGTCGAGGACAACGAGCTGAACATGAAGCTGTTCCGCGACATCCTGGTCTCGACGGGATACCGGACGCTCGAGGCGACGACCGGGGGCGAGGCGGTCGAGCTGGCGACCGAGCACACACCGGACCTCGTGCTGATGGACATCCAGCTCCCGGACCTCGACGGCGTGCAAGCGCTCGGCCGGCTGCGTGCGGACGAACGCACCGCCGCGATCCCGGTGCTCGCGCTGACCGCACAGGCGATGGACGGAGATCGCGAGCGCTTCCTCGCCGCGGGGTTCGACGGGTATCTCTCGAAACCGGTGAACGTCCCCGCGCTCATCAGCGCCGTTCGGCTGCACTGCGACGGAGGCGACCGATGAACGGCGACGGCAAGATCCTCGTCGTCGACGACGTCCCCCAGAACGTGCGCCTGCTCGAGGCCGTCCTGGCACCCCGCGGCTACGAGGTGGTCACCGCCACCGACGGTGACGGCGCCCTCAGGCTCGTCGAGTCGGAGGAGCCGGATCTCGTGCTGCTCGATGTCGTGATGCCCAAGCTGGATGGCTACGAGGTCTGCAGACGACTCCGCGCGCGCCCGGAGACGGCGATGTTGCCGGTGCTCATGGTCACGGCGAGCGTAGCGGAGAAGGCGAAGGTGATCGAAGCCGGTGCGGACGATCTGATCGCCAAGCCGTTCAACCAGGACGAGATGCTCGCCCGGGTACGGTCGTTGCTTCGGATCAAGCGCTACCACGACACGGTCGAGGCACAGGCGGCCGAACTGCTCCAGCTGAATCGATCGCTCGAGGGACGTGTGCACGCGCAGGTCCGGGAGCTCGAGCGGATGCAGAAGCTGCGGCGGTTCCTCTCGCCGCAGCTCGCCGACGCGATCGTCTCGTCGGGCGACGACTCGATCCTGCGCAGCCACCGTCGCAAGGTCGCGATGTTCTTCGCCGACCTCCGCGGTTGGACGAGCTTCGTGGACACCGTCGAACCCGAGGAGCTGATGCAGGTGCTCGGCGAGTTCCACCGGACGATCGGCGGTCTCGTCCGGCGGTTCGATGCCACGGTGGGCTTCCTCGAAGGGGATGGGGTCCAGCTCTTCTTCAACGACCCCACGGAGGTTCCCGACGCCGCGCTCCGTGCGGTGCGGATGGGGTGTGCGCTGCGCGAGGAGATGGAAGCGGAGCTGACGCCTCAGTGGCTGAAGCGCGGGTACGAGCTCGACTTCGGGGCCGGGATCGCGCTGGGATACGCGACCTGTGGCGAGGTCGGCTTCGAAGGCCGTTCCGATTACGCGGCGATCGGAGCGGTGACGAATCTCGCATCGCGGCTCGCCGATGAAGCGAGGGCGGGCGAGGTCCTGATCGCGCAGCGCCTCTACGCGGAGGTCGAGGCCGACGTCGAGGTGGAGCCCGCCCGCGAGTTCACCCTCAAGGGGTTCCGGCAGCCGATGACGGCCTTCAACCTCATTGCCGTGCGCGAACCGGCCGGGGACGTGTCGGCGGTGGCGAGCTCCTGACGTTCGAGCAACGGAACGATCTGGTGGGCCCCCGGGGACTCGAACCCCGAACCTGCGGATTAAGAGAGTGTTTGCCTGCGTCCGGCAGCGTCCGTCACGATCCGTGAGCGTCGCGTTTGCGCAGCTCAGGATGGGTCGCGCGTCCGTGAGCGTCCGTCAGCGTCCAGGATCGTGAACGGGAGTGGCCCGGTAGTGGCCCGGGCCGTGACGTCATCGATCCGTCGTCGTCGCGAGCTCGATCACGACGTCGTCCCACGCGCGCGTCGGGTCTCCCCCAGCGCCTGCGTGACCCTGATCACGATGTCGTCGGGCGCGTCTCCGTCGTCGACGCTGATCTGCGCGTACGCGTCGCGAACGGACTCGTTGATCCGCTCGCGTCGGTGAGCGTGTTGCCACGCCATCGCCAGCACATCCTCGTCGGGGATGATCTTCGCGAGGCCAGCGTCGGTGAGCTTGGCCTCGAGCCAGTCGATGAACCGCTGGCCGACGAGCGCGTTGAGTTCGACGCGACGACCGGAGAACGGCGGGCGATCGGTGGAGCACAGGAAGTCGATCTCGTCTTCGGTCGCGCCACGCAGACGCAGGATCTACGAGCCCGGTGTCGACGCCGTGAAAGCGGTCGAGCGCGCCGGCACGTTCGACGCGTTGCTCGAACGGCACGCGCTCGCATGGGGTCAGCTGTGGCAGCGGTTCGACATCGCGATCGAGGGTCCCGCGCGGGCGCAGATGATCCTTCGGCTCCACCTGTTCCATCTGCTTCAGACCGTCTCCCTCAACACGATCGACATGGACGTGGGGGTGCCGGCCCGAGGACTCCACGGAGAGGCCTACCGGGGCACGTGTTCTGGGACGAGCTCTTCGTGTTCCCGCTCCTCACGTACCGCCTGCCGGTCCTGACGCGGGCGCTCCTCAACTACCGGTTCCGGCGTCTCGGCGAGGCGAGGTGGGCGGCGGCCGCGGCGGGCGTCGAGGGCGCGATGTACCCCTGGCAGTCCGGCAGCGACGGACGGGAGGAGAGCCAGACGCTCCACCTCAACCCCCGCTCGGGGCGCTGGCTGCCCGACCACACGCGGTTGCAGCGGCACATCGGGCTCGCGGTCGCCTTCAACGCCTGGCACTACTTCCAGGTCACCGAGGACCTCGAGTTCCTGCGGTTCCGCGGCGCGCCGATGCTCATCGAGATCGCTCGCTTCTGGGCGAGCCTCGCCTCCTTCGACGAGGCCTCCGGCCGGCACGTGATCCGCGGCGTCATGGGGCCGGACGAGTATCACGACGGGTACCCGGACCGGGTCGAACCCGGGGTGGACAACAACGCCTACACGAACGTGAAGGTCGTCTGGCTCCTCTGCCGGACGCTCGACCTCCTCGAGCGGTTGCCCGAACACCATCGCCGGGAGCTCTGGGAGACGTTCCGCCTCTCGCGCGAGGAGGTCGACCGATGGGAGCACATCAGCCGGACGATGTTCGTCCCGTTCGATGGCCAGATCATCAGCCAGTTCGAGGGCTACGGGGACCTCGCCGAGCTCGACTGGGACGGGCTGCGGACGCGGTACGTCGACGTCTCGCGGATGGATCGGATCCTCGAGGCCGAGGGCGACACCACGAACCGCTACCAGGTCTCGAAGCAAGCCGACGTTCTGATGCTGTTCTACCTCCTGTCCGCGGACGAGCTCCGCGGCCTGTTCGAACGCCTGGGGTACGAGCTCACCGCGGACGCGATCAGGAGCAACGTCGACTTCTACCTCGCCCGGACGTCGCACGGATCCACGCTCTCGCGCATCGTGCACTCGTGGGTACTGGGCCGGAGCGACCGGGAGCGTTCGTGGGAGCTGTTCTCGCAGGCGCTCGAGAGCGACGTCGCGGACATCCAGGGAGGCACGACACCCGAGGGCATCCACCTGGGCGCAATGGCGGGAACCGTCGACCTGCTCCAGCGCGGGTACACGGGCCTCGAGGCCCGGGCGACGTGCTGTGGTTCAACCCGGCGTTGCCGAAAGAGGTGGACGCCCTCGAGTTCCGGATCCACTACCGCGGCCACCGGCTCCAGGTCCGGATCACGCGGGATCGCCTGCGGCTCGGCACGATCCCGAGCGCCGTCGCCCCGATCCGGGTCGGCTTCGGCGACGAGGTCGTCGAGCTGGGTCCCGGCTCGACCGCCGAGTGGGCGCTCGGCGGGCAGGTCTCCCCGTCTCAGAAGAGACCCCGGATGAACCGGACGACCAGTGCTCCGACCGTCAGGATCAGGGCCACACCTCCCGCGCCGATCAAAACGCCCATCCCCAGGATCAGCACGTCGTCGAGGATGATGCCGAGGGCGACGACGACGGCCCCGAGCGCCGGGATCGTGTCGAGGCCCGAGAACGGCGGCGCGAGCGCCGCGGCGACCGACAGCGCGATGACGATCAGGCCGACCAGCCGCAGGAACCAGCGCTGCTCGAGCAGCCCCGCCCAGCGGCGCCGCGAGAACCGCTCGAACCATCGGATGCGCCGGACCATGAACGGGATCGCCTTACGCGTCGTCGTGTCGCCCAGATGACGATCGCGCCACCTGGCGGGGAGCCAGATCGCCCGGGCGCCGATCACCATCTCGGCGCCGAGCAAGGCGGCGATCGCCTCGAACACGTGCGTGATCCCGCCGGTCGGCAGCGGGAGCGCCGGGATGAACATCAGGAACAGGATCGTGACCGCGAAGCTCTTCTCCCCGAACACGTCGCCGAGCCCGCCCAGCGTCTTCGGCTCGTCGGATCCGAGCCAGCGTTCGAGTTGGTCGCTGAACGGTTCGTCGGTCTCCATCCCGCCTCGTGTGAGGTCCGCCTGCTCAGCGGACGATGTCGCCGGCGATGAGCACGTCGTCCCCCACGACGTGGACGGCCCGACGGTACACGCGGAGGGAGTCCGCGACCTCCGCGATGCCCAGATCGCCCACCGCCTCGGTCCCGGTGCCGAGCACCCGCGGGGCGATGCCCACCACGAGCCGGTCGGCGAGGCCGGTCGACAGGCACGACGTGATCACGGCCGCCCCGCCCTCGACGAGCACGGAACGGATACCGTCGCGGAGCAGCGCGGACATCGCAGCTGCGAGGTCGACACCGTCCGAGCCGGCCCGCACGACGATGACGGAGATCCCTCGCCGGCGGAGCTCCGTTCGGCGCTCCTCCGGCGACGACTCCGTCGTCACGATCGTGGTCGCCGCGTCGTCGTCGAGCACCTTGGCGTGATCGGGGACCCGCAGCCGCGAATCGAGCACGACCCTGATCGGCGACGCCCCCGGCACCATCCGCACCGTCAGCCGCGGATCGTCCCGCAGGACGGTCCCCATCCCGACGAGCACCGCGTCACACGCGGCGCGGAGCGCGTGCGAGGCCCGGCGCTCGGCCTCCCCGCTGATCCACCGCGCGTCGCCCGTCGAGGTGGCGATCCGGCCGTCGAGCGTCTGGGCGAATTTCACGACGACGTACGGACGTGTCGACCCGACACGGACCTCCCCGAGCAGCGAACCGACGTCGGGTGGCGGCCCGACATCGTCGGGCAACGGAGCACCCATCGGCGCCGCGTGTCCCATCACCGCCTCTTTCGTCGTGAGGTAGCGGACGTTGCGCACGTGCGCCGAGGTCGAGTGGCCGATCATCGACCGGACCGTGATGCCCGACGCCGTGAGGGCGTCGGCCTTCTCCTGGTTGTTCGACATCAGCCGGACCGAACGGACACCCAGGGCCCGCAGGCACGCCGCGACGTCCTCGAACGTGCGCTCGTCGACGTCGAAGCCCAGGTGCTCGTTCGCCTCCGCGGTGTCCAACCCGGCGTCCTGCAGCATGTACGCGCGGAGCTTGTTCGCCAGGCCGATGCCGCGCCCCTCGTGCCCGGTCGAGTAGACGAGCACACCGCGGCCTTCGGCGGCGATCGAACGGAACCCGTGCCGGAGCTGGATCGCGCAGTCGCACCGTAGCGAGCCGAGGGCGTCACCCGTCAGGCACTCGGAGTGCATGCGGACCAGGACGTCCTCGCCGTGGCCGATCTCGCCGCGGCACAGGCACACGTGGACGGAGTCGCCCGACTCGAACGCGCGGGTCTGCCACTCGCCGAACGGCGTCGGCAGGGTGACGCTCGCGACCTCTCGGATGGCAGGGAAGGTCCGGGACACTGCCCTCCTGTTCCCATCTCCGAGCGCCACCAATCGCGATCGCGCCCCGGTTGGCGAAGTGACTGCGGGGTAGACGTAGCGCATGGAGGGACGCGTGCTTCGTTTCGAGGCTCCCCGCCGCGTCCAGATCCACGGCGTCGAGGTCGGCCCGCCGACCGACGGGGAGGTCCTCGTCCGCACGCGTTGGTCGGGCATCAGCGGCGGGACGGAGCTGCTCGCGTACCGAGGAGAGCTCGATGAGTCCGTCGTGCGCGACGAGACCCTCTCGTCGCTCGACGGCACGTTCCGGTACCCGTTCGCGTACGGCTATAGCTGCGTGGGCGAGGTCGAGCGGTCGGCGATCGACGGGCTCGACGAGGGAACGACCGTGTTCGTCTTCCATCCGCATCAGGACGTGTTCACCGTGCGGGCCGGAGACGTCGTGCCGATCGAGAGCCTCGACGGCCGAATCGCCACACTGTTCCCGCTCGTCGAGACCGCCCTGCAGGTCTCGCTCGACGCCGGCCCGCGGATCGAGGAGCCGGTCGTCGTGCTGGGTCTCGGTGCGGTCGGCGTGTTGACGGCGTCACTGCTGCAGCGTTCGGGCGCGGACGTGCTCGGCACCGATCCGCGCGGCGATCGCCGCGAGGTCGCGGCGCGGTTCGGGATCCGCGTCCTCGACACGGGGGCGATCCGCGACGAGGTCTGGGCGGGGACGTCGGGGGCGGGCGTGCCGCTCGTCGTCGACGTGACCGGGAGCCCCACCGCCCTGCCGCTCGCGCTCGAGCTCCTCGCGCACGAGGGCGAGGCCCTCGTGTGCAGCTGGTACGGGTCGAAGGACGTCCGTCTGCCGCTCGGCGGCACGTTCCACCGGCGCCGGCTCGCGATCCGGGGCACGCAGGTCTCGACGATCCCGTCGCGCCTCGCGGGACGGTGGGACGTCGCCCGGCGGCGGCGCACCGCGATGCGGCTGATGACCGAGCTGCCGGTCAAGCTGCTCGCAACCAACGACGTGCCGTTCGAACGCGCGGCCGAGGCGTACGCCGCGCTCGACCGAGGCGATGAGCACGTGATGCATGTCGCACTGAGGTACTGATGTTCGAGGTCGGCGCCGTGACGACGTTCCGCGCGTTCCACCGGATGCCGGAGGAGCCTCCGCCGGAGAACGATCGCCACCCGCACGACTACCGCGTCCAGGTCGTCGCCGAGCGTGAACGGCTCGACGAGCGCGGCATGGTGGTCAACCTCGACGTGCTCACCGGCGCGCTCGCCGACGTGGCCGAACGTGTTCGGCATCAGGACCTGTCCGAGGTCTGCGGGACCGAGGCCGTCACGGTCGAGGTCCTCTCGGCGTGGATCCACGAGCAGCTCGCCGTGATCTTGCGCGACGACGGGGCCGAGGCCGTGGCCGTGCGTGCATGGGAGTCCGAGGACGCGTTCGGAGGGATCCGTGCGCGCGTTTGAGGTCGGAACGCGGCGAGCGACGCTCCGGCTCGCGCTCGTGACGGTCGGCGATCCCTCGCAGCGGACCGGCGGGTACCGATACCACCGGATCATGGCGTCGGCAGCCGCGGACCACCGAGCCGACATGCGGTTCGAGTCTCTGCCGTCGCTACCCTGGCCGGCGGCCGCACTGCCCGCCGCGCGGACGCTGCGCGCCGCGGCCGGTGGCTCGGACGCGATCCTGCTCGACAGCATCGCGGCGACGTTCGCCGCGCCGTGGATGTCACGGCTTCGGACGCCCGTGGTGGCGGTCGTCCATCAGGCGCCGGGTGGCCTGGTCGGCGGACGGATGCGCCGCTCCGCGCAGCGGACGCTCGACGCGATCGCGTACCGCTCGGCCGTCGGCGTGATCGCCGGCGCCGAGAGCCTCGTCGACGACCTGCGAGCGGTCGGCGTCGCGGAGGACCGGATCGTCGTCGTGCCGCCCGGCTGCGACGTCCCCGTCGCGAGCGGTCCGCCGCTTGACCTCCGTCGCACCCGAGCCGTCTCGGTGCTGTGCGTCGCGAACTGGACGCCGCTCAAGGGCATCCTCGAGCTCGTGGAGGCGTTCGCGACGTTGCCCGAGGACGCCGCGACGCTCTGGCTCGTCGGCGCCACGGACGTCGACCGCCGGTACTCGGAACGTGTCCGCGGTCGGATCGCGAGGCCGGGCCTCGCCGGCCGCGTCGTCGTGCGCGGTTCGATCCCGGTCGAGGAGGTCGGCCGTCTCTACCGCTCGGCCGACGTGTTCGCGCTCAGCTCGCTCGTCGACGCGTACGGAACGGCGTGGGCCGAGGCGATCGCCGCCGGCCTGCCGGTCGTCGCATGGCGCGCTGGCAACCTGCCGCGGCTCGCCGAGCACGGACGTGAGGCGCTCATGGCCGAACCCGGCGACGTCGCCGGCCTGGCCGCGGCGCTGCGAGCGGTCACGACGAACGAGGCGTTGCGTCAGCGACTCGCGGCCGGGGCCCGGCGCCGCGCCGAGACGCTGCCGACGTGGCGAGCGTCGGCGGACCGATTCTTCGTATCGGTGCGCGAGCTGCTGCGGGAGCGGGCGCCGTGACGTGGCCCCGCGCGGTGCTGTTCGACTTCGACGGCACGCTGTGGGATTCGGAGACGGCGGTGTTCGGCGTGTTCCGGGAGCTCTACCGGGAGCACGGTCAGGAGCTCATGCTGCCGACGTGGTCGGCCGCGATCGGCACGCTCGGCGGGTTCGATCCGTACACGTCGCTGGCCGAGCTACTCGGCGACGGGTTCGAGATCGGCGACGTCCGCGACCGCACCGAGGCACGGATCCGCGAGGTGGTGCGCGAGGTGCCGCTCCGGCCGGGCGTGGAGGCGTTCCTGCGACAGCTCGACGACGCCGGCGTTCCACGGGCGCTCGTGAGCAGCGACCGCAGCGAATGGCTCGTCACGAACCTCGAGCGGCTCGGGTGGCCCGACGGCTGGGCCGCGATGGTCTGCGCCGACGGCGATGCGGCACGCGCCAAGCCGAACCCCCACCTGTACGAGGCGGCCCTCGAGCTCCTCGACGTGCCCGCGACCGAGACGTTCGCGATCGAGGACTCGCCGAACGGGATCCGCGCGGCGAAGGCCGCCGGCGTCCCGTGCCTCTGCGTCCCGAACGAGGCGACCGCCGGGCTCGACCTCTCGGATGCCGACCTCGTGGTCACGACCCTCGAGGGTGTGTCGGTCGATCGCGTCTGGAACGAACTGCGAAGGAGGTAGCGATGCAGGTGCTGAAGATCGGATTCGTCGGGACCCGCACCGAACGGCCCGAGGACATGTCGAACTTCTTCGAGCGGGTGCTCGGGCTGCGCCCGACCCACAGTGGTGACGACATGTGGGCGTTCGAGCTGCCGGACAAGAGCATCGCGGAGGTCTTCGGACCGTCGCAGAACGAGCACCTCACGACCGGGCCGGTGGCCGAGTTCGTCGTCGACGACGTCGAAGCGGCCGCAGACGAGCTGCGCGAGGCCGGGATCGAGATCGTGTTCGGACCCGAACGCTCGGAAGAGGCGGGGCTCGCCTGGGTCCATTTCCGGGCGCCCGACGGCAACATCTACGGCGTGATCGAGGGCGAGGATCTGGCGGCCTGAGCCTCGACATCCACGCCCCCCTCCGCCGCCGCCCGCTCGGCCGCGGGGCGTGGTCGTAGGTGACCGACTCCCACATGAGGTCGAGATCGGGATCGTCCGCGACGTCGTCCAGCCGCAGGCCGAGGTCCTCGAAGTCCGTCTCGTCGTCACCGAGCGTGTTGTAGATGCTGAACCCGGCCTTGTCGAAGTCGCGGGCGACCAGGACGCGCACGTCCAAGTCGTCGGCCAACTCGCGCAGGAGACGGCGAGCGGCCTTGACCGAGTAGCCCTTGCAGGATGCGATGGCGAGGTCGCACCGCCTCGGGGATTCGGGCCCGGTTGATCACGGGGAGGAAGCCTTCCTTCTCGATGTACAGGACGGTGCCGAACCGGTTCAGGGGACCGTCCGTCAACGGACCGAGGGACAGCGTCGGCACCTCGTCCTCGATAAACTGCCGCTCGGATCGGAAGTCGACCCGGCCGAGGTAGCTCGGAACCGCGATCGTCCCGAGCCCGACGTTCCTGCCCGTGTGCGGTTCGTTGGAACGTCCCCCGAGCGTCCCGGACGATGTCCCACTCGGCCGTCTCCTCCTGCCCTGGTAGATCGAGTGGGCCCCCGGGGACTCGAACCCCGAACCTGCGGATTAAGAGTCCGTTGCTCTGCCAGATTGAGCTAGAGGCCCGGCGCAGTGTAGCAACCGCATCAGGGTGACCGAGGGGACTCGAACCCCCAGCCTCCAGGACCACAACCTGGCGCTCTGACCACTTGAGCTACGGCCACCGCGTTCGGGGCGATTGTACCCGCGGCCCTCGACTGCCCTTGCTGCCGCGATCGGCCCGTGGGATGATTTGAACGGCCATTCAACACGCCCGGAGGGCCCGATATGGCGGTTCGCGAGACGGTGGAGATCGACCTCGAGCTGGTCGACCGGCTGATCCAGGAGCACGAGGCGGAGCTCGAGCCGAAGCATCGGGCCTCGATCGAGTACCGGGCGGTCGCCGGGCGGCACGTCGCCGGCGGCGTGGCCTCCTCGTGGCAGGCCTCGCCCCCGCACGCCATCTTCATCGACCGCGGCGAGCGGAACCGTCTGTGGGACATCGACGGCAACGAGTACGTGGACTACCACCTCGGCTACGGCGCGATGGTGGTCGGCCACGCGCACCCGGCCGTCGTGGAGGCGATCCGGCGGCAGGCCGGCCGCGGGACGCACTTCGCGCAGCCGACGCGGGACCTCGACGTGATCGGGCAGAACCTCGCCGAGCGCTTCTCGCTCCCGCTCTGGCGGTTCTGCAACTCGGGGACCGAGGCGACCCTCGAGGCGGGCCGGCTCATGCGCGCGGCTACGGGGCGCGACCTGCTGATCAAGATCGAGGGGAGCTATCACGGGCATCACGACTCGCTGATGTTCAGCGTGATCCCCGACCCCGACGCGATCGGACCTCGCGAGCACCCGGTCACGGTGCCACAGGCGCCCGGGATCCCCGACGCGTTCGCCGAGCTCGTCCGGGTCGTCCCGTTCAACGACCTCGGCGAGGCGCGCCGGGCGTTCGAGGAGAACCGCGACCGGGTCGCGGGGATGATCGTCGAACCCGCGATGATGAACTGCGGCGTCGTGCTCCCCGAGCCCGGCTACCTACAGGGGCTGAAGGACCTGTGCCACGAGTTCGGCGCGTACCTCGCGTTCGACGAGGTCAAGACCGGCGTCACGATCGCCTACGGGGGGGCCGTGGAAGCGTTCGGCGTCGTGCCGGACATCGTGTGC
>Ga0209382_10008431_pt1 | contig 12992 bp, 7 predicted proteins | sample SoiMetdeltSBSDD5_FD_187599 | JGI IMG/M metagenome (GOLD analysis project Ga0209382, IMG submission 187599) | Bulk soil microbial communities from a Populus tree surrounding site in Tennessee, USA - Soil MetaG P. deltoides SBSDD5 (SPAdes) (version 2) | ecosystem: Environmental > Terrestrial >... | reverse complement strand
GACAACGAACTGGAACGGCATCGAAGCCTCTGGACCGGGAGGGACTTTCGCGAGTTCGAGGGTGCGATCGTGAAAACCATCGACGGTTCAATGCTGCTCGCCGTCCTGTTGAAACCGGGCGTTGCCATTCCGGTCTGCGGTCCCCCGAAGCCGATGAAACCGGCGGACACCCGCCGCCTGCAGCGGTGTCAGGCGAAACTCGTCAAACTGATTCCAATGACGGAGCCCTTCATCCTCGTCGATGAGGAACAGCTCCGCAGCGATTTGCCCCATGCTCGCGCTATTCCGTTTCTCGAACAGGGCGGCCAGTACTGGGGTCCACCCGCGAACGACGAAACGGCCATTCGCGAATTTGAGCGGTTGAGAGCATCCGGCGCGAAGTTCATCGCCTTTGCGTGGCCTTCCTTTTGGTGGCTTGAACATTACCGGCAGTTCCACAAACATCTCAAGAAACGTTTCCGCCGTGTCCTGAAAGACGACAGCCTCGTCGTATTCAAGCTTCGGGTTTAAATCACTGGAATGGGCAATGTTCGGTCTTGGTTTGTCAGTCGCCGGAAATATTTCCACGATGGCGACGATGGCACCGCTATTGCTTGAAATCCGGCGATGTTCGCCAGAATTGGGATTTCAACGGTGACTGATTTTCTGGATGTGACAACGCTGCCAATTCGAGCGGCGCTGGGCAGGAGAGCCACTGACACAAATCCTCGTTACGCGCGCAAGGTCGCGCTGATCACGCAGGCGGCTGATGGCATTTCCCTCGAAAAATCGGTCCGCACCGGGGATGCGGCATCTTGCGGGTTAGCCGCAGTCGCGTTGATCCAAGAGCGGCGCACGATCATTCTCGACGGGTTCCCCCTGGAAGAAGTGGCTGAACTCTGTTTCGAACACAATTACCGATGGCGGTTTCATAATCCATGCCCATCCCAAAACGGCTACAGATTCCTTATAGAACCGGGAAAGAATCTTGACGGAGACGCCAGAGAGGCGCGGTTCTGATTGGGGCGGCGCCAGCGGCTGGTTTTCATTATCCTCGGGTTTTCCTCAGCGTCTCACACCGTGGCATCCGCCGGTTAGAGCCGCTTCGCCAGGCGCGCGGCCAGTCGATCCAACGCCGGTGAACGATCCAGCGGATCAAGGCGAACGTCCAACAGGCAGAAGCTCTCCGTATGCCGTTCCGCTGCTCGCAATGCCAGGTCGAGCTGTTCCTCAGTCTCCACTTCAAAACCCAGGCCCGCGCCCAGGAGCTCTGGAATGCGGCTGTAGTTCCACGGCCACACGTCGTTGAACGGGCCGTCGTGAATGTGACGCTCCGTGCCGAAGCCGCGATTGTTGAGGACGACGACGATGGGATTGAGATTGTATCGCGCGGCCGTCGCCAGCTCCATGCCCGTCATCTGAAAGGCTCCATCTCCGACCAGCACGAGGGGCCTCAGTTTCGGATTGGCAAGCTGAGCGCCAATGCCCGCGGGCACGGCGAAGCCCATCGATGCGTAATAAGCCGGCCCGAGGAATTCGGTCCGATGATGGATGAACAGGTCCGCCGCCCCGAACAACGCGTCGCCGACATCCGCAACAACAACAGTCTTTTCCGTCAGGAAAGCATTGAGGCGTTGAAACAGGCCTTTGACCGTGATTTTGTCCTTGCTGCGGCTGGTGGGCAAACTCTGCAGCGGCGCCGGCCGCGGAATTCTCGCAGACGCACGGCGACGCAAACGCGCCTTCAGCAAGCCGCCCATGAAATCCTTGAAGCGGACGTTCTCGAACGTGTGATAACGAATCGAGAGTTTTTCGCTGGTGGTGTAGATCGAACGCGCTGGATCGAGCTGCGCTGTGTAAATGCCGAGATTGATGTCGGTCATGAACGCGCCGAGCATGATGACGCAATCACTGCTCTCGACGTAACGGCGAACGTCGTCCCGTCCCATCGCCCCTTCATAGACGCCCATGTAAAACGAGTGTTGCTCGCCGATGACCGATTTGCCCATGATCGTGGCAGCGACGGGGATGTTGGTCTTCTCGACCAGGCGCAGCAGGGCATTTTGCAAACCGAAGCGGTGCACTTCCACATCGGCGAGAATCACGGGTTTCCGGGCGGCATTGATCATGGCAGCCGCCTCCGCGAGCGCCTCGTGCAACGCTGCGGGATCGCTCCGTTCGTGGGGTTCGAGCGGCGTGTGATGGGGAATGCCCGGCGTCGAGACGAGATCGCGCGGCAGTTCGATGTAAACCGGACGCTTGTAACGCAAGGCCGCGTGCAGGACGCGATCGATTTCCTGGAACGCAGTCTGCGGATCGCCGAGCACGGTCGAAGCGATCGTGAGTTGCTCGAAGACTTTTTTTTGCGTGTCGAATTCGCGAACCTTGTGATGCAGCAGCGGATTCTTTTCGCGCTCCTTCATTCCCGGAGCGCCGCTAATCACGACGACCGGCGATTTCTCCGCGAAGGCCTCCGCCGTGGTGTTGGCCACTTTGAGTCCACCGACGCAATAAGTGACGCAGACGGCGCCGAGGCCACGCACACGGGCATACGCATCGGCCGCAAAGCCGGCTCCCTGTTCATCGCAGGTGTTGATGAGGCGGATCGGGCTTTGGAGAAGCTGCTCGTAGAAACCGAGCACATAATCGCCAGGAATGCCAAAGACATGGTGAACACCGTGAGCGTAAAGCCGCTGGATCAAATACCCGCCTATGTTCGTCGCATTTTTCATTCGTGCCTCCGCCACGAAAACGCTAACACGCCCGGGACGGCGGGTCAAAGCACGGATCAACCGGGTAGTGGTCCAGTTTGCATTTTCGGTGGGGCGAGCGTCCTCGCGAGCCGGCTCGTCAGTAGCCTCGCCCCACCAGACTGTACCACGACCATCAACTGCGGATCGTTGGCGGAGCCGCCCGGCAACGCGGCCCGCCACACTCAGGTACGAGGCGCGCTACGGAACAAGTCTCGCGCGGTAGAACCGTTTCGCGTTTCCGCTCGCGCCGCCGTCCACGAAGTCAAAGCTGCCGTCCGTAGCCACGTTGGTTCTGATGGACGACCAGGAGGCGAAATCACTTGAAGTCTCGATGGCGTAACGTCGGCCGGATTCGCCGGTCAACCGAAGGAGATAACTGCCGCCAGGACCGAATCCGAGACCTTCCAGTTGGAACGGCAGCGGCGCCGAAGCTTCGGCCGTGACTTTGTAGTTGTCGAAAACCATGAAATTGTCGCCTGGCGCGTTGGTGTACGGTCCGTACACCCAGACGGCGTCGATGTCGCCCAGGTTCAACGCCGCGCCTTTCGTTGTGATCGGCTTGGAGCTGACGAAGAGCACGTCGTTCAGCGTCGCCGACCATCGATTGCTCGCAAAATTCATGGTGACTTCAAGATCGTAGATTCCTTTGTTCTGGTCCAGATCCGCCGGCTCAAAGCTGTAGTCGGTCGGCGCAAAGGCGTTGTCGTCCAGGAGGTAATTGATTCCGAGCGTCGAGTTGTCGAAGTCGATGGTGAAAAGCCTCGCCCCACCGTTTGCGCTGTTGTAAACGCTCCACCGGAAACAGTCATAGACCCCGTTCGTTGAGTCGAAAATGGCCATCGCAACGTTGAACTTCACCACCGGTTTGCCGGCAGCGATGGGGTCGAAGTTCAACGGGTGCCATACGTTGAGAGTGTCGTTGGTGCCGGTCAGAGGGTCGAAGCCAACAAAGGCGTGCTGGCCCTGGCCACCGAAGAAGTCTTCTACGATCCCACTCCCGTTCGTCTGCTCGTTTCCGTCCGACCCCAAGCCCGTCCAGCCGGGCTGCTTTACGAGCGGCAGATCGAGGCTGAAGCCTCCGGATGACTCGAAGCCGGTGGAATAGAGCACCAAGGGCTGCGCAGAGGCACTGGCGACACCCAGCCCCAACAGCGCTGTCGCCGCCAGGATGAATTGGCGAAGAGGGGAAACCGGGCGACAAAATCGGCAGGTGATTGCCCGGAATACTGATGCGACGCGTGTCAATTTTCGCATGAGCGTACCCCTTGTCCCGTCTCCAGACTACCTTTCCCTTCGACCACCTTCCGAGCGCGACGGACGATCCGCCGAGGGCGAAGGTCGCGACGGCGGCGGGCTGGAGGAACGCGGCGACTCGACCGCCCGGGGAGCTGATGGCGGCGGCGAGGAGCTGCGCGGTTCGCTCCGTGGCGGGGTGTAGCTGGGTGCCTGGCGCGGCGCAACCGTCTGCGGCGGCGGCGAAGGCGACCGACTCGGTGCCGGTGTGAACGAAGGTGGCGCCGAACGGGGTGCGGTCGATTCGTACGATCGCAACTCAACTCGCGGCTCAGGCCGCGGTTCAACTCGCGGGGCCGGGCGGGCAGGCGGTGGTGAGTATTGCGATTGGGGGGGGGTGTATTGCGATTGGCTTCGCGACTCCGCCGAGCGGGCGATGGGCGCGGAAGGTTGCGAGGGCGGCGTGATCACATTGCGCTGCTCCGGCCGCACAAAAGGAGACCGGGGCGCCGGTTCGGAGCGGATCTCACGCCGCACGTTTGGTTGCGGACTGGCTGTGGATGGACGCGCCGTCACACGAGGCTCCGGCGAACGGCCCGGCGATTCGGTGACGCCCCTCGAAGGGTTGTCCGGCCGGACCGACGTGTTATCGGAGGGCGCCGGCGGTCTCGTGGGTTCGGGTGAACGTGACCGGACCTGCGCGGGCGTCTGGGGCGCTCCGGGCGAAGGCACTGCAGCCCGTGGTTCCGAACGTCCGCGCGCGGAAACGTCCATTTTGGGACGCGCCTCCGACCTCGGAGTACGGGCCTCCGGTGTTGGACTCGCATCCGAGGCGGCAGTGGAAGGGGTGAGTTTGGCCGGTGAGCCCGCAACAGACCCGCGCGGTTGAGAGGGAATCACCGCGCGCCGTTCGCTGCTGGCGCGAGCCAGCTTTACGCCGTCCGAATTGGCAAGAGCCTCGGACTTCTTTCGAACCTCTTGCTGGCGGCGCGTAATGTCCGCCGGCGGCCGGGTCGCCTGTTCGGGCAGTTTGGGACGGTACACCGCCAGCGCGGCACCGTCGCGATCCAGCCGATCGGCCTTGATCAGCGTACCGGAGGAAGGATTGACGTCGCGTAGCGCGACTTTGCGGATCTCAGTTCGCGACGCCGCGGCGATTCCGCGCGTTCCCGGACCGACGTTGACAATCACGTTGTTGTTGTTTCCCGTGATGTAGTTGTTGATGACGGTGCAGTTGTTAAAGACGCTCACGATCCCCGATCTCGGCAGCGTGTGATGCCACGGCGTACGGTCGCAAAACCGGTTGAGCGGAATGAATGTATAGCAATCAAACCCCAGCCCGAAGTCGAAACCGATGCCGACGCGGGAACCACGAAACCTGAATCCGAATCCAGCGTCGTAGTAGCATCGCGGCGGTAGCGGCGCCCAGCCGCAATAGGCGTCGGAGTATCGCCACGTGACCCATGCCGGTCCCCAGACGTTGTCCGGCATCCACACCCAGCCGCAAGCCGGGCTGAGATGCCAGCGGCCGTAGTGAAATGGAGCCCAGCCCCACGAGTAATCCGATTGCCAGTACCAGCCGCAATCCGTCCAGACCCAGCGCCCGCCATCGCAATACGGCCGCCAGCCAGAATTGACCACGGCGACGGTGGGTTGCCAGCACCAGCCGTAATCGGGCACTTCGATCCAGTTTCCGTACGGAGACAGGGCACTATGAAAATAATTGTAAGTGATCTGCTGCGGTGGCTGCTCGACCGGGGCCGTTGTAACCTGCTGAGGCTCGGCCGGTGTGACGACATTTGTTGGCGCGACCTGCGCGGAGACCGTTGCTTGCGCCTCTGGATTGACCTGCACGACCGGCGGGGAGGCATTCGAGGCCTGGTCTCGCATGGCCTGGCTGTGGCGCACCATCGCCGAGACAACCTGCGCGGAAAGTCCGAGATCGTGCAGGTAAAGAATCTCCTCGACCTTCAGGTCGTAGTTCGCAGACGAGTTTTCGATGTACGCCAGCAACACATCATCGCCCACGCTGGCCTGGGCCAGTTGGACGATTTCGTCCACGCCCGGCGAGAGTGACGGAGGCGCGGTGATGGGTTTGACCACGGGTTCGGCGGAAACGGCGGTGAGGTTCGTCGGCGGCGGCGCATTGGTCGCCACAGCTGCCAGGACGCCATTGGTGGTGGTGGTGGTGGCCGCGGTGGCCTTCGTTTCCTCCTCACATCCCGACAAGAGAGTCGTCCCTGCCAATGCCATCGATGGCATCAGCGCTTTGAAGAACCGGGTTTTCATAGCGTTGCTCCTTCACTCAATGACATGCCTGCCCACGAAATAAGTCCTGTAAAAGTCCACCGGAGTATCACTGGTAAAACTGCCCCAGGAATCCCGAGCATCCAGTCAGCGTCGGTGTGTCCCGCGGACGGGATGATGTTGTTCCGGTTGTTCATAGCTGATCGGGCACCGCACTATTGCGATTCAATCTGTCTTATAGACTGAATTAGTTTGGGCGCTATTCAAGGTTGCGGAATCCCAGGTTTTGCGGTCACCTTACGGCGAAAACCGGGGTTGTCAAAGGCTCCTTCACGGCCACCTGAAAGCGGGCCGTGAAAAGCGTTGCGGCGGGTTTTGAACTTCTTCAGATTACGACGAGCCCGGCGGAGAGATGGCTGAGTGGTTTAAGGCGCACGCCTGGAAAGCGTGAGTACCTAAACAGTACCGGGGGTTCGAATCCCCCTCTCTCCGCCAATCCTGTTCGTCGCCGAATACCTCTTTCGCGCGCTGCACCGGCCTCGTCCTGGTTTTCCATTGACCCCTAGGTGAGCAGCTTGAAACACTCACCGCACCATGCGTTCAAAGCGTCCGAGGTTTGTCGCCATTTGGAGTGCGGCTGTTCTCTCCGGTTGCCTCTTTCAATCGGCCAGTTTCGCCGCGGGAAAGGCCCAACACATTGTGGTTGTAGTTTGGGACGGGATGCGCCGTGACTTTGCGACTCGGGAAAACGCTCCGACACTGCACAAGCTCATCGAGGAAGGCGTCTTTTTTCAGAATCACCATCCGGCTTACCCGAGCACGACGGAAGTCAATGGCACCACCATCGCCACTGGCGCGTATCCGGGCCGCAGCCACATCGTCGCGAATACCGAGTATCGCCCGGAAATCGACCTGCAGAAACCGGTCGGCACGGAATCGCTGGATGCCGCACGCAAGGGCGATCTTCTTGAGCGCGGGCATTACGTGAACATGCCGACGCTGGCTGAGATCCTCCGGGCCAATGGGCGGAAGACGGCGATCGCCGGCGCGAAAGCGGTCGTTCTTCTGCACGACCGCGCTGCGCGCATGGATGACACGATCGGCGTCAACCTGTATGAAGGCCGCACGTTGCCTTCCTGGGCACGCGCGACGCTCACGAACGCGCTGGGCCCGTTTCCGGAGGCAGGCACCAACAAAACCGATCGCGATCTTTGGACGACGCGCGCGCTTGTCGAACAGTTGTGGAAAGAGGGCGTGCCACCGTTCTCATTGCTATGGCTGGCCGAACCGGACTACTCGCAACACAACACCAGCCCCGGAACAGAACAATCCCTCGCTGCCATCCGAAGTTCCGACCGCCATCTCACCCTCCTCCTCGATCGGTTGAAAGAGAAAGGGGTGTACGATCAGACCGATGTTTTCATCGTTTCCGATCACGGCTTTTCGACCGTCGAACGGGGAGTCGATCTCGTCGCCGCTCTGAACACGAACGGCTTCCACGCGGCCCGTCAGTTTAAAGGCCGACCGGCGCCAGGCGACATTCTCGTCGTTGGCGGGAGTTCCGTGCTTCTCTACGTAATCGACCACGACACAAAAACAACGGAGCGGCTAATCCACTTCCTCCAACGCCAGGATTACGTCGGCGTCCTGTTTACACGCAAACCGTTCAAAGGAACGTTCACCCTCAAAGAGGCGCACCTCGATTCGCCGGAAGCACCCGATGTCGTTTTCTCGATGAGATGGACGAACGCCCGAAATCCCGACGGCATCGAGGGCGCGGCTGGGGCGGAGGTCGATACGGCGGTAGTTGACGCCCGCAAAGAGGCGGTCGCCGCGGGACGACGCTACGGAACCCACGGCACGCTCAGCCCATTCGACATGCGGAATACCCTTGTCGCCGCCGGGCCGGATTTCCGCCGCGGGTTTGTCAATTGGTTGCCTTCGGGAAACATCGATGTCGCGCCGACCGTCCTTTGGATACTCGGCATCAAACCTCCGAAGCCGATGGATGGACGAGTGCTGAGTGAAGCTCTAACGATTCAAGGACCTGCCGTTGGCACGCCGAAAACAACGCGTATCGAAGCGACAAATCGGCAGGACAACCTGGTCTGGCGGCAGTACCTGAAACGCACCGAACTCAACGGCGTCATTTATCTCGACGAAGCCAACGGCGCCGCCACGCCTGACTGAACCGGACGCGACCGGATGGAAGCTTGGCGATTGAAAGCCTTGATGTATTCAGTAAGGTGAATACTGCTTGTGAAGCAGAAAAAAAAACGCACGGGCGCGGGCCGCGGACGATCACCATCCGGAGTGCATTCGTGGGGTGCGTGGCTTGTGATCGCAGTTTTGGCGGGAGGCGGGTCATTGATAGCCCTCAAGTTCATGGCGTCCAACCAACCACCGATCAAACGGGACGTGGCCGCGGACGCGCGGGAGGGCATTTCCACGGGCGCTTCCGTTACTACAACTCCGCCAACCGAGCCACCGGGCGCCGGCACCGAGACCGAACTTGTTGACACCGACAAAGCCACGGAATACCTGAACCAGGGAAACGAGCTGTTGCGCAAGGGGAAGATCGACGAGGCGGTAGCCCTTTATGCCGCCGCGGTGCAGCTCACGCCGGACGACGAGGATGCGCATTACAACCTGGCGCTGGCGCTGGCGAAGCAAGGCAAGGCCGATGAGGCCAGGAAACACTACGAAGAAGCGCTTCGCATTTACCCCGATTACAGCGAAGCCCACAATAATCTGGGCAACCTCCTGGTCGCCCAAGGCCGCCTCTCCGAGGGAGTGGAGCATTTCAAGGCGGCACTGGCCGTTGCACCGGAAAGCGCCTCCGCACATAACAACCTCGGCACCGCGCTCGCACGCCAGGGGAAGATCGCTCTGGCCATCGTTCACTTCGATCAAGCCGTGCGACTTCAGCCCGACTACATCGAGGCGCGTTACAATTTGGGCAACGCTTACCTTTCCGAGAATCGCGTCGAAGCCGCGATTCAGGAGTTTTCCGCCCTCCTTCGTCTGCAGCCGGGTTTCGAACCGGCTCAACGCGGCCTCGCTAAAGCCCGCCGCACACAGGCGCTGGGAAGCCCCCAGCGGTAGCCCCGCTGGCTGGAGGTGGAAATCCGGCCGACCAATCGCTTCTTCTACAATCATTCCGTCCCGCAGACAAAATCGAACGCACAGACGGGAATTTGCAACGCCGGCGCCATCCGCGAGAATCCGACTGCAAACCTGGTTGCGTCCGACGGGGCGATTTACTAGGCTCGTGGCCTGCTGGCGGCGCCCTCAACCGGAAGAATGGCGTCGCAGGCACTGCCCGAAATGAAACTTCACAGCAAACGCTTTCCTCTTATCTGCCTCTTTGTATTCGGTGCAATGGAGGTCTCGCATCCAAACGAATGCTGGTCTGCGCAACCGGCGACCAATCGCACTGTCATCGACCCTTACAAGTTGAATGCGCGAACGAAACGGTTCCTGTTGCAAAACAAGCAGAAGCAGGTCGAAGCGGCCGGGAACCTGCAGGCCTTTCACGACTTCCAGTTCTCGGACCGCGTAGATGAGAGCAACCTCACGTTCAAAAACCGGCCGGTGGACGACGCCGCGAAGAATTGGAAGCCGGCCCACTACGATCACGGCACCGGCGTCTCCGTCGCCGATGTGGATGGCGACGGCCTGCTCGACCTTTATTTCGTCGGGCAACTGGCCGGCAGCCAGCTCTGGCGAAACCTGGGCACGGGGAAATTCGAAGACATCACATCGAGCGCGGGCGTCGGCCTGGGAGGCCGCATCGGGGTTGCCGCGTCATTCGCGGATATTGACAACGACGGCAAGCCCGACCTGTTCGTGACGACCGTGAAGATGGGCAACGCATTGTTCCGCAATCTCGGCGAGGGCCGGTTCGAGGATGTCTCGGTGAAGTCGGGTTTGGATTACAAAGGGCACTCTTCGGGTTCTGTCTTTTTTGATTTCGACAAGGACGGACTGTTGGATCTTTTCGTAACGAACGTGGGCGTTTACACGTCCGAGGAAAAGGGCGCGGGAGGCTTCTTCCTCGCTCACGAAGATGCGTTTAAGAGTCATCTGCGACCTGACCGCAGCGAGCAAAGCATCCTTTACCGCAATCTCGGCGGCGGACGGTTCAAAGATGTGTCGAAGGAGATGGGCCTCGAACATCGCGCCTGGAGTGGCGACGCGACCGCGTGTGACGTGAACGAAGACGGATACCCGGATTTGTACGTGGTGAACATGCAGGGCGACGACCATTACTACGAGAATGACAAAGGCAAACGGTTTGTTGAGAAGACCGCAGCGCACTTTCCGAAGACACCATGGGGTGCGATGGGCGTGAAGTTCTTCGACTTCGATCTCGACGGGCGCATGGACCTGTTCGTGACCGACATGCATTCCGACATGACGGAAGCGCAAACCAAGGACGGCAAAACCAAATACTTTCCTGCGTTCGAAAAGCAAAAGAGCGAGGCCTGGTGTTCGGTGGAGTGGACCGATGCATTCCTCCAAGGGGCGTCAAACAACATCTTCGGCAATGCCTTTTACCGCAACCTGGGCAATGGACGCTTCGAGGAAATCTCCGACAAGATTGGCGCCGAAACCTATTGGCCGTGGGGGATCAGCGTTGGCGACCTGAACGCGGACGGGTACGAGGATGTCTTCGTCACCGCCGGCATGGGCCATCCATTTCGCTACGGCATCAACTCAATCCTGTTGAACGACGGCGGACGACGATTCTTCGACAGCGAATTCATTCTCGGTGTCGAACCGAGAAAGGACGGGCGCATCGAGACCGAATACTTCACGCTGGACTGCTCCGGGGCGGACAAAGACAATCCGCTCTGCTATCACAAGCGAGGGATCATTTCGGTTCTCGGCTCCTTGAGCAGCCGGTCCTCGGCGATGCTCGATTTTGACGAGGACGGCGACCTCGATATCATCACCAACGAAATGATCGACCGGCCGCTCGTGCTGGTCAGCAACCTGTCCGAGAGAAAACCAGTTCACTTCCTGAAGATCAAGCTGAGTGGTACCACGTCGAATCGGGATGGCCTGGGAGCGACGGTCAAAGTTCACGCAGGATCAAAAATCTTCACGCGCTACCACGACGGGAAATCGGGTTACCTTTCGCAAAGCTCGATGCCGCTTTATTTCGGTCTGGCCGATGCTGAAAAGGCGGATTCAGTCGAAGTAATTTGGCCGTCGGGAACGAAGCAAGTACGAACTCAAAACATCTTGGTGAACGGGTCTGTCACAATCAGCGAAACGTCGAACTGAGAGCAACGGCAATCGTGGAAGACCGAAGGCTGTCCGCATAGCCCAGGCGTACGTTGCCTGCTCCATTTCCTTGAAATGAGAATCCCCCTGGCGGGCAAAGTGCGGCATCCGCCTCGTTCCTCCGCCATATAGCCGTCGGATTTCGAGAACGAACATTTCGAGGTTGCGGCCGCGCCGGCTGCAGGTCGGGCAATTTCCTGGGGTAGAGATTTGAAGAAAAACTGGAAGAGAAAGTGGCCAGGTTCGAAAGCAGGCGAAGCGCGGGACCTGCCCCGTCAAATCCGCCGGGCCGCGGCGCTTGGCGTTGTGATCGCCGGCATTGGTGCAAGCGTCGGCGGCTTGGTCTGGCTCTACGGACGGAAATCCGGCGAGCCGGACACCTATACGTTACGGCCTCGAGGTCAGGTAACCTTCAACAAGGATATCGCGCCGATTCTATTTCAGCATTGTGCCGGATGCCATCGGCCGGGCCAGTCGGCGCCGTTTACGCTGCTGAGTTATGTGGACGTGAAGAGGCGCGCTGAGGATATCGCGAAGGCGACCGCCCAAGGTTACATGCCGCCGTGGCTGCCAGAGCGCGGCTACGCGAAGTTCGTAGGCGAGCGTCGATTAAGCGCGGCAGAGATCGGCATGATTCAGCAGTGGGTGGCCGAAGGCGCGATCGAAGGGGCGCTGGCGGACCTGCCTGCGCCGCCCACTTGGAGTGGCGACTGGCAACTAGGGGAGCCGGACCTGGTCGTAACGATGCCGGAGCCGTACCTGCTGAAGGCCGAAGGGCGCGACGTCTATCGCAACTTCGTCATCCGAGCGCCGTTGGCAGCAACCCGCTACGTCAAAGGCGTTGAGCTTCGTCCGGGCAACCCCAAGGTTGTCCATCACGCATTCATCAAAGTGGATCCCACCGCGCAGTCGCGACGGCTTGACGCCGAGGACATGGAACCGGGCTTTGCCGGAATGAATTCGCCAGCCAAAATGCCGGACGGTCATTTTCTGGGTTTGGCAGCCGGGACGCCTCCGACCTTCCTGCCCGATGGCTTGGCGTGGCGGCTTAACCCGGAGGACGACCTGGTCGTCGAGATGCACCTTAACCCGAGTGGCAAACCGGAACAGATCCAGTCAGGCATTGGCCTCTTCTTCACAGATCGGCCGCCAACAAACACTTGTTTCAAAATGGCTCTCACTTCGTACGTCATGGATATCCCCGCCGGCGCTCAGAACTACGTGGTGCAAGACAGCTATCGACTGCCCGTCGATGTAAACGCCCTGGCGGTGTTGCCGCACGCGCATTATCTAGCAAAGGAAATTCAAGGCTGGGCCACGCTGCCCGACGGCACCACGCAATCGTTGCTCTTCATCAAACAGTGGAACTTTAGCTGGCAGGGCGACTATCGCTACGTGCTGCCAGTCTTCCTGCCCAAGGGCACGACCCTGGCGATGCGCTTCACTTACGACAACTCCACCAACAACGTCCGCAACCCCAACCACCCG
>Ga0209382_10008430_pt1 | contig 12994 bp, 6 predicted proteins | sample SoiMetdeltSBSDD5_FD_187599 | JGI IMG/M metagenome (GOLD analysis project Ga0209382, IMG submission 187599) | Bulk soil microbial communities from a Populus tree surrounding site in Tennessee, USA - Soil MetaG P. deltoides SBSDD5 (SPAdes) (version 2) | ecosystem: Environmental > Terrestrial >... | reverse complement strand
CCGGAGCGCCGGAGATCTCGATGCGTCCGAGCGCCTGGTTCCACTGCTGGCGTGCGGCGTGACGGACGGCGTCGAAATTCCACCCGGGGATTTCGGTGTCGAGGTTGCGCCGGGCGCCCTCGATGTCCACGGCGGAGATCCCGACCTTGATCAGCAGCTCGCTGCCTTCGGAGCCGAAGAACAGCAGACCCTTGACGTTCTTGCCTTCGATCTCGTGCGACAGCCCGCCGAGACTGTCGCCGTCCGTGACTGTGCCGCGTTCGAACGGTCGCGAGAATCGGGCAGAAAAGTAGACGATCTGATCGCGCGCCCAGGCGCTCGATCGGCGCCAGCCCTCGACTCGCGTCGGACTCGTGATGATGAGCCCGGCATCCAGCACCTCGTCGCGATGCGTGAGATCGATGACGACCCGCGCGAGCTCGCCTTGCGGGAAACGATACCGATGCATCCCCGCGCGCTCGGTGACGGTGAGGTCGACGTCGATGCCGGAGTCGAGGCGCACGGCGTACCACCCGGGGGCGGTGCGCTCGGTCTCCTTGTCGAACGTCGTGCCGTAGCCGGAGCCAGCCTTGCCGCCGGCTCCATTGTTCAACCGCACCGTGCCCACGATCGGCATGAACAGGATGTCGCCGTAGTCGGAAACTCCCGTTCCGCTCAGATGCGTGTGCGAGAACCCGTAGATGAGATTGTCGCTCCAATGGTAGCCGGAGCAGCCGTCCCACCCGCTCAAGCGCGTATCCGGGCTGAGCTGCACCATGCCGAATGGAAGCGACGCGCCCGGGTAGGTGTGCCCGTGCCCGTCGGTGCCGACGAATGGGTCGACGTAGCGTGCCCAATCGAGGCTACGGTCTTTCGGTTCGGCTGCCGGCGCACGCATGGTCCCGAGGCAGGACAACGACAGCGCCCAAAGGACGGCGAAGCGGTGTTTCCTCTTCATCGACCTCGGAAGTCCCAAAGAACCGGGGTGGAACGGCTTCCAGCGACCGCAGTATCGCACAGGCTCGCACCGAGCAGGGCACGGCCGATCCACAGGTGTCGAGCGCGGCTCAACCGATGCACTGGGTTGCTTGAGCGTCGGCAGAACCGGGACTATATTCCAATTGCCTGGATTCGCCGCCAAGAACGCGGCGGGAGGCTCAGTGAACTGGGAGCGAGTGCACCGGCTGTCCTCGGCCGGGCACGTTTCTCGAACGCTGCGATGCCTGGTGCGCGTCTTCGTCCTCGCCGGTCTCGGAATGGACCCGACAGTCGCGCGCGCGGATGCCGCGAGCGAATGCGAAGCTGAAACGGGGCTCCGGCCCGATGCGATCGAGACCGTAGGCTGTCGCATCGGATGTGAAACCGTTCTGGTCTTCGTCGACTATGCACAGGCCCCGGAGTGCAACGGCCGAGGCCCGCAAGCAACGACGCTCCCAGGCTGGGCCGACAAGCTCGCCACCGACTACGAGAGTTTTCTCGACTTCGCTAGCAACGGTTCCCTCCGCTCCAGTGTGCGTGTGCTCAAGCGCCCCGACCCGACTGCCCAAGTGGATCGCGGTTTCCTCGACAGCGCCTGGCAGGCCCCACGTCCCTCGTGTGATTACGTCGCCGCCGGCGGCATGGGTCGCATGGCGGGGGATGTTCTCACCGCGATCCAGAGCGAGTACTCGCAGGCATGGGGGACAGTTCCATTGTCGACCATCGATTACTTGATCCTGATCAGCTACGAGTGTGTGAGCTCCAACGCTTGCGCCCCCGGGCCGCGAGGGGCAGCACCGATCGTCATCTACCCGTATAACGCCAGCCTCGCATTCGGCGGCCGGATCGCGTTCACCATGTTCCGAGCCGAGGGCGACGAATGGCCTGGCGTGAACACGCCACCGCGGATCGAGTCCATCGTGCAGCACGAGCATCAGCATCTGTTCTGCGCAGACCATGTCGCGGGAAGCGATGGGCCGGCAGGGAGCGGTTGCGGTGAAATCCCGACGAGTGTCACCTGGACGAACTACGGACATTACTCGGGCTTCACCGGCAAGGGTCCGAACGCGTCGAATGGCCCGCTTCCGCCCGACGAGGGCTTTGTCCCTTATCACCCGGAGGAATTGGAACGCCTCGGCTGGCTGCGACAGGTCTCCTACGGACCGGTCGTGAGTCGGCAGACGATCCGAATCCCGCCTCTTCGCGATCGGAACGCGCCGTACAACGCCGTCAACATCTGGGTGGCACCACCGGAAGGCGGATACAAGGGCGAGCGGTTCGTTCTCGTCAACTACCAACCTCGAGATCAGCCCGGTGATTTCGACCGGAAGTTCGGCGCAGCGGGGCTGCTCATCTGGCACGCGCGCGGCGTGTGGCGCCTCGAAAGTGCGGTGGGAAGAGTCCATCCGCCGCGGCGCAAAGGCCCGATGATCGACACGCCGGTGAAGGCCGACCCCACGACTTGGCTGAGTCCTTTGGAGGCGGATCCATGTCACCGCGGCTCCCCGGAAGATTTTTGGGGCCCTGGGACTCCGCTCGGGAAGACCGAGTTCTCTTGCGCCACGAATCCCAATACCAATCGTTTCTCCGATAGCTTCACGACTCAGGCCGTCTCCACCGGGATCAGCTTCGAGAACATTCGCTACGAGCCGGGGGGTCGAACGATCCTGCTCGAGGTCACATCGAACGCTCTACAACAGGATCTCGTAGTCCCCGATGGCGGAGAATTCGTCGCTCGGGGGGAGATCCTCGACATCACATGGAGCGGCGCGCGGCACTGTGCATCGGTCGTGGATCTCTACCTCTCGAATCGCCTGGGGGAAAACTTCGCGCCGCTGGCCAAGAAACTGGAAAACCGCGGTGTCTTCGACCTCGTCATCGGTGCCGGATGGCCTCTCGGCAGCGATTACCGCGTGAAGCTGGACAGCTACGACGCCAATGGGAAGATGTTCAAGTCCGATCGCTCCACGAGCGGCTTCACGGTGTGGGACATCGCGAACGTGGCGGTGCCGAGCGTCACGGCGCAGGATTGCGATCTGGGCCTCGAATTCGACTGGACGACGTCGATCGCCACGACGGGCTACGACACGATCGAGCTCATCCGCCCAGGCCGAACCGTGCCGGAGACTTTCGTTGGCGCCGGAGAGGGAACCGCGCATTCGCTGGTCTTGCAGTTGCCGTGTGAGCCGGGCCTATGGCAGTACCGCCTGAGCAGTGCGGCATGTGTTCCCGAACCCTGTCCCAGCGCTCGATCGAGCCGCGCCAGAACATCGTTCCGATCGCTGTCGATCGGCCCCGAGAGCTGCGGCTGCAAGGAGGAAGCATCCGAAGCGCGTGACCGGCGCGGCCTCCCCCTGGCGCCAGGGTTGCAGCCCAACCTGCCGAACCCGTTCAACCCGTCCACCCGTGTGCAGTTCGCTGTCACCAGCCGTGGTCCCGTTCGTGTTGCCGTCTTCGATGTCGCCGGGCGCTGGATTCGCGACTTGGCGCGCGGCGACTACGCGCCGGGAATTCACCATGTGCAGTGGGATGGGACGGATGCCCAGGGGCGCCCGGTGTCCTCTGGGGTCTATCACTGCCAGGCGGTGATCGGGGCCGAGACTTTTTCGCGCAAGATGGTGCTCACGCGCTGAAATCGCGCTAGAATGCGAGCGCTCCCAAATCGTCCGTCTCCCCGGAGGTGCTTCGCATGCCGTGCCAGCGGGAAACCTGCGAGCTCGTCGCCACACACAGGAAGCGGAGCATCTCGCGCTGGCGCCATCTTTCGCGCGAGGTGGCGCTTCTCGGCGTGTTCTTGGCCGCCGGGGCTTGGCCGTCCCGAGTCGTGCATGCCGACACGGCGGCGCGCCGGCCGATGACCGTCGAGGATCTGTGGGCAGTGAAGCGCGTCGGTGCTCCGGCAGTTTCCCCCGATGGTCGATGGGTGGCGTTCACCGTCACCAGCTATTCGATGGAAAACAACAAAGGCCAGGGCGATCTCTGGCTGCTCGACACGACGCAGAAGGCAGAGCCGCGGCGTCTCACGACCAATGAGGGTCCCGATTCGAGCCCGCGCTGGAGCCCGGATGGCAAGCGGCTGGCCTACGTGTCGAAAAGGGGCGAGGACCCGGCGCAGCTCTATTTGCTTTCCATGAGCGGCGGCGAGCCGGAGCGCGTGACCGAACTGCCTGTCGCCGTGTCCGATCCGCGCTGGTTCTCGGACGGGAAGCGTCTGGTCTTTCTCGCTTCCACGTGGCCGGACTTGAACGACGACTTCGCCGCGGTGAGGAAGCGGCTGGACGAACAGAAGCAGGACAAGACACGGGCGCAGCGCAGCGAGAGCCGCTTGTGGCGCTACTGGGATCATCCGTTGACGGACGGCACGATACCCCACATCTTCGTCATCGATCTGGAGTCGCGCAAGATCACGGATCTCCTGTCCGGTTCGGCGCGACAAATGGATCTCGACGATCCCGCCGGCACGTGGGACATCGCGCCGGACGGCAGCGAGATCGCATTCAGCGCCAATGTCACCGAAGCACCGCACCGCACCCTGGACGTGGATGTTCTCGTCGTATCGACTTCGGGCGGCGAGGCGCGCCGTTTGACCGCGGACAACCCCGCCGACGATGTGCGGCCGCGCTATACGCCCGACGGCCGCTTCATCGTCTTCGGGCGCGCGCGCCGGCCGGAGATCGATCCGGACTTCACGCACTTGGCGAGCTACGAACGCAAGACGGGCACGATTCGTATGCTCAGCCCAGGATGGGACGCGCAACCGAGCGGCTGGACCTGTGGACTCGATGGCAAGACATTGTATTTCCATTCCGTGTCACAGGGCCGGTCGAACCTGTATGCGCTCGGCATCGGCGGCGGGACGCCCCGGTTGCTCGTGCGCGGCGGCAACACAGGCAACGTCGCCGTCGCACCCGGAGGCAAGCTGTACTTCACCTACGACACGCTGACACAGCCGGCTGAAATCTGGAGCGCCAAGTCGGATGGCAGCGGAGCGCAGGCTCTCACGAGCTTCAACGCCGAGCTCATGGCGTCGCTCGAGCTCGGCAGCGTGCGCGACGTGACGTTCGCTGGCGCCGGTGGAGATCCGGTGCAGATGTTCGTCGTCCTGCCGCCAAACGCCGTCAATGGGACTCCGTTGCCGCTGCTGCAAGTGATTCATGGCGGGCCGCACGGCAGCTGGCTCGATCAATTTCACTATCGTTGGAATGCGGCGTTGCTGGCATCGCGGGGGTTCCTGGTCGCGCTGGTCAACTTCCACGGCTCGACCGGCTCGGGGCAAGCGTTTTGCGAATCGATCCTGGGTGCGCATGGCGACAAACCTTTCACCGACATCATGCAGTCGACCGATTGGCTGATCGCGCAGGGCCTGGTCGATTCGACACGCATGGCGGCGGCGGGGGGATCCTATGGCGGCTACCTCGTGGATTGGATTCTAGGTCATTCGGATCGATTCAAAGCGCTCGTGAGTCATGCAGGTGTCTACGATCTCATGGGGCAATTCGCGTCCGACTCGCATTGGGGCCGCGCCAACAATTATGGCGCCCTCCCCTGGGAGGATCCGCAGCGAATCGATCTTTGGTCGCCGAATCAGTATGCGGCCAACTTCCGCACGCCGACGCTCGTGCTCCACGGCGAGAAGGACTATCGCGTTCCCGTCACCCAGGGCATCGAGCTCTATGGTGTGCTGACCGCCAAAGGAGTGCCTGCGCGCCTGGTCGTCTTTCCTGACGAGAACCATTGGATCGTGAAGCCGCAGGCCAGCCGGCTGTGGCACCAGGAGCTCTTTGCCTGGGTCGAGAAGCACACCGGCGTGGCGCCATCGGGCGCGAGCGCCAACCCTGCCGGAGCGGCGCCGCAGAACTGAGCTCGCCCACCCACCACCTCGTTCGTGCCGGGTGCGGCCGAGGCACAGTCACAGCGCCAGAACCATGGCCGGCGTGGGAACGGGAGGCACGGTGATGGGCGTCGGGCAGTTCCTGCGTCAGATGCATCCCGGCGTGCGCATTCATCCGATGGAACCGGCGACTTCACCCACTTTGCGCACGGGCTGCGTCGGCAAGCACCGCATCCCAGGCGTTTCGGACGAGTTCGTGCCTCCCATCGTGAATCTGAATTGCCTGGACGAAGTGATCGATGTCGACGATGGCGACGCCATCCGCATGGCGCAGAAGTTGGCCTCCGAACTCGGCTTGGCGGTTGGGATCTCCTCCGGCGCCAATTTTCTCGCGGCTTTGCAAGTGCTCGAGGCGCGCGTTGGCGAGGGCGTCGTAGCGACTGTGTTTCCCGACGACAGCAAGAAGTACCTGAGCACGGCGCTCTTGCGCGAAGAACCGATGCGTGAGGAACAACGGTCGCAGCACGTACGGCTCGAAGGGTTCCAAGCCCTCAAACGCGTGTGCCACACCTGCTGCGATCCGCTCGAGTGCCTCGACGGCCTGCCGCCGGACTTCATGGCAGCCGAAGCGGCTCTGCCGCACTGCCCACGCCACCGCCCGGGGCCACCTTGAATCGAACGCGTCGTCCCGGCATTCAGTCGCCGCGCGACGTGCGGTGAGACTGAAACGCGGCGCAGCCCAGCCCGGGGCGCGGTTCCGCAGGGCGGCGGCTTCTCGAATGGTGCCAGAGGACCTATATTCCGAGTGAATGGAGGTCCCAATGGCGCTCACGCCACACAACGCCTTCGAAATGGCGCAGGCCCGATTCGACCATGTCGCGAAGCTCTTGCAGCTCGATGCGGCGACCTGTGAGCTCTTGCGTCAGCCGCTGCGTGAATACTCCTTCGCCATCCCCGTCCACATGGATGACGGACATTCGCGCGTGTTCCGCGGTTTCCGTGTGCAGCACAACGATGCACGCGGCCCGTCCAAAGGCGGGATTCGCTTTCACCCGCTGGAAACGCTCGATACTGTGCGCGCGCTGGCCATGTGGATGACCTGGAAATGCGCCGTGGTGGACATCCCACTCGGCGGTGCCAAGGGTGGCGTGATCTGCGACCCGCATCAATTGAGTCTGCGGGAGCAGGAGCAGATCTGCCGCGGTTGGGTGCGCCAAGTCGCACGCAATGTCGGGCCCACGGCCGATATCCCGGCGCCCGACGTCATGACCTCGGCCCAGCACATGCTCTGGATGCTGGACGAGTTCGAAGTCATCCATGGCAGCCGTGCACCTGGGTTCATCACCGGCAAGCCCGTGGGCATGGGAGGCTCGATGGGGCGGGTCGAAGCCACCGGCTTCGGCGTCGTGTTCACGTTACGCGAGGCGCTCAAGGAGCGGGGAATTCGCGCAGCGGACACCACGGCCAGCGTCCAAGGTTTCGGCAATGTCGCCCAGCATGCGATCCGCCTCTACCATCAGATCGGCGGCCGGACCTTGTGCGTCTCGGCTTGGGACCAGACCGATCAGACCGCCTATGCATTCCGCAAGCGCGACGGCATCGATCTCGACCAACTGCTGTCGATCACCGACCGCTTCGGCGGCATCGACAAGGGCAAGGCGCGTGACCTGGGCTACGACGTGCTCCCCGGCGACGCGTGGATCGAGCAGGACGTGGACATCCTCCTGCCGGCGGCGCTCGAGAACCAGATCAACGAGGAGACCATGGAACGGATCGGAGCCGGGGTGAAGATCATCGCCGAGGGCGCCAATGGTCCCACCACACCGGTGGCGGACGAAACCATCGCGCGCCGCGGCATCTTCGTTATTCCCGACTTCCTCGCCAACGCCGGCGGCGTGACCGCGAGTTATTTCGAGCAAGTGCAGAGCAACTCGAACTACTATTGGACGCGCGACGACGTGCTCGGGCGCCTCGATCTCAAGATGACCGCGGCTTACGTCGCGGTGAGCGAGCTGGCGCAGAAGCGCAAGCTCAGCATGCGCGACGCCGCGTACGTCATCGCCGTGGATCGCGTGGCACGCGCGTGCAAGGATCGAGGCTGGGTCTGAGCCGGAGCGTGGCGATGAGCGTGGGCGGTTTCGGCAAACAGGAACTCGCTGCGTTCGATCGCGCCTTCTTCGATCCGCGCCAGCGCTTCACACGCATCGGCGACGGCGAGCTCGGCGGCAAAGCACGCGGCCTGCTCTTCGCCGCCGACCTTCTCGCACGCGAGTCCCAGCTCCTCGTGGATCCGAACGTCGTCGTCGACGTGCCCGCGTCGACGGTGATCACTACGGACCTGTTCGATCGCTTCATGCAGGCGAATGGTCTGTACGACGTGGCGCTTTCCGACAGTGCCGACGATCGCATCGCACATGCGTTTCAGAAGGGCGATCTGCCCGTGGAGCTGGTGGGCGACCTGCGCGCGCTGGTCGAACAGGTGACGACGCCGCTCGCGGTGCGGTCGTCCAGTTTGCTGGAAGATGCACTGTTCCGGCCTTTCGCCGGCGTCTATCAAACGAAGATGATCCCCAACAACCAGAGCGACGCCGGCGACCGCTTCACCAAGTTGGTCGAAGCCCTCAAGTTCGTCTATGCTTCGATGTTCGCGCGCGGAGCGAAGAACTACCTGCAAGCGAGCGGCAAGACGCCACGGGACGAAAAAATGGCGGTCGTCATTCAAGAGGTCATCGGCACACGTCACGACAGCCGATTCTACCCGGACGTGTCGGGCGTGGCGAAATCATTCAACTTCTACCCCACCGGGAACGCGCGGCCGGAGGAAGGCGTCGTGCACTTGGCTCTAGGGCTCGGCAAGACCATCGTCGATGGCGGCGTGAGCTGGACGCATTCGCCGGCGCACCCGCGGGCTCCGGCTCCGTTCGCTTCCGTGCGCGACATGCTCGATCATTCGCAGCTCGAGTTCTGGGTGGTTCACATGGGCAAGCCCGCGGCATTCGACCCCATCGCCGAGACCGAGTATCTCGCCAAGCACGATCTGGGCGCCGCCGAATACGACGGCACCTTGCGCTACACCTGCTCGACCTACGATGCCGCCGCCGATCGCATCGTTCCGGGCACCGGAACGCGCGGAGCGCGCATCCTGAACTTCGCGCCGATGCTGGATCTCGAGGAGATCGCGCTCAATCCGGTCATCCGCGCACTCCTCGATTTGTTCGCGCGCGAGCTCGCTTCTCCGGTCGAGATCGAGTTCGCCGTCGCACTCGGGCCGGGGCCACGCGCGCGGCTGGGGTTCCTCCAGGTCCGGCCCATGGTGGTGTCGGAGGACGTCGTCCAGCTCGACGAGTCCGAGCTGCAGCAACCGGGCCTGCTGCTCTTTTCCGACAACGTCATGGGCAACGGCAGCAGCGACTCGATCCAGGACATCGTCTTCGTCAAACCCAAGACGTTCGACAAGGGGAGAACCCGACAGATCGCCGGTGAGGTCGACGAGTTCAACCGCACGCTTCTCGATGCCGGCACGCCCTACCTGCTCCTGGGCTTCGGTCGCTGGGGCAGCGCCGACCCGTTCCTCGGCATCCCGGTGGAGTGGGGACAGATTTGCGGCGCCAGCGCCATCGTCGAGAGCACATTGCCCGAGATGAACGTCGATCCCAGCCAGGGGTCACACTTCTTCCACAACATGTCGAGCTTTCGCGTCAGCTACTTCGCCATGCACCATGCACAGCGCGACATCGATTGGGAATGGCTGGAGCGCCAGGAACAGGTCGGCGAAACCGAGCACGTCCGCCACGTGCGTGCGCCGAAGCCTCTGCGGCTGAAGGTGGACGGTCGGTCGCGCCGGGGCGCCATCTGGTACGCGCCCGCGAACTCGTGAGGGACATCGGATGGAACCCATGGACCACTCGATCGAGAACCTCATCCATTCGCTGCGTGAGCGCGCCAAGGAACTCAACTGTCTCTACCGGGTGGACGAGATCCTCGGCCAGGCCGATGCGGATTTGAACCGGGTCGCGGACCAGCTCATCGAGGCAATCCCTCCCGGCTGGCAGTATCCTGAAATCTGCCGCGCGCGGCTCGTCATTGGCGGGGCCGTGCACGCGCCGCCTGGCTTCGTTCCCACGCCCTGGATGCAATCGGCGCCGATCCTGGCCCTCGGCGAGCCAGCCGGTGAGATCGAGGTCTATTACCTGCAGGAGAAACCGGCGAGCGACGAAGGTCCCTTCCTGCGCGAAGAACGCAAGCTCATCCACGCGATCGCGGACCGGATCGGCCTGTTCGTGGTGCAACAGCGCGCGCGGGGCGCGCACCAGAGCCTCGAGGACGCAGTGCAAGAGATCGCGGCGCACGAGCGCGCGGAGTGGACGGTCGTCATCGATTTGTTGCGGCGCACGGACCCCCGGCTCCTGGCGCGCATCACACGCAAGATGATCAACCACCTGGGCTCGTTGGGGGTGAAGGAAGCCAACGAGGTCCTGCAACGCATGACCACGGCGGAAACACTCCCGGGCGCCGACGAGAACCAGCCGCTGCAACGCACCGAGCTGGGTGACCAGAGCGAGTTCGTGGAAACGGCGTTCTCCATGGCCGCAGCGCGCTTCAGCGAAGCGGAGCTGGTCGAGACCTTGCGCACCTGGCTCGAGGAAGACAAGTCGATCCACTTGATCAATGCGCTAGAGAATCCGTACGGCGGCCTCACGACCATCGCCGAGGCCATCGCGCGCTTCGAAGGCGCCGGCGTGGTCGAATCACGCCTGCCGCTGGCGGTGCGCCGTAGCCTGCGCGTCGCCTTGGTGCGGCGCATCTTCTCTGACGAGTTTGCTTTCCTGGCGGTGGCCAAGGACCACGTGCGGGTGAGCGATTTCTACGGCATCTTCAGCCGCATGATCCATCCGGCACAGAGTCATGGCAAGCTCGGGGGCAAGAGCACCGGCTTGTTCCTCGCATGGCAAGTCATTCAGAAAGCAGCGCCGCAGGTCGATGTGCTGGGGAAGATCCGCGTGCCCCGAACCTGGTACCTCACGTCCGACACGCTGCTCCACTTCATGCACTTCAACAACCTGGAAGATCTCTACGACCGCAAGTACCAGGAGGTCGAGCGCATTCGCCAGGAGTATCCGCACGTCGTCCAAGTGTTCAAGAACTCGCGCTTCCCGCCGGACATCGTCAAGGGACTGGCGGTGGTGCTCGACGAGTTCGAAGACCGTCCGCTCATCGTGCGCAGCTCGAGCCTGCTCGAGGATCGGGTTGGATCCGCGTTCTCGGGCAAGTACAAGAGTCTGTTCCTCGCCAACCAGGGCAGCAAGCAGCAACGCCTGAACGCGCTGCAGGATGCGATCGCCGAGGTCTATGCCTCCGTCTTCGGGCCCGACCCGATCGAATACCGGGCGCAGATGGGCTTGCTCGACGTGCACGAGGAGATGGCGATCCTGGTGCAAGAGGTGGTCGGGCAGCGCGTGGGTAAGTACTTCTTCCCGGCGTTCGCCGGCGTGGCGTTCAGCAACAACGAGTTTCGTTGGTCCGAGCGCATCCGGCGCGAAGACGGGTTGGTGCGCATGGTGCCGGGTCTCGGCACGCGCGCGGTCGATCGCCTGGCCGACGACTATCCGGTGCTGTGGGCCCCCGGTCAGAGTGGTCTGCGCGTCAACGTCAGCGCCGACGAGATCGTCCACTACGCGCCACGGATGATGGACGTGATCGATCTCGAGCAGAACGCGCTGGTCACCGTCGAGGTGCGAAGGTTGCTCGCCGAGTGCAGGGATGAGGTCCCGGCGCTGCGGCAGATGATCTCCATCGTCGACCACGACCGCATTCGGCCACCCACGATGTTGGAACCGGATTGGAGTCGCGACCAGTGTGTGGTGACCTTCCAGGGCCTCGCCGACCAGACACCGTTCATGAGTCAAATGCGCCAGCTGCTGAGTCTCTTGCGCCAGCAGCTCGGCACACCGGTCGACATCGAGTTCGCCTGCGACGGCAAGGATTTCTACCTCCTTCAGTGCCGGGCGCAAAGCTACAGCGAGTCCTACGCGCCCTCCCCGATTCCGCGCCACATCCCGCGCGAGCGTCTGGTGTTCTCCGCCAACCGGTTCATCTCGAATGGACGGGTTCCCGATCTCACCCACATCGTCTACGTCGTGCCGGAGCGCTATGCCCAGCTCACCGACGTGCACGACTTGCAGGGCATCGGCAGAGCCGTGGGGCGTTTGAACAAGGTGCTGCCGCGGCGCCAGTTCGCCCTCATGGGTCCCGGACGCTGGGGCAGCCGCGGCGACATCCGCCTGGGAGTTCCGGTCACGTATTCCGACATCAACAATGCGGCGATTCTCATTGAGATCGCGCGCAAGAGCGGCTCGTACTCGCCAGAGCTCTCGTTCGGCACCCACTTCTTCCAGGACCTCGTCGAGTCGGACATTCGCTACATTCCGCTCTACCCGGACGAGGAGGGCGTGGTGTTCCACGAGGAGTTTCTCACCCGCTCGACCAATATTCTCGCCGAGATCGCGCCGGACCTGGCCCGCCTGCAGGAACTCGTGCGCGTCATCGACGTGCCGCGTGAGTGCCCTGGGGAAGTGCTGCGTGTGTTGATGAACGCCGATCTCGACGAGGCGGTGGGGATCTTGTCCCCGCCACAGACGGACGGCAAACCGTGGGAGCAATTGGCCGCCGATCCTTACGCTGGCGATTCGGAGCGCTGGCACCTGCGTTTGGCCGAGAGGATCGCCGCGAGCCTCGATGCCCCGCGCTTCGGCGTGCAGGCGATGTACCTGCTCGGCGCCCGCGCCGCCGCCGCGGAGGCGATGCCCCGATTGAGTCTCGTCGTACACGTGCGTGGCACACCCCGGCAGCGCGAGGACCTCGCGCTCTGGCTGGAGGGATGGAGTCGCTCGCTGGCGGCGATGAACGCTTCCCGTCTCGGCTCCGAAGGGGAGGGATTGCTCGACGTTCAGTTCTTGACCGACAAGGAGATCGAACAGAAGACCCCTCTCGCCGCCGAGATCGAGGTCAATTCGCGCGCGGTCGCGCTCGGTCGCCGTGCGCGGTGAGTTTGCGACTTTTGACCCGATATGTCAGGGTCGAAAGGCCCAATTGTCACAGTCGTGTCACGGCTTTGTCGCAATCTCGTATCAAGAAGCTTGCTTCCATTCGATTCATGTCGTTAGAATGAGAAATGCTTCATGCGAGGGCTCGGGAGTAACCACTCAT
>Ga0209382_10008428_pt1 | contig 12996 bp, 6 predicted proteins | sample SoiMetdeltSBSDD5_FD_187599 | JGI IMG/M metagenome (GOLD analysis project Ga0209382, IMG submission 187599) | Bulk soil microbial communities from a Populus tree surrounding site in Tennessee, USA - Soil MetaG P. deltoides SBSDD5 (SPAdes) (version 2) | ecosystem: Environmental > Terrestrial >... | reverse complement strand
GACCGACGCTGATTTCGTCCAGGTCAAGCCGCTGGAGAAAGGGAAGCCGGCGGAATACGAGAAACTGCTTTTCTATCGCGGCGTGGCCAACTTCAAGACCCCCCTGAACGTCACGATAAGCCCGGGCGAAACCGATGTTCTCCTGAGGAACACCGGAGCCGACGAACTCCGGCACCTGTTCGTGTTCGCCGTCCGGCGCGGGCAAGGCAAGTTTGTTTACGAGAAGAGCGTGCCGGCCGGCCAACATGTCAACGTGCAGGTGGAGCCGGGCCGCGACCTCCTGCCGTCGGGCGAACTGGTCGAGCGAATCAGCGGGCAAATGAGTCAGGCACTGGTTCGGGAGGGATTGTATCCCCGCGAGGCGGCCGCGATGGTGAAGACCTGGCGGGAATCATGGTTCGAGGAGGACGGGTTGCGCGTGTTCTACGTTCTGCCCCGCAAATGGACCGACGAGACCCTGCCGCTGACCCTCGATCCCAGGCCGCGCGAAGTGGTGCGCGTCATGGTCGGTCGCGCGGAGATCATTCCGCCCGCGGCCGAGTGGGAACTGCTCAAACAAATCGTCCGCTACGCGGAACCCGACCCGGCGAATCGCCAACAGGCTGTCGGCAAGGTGAAAGAACTGGGTCTCGGCCGGTTCCTTCAACCAGCGGTCCAGAGGGTGTTGGGCAGCCGTCCGAACCGCGAATTCAGCCGGGTCGCGTGGGAGTTGGTGAACGCAACGACGAAGCAAGTTGATGACAAAACTCTGGCGGCAAAGTAGCGGAGGCTTCCAGCCGGTCCGGCGCGCGGACTTTCAGTCCGCAGCAACGTTCTCCACGGGAGCGGCGTTGGAACGGCGGAAGGCTTCGATAGATCGGATGATTCTGCGGCCTGCAAGGCCGCGCGCCGTTGTCCGGCGCGCGGTCCAGTCCTGCGCTGGACGAACACGGTCTAATCGTGAAATAGTCGCTCCAGTCCAATGAAGAAAGTCGCGCTCGTATTTGTGCTGGCGGTGTTCGTGCCGAGCCTCGTCCTGGCCTGGCTCGCGGTCCGGTCCCTGCGCGACCAGCAGTTCGCCCTCGAACGCCAGCAGTCGCTGCTTTGCCAGGGCGTGGCCGACTCCCTGGCGGAGAAAATCAACGGGCTGCTGTCGGAGCACCAACGCGATTTTGCCCGCCAGGTCGAGGCGCTGCTGGCCGACAGCAAGCCTCTCGATATTGCCGGCGCCTTCGACAACCGCCTGCGTCAAGGCTGGCCCCTGGCGGAGGTCGGCTTTGTCGTGTCGCTCGACGGCCAGGTTTACTCGCCTGACCTTTTTGATCGCGCCGAAGCACGGCGGTTCCGACTGGAAAACGACAAGTTCCTCTGCAGCCGTGAAAGCGTGGCGGTCTATTGGAACAGTCCGAAAGGCGCCATCAACCTGTCCCAGTTGGACCAGAAAGAAGCGGCGCAACCGGGCCAGCAGATTTACGACAACAACTACAAATTCTCGAAGGAACAGAAACAGGCTCGCAACGTCATGCCGCAACAGACATTACAGGCCGCCATCGACAACACGTCCAGGATCTCGCCCGCCGAAGCCGAGTTCCGTCAACTTGTCGGCGACTCGACAGAGGGCACGGTCGCGCGGTTTCTCCAGAACAAGCTCAATCTCATGTTCTGGTACCGCCCTTCGCGCGACCCGCAATTGGTCTTCGGCGCCTTGCTGAACCTGCCGCGGCTCACCGATGACCTGCGGAACGTGGTGAGCGTTGATCCACAGTCCCCGCTCAACGAGATCTGCGTCGCATTGCTCGACGACAGCACGAGAGTGGTGGCCACCACCAAACCGGTATTCCGGGCGAACTGGAAACGCCCGTTCGCCGCGGCCGAAATCGGCGAGGCGCTGCCGCACTGGGAGGTCGCCGTCTATTTGCTGAATCCGGGTAAATTCAGCCAGTCGGCCCAGGCCATCAAAGCCACCCTGGGCCTGCTCATTGCCGTGCTCGTATTGGCGATCGGCATCGGCGGCGGGTTGATCGTGACGGACTTGAAACGACAACTCGCTCTGGCGCGGCAAAAGACCGACTTCGTCAGCAACGTTTCCCATGAGTTGAAGACGCCGCTGACTTCCATCCGGATGTTCTCGGAACTGCTGGCCGACGGCCGCGTAATCGACAAGGAAAAACAACGGTCCTACCTGGGCATCATCACCGCGGAAACGGCGCGGCTCACCCGGCTCATCAACAACGTTCTCGATTTTTCACGGATGGAGCGGGGTGAGAAGAAATACAACTTCGCCCGCTGCGACCTCGTTGCCGTAGTTCACGAAACGATCGAAAGCTACCGCCCTCACCTGGAGCAGAACGGCTTCAAACTCGCATGTGAGCTGCCGGAGTCGCCCGTGTTCGTGAACGGCGACCGCGATGCTCTGGCGCAGATCGTGGTCAACCTCATTTCCAATGCCGAGAAGTATTGCAACGAACAAAAGGAGGTCCGCGTGGAGCTTTGCCGGCAGGAGCGGCCTCTGCCCCACGTCGAGGTTCGCGTGCTCGATCGTGGCTGCGGCGTGCCGAAAGGCTGCGAGGAAAAGATTTTTGAACAGTTTTATCGCGCGCACGATTCGTTGAGCAGCGGCGTGCAGGGTTCGGGTCTGGGTCTGACCCTGGCCCGGCAGATTGCCCGCGCGCATGGTGGCGACGTGGTTTATGAGGTGCGCGAAGGCGGTGGAAGTTGTTTTCTGTTGCGGCTGCCGGTATCGCCGAATTGGAGCGAATGAAAGCCAATGAACCTGGTGCGACAGTTTTCCGGACCGCGGCCTTCCAGGCCGCCGTCCGCCTGGCTGCGATCTCGTGCGAACACCAAGATTGCTGTGAAAACTGCCGGTGAGACGCCGGCAGCACGATAAATGAAAAACAAGATCCTGATCGTCGAAGACGACCCGCACATCCTGCTCGGGTTGGAAGAGGTGTTGAAGGGCGACGGCTTTGAGGTCGCCGTGTGCAATCGCGGCGACCAGGCGCTTGACGCGGTCACGAAGCACCGCCCTGCTCTCGTCGTCCTCGACGTGATGCTCCCGGGCAAAAGCGGCTACGACATCTGCAAGGAACTTCGGGCAAAGAAAGTGACCACGCCCATCCTCATGCTCACGGCGAAAGGGCAGGAAATTGACAAGGTCGTCGGTCTCGACCTCGGCGCGGACGATTACGTCACCAAACCGTTTGGGGTGCGCGAACTGCTGGCGCGGATCCATGCCGTGCTTCGACGCACGACCAAAGCCCTCGGTGATACCGCGACGGACGAACGGTTCCAGATCGGTTCCGCGACGATCGATCCAAAGACGTTTCAACTCAAGCGCGGCAAGGCGACAGAAGAACTGACTGCGAAAGAACTGAAGCTCCTGCAGCTATTCCACGCGCACCCCGGCGAGGTCATGTCGCGCGATCGGCTGCTCAACGAGGTGTGGGGCTACAATTACTACGGCACGACGCGCACACTGGATCAGGTGATCGTGCAGTTGCGGAAAAAACTGGGCGACCATGGTGAGCAGCCGAAGCACCTGCTGACGGTGCACGGAGTGGGATACAAGCTGGTCCCGTAACGATGGCTTCATTTCAACAAGCGACTCTTGCCTTGGCCGTGACAGGTTCTATGGTGCTGCTAGGTGGCTGCGACAGCGCTAGACGGCATGCCCAGGAAGAATGCTTCTACCGGATGATGGTGAGGTCGGCCGCGGGGGTTTCGTACCTGCTCGAACACAAGCTTTCGACGACGAATACGATTACAGTGGGCGCTCTTGCGGACTACCTGAAACCCGATGGAGTCGCGTGCCCCCGCACGCAGCTCAAGTATGAGGATTTCAACCTCGTTGAAGGGCCAAAGTGTCCGGAGCACGGAAAAGCGTTCGATATCTATTCCTCCGCATTGGCAGACAAGACCCATCCCTGTCGCGCGCGCGCGCTTCCGTTGATTGGCTATTCCCCTAAAGATCCGTGGAATCACCAACACTCCACCGCCTTGATCGCCGGCCTGATCAGCGTAGCACGGAACGAACAAGGCAAGATCAAGACAGATTCAATCGCGACGCTCCGCAGAATCACCGGCCAGGGTTTTGGAGAAGATACAGAGGCGTGGTTTTCCTGGTGGCAAACCAACGGAACCACTTTCCGATTCAAGCAGCCCAACTAATCTCTCCTTATGGAGCGACGAACTTCGGGAAAGCTGAGGCTTGAAAGTGATCAGCGGCTCAAGCCGTGTGGCCCTTCCGGCAAGGCTCAGGCGAAAACCAACGCGCCCCGCCGTGCGAGTGGTTCCTTTCCCCTCACTCAGCCCTCTCCCATCGGGAGAGGGAGCGACCACGTCCGGCCTTCCGCGTGCGAACGTCTTTGGTTCTCGAACGCTGCTTCGGCTGTTCCCTCTCCCTTCCGAAGTGCGCCCGTCCCCGGGCGCAGCCACGTTCGAAGCAGGCGAGGCTTTGGGACATTTCAGCGCGGCCGGGGTTTTCGGACCTTCCTGCGCCCGAGGACGGGCGCACTCCGTCTCAGGGTTAAGAGCTCGAAGTTTTTTTTACTCGCGGCAAATCCCTTACCCGACTTAGGGCCTCTTCAGGATGAAGAACCGTTGTGACTCGGCCGGGTCGCGCACGTTGTCGACTTCCATCGACCCGAACTGATCGAATTGATTCGTCAGGATCGGGGTCCAGAGATTCAACGGCGTGGGAACGTTCGTCGTCGTCAGCAGGATGTAGGTGGCACCCGATACTCCTCCGATACCGGTCAGGCTGATGTTCGGTCCAACGATCATCGGCGGGCATAACTTCAACCCATCCGTGAGGCCGTTCACAGTAAGCCGATAGGTTCCCGTGCCGGCCCAACCGCCGCTAAGATCACTGACCACTACCGTGTAGGTGCCGCTGGCTGGAGCCGGAAAATTGGTAAATTGCACTGTGGCCGCACCGGACAGGTTCTTCAACAGCACACCGTCGCGACCGTAGAGGCGAAGCCAGGGGGTCAGCGTGCTGCCGCCTACCAACTCTGTCACGTTGATGGAAATGATGTCTCCGGCGCAGACCGTGAACGTCCAGGAATCAATATCTCCCGTCTCGATCGTGCCATCGTAAGTTCCGGTACCAGCCATCGGCCCGCCTTCGTCGTTGGGGGAAATCACCACGGGTTCGCCCGTCTTGGCCAGGGCGAGCCGGTAGTTGCCCGTGCCCGTCCAACCCGAACTATAGTCACTCGCCACCACCAGAAACGTCCCGCTGTTCGTGGCCTTCGTCGTTACTTCCGCCGCCGCCACGAACGCGCCTGAGGTAATCGAGTCCAGCAGCACGCCGTCCGGACCGTACAGCCGCAATGAAGGGGTCAGGGTGCTGCCGGCAGTCGTCTCACCCATGCGCACCACGATGCTCTCACCGGCATTGGCGGTAAACGTCCAGGCATCAATGTCGCCGGTGTCAATCGTCGCCACATACGTCGTTCCGTTGACCATCGGCCCGCCTTCGTCCGACGCCGAGATCACTGGCGCGCCGCCGGTCTTGGCCAGACTGATCCGATAGTTACCGGTGCCCGCCCAACCCGAACTATAGTCACTCGCCACCACCAGAAACGTCCCGCTGTTCGTGGCGCGCGCCGTCACTTCTGCCGCCGCCACAAACGAGCCTGACGTAATCAAGTCCAACAATACGCCGTCCGGACCGTAGAGCCGCAATGAAGGGGTCAGGGTGCTCGAAGTGACCTCACCCATACGCACCACGATGTTCTCTCCGGCGGTGGCTGTGAACGTCCATGCATCAATGTCGCCGGTGTCAATCGTCGCCAGATACGTCGTTCCGTTGACCATCGGCCCGCCTTCGTCCGACGCCGAGATCACCGGGGCGCTGCCGGTCTTGGCCAGACTGATCCGATAGTTGCCCGTGCCCGTCCAACCCGAACTATAGTCACTCGCCACCACCAGAAACGTCCCGCTGTTCGTGGCGCGCGTTGACACTTCCGCAGCCGCCACAAACGCGCCTGAGGTAATCGAATCCAGCAATACGCCGTCCGGACCGTAGAGCCGTAATGAATGGGTCAGGGTACTCGAAGTGACCTCACCCATCCGCACCACGATGCTCTCACCCGCATTGGCGGTAAACGTCCAGGCATCGATGTCGCCGGTGTCAATCGTCGCCACATACGTTGTTCCATTGACGATCGGACCGCCTTCGTCCGACGCCGAGATCACCGGCGCGCCGCCGGTCTTGGCCAGACTGATCCGATAGTTGCCCGTGCCCGTCCAACCCGAGCTATAGTCACTCGCCACCACCAGAAACGTCCCGCTGTTCGTGGCGCGCACCGTCACTTCTGCCGCCGCCACGAACGAGCCTGAGGTAATCGAATCCAGCAGCACGCCGTCCGGACCGTAGAGCCGCAATGAAGGGGTCAGGGTGCTCGAAGTGACCTCACCCATGCGCACCACGATGCTCTCGCCCGCATTGGCGGTAAACATCCAGGCATCGATGTCGCCCGTGTCAATCGTCGCCACATACGTCGTCCCGTTGACCATCGGCCCGCCTTCGTCCGAGGCCGAGATCACCGGCGCGCTGCCGGTCTTGGCCAGACTGATCCGGTAGTTGCCCGTGCCGAGTTGCCCGGCGCTGTTGTCTCTGACATAAACCGCGAAAGTACCACTATTGGTCGCCCGCGTCGTCACCTCGGCCGCAGCCGCCGAGCTCACCGAATCCAACAACACGCCGTTCGGTCCGTACAACTGCAAGTGGGGAGTCAGCGTGCTGCCCGAGGTCGTCTCGCCCGCGCGAACAACGATGCTTTCGCCGGCACTCGCAGTGAAGGTCCAGAAGTTTGTGGTACCTGCGGGAGAAATGCTTCCCTGAAAAGTTGCTCCGTTGGTAAGAACGTTCGCTCCCGGCGGCGCGATGGTGCCGCGAGTCAGATGCAGGCGATACGTTCCCGCGCCGGTCTGATTCGCGTCGCTGACGAGCACAGTGTAGGTACCGCCCGATTCGATCGCCACATTGAACGTCGCGGCCGATGCGTTCTGCGCCACCGCCTTTCGTTCACCATTCGGGGTGAACAGTTCGATCATCGGAGTGAAATTTGCGCCGCCGGTCTGCTCCGTTATCTGCAGAGTAATGAGGTCACCCCGACTCGAGTTGAACGACCATTGGTCGAGATCTCCTGAAACAATCTCGCCATTAGTATCAATTCCATCCGCCAGAACACCTCCCTGGTCGCCAGCCGGAACGACAAAACTGTCCGGCTCGTGAGCCAGTTGAAGCTGATAAGTGCCAGGACTGATCTGGTTGGCGCTCTGGTTGGCATCGCTGACCAACACGGTGTAAATGCCGCTGGCACCCGCCTGCCTGTCCAGTCGCGCGACCGTTCCGCCCGAAGCGACGCCCAACCGCGCGCCATCGGGCGCAATGAGTTCAATCATCGGAGTGAAAGCAGCACCCCCGGCGCTCTTCGCGATTTGAAGCGTGATCCTGTCACCTGCGTTCGCAGAGACAGACCATAGGTCCATCGAATCTCCGAGATCAATCGTACCCTGGTGGATTGCTCCATTGGTCAACGATCCCCCTTGGTCACCAGACGGAACGGAAAAGGCCCCGGGTACATGCGCCAACTGCAGTCCGTAAGAGCCCGCGCCGGCTCCGTTGGCATCGCTGACAGCCACCGTGTAGGTGCCGCTCACATATGCCTGGACGTCCAGACGTGCCGCTACTCCGCCTGATTTGACTCCCAACGACGCGCCGTTCGGCGCGAGAATCTGAATCCGCGGCGTAAATCCGGCGCCCCCTGAAAGCTTGGCAATCTGAACGCTCATTCTATCCCCATTGGTCGCCGCAATCGTCCAGATGTCGGTTTCGCCGACGGCAGAGATGGCCCCGGGGTTCACCCAACCGTTCGTGAGCGGACCCTGGGCGAGGGCCGAGACCGAAGTCAATGTCGCGAACGCCAGGAACATTATCATCCGCCACCACGTCGCGCGCCCGGTTGAGCCGGATGCGGAACAGGCGAGTGGGGGCTGCGCGGGCCCAGCGGTCGAAATGGAATTGGGTTCCGGGCGATACGGGACGAAATACTCCGCGAAATAACTCCTGGTGTTCATAAGCTGTGTTCTTCGTGCGTTCATTTGATGGGAAACATTCCCTGACCGAAGACGGCATTTATGGGCCGAATCGATACCCGACCTCGTAGAAACCGCCTCGAAACGGGTGAAGTCTTGCGTGCGTTCTCCGGGTTCGCCAGTCTGAGCAAGTCAGCGCACGAAATGGCAATGCAGCGCAGGCTGGGGGGTGCAAACGGCATAACAACAGTACCGCGTCGTCATAGGAAACCGTACGATCATGCAACGCCAAACCCCGGTTTGTGAATAGCACGTAGGGGCTATGCCTTGGCTAGAGCGATCCGCGGAGAGCAGCCCACAAGAAAAGTGCATAGGGCGGTAGGGACGGCGCGCTGCGCCGTCCCCGCGCCCAGCAGGCGCGGAACAGCGTGTGCGCAGTGCGCGACCATTGTTCTAGGCGTCGGCCTGGTCCGCCCGCTGAACGCGGGCGGGGACGCCGCAGCGCGGCGTCCCTACCGCGATTTGAGTGTGAAAGTATTGCGGCCAGGACTGGCGCTGCTCACCGGCCGTCGAGCAAACCGCGGCCCTGGTTGAGTTTGACGAGCGCGTCGGTGAGGGAACCGACACCCAGCTTCTCGTAGATGTTTCGGAAGTGGTTCTTGACGGTGTTAACCGCGATTCCCAGAGCCATCGAGATCTCGCCGTGTTGTCTCCCCCGCGCAGCGAGCCGGAGCACTTCCCACTCGCGTTCGGTAAGCCCGAGATCAACGGGTTTCCGCGCCGACTGGCGCTGTTGAAACCAATCCACCACACGCCGGGCCACGGCCGGGCTCATGATCGCGCCGCCGGCCAGGGCATCCTCGACGCTCGTCAGCAGTTCGGTCGTGGAGCCGCCTTTAAGGACGTAGCCGCAGGCGCCGGCTTCGAGCGCGCGGACGATCTGATCGGGACTGTCCACCACGGTCAGGATGACGATGGGGACACGAGGCAGTTTGGCCTTCAGTTGCGGAATCGCATCGGTCCCGGAAGTGCCCGGCAGAAGCAGATCCAGCAACACCAGGTCGGGCCGCGCTCCGGGAATCTCTTTGAGCGCCGTTGAGGCATCAGAACATTCCACCGCCACTCGCCAGCCAGGATGGGCGTTCAACGCGTTGACGAGGACGCGGCGAAATTCGCGGTTATCCTCGACGACAGCAAGGTGGATATTGGCGTTCATCTCAGCCGAATATGATTTCAACCCATTCGAGAAGCTTAGGCAAGCGCCGGTAGTGGCTCAGTTTCCAACATTCGGTGGGGCGGGAGTCCTCGCGAGCCGGCTCGTCAGCAGCCTCGCCCCACCAAACTGAGCCACTACCCAAGCGCCGGCTCAGTCACTTGAGGCGTTCAGCGGGACGATGAATTGGACTTCGGTTCCGCGGCCTGGCGTGGACTGGATTCGGCAGCACCCGCCGAGACTCTCGCTGCGGGCGCGGAAATTGCGCATGCCGTTGCCTTCGGCAGTGTGCGGACCGATTTCCCCTTCGTCCGCGCGTTCCGCGGAATTCTGCCGGGCCGACGAGTCGAACCCATCTCCGTCATCCCGAACGCTGAGCACGAGGCGCTCCCCTTCGATCGCCAACGCAACGGTCACCCGTTTCGCATGAGCGTGCTGAGTCACATTTCGCAGCGCTTCCTTGAACATCCCGGCGACTTCGTGGCGCAGGCGGCTTGGAATTGGAACCGGCGGAATTCTGTCCGGCATATCCAGATCCAGTCCCACTCCGGCGGTGGAGAGGTAACGACTGGCGAAGTTGGCAACGAAATCCACGAGGCTGGGCAGCGTGTCGTTGCCGGGATGCACGGACCAGATCAGGTCATTCACTTCCCGCAGCGCTTCGCGCGCGCGCTGATGAGCCGTGCCATTTTCGGCCGCCGACAGCGCAAGGCCGGCGAGCTGGGGGCCCAGGTGGTCGTGCATATCGCGGGCGATCCGCTCGCGTTCGCGTTCGAGGGCCTGAAGGCGTTGGGTTTCGAGACGGAGATGCTGCTGTCGCAAACGCCAGACCATGAAGCCTCCCGCGCTGCCGGCGAAGGCAAGCACGCACGCTGAATAGAACTGCCACGTCTGCCAGAAGTACGGCGCAAGGCGGAACGCGAACACCGCATCGCGTTCGCTCCAGCAGCCTTCATGATTTCGCGCCTGCATACGAAACGCATACTGGCCCGGTTGGAGGCCGGCGTAAGTCGCCAGCCGCACAGAACCAGCCTCGCGCCAGGCAGGATCGTGGGGGTCGAGCCGATAACGGATTCGGACTTTCTCCGGCGAATGAAGGCTTGTGGCGGTGAATCGAATCTCGAGCGCACGGCCTCGACCCGGGGGGACTTCGGGCGATGCATCCACCGGCAAGGTTTGGCCATTGGCTACGGCGCTCTCGATCAGCACGCGAGGAGACGGACTGTTCGTCGGACACACAGCCGGGTCGACAACGACGAGGCCGCGGCGGGTGGGAAACCACAATCGCCCATCTCGGGCCTTCAATCCCGCCGGCTGCGAGCCGCCGGTGCTCTCCAGATTCAAAATCCCATCCATTGTCCCGAAGTCCGCAACCGCCGGCATTCGAGACCGGTCGTGAAGCCAGGCCTCAAGTTCCGTCCGGGCAACGCGAGCAATGCCGGCGGCGTGGCTGAGCCAGATCCGCCCAAAATCGTCCTCCAGAATGCAGTGGATCGGTTGCTGGGGCACCCCCGAGTCCGGCGTGAATCCTGCAACCCGGCCGTCCCGGAAACGGCACAATCCGGTGTCCGTCCCGACCCAAAGACCGCCGTCGTCGCTTTCGTGGAGTGCGCCGACCTGATCGCCGGTGAGGCCATCACGGCTGGTGTAAGCATGCACTCCATTCGGTGTCAGACAGATCAACCCGCCGCCGCCAGTCCCCACCCAAAGGTTTTTCGTTCGATCCTCCAGCAGCGCTCGCACATCCGTGTGCAACAGGGCGTCGATTCGCTCCGCAGCCGTGGCGGCTTTGATGTGATAAAGTCCCTTTGCCGTTCCGATCAAAAAGCTCCCGTCACCGCGGACCAACATCGTTTGTGCTTCGCCGATGTCGGGAAAAAGCGGTACCGCTGGCCGGAACGCCCTGGGATCGTTTGCGGACTCGGGCAGCTCGAACAGGCCTCGGTCCGGGAAGCTGGTCCTCGCCAGGCCGGACGGCAGGACGATCACCGGTGAGTTGTGGCGACCGCCCATGGCCCGAACGTCGAACAAGGTGATTTCGCGTCCCGACCAGCGACCGACGCAGGCCCGACTTGCAAACCAAAGGCTACCATCCTCACTTTCACTGACTGAGCGCATCTCATCTAAAGCCTGATCGCCGCCAGATACGGCAGCGCCGTGCGAACTCGCTCGCCTTGAGCGCATCTCGTCCACAATGGACTCGCCTCCGAATGCCAACGTCGTAAAACTCTCGCGTCGCAGCCGAAAAAGGCCCTGATCCTGCGAACCGAGCCACACTGCGCCTTCCCGATCCACAAGTACGCAACTCGTCGCGTTCACTTCCTTCGCCACCTGGGTCATTACGATCTTGCTTGATGCCTCGTGCAGTCGGAACACTCCGTCCCAAAACGACGTGGTTGCCCAGATGGTGCCGTCGCTGTCCTCGAAAAACGCCGCGCTGTGGGGAGCCTCGCGGAACGCCGGCTCGCGGTCCGTAATCGATCGAGGTTCTGATGCACCGGGTTCGAGCCGCCACACACCAACGCTGCTCCCGATCCAGAGATTCCGACGGCGGTCCAGCAATAAGCTCCTGATGCCTTCACTCAAACGTGTTCCCAACGGAATTCGTTTGACCTTTCCGCTGTTCAGGTCGGCTTTCCAGAGTCCGCCGAAGGTTCCAATCCAGAGCGCCCCGTCAGTCCCCTCGGCGAGTGCCATGACGCGTTTCTCTGCCTCGGAGTCCGACTCGAGGTCGAGCTGCCACTGGATCGTCGAGCCGTCCCAATAGCCGAGGCGCCAGTCGGCGCCGAACCAGAAGCCCCCGGCCGATCGCAACGCGATGCACCTGACATCGCGGCCGCGCACTTCGGCTTGACCGGGAAAAGCGATGAATCGGCCAGCCGAATAACAAAGGATCCCGCGCTCGGTTCCGATCCAGAGCCTTCGGTGGTCGTCCTCGAACAAAGTCCGTCCGATGGTTCCGTTTGTCCGCATCTCCGGTGTGTTGGCGTCATTGAACACTGCGAATCGCACGCCATCGAATCGGGCCAGGCCGCCGACCGTACCGATCCACAAATAGCCGTCACGGGTCTGTAACAGCGCGTTGACCTTGTTGGCTGGAAGGCCGTGTTCCCCGTCCCAGCGATCCACCCGGTACTGCGGTTGAAAGGGACGTGGCGGAACATTTCTACGGCTTCCGGTAGCCGCAGCGTCCGGCAATATGCGTGATGCCCGTTGCTCCCGGGGAGCCGCAGAAAATTCGGCGCGGAATTCAACGTTGGTGACGGACTCGCCGAAGAACAGCGAAGCGGCAGACCTTCTCACGGAGTCCGGGGCAGCCCCCAGTTTACCGTCTTTGTCGTAAGCCAGGTGGTTGACCCGAATCGGTATGAGGGTTGCGTCCGGATTCAGCCCGATGCCAAGCGCACGAGCCAGGTCCGACGTGGCCGCGACGACGATCAAGACAAGCACCAACCGGACCCGGCCAGTGCGGCGGAAGACCTTTGAGGGCTCGTTTCTGTTCCGACACGCCGCCCTGGGGTCGGCGCGTTCGAACTCACCAGCTTCCGAAAGAACCCGCGCCGTGGTGGAGTGCAACCCGTTCATTATCATTCCGACGGTTTCGCTTTCTGTTTTTCGGGTCCTCATTCCGGCCGCAGACGATCAACCGCGAACCGGACCTGCCTTTAGGATCGAAACGACTTTTCAAGCGCGGCGCCTCGCGCCACGAAAAGAAGCAGACAACTCTTCCGTCGTTCAAACCGCGAGCGATGAAG
>Ga0209382_10008424_pt1 | contig 12999 bp, 15 predicted proteins | sample SoiMetdeltSBSDD5_FD_187599 | JGI IMG/M metagenome (GOLD analysis project Ga0209382, IMG submission 187599) | Bulk soil microbial communities from a Populus tree surrounding site in Tennessee, USA - Soil MetaG P. deltoides SBSDD5 (SPAdes) (version 2) | ecosystem: Environmental > Terrestrial >... | reverse complement strand
ACGTTTAGACCTCACCGTTTAGGCCTAAACAGTTCCGGGAGTGTCGTGGACAGCAGGACGGTCGTGGTCACCGGAGGCTCCAGCGGGATCGGCCGCGCGGTGGCGGCGCGGTTCGTCGCCGACGGTGCGGAGGTGGTGATCACCGGACGGCGTGCCGACGTGCTGAAGGCGGTCGCGGACGAGATCGGCGCCAGGGGAGTGGTGTGCGACGGGACGGATCCGGTGGCGGTCGAGCAGGCGCTGACCCAGTTCCCAGAGCGGATCGACGTGCTGGTGAACAACGCCGGCGGCAACACCGACCTCGTCCAGCCCGAGCCGCACGATCTGAGCCGGCTGGCCGCGAACTGGCAGGCGAACCTGGCGGCGAACGTGCTGACCGCGGTGCTCACCACCACCGCACTGTCGGACCGGCTGGCCGACGGCGGGACCGTCGTACTGCTCGGGTCGATCGCGGCCGACCGCGGGTCCGGCGGTGGTTCCTACGGCGCGGCCAAGGCGGCGCTGGGTACCTGGAACCTGGATCTGTCCGCCGAGCTCGGCGCGCGGGGGATCACCTCGAACGTGATCTCGCCGGGGTACGTCGCGGAGACCGAGTTCTTCGGAGACCGGATGACCGACGAGCGACGCGCATCGTTGCTGGCGGCAACCAGGAACAAGCGGGAGGGGAGTCCGGCCGATATCGCCGAGACGGTGTTCTTCCTCGCCTCGCCAGGCGCCCGGCACATCACCGGGCAGGTACTCAACGTGAACGGTGGCGCGGTCACCACCCGCTGAAAAGGGATTTGCGGCTCCGGCTGTCGTCGGGCACGATCGGACGCCGTGCCCACAGAACGCATCGGTCCGCCCGTCATCGCACCGGAACGCGAGATGCTGCGCGCGTTCCTGGACTACCACCGGGCCACGCTCGCGATGAAGTGTGACGACCTGTCCGACGAGGACCTGCGCCGGCGGTCGATGCCGCCGTCGACGCTGTCGCTGCTCGGCCTGGTCCGGCACATGGCCGAGGTCGAGCGGCACTGGTTCCGCCGGGTGGTGGGTGGCGAGGAGCTCCCGATGGTGTGGTCGGACCAGCCGTGGGACTTCCAGTCCGCGTACGACGCCAGCGGCTCCAGCCGGGCCGAGGCCTTCGCCGCCTGGCAGAACGAGGTCGAGCATGCACGCCGGATCGAGCAGGACGCCGAGTCGCTGGACGTCACTGCCTACAACCCTCGGTCCGACGAGACCGTGTCGCTGCGGCTGGTGATGCTGCACCTGATCCACGAGTACGCCCGGCACAACGGCCACGCCGACTTCCTGCGCGAGGGGATCGATGGCACTGTCGGCGCCTGAGCACCCCTAGTCGTTGTCCGCGCCCGGCTGGTCGCTCTCGAGCACGTCCACCAGGCGTTGCATCGTCGCCAGCGTCGCACGCAGTTCGTCGGCACCCACCTCGGCCGCGATCCGGTCCGACCAAGGGTGCGTCACCATCGCGATCCGGCGGATGGCCCAGTAGCCGGCCTCGGTACACGCCAGCAGCTTCGCCCGCCGGTGCGCCGGGTTGGGCCGGTACTGAGCGAGCTCCTGCTCGACGAGCAGGTCCGCGATCCGTCGTACCCCTTGCCGGCTGACACCCATCCGGCGGCCGATCTCGGCCACGGTGCGCGGCTGGTCCAGCACGCCGCCGAGCACCTGCCACCAGGCCGCGGTCATGCCGCCCTCTGCCGCGAGCACCTGGGCAGCGTCCATCAGCCGGGCGTTGAGCCGGAACGTGGTGAGGATCACTTCGGTCAGCAACTCCCCGGCCTCGGTCCGCGCCGGCGGCTCCGGCCAGTCCCGGCGGGGCGGAACCGTTCCGCCCCGCGTCTCCCGAGCAGTGCTCATGCGAGCGGCTCACCCGCGGTCGGCACAGCCTCCATCAGCACCGGGTAGGCGGCCGGATCGGCGCGGTGGAAGACGCCCTCGTAGGCGTCCAGCGCGCGCTCCGAGGCCAGCCCGAGACGACTCAGCGTCGCCCGGGCGAACTGCACCGGGGACTGTGGTCCGGCTGTGATCAGGTCGCCGTCGACGACAGCTCGCTCGTCGACATAGTGGTCGCCACCCGGATACCCGGTCCCGTGCTGCAGGTACATCGGGTCGGCACTCGTGTGCTTCCGCGCGTCGAGCAGACCCGCCCGGGCCAGTCCGGCGGTCGCGCCGCAGATCGCCGCCACCGGCACACCGGCGTCCAGGAAGCGCTCGGCCAGTTCGGCGAACGCGCTGCCGCCGGCGTCGTCCCACATCTCGCCGCCAGGCAGGATGAGCAGGCCGCTGTCCGCTGGGTCGAGATCGGCCAGCACCATGTCGGGCGTGATCCTCAGCCCACCCATCGTGGTGACCGGTTCGGGGGACTCGGCTACGGTCACGATGTTCCACGGCGTGCCGGTGAAGCGGCCCGTGCGCAGCTCGACCAGCAGATACCCGTACTCCCAGTCGGCGGCGGTGTCGAAGATGGCGAGGTGAGCGATATACGTGTTCATAGGCAACATGTTGTCATTTCGACAACATGTTGTCAAGATGCCGAGGCTGGTTGGAAAAGCTCGATGAGGTTGCCTGCCGGGTCGTGGATCAGGATCTGCTGACCGCCGGGTCCGGTGACGATGTCGCTGCCGAAAGCTATGCCGGCCGCGGTCAGTCGGTCGATCTCGGCGCGGAGGTCGACGACGATGAGGTGGATGCGGTTGCGGCCGGCGACATTGGCGTCCTCAGGAGTGGCGCGGGCACCGGAGCTGGCCGGGCCGGACAGGAGCACGCGGAGTGGTCCGCGGACGACATCGGCGAAGGCCGATCCGGCGCTGTGGCGCAGGGTGAAGCCGAGGTGCGCGGTGTAGAAGTCGACGGCGGCGGGCACGTCGTCCACGATGTAGCGGACGCTGGCGAACTCCTCCGGGGCGACAGTCATGACTCCTCCTTCTCCTTCTCGCGTTTGCGGGATGCAGCCAGGACGGGCAGTAGGTACCGGATGCGGGTGTGCAGCTCTCCGGCGACCCCGTGCAACGCGGCATCACCGGCTCTGCGGTCGGCTCGGTCGCCGGCCGCGATCCTGGCCGGGTCGGGGATGCTCCAGTGCACGAGCTCGGGAGGGCCGGGGAAGTCCGGGCAGATCTCGCGGACCTTGTCGCACAGGCTGATCACGTAGTCGAACCGTCGTCCGGTGAGCGTGTCCAGGTGCGTGGGTTGGTGGTCGGCCAGGTCGATGCCGTAGTGCTCGCGCAGCAGGGGTGCCACGCCGGGATGCAGCGGCTTGGGATGGCTGCCGGCGCTGGCCGCGTCGACCCACGCTCGGCCGTGGTGGCGTAACAACGCGGCGGCGATGGGGGAGCGAGCGCTGTTGCCGGTACACAAGAACAACACCCGCACCCGCCGTCGTACCGGACGGGCCCCGACGGTCACGGTCGGATCCGGGCGCAGAGCAAGTGCGGGGTGCAGCGCCGCCCCGGTCGCAGCCAGTGCGTCGGCGCAGCTGGTCAAGTCCAGTTGGTAGTAGGTCTCGCGCGCATCGAAGCTGGAGCGCCGGGCCGTGACCAGTCCGCCGGTGCGGAGCCGGCGCAGGTGGTAGGACACGAGGTTCTGCGGTGCGCCCAGGGCGACGACCAGCTCGCTGACCCGCCGGTCACAACCGGCGAGCTCGCCGAGCAGCCGCCACCGCAACGGCTCGGCCAGCAGCCGTACGGCCGGTGGGATCACTGGCTCGTTGCCCACCCCGGCATATTACATCAATACAGATTGATCGAAACTGCGGGCGTCGCTGGCAGCTCCGGCGCGACGTAGGATCTCGCATGTGACCAGCAGACCCGCCGCGGCGCAGCACCTGAGCGACCTCGCGCGGCTACGCCGGGTCCGTGACCGGATCGACCGGGAGTACGCGCAGCCGCTGGACGTCGAGGCGCTCGCCCGCGGCGTGCACATGTCGGCCGGGCACCTCAGCCGCCAGTTCCGACTGGCCTATGGTGAGTCGCCGTACGCCTACCTGATGACCCGGCGGATCGAGCGGGCGATGGCGCTGTTGCGTCGTGGCGACCTCAGTGTCACCGAGGTCTGCTTCGAGGTCGGCTGCTCGTCGCTGGGCACCTTCAGCACGCGCTTCACCGAGCTGGTGGGCGTGCCACCCAGCGTCTTTCGGGAGCAGGGTGCCCACGCGACGGCCGGGATGCCGGCGTGCGTGGCGAAACAGGTCACCAGACCGATCAGGAATCGAGAAGCGCGGGCCGGACAGCGGCAACTAGCGTGACTGCCATGGACCTGACCATTCACACGACCTTCCTCCCGCACGACGACCCGGACGCCTCCGTGGCCTTCTATCGCGACGCCCTCGGCTTCGAGGTACGCAGCGACTTCGGAGACGGCAAGATGCGCTGGATCACGGTCGGCCCCGCCGGCCAGCCCGACACGTCCATCCTCCTGGCGCCACCGGCCGCCGACCCCGGCATCACCGACGACGAGCGCCGCACCATCGTCGAGATGATGGCCAAGGGCACGTACGGCTGGATCCTGTTGGCCACCAAGGATCTCGACGGCACCTTCGATCGGGTGCAGGCCACCGACGCCGAGGTCGTCCAGGAGCCGACCGACCAACCGTACGGCGTCCGCGACTGCGCCTTCCGCGACCCTGCGGGCAACATGATCCGCATCCAGGAAGTGCGCTGAGCCGTCGGGTCGCAGGCCTGACTGACAGCCGAGACGAAAGCGATCTCAGGTGCATCCTCACCAGGTGCCCTTGGTGCTCCGACGCCTTGTGCCCTCCGCCTACCGGCCGGTGCTCGCCAACCGGGTGTTCCGGCGACTGACCCTCGGCTTCGCGGTCTCGTACCTCGGGGACGGGATGAGCTTCGTCGCGGTGCCGTGGCTCGCCATCGAGCTCGCGCCGCAGGCGACCGTGGGTCTGTGGGTCGGCGGCGCGGTGGCCGCGTACACGTTGCCGGGTGTGGTCGGCGCGCTCGTGTTCGGTCGCCGTCTGCGCCGGATGCCGGCCAGGCGGCTACTGCTCGCCGACAACGTGGTGCGCGGGGTGCTTCTCGGCGCCGTACCGCTCGCCTGGCTCGCCGGGCTGCTTACGCTGCCGCTGTACGTCGTGCTGCTCGCGGTCTCGTCGCTGCTGCACGCGTGGGGCAGCGCCGGCAAGTACACCCTGCTGGCCGAGCTGCTGCCCGAGGAGCAGCGGCTCGCCGCGAACACCCTCGTCAGCTCGATCAACTTCGCTGCCATGATCGCCGGGCCGGCGATCGCCGGTGTACTCGTGGGGTACGTCAGCGCAGCGCTCGTGCTCGGCCTGGACGCGCTCACCTACGTGTTCCTCGCCGTACTCGTCGCACGGATGCGGCTGCCGGACTCGGGGCACGTCTCCGTCGTCGACCAGACGGCCGCCCGCGGCGGGCTCGCGCTGCTGCGGTCCCATCCCGAGCTGCTCGGGCTGCTGACGCTCACCTGGTTCTTCAACCTGCTGTACGGACCCGTCGAGGTCGCGCTGCCGCTGCACGTGACCGACGACCTGCACGCGCCGGGCACGCTGCTCGGCCTCTACTGGATGCTGTTCGGCATCGGCGCGGTGCTCGGTGGGCTCGCGGTCGGCGCGCTGCGGCAGTTGCCGCTGTGGCCGGTGACGGTCGCCATCGTGGTCGCCTGGGGGCTCGCGCTGCTGCCGTTCGGGTTCGTCGTGCCGACGGCCGTCACCGTCGCGTCCTTCACGCTCGGCGGCGCGATCTACGGGCCGTTCGTAGCGCTCTCGGTGACGCTGATGCAGGCGAAGTCGCCACCGCACTACCTGGCGGCGATGCTCGCTGCCCGCAGCGCCGTGCTGCTCACCGCCTCCCCGCTCGGCACCGCGCTCGGTGGACCGCTCACCACGGCGCTGGGTCCGCGCGCGACGCTCGGCGGCTCGGGACTCGCCACCGTGGTGCTCGGCGCCGTCGCGTGCGTCCTGCTGCTGGCCCGACGCAGGAACCAGCGAGCGCATGAGCCTGGCGCGCCAGACCGATCAGGAATCGAGAAGCGCCGGCTCCCGAGCCGCACCTAGCGTGACTGCCATGGACATCACCACTTACGCGAGCTTCCTCCCGATCAACGAGCCCCACTGAGCCGGCCGGAGTTCTGTCATGTGTTACCACTCGTTCCACGTGGCTGCCGGGCGCGGGACTGTCCCGGAGGAGGTCGTGATCCCGCAGCGCCTGCGCCACCTGGCGCGGCTGCGCCGGGTCCGTGACCGGATCGACCGGGAGTCCGCGCAGCCGCTGGACGTCGAGGCGCTCGCTCGCGGCGCGCACCTGTCGGCCGGGCACCTCAGCCGCGAGTTCCGGCTCGCCTACGGCGAGTCGCCGTACAGCTATCTGATGACGCGGCGCCAGACCGGTCAGGAATCGAGAAGCGCCGGTCACCGGGCCGTAACTAGCGTGACTGCCACGGACATCACCACAACAGGAGGACGACCGATGCGCATCAAGTGGACCAGACTCTACGTCAATGACCAGGAGCAGGCGCTCCAGTTCTACACGGAGGTGCTCGGCTTCCAGAAGAAGGCGGACTTCTCCAAGGGGAGCTATCGCTGGCTGACTGTGGCTTCGCCGGAGGATCCGGAAGGAGTGGAGCTGATCCTGGAATCCAACGCGGACCCGGCGGGGAAGGAGTACCAGGAAGCGCTGCGCAGCCAGGGCCAGCCCGCCACTCAGTTCCTGGTCATCGACGTCCAGGCGGAGCACGATCGCTTGTCCGCAGAAGGCGTGCAGTTCACGATGCCGGTCACGTCCACCACCGGCTCCATCATCGCCGTCCTTGACGACACCTGCGGGAACCTGATTCAGCTCACCCACCTCACCTGGGGCTGAGGCACGTACGCCGGCATGCTCCTGGCCACCACCACCAGGAGCATGCGCTGTACCAGACGTTCTGCTCGGATCTGGTTAGATCGACCTTGGCGACGCTGACGGAGACCGCGAAGGCGGCCTCGCCTGAGAGATGGAGACACGATGACCACGGCCAAGAAGGCGGCCAAGAAGACGAAGACGCAGCCACCTGCGCTACACGTTGCCGACAGCCACGATCTGATCCGCGTGCAGGGCGCGCGCGTGAACAACCTCAAGGACGTCAGCGTCGAGATCCCGAAGCGCCGGCTGACGGTGTTCACCGGAATCTCCGGCTCGGGCAAGAGCTCCCTGGTGTTCAGCACGATCGCCGCCGAGTCGCAGCGGATGATCAATGAGACCTACAGCGCCTTCCTGCAGGGCTTCATGCCGACGCTGACCCGGCCCGAGGTCGACGTACTCGAAGGGCTGACGACCGCGATCATCGTCGACCAGGAGCGGATGGGTGCGAACCCACGCTCGACGGTCGGCACGGTGACCGACGCCAACGCGATGCTGCGGATCCTGTTCAGCCGGCTCGGGCACCCGCACGTCGGTCCGCCCACGGCCTTCTCGTTCAACGTGCCTACGCGCAAGGCGAGCGGGGTCATGAGCACCGACAAGGGTGGCCGGGTTGAGAAGAACGTGGTGCGCGATGTCGTCTACCTGGGCGGCATGTGTCCGCGCTGCGAGGGCATGGGCGCGGTCACCGACTTCGACCTGACTGCGCTGTACGACGACAGCAAGTCGCTCAGCGAGGGTGCGCTGACGATCCCCGGCTACAGCATGGATGGCTGGTACGGCCGCATCTTCAGCGGCTCCGGCTTCTTCAACATGGACAAGCCGATCAGCAAGTACACCAAGAAGGAACTGCACGACCTCCTCTACAAGGAGCCGACCAAGATCAAGGTCGAGGGCATCAACCTGACGTACGAGGGCGTGATCCCGAAGATCCAGAAGTCGATGCTCTCCAAGGACGTCGACGCGATGCAGCCGCACATCCGCGCCTTCGTGGAGCGGGCGGTGACGTTCACGACCTGTCCCGAGTGCGACGGCACCCGGCTCACCAAGGAGGTCCTGGCCTCCAAGATCCACGGGAAGAACATCGCCGATCTCTGCGCCCTGCAGATCACCGACCTGGCCGACTGGGTCCGCGGCCTCGACGAACCGTCGGTGGCTCCGCTGGTCACCGGGCTGCAACACCTCCTCGACTCGTTCGCGGAGATCGGGTTGGGCTACCTCTCGCTCGACCGCCCCTCGGGGACCCTGTCCGGGGGAGAGGCACAGCGCACCAAGATGATCCGCCACCTCGGCTCGTCGCTCACCGACGTCACCTATGTCTTCGACGAGCCGACGATCGGCATGCACCCCCATGACATCGAGCGGATGAACGCACTACTGCTGCAACTGCGGGACAAAGGCAACACCGTGCTCGTCGTGGAGCACAAGCCCGAGACCATCGCGATCGCCGACCACGTCGTCGACCTCGGCCCCGGCGCCGGCACGCAGGGCGGCACGATCTGCTTCGAGGGCACCCTGGAGAGGCTGCGGGGGAGTGACACCACGACCGGCCGCCATCTCGACGACCGGGCGAAGCTCAAGGGATCGGTGCGTTCGTCCTCCGGTGCGCTGGATGTCCGCGGCGCGTCGACGCACAACCTCCAGGACGTGGACGTCGACATCCCGCTCGGGGTGCTCTGCGTGCTCACGGGTGTCGCCGGCTCCGGCAAGAGCTCGCTGATCCAGGGCTCGGTGGCCGGCCGTGACGGCGTGGTGGTGATCGACCAGGGTGCGATCCGCGGTTCGCGGCGCAGCAACCCTGCGACGTACACCGGACTGCTCGACCCGATCCGCAAGGCGTTCGCGAAGGCCAACGGCGTGAAGCCGGCGCTCTTCAGCGCCAACTCCGAGGGCGCCTGCCCCGCCTGCAACGGCGCCGGCGTGATCTACACGGAGCTGGGGGTCATGGCCACCGTCGAATCCGTCTGCGAGGAGTGCGCGGGGAAGCGGTTCCAGGCGTCGGTGCTGGAGTACACATTCGGCGGCCGGAACATCGCCGAAGTGCTCGCGATGCCGGTGACCGAGGCCGAGGAGTTCTTCGGTGGCGGTGAGGCGCGCACGCCGGCCGCGCACAAGATCCTCGACCGGCTCGCCGACGTCGGGCTCGGCTATGTCAGCCTGGGCCAACCGCTGACGACACTCTCCGGAGGGGAGCGGCAGCGGCTCAAGCTGGCCACCCAGATGGCCGAGAAGGGCGACGTCTACGTCCTCGACGAGCCGACGACCGGCCTCCACCTGGCTGATATCGAGCAGTTGCTGGGCCTGTTGGACCGGATCGTCGACTCCGGCAAGTCGGTCATCGTCATCGAGCACCACCAGGCGGTCATGGCGCACGCCGACTGGATCATCGACCTCGGCCCGGGCGCCGGCCACGACGGCGGCCGGATCGTCTTCGAGGGCGCGCCCGCCGACCTCGTCGCCGCCCGCTCGACCCTCACCGGCGAGCACCTCGCGGCCTACGTCGCCAGCTGACCGTTCGTGAGGGATCAGCTCTCCTGGCTGCGCTGGATCGTCTCGGCGATCCGCTTGATGCGATGCAGCCGGGCGTCCCAGGTGGCCCCGACCGACGACAGCTGCGCGACCGCGCGGGCGAGCTGGGCCTCGTCCACCTCGTAGCGGCGCTCGCGTCCGGACTGCGTGACGTGCACCAGCCCGACCCGGTCGAGTACGCCGAGGTGCTTGGCGACCGCCTGCCGCGTGACCGGCAGCTGCTGGCTCAGCCCGGTCGCCGTGCCGCCGCCGTCGGTCAGCAGCAGGTCGAGCATCCGCCGCCGTGTCGGGTCGCCCACCGCCGACCAGAGGTCGTCGTCGACGGTGACGCTCATCGCGTCGACACCAGCCGCGCGACGTACGTGGCGAGGCGGGGGAGGAAGTGGTCCCAGCCGGCGGCGTGATCGCGGTACTGCTCCTCGAGCACTGCTGCCTCCCAGCCCTTCTCCCGGAACCCCGCCTCGGTGAAGCGCAGCAGTGTGCCCGCACCGGACGGGACCAGCTCGAAGGTCACCAGCAGCGAGTTGTCCGGCGTCGCGGCCTCACCCTCGTCGTACACCCACCGGAAGGAGAACCGTCGCGGCGGATCGGCCTCGATCACCGTGAGCGGTACGACGTTCGCGTCCGGCGTTGACCTGTCGCCGAACGAGACGACCCCGGTGGCGCCGGCCCTCGGCTCGATCTCGGCCTCGTCCGGCCACCACCCACGCAGGTGCTCGGGCGTGCTGATGACCTCGTAGACCACCTCGGGCGTGGCCTCGACGTGGATCTCCCGCTCGATGCTGCCGTACTCCATGCCACTCTCCGATCCTCGCAACCTTTGGTTGCATATGACTGTAGATCGCCTTTTCGGGATGCGCAACCATGGGTTGCGCTAGGACGTGAACGGCAGGTCTGGCGACGTCAGGAGCTGGTGAGGATGACCAGTCGCTGCGTCGCTCGGGTCATCGCGACATAGCGGTCGACCGCTCCTTCGATGCCCTCACCGAACGCCTCTGGGTCGATGAGGACGACCAGGTCGAACTCGAGCCCCTTCGACAGCTCCGGGGTCAGCGACCGGACGCGGGACGTCGCCCGGAACATGCCAGCCTCGATGCCATCGGCGCCGATGACGCAGGCGATCCCGTCGGCATGCGCGGCGAGCCAGGTGTCGACGATCGCGTCCAGCTCCGCGACGGATCCGTGGACGACGGGTACGCCGTTGCTGCGGATGGAGGTCGGTACGTTGGCGTCGGGCAGCTCGGCCCGGATGACCGGCTCGGCTTCGGTCATCACCTCTTCCGGCGTCCGGTAGTTGATGCTCAGGGAGGCCAGGTTGATCCGGTCGAGCCCGACCCGCTCGAGCCGTTCCTGCCACGACTCGGTGAACCCGTGCCTGGCCTGGGCGCGGTCACCGACGATGGTGAAGCTCCGGGACGGGCAGCGGAGCAGCAACATCTGCCACTCCGCGTCGGTCAGTTCCTGAGCCTCGTCCACGACGATGTGCGCGAACGGGCCGGCGAGCAGGTCCGGGTCGGTGCTTGGCAGCGCGGTCGCGTCCACCAGGGCGTCATGGAAGTCCTCGCCACGAAGCATCGTCACGAGGCCTGCACCGTATTCCTCGTCGGCGACCTTGATCAGGTCGTCCACGACGCTGGCCATGTGCTCGCGTTCGGCGGCGAGGGCGGCTTCATGCCGGCGCTTCCGTCGTGACGCCTCCGGGTCGCCGAGCCGTTGCCGCGCCGCGTCCAGGAGCGGCAGGTCGGACACCGTCCAGGCCTGGGGGTCCTCGCGCTGCAGCTTCTTGACCTCGTCGGGGTTGAGCCAGGGAGCGCACATGCGCAGGTAGGCCGGCACCGTCCACAGGTCACCGACGAGGTCGGTCGGTTCGATCAGCGGCCACGCTTTGTTGAAGATGGTGACCAGCTCCTCGTTCTGCTGCAGTGACCTGCGCAGCATTTCCTCCGCGATGTCGTCGTCTTCGTATTCGTCTGCGTGCTTGTCCATCAGGATCGTGAGCAGCTCCTCCCAGACCTGGTCGCGCGCCTCGTTGTGCGGCGTACCGGAGTCTGCTGCTCCGAACGCCTCGGCCCAGTCGGCGGCGCTGAGCCAGATGTCGGACCAGTGGGTCTCGACCGTCATCGGTTTGGTGGGCGGCTCCTCGTAGAGCCTGACGGCCGGCTCGATCGCCTTCACCATGTCCGCAGACGACTTCAGCCGGGCCACGTCCGGGTCGGGCTCGTCCGGTGCCGCGGCTCCTTCGGGGAGGAGGTCCCGCAGGGTGCAGGTCTGCACGCCCTCCTCGCCGAGGCTGGGGAGGACGTCGGAGACGTAGGCCAGGTAGGGCTGGTGCGGACCGACGAACAGTACGCCGCCCCGGCGGTGACCGAGACGAGGGTCGGAGTACAGGAGGTAGGCGGTGCGGTGCAGAGCGACGACGGTCTTGCCCGTACCCGGACCGCCGTCGACGACGAGAGCGCCGCGGGAACCCGCGCGGATGATGGCGTCCTGGTCGGCCTGGATGGTGCCGAGGACGTCGCGCATCCGGGCCGAGCGGTTGCTGCCCAGGCTGACGATGAAGGCGGACTGGTCGTCGAGCGATGCGGCGTGCCCTTCGAGCCCGTCCGAGGTGAACACCTCGTCCCAGTAGTCGCTGATCCGGCCGCGGGTCCAGCGGTACCTGCGGCGGCTTGCAAGCCCCATCGGGTTGGCGTGGGTCGCCCCGAAGAACGGCTCAGCCGCGGGGGAGCGCCAGTCGATCAGGAGCTGGCGGCCCGTGCTGTCCGTGAGGCCGAGGCGTCCCACGTACGCGGGCTCGGGGTTGTCCGCGCTGACCATGTGTCCGAGGCACAGGTCCAAGCCGAAGCGCCGCAGGGCGCGCAGACGAGAGGTCAGTCGGTGGACCTCCATGTCGCGGTCCATCGCCTCCTGGCCGATGCCGCCAGGCGCCCTGCGGGTGGCATCGAGGCGGTCGGACAGGTCGGCGATCGACTGCTCGAGGCTCTCCGCGATGGCAGCGAAGTGCTGCTCGTCGCCGGCGATCAGCGTCGGGTCGGCCTTGGGGGAGAGGTGGTCGGGGAGGTCGAACGCGCTGGTAGTCAGGGAAGTCACGTCATCAGCTCCGATCGAGCAGCAGATTCGCGGCCACTTCTGGCTTCGGCCGACGATTCTGCGGCACGAACGGGGGCTTGCGGCAAGCCCCCCGGTGCGTTATAAGTTGAAAATGGAAAGGAGTAGGTATTCTCCTTTCCATTTTTGCGTCCGCTGTGGACGGACAATCTCCGGTGTGCTGGCCGGCGACGTACCGGGTGTAAGTCGATCCTGGTCGCGCTATCGGGGGGTCAGGACACAGAACTCATTGCCATCGGGATCGGCCATAACCACCCAGCTGACCTCGCCCTGGCCGATGTCGATGCGCGTCGCCCCGAGGGAGACGAGACGGTCGACCTCCGCTTGCTGATCACCGTCGACAGGTGGAGCGAGGTCGAAGTGCAGCCGGTTCTTACCTGTTTTCGGCGCCACTGGCGGACCGCCCCAGGTGATCTTCGGACCGCCGCGCGGCGACCGGATCGCGGTCTCTTGGTCCTGATCCCAGACCAACGGCCAGCCCAGCGCTTCGCTC
>Ga0209382_10008417_pt1 | contig 13008 bp, 10 predicted proteins | sample SoiMetdeltSBSDD5_FD_187599 | JGI IMG/M metagenome (GOLD analysis project Ga0209382, IMG submission 187599) | Bulk soil microbial communities from a Populus tree surrounding site in Tennessee, USA - Soil MetaG P. deltoides SBSDD5 (SPAdes) (version 2) | ecosystem: Environmental > Terrestrial >... | reverse complement strand
GGAGGCTCCAGTGGCGCGATCGCCCGCTTGTATTGGCGGCGCGACGAGCGTCAGCGGTGAACCCAACGTGAGCGGGAGCGAGTTGGTCGAGAAGCCGTCGGCGGTAAGACCAGACACGTTCACACTGGCCAAGCTCGCCGGCAGGGCCGAAGCCGGGATGTTCGCGTTGATGCGCGTGGCATCGACGAAGGTTGACGGCACGGTCGCTCCTTGCACCTGAATAACCATGTCGCGCGTAAGGTTGCGGCCGATGACAGCAACATTGGCCGCTGCTCCTGGCGGAACCGCGCTCGGATTCAACTGTGTGAGTACCGGCGCCGCGTTGACGGTCAGTTGCACGGTGTTCGATTGCGATTGATCGGGATTCACCACGGTAACGGGAACCTGGCCTGGAGTGGCCACCAGCGCTGCCGGCACGCGCACGACTAATTGCGTCGCGCTACCACCGGCACTTGGGGTGAAAAGTTGGCCGCCGATGTCCACCTGGGAGGCGGAGACGAAACCGGCGCCCGCAACGGTCAGATCGAATGCTCCACGTCCGGCGGTGACCGCATTGGGCGCGATGCTGGTGATCTGCAGGCGGCCCGTGACCGTGAGTTCCACGGGAATGAGAAACGTACTGTTCGAGGCGCCGGGCGCAGTAACGGTAATGTTGGCCGTATACCTGCCGGGAGTCAGATTACCCGTCCCAGTTGCGACGGAAAGCGTGGCTGGAGTTCTTCCGCCAGTGGGGTTCACCTGCATCGGAAACACAGTACCTGGAGTGACTGCAAAGTCGATGTTCTGGGAGACGGTTCCGAGGATGGCTTCCAGGAGCACGGTCTGGGCGGTGGAATTGGCGCCCTGCAACAGTGTGAAAGCGAGCGACGCAGGAGTGGCGCGAAGCGTCGGCAGCGTACTGGAAGTTCCTGGATCGAACTGTATCAACGGCACCGGAGTGCCTGCCGAGATAAATCGCGGCATGGGCGCGGTGGCCGACGAGGCCGCAATCGTAGATGCCGGAGCGAAGCCCATGGCAACGTTGATGAACGGCGCGCGCACACCCGCCGCGTACGACGCGTAAACTCCGAAGTCGAGGTTGCCGGTAACGGCGCCGTCGGTACGCAGAACCTCCCAAATCGCAGTGCCGGTGCCTGACGTGACTGGAACGACGGCAAGCTGGCCCGAATCGGCGGGGACGGTTTTGAAGGGTCCGCTCCCGTCGGCGTTCGTACTCACGAGCCGCGCCCACTCAGTGGCAGTATTGTCATTGTTGAGGCCGACGTAGAGCGTGATTCCGCTAGGCACTTGCGTGAAAGTCGCGCGCACTCGGGAGCCAGCGTCGGCGAGCCCTGCGGCACCGAGATTGCCCCGGCCTGGAATTGTGGGGAAGGCGGGATTGAAAAATCCGGTTTCCGAACGATAGGTGAAGCCCACCTGGTTTTGCGGCGCCGGCGCGGGCGAAGTGTTGATGTCCGGCGCCGAGGCGACAGTGCGGGCACGAAACACCACCGAGTTGTTCTCTCCGAAGCGCAACGTGCCCACGCGGACGAGCGTTCCGGCGCTTGCGGTCGCGGCCGTCAAGCCGCTGGGCGCGTCCGCTGTGTTGGCGGCGTCGCGCACGGCATTACGCAGACTGGCGCGGGCGATGGCGACGGATTGCACCGTATCCGCAATCGTGACCGGCTGTTGGCCGCTGAGGGAGATGGTAGCCGTGACGGCCGCGCCCCCGCCGGCGGGGACCTGCAACTGGCTCGCGTTCACGCGGATGTTCTGGAAAGTGAAAGTGCGGGAGTTGGTCTGTCCGGGCGGATCCAGGGGGATGCCACGGAAGATAACAGTATTGGCGCCCGCGAGGACACCCTGAAACACGTTGCGGTTGTTGGGCACGCTGGGGATTTGCGAGCCGCCGCCGTAATAGCCGGTTCCGGTGCCGTTGCCGTAGGCGGTGCAGATGCCATTGCTCGACTCGCAGGGATACTGGGCAGAAATTGATGGCTCGTCCAACAAAAGCAAGACTTCGGACGATCCTCCAGGATCGAGCAACCTCGAAGTGATGTTGAGATTGGGTCCGATCGTGATCGTGATCGTAGCCGTCGGGATTATACTTCCGGCAACCATGGGCGTGCCGCCGGTGCAGGTGATTTGGAGAGGCGCGACGAGTTCGGCCACGCCTTCGGCGCGGATGACCGGAGTGGCAGTGGCCTGCGCCGAGCACTCGAACGGCTTGGGCGGCGGGCAGTAGAGCTGCTCTTCATCCGTGTAGTAGCAGCCGGGCGGAAGGGATTGCGCCGCAAGCGGGCTGGCTAGCGCGAAAAGCAGGAACAACCAGTGGAATCGGAGCAGGCGGGTCATTCTGCCTCCTTCACGGTGGGCGGAATGAAGAGAATGCGCGGCTGGCCTTCGGCCACATCGAGCAGCCAGACAGGTCCGTCTCCAGGATCGTTGAGCCGATACAACAAGCTGCGCCCGATGCGAGTGAGCGTCGTGGGCTTACAGCCGCAGGCGACGGTATCGACGGTCGAGCCATCGCGCGCGAGTTTTGTGACCGCGCCATCTTCGGAGGCGAGAAGGATGTGGTCCTGCGTTCCGGCGGCGGCAATGGGAGTGGCCAGGCTTTCGGGCAGCGCGAGGCGGGAGAGTTCGCCATTGTGGTTGAGCAGAAGCGAACCGGCTTCCGTCGTGAGGATGACGCTATCGTGCGAGCCTTCGACGAAGACCGCCGAGCGCGCACCGGTGGCGAGGAGTTCGGCTAAGGAGCCGTCGGCGTTGTATTGCACGACCCGTCCCTCGGCGAGCGAGAGCGCCCGCGAGCCGTCGTCGCTTATGGCCAGCGAGGCCTCGGAAGGCGCAACAAATTCCCAAGCAACGGATGGAGAGTCAAGCAGTGAGGTCAACACCAGGGCTCGCCCTTCGAACAGCACCAATGCAGCCTTGCCTGCCGGGCTGAAGCGAGCTCCCCGCGCGCCCGCGGGGAACGAGTCGAGCGTGCGGCGTCCCGAGGCGGTGAGCATTTCCAACTGACCCGTGTCCTGAGTCAGGCCGAGCGCCAAGGCGCCACCGGGAGCGGCTTCGAGCCAGGCAAGGCCATCGGCGGTGGAGAGCCGCTCGCTGAGCAGAGCCGCCGCCGCGACGCCGTTCACGCTGTGCAGCGTGCGCGCGGCAGGATCGTAGAGCAGACCAAGCGACGGTCCGCCCACGGCGCCTTCCTGAGCAAGGGCTGCTGCGCAGCAAAGAGCGAAGGAAAGAGGATAACGAGCCAACCCTCTCACGGCTGGCCTCCCACGGTGCCGGTGCCGATCGAGATGGTGACTGGCGGCCTGGGGACTCCCGGCGCGGGGTCGGGTGTACCGCCACTTCTCAGGGCGACGGCCGCGCCCACTCCAGCAGCGGCGCCAACGGCGATCAGGATGCCGATGAGTTTGCCCGAGCCGCCCGCCGCGCCCGCCGTAGAGCCTGCGCCGGCGACCGCGCCCATGGCGTTGGTCATATTGACCGTGGTGGAGACAGTCTCGCCGCGGTAGGTGGCGGTCACCTTCATCTGCACCGAACCCTCAAGCCCATTGGGTTTCAAGCCGGTGCCAACGGCGCGACCCAGGTTGTCGGTGGTGGTTGTGAAGGTGGAAAGACCGTTGGCAAACGTACCCGATGGGCCGGTGTTGGGAAGCGTGAACAAGACTGCGACTCCGGCCACAGGCTTGTCATTTTCATCGCGAACCTCGACGATGGGTTCGCGGGCTACGCGCTGGCGCATGTTGTTGATCGCGCCTTCGCCTTCGATAATGAGAATGTGGATTTTTGGCCTGCCTGCGGCCTGTGCCCAAACGTCCCGAGGGAAAAGAGTGAGCAGCATCGACAGGGTCAGCAATAAGCTGAGGAAGCGTGTCATAAGGTCCTCCTATTGCCGGGAACCATCCCAGATTGGAATCATGATACCCCTTTCACGGGGAAGATCAGCAGCAAATACCATAGCGGATCGCGAGAAAAACGCCGATGGGAGATCGCAAAAGGCGTATTTTGTCGCGTACGGGAATAAGAGGCACCACAATGAAGCAAATTGCAGCCCTGATGATGATCGCCGCCACAGCGGTTTTGGCGCAGAGTTCACCCGAAGGCCTGACGGCCCGGCAATTGTTCTATGACGAGGGCAAACCGGCAGCCGCGGCCAAACCGGCAGTAGTGGCCAAGGCCGATCCGCCGAAGAAGGCAGCCGCGCCCGTCGTTAAGAAGGCTTCCATGCCGCCGCCCGATATGAAGCAGCCCGAGGTGGTCTTGGCCAAGCCTGGGCCGATAGCAGTGCATCGGCCGGACGTGCCCGTAATGACCGTGGCCCACGTACCCGTCGCCATCCGCTACAGCCTGGTGAAACTCGACAACGGCGCGGAGGTGGAGGTTTCCCCCACACACGTATTCCGTTCGGGCGACCAGGTGCGGTTGAAGGTGGAAGCGAACCAACGTGGGTATTTGTACCTGATCGCGCGCGGATCGAGCGGCATTTGGAAGCCACTGTTTCCCAGCCGCGAGGCGGCCGACAATGCGGTCGAAGCGCGGCGCGGCTATGACGTTCCGTCGAGCACGCAGGCATTCACCTTCGATGACCAGGAAGGCAAAGAGAAGCTGTTCCTGCTGTTCTCGCGGCAGCCGATCTCCGATCTGGATTCGCAGATTGACGGGTTGCGCGGACGGACGGAGCCGGCGAAGCCGCCCGTGATCATGGCGCAGAACCTGAACGACAACCGCATCGCGGGCCTGCGCAACATGTATGGACGAGACCTGATCATCGAGACGGTCGACGCGAAGAAGAGCGTGCCCGTGCAGCCGGCTTCCGCGCCCGCCGCGAGTGGCAATACCCGGCGGCAGGAGAACGCGGTCTATGTGGCGAGCACGTCGCGCACGGGCGATTCGCGCCTGGTGGCCGACATTGAATTGATGCACGGAGCCAAGTGACCATGCGCGGCGTTGCGATCTTATTGCTCGCGCTGAACGCGGCGGCGCAGCCCTCCAAGCGAGCGCAGCCCGCGCGCTGGCTCGACGTGACGCTCGACCGTATGGAGGACGAAAAGTGGTGGCCCGTCGAGCCGGGCACCGTAATGAAGCACGACGAGCACGTGCGGTTCCGCTTCAAGGCCAATTTCGCGGGCTACGTTTACGTGGTGAACCACGGCACCAGCGGCGTGCGGACGTTGCTGTTTCCCAATGCCGACGCGGGCATGGACAACACCGTACAGCCGGCCAAAGAGTATCGCGTGCCCTCGACGCAGGCTTCCTTCCGCATCGACGGCCCGGCGGGCCACGACCAGGTCTTCTGGATCGTCTCGCCGACGCCGATGAGCGAGAGCGAGGCGCTGACGTTAACGAGTTCGCCGCCACCCGAACCGCAATTGCTGCCCCGCTGCGACGAAACGTTGATGCGCGCCCGCGGCGAGTGCGTCGACTCGAAAGCCGGTCCGCGCATGATCTCGCGCGAGCTGACCATCGTGCAGAAGAACGAGACCGCGCATGTGAGCGTGGTAGGTAAGTTGAGCAAGCCGCTGATGTATCAATTCAAGCTGGCGCATGAGTAGAGCGGGATGAGGCATGGAGGTGGCGAATTTGCCAGAGATGTTGGAGTGGGAAACGTGACTTTTTCAGAAGAAGTAGTACTTTAGATCGATTCGAGCGCCCAGGATTCTGCCCTATACTGAGGTCTTGGCGCCTTCGGAGACTTTACAGCCGGAAGGAAACAGTTGAGAGGAGTAATTATGGGGAAAGGGATCATTGCCACGATAGTACTTCTGACGATGCCAGCAGCATTCGCAGACCATTCGTGGGCAACTTATCATTGGGGGCGTACGAGTAATCCGTTCACGCTCAAACTCGGAGACAACGTGGCCACGGGTTGGGACAGCTATCTGGTGCAGGCATCAGGCGACTGGTCGGCATCGACGGTGCTGGATACCACGGTCGTGAGCGGGGGAACAACCGGCCGTAAGTGCCGGCCGGTGGCGGGCCGCATCGAGGTCTGCGATGCCGCGTATGGAAACAATGGCTGGCTCGGGCTGGCACAGATTTGGGCGAGTGGCAACCACATCACGCAGGCCACGGCTAAGATGAACGACACCTACTTCAACCTGTCGTTCTACAACACGCCAGCATGGCGCCGTCTCGTGATGTGCCAGGAAGTGGCCCACGGATTCGGACTGGATCACCAGGATGAGAATCAAACGAATGGGAATCTAGGATCGTGCATGGACTACACAAACGATCCCGATGGCCCGCCAAGCAACGAACATCCCAATGCGCACGACTTTGAGCAATTGGCAATCATCTATGCGCACCTCGACGCGACGACCACCGTGGCTGCCGCAACGGCGCCGCCGCCAGCGATGAACGAAATCGATTTCGACGGCCCCGGACAGTGGGGCAGGAAGATCAAGTCATCGAAAGACGGCAAGTCCGAGGTGTATGAACTGGACTTCGGCAATGGCCACAAACTCATCACCCATGTGCTATGGGCTGAGGGCGAAGACGCCGAAAAGGCCAAAGCGAAAGGGAAGTGACGCGGAACGCTGAACGGTTGCCGGCGCGCCTACGTTAAGCGCGCGCCGGCTAGTCGTTGCTGCGCCCGTGCGTGATTTGGCCGCGAATCTCGCCGCCGGGGAACAGGGCGGAATGCAGGTTGGCGTAAAGCAGCCCGCGGCGCATTGCAGCCAGGAACGCGGTCATGTCACCGGCGGCCAGGCCTTGTGCAGGGATAGCCAGAATGTCGGAGGCCGCGATCGTACCGGACAGCTTCGTACCGGGTACCGGGCAGGCGGGCTTGCCTCCGCCACCACAGAGGAAAGCAGCCACGGCGCCGGACGCGTCCCTCTGTCCGACATGGATATGGGCCGCCACCGCCGGTGCGTTGTTCTTGAGCGTGTTGTATTCAAGGTCGTAGGCGATGGTGGAACCGTCTACTTTCAGGTTGAGCACCCCTTCGCCGGTGGTAAGAATCGCCGGTGACTCCGCACCGCCGGAAAGCGATACACGGAAGGAGGGTCCGTCCTGGTCATCGCCGGCATCGTCCTTCCCGTTTCCCTTACCCTTTCCGTTGCCGGCCTGAATTACGCCGCCGAGGAGCAAAAGGCCTACCGCAATTAACAACATTGCCGGCCCAAAAAGTCGAGAGCCCATTGGGTGTTTCATCGCAATAATCTCCTGTCGTTGCCTCCGCGGGAAAGGCAACTCTAATTTACTCCTCCCAACGCGGGTGTCAACGCCGCCGCACGAGTAGTTCGGCTAGTACTTACCCGCGGGAACGCCATTTCCGCGTTACTCTTTAGTGATCAAGCCACGCCTGCAACCAATAGACCTTCTGCGGGGGATCGTCATGGTGATCATGGCGCTCGACCATGTGCGTGACTTCTTCCACTACGACGCGCAGCTTCATTCGCCTGAGGACCTACGGTTCACGACAGGGGCGATCTTCTTCACGCGCTGGATCACGCACTTCTGCGCGCCGGTGTTTGTGTTTCTCGCAGGTGTGGGAGCGTATCTGTCGTTGCAGCGCCGGAACAGGCCGGGCGAGTTGTCGCGCTTCCTGTGGACGCGCGGGCTGTGGCTGATCTTGGTCGTCGAGATGATCTTCGTGGCGGGCGCGATCAATTTCCGCTGGCCGTTCCAATTGGTGATGTGGCAGGTGATTTGGGCGATGGGATGGTCGATGATCGCGCTGGCGGGGTTGATGTATCTGCCTTGGCGGTGGCTGGCAGTGGGCAGCGTGGCGATGATCGCGCTGCACAACACGCTTGATGGAGTGAAGCCCGAGGCGTTCGGCTCGTTTGCGTGGCTGTGGCACATTCTGCACGTGCCGTTCGCGATGATCACGCTGCCGGGAGGCGTACCGGCGATGGTGTTGTATCCGCTGATTCCGTGGGTCGCCGTGATGAGCGCAGGCTACTGCTTTGGCCGCGTGTACGACCTCGAGCCGGAGCGGCGGCGCCGCATGTTATGGATGCTGGGCGCGGGGCTGACGGCGGGGTTCCTGGCGCTGCGCTTCTCGAACCTGTATGGCGATCCCAACCTGTGGTCTCCGCAAGCGACGCCCGGGTTGACGGTGATGTCCTTCCTGAGGGCGAACAAGTATCCGCCATCGCTCGTGTATCTGCTGATGACATTGGGGCCGGCGATTCTCGCACTGGCGGCGCTCGACCGCACGACGGTAGGCGACGCCAACCCGTTCCTGGCTTTCGGACGTGTGCCGATGTTCTACTACCTGCTCCACTTCAATCTGATCCACGCGCTGATGGCCGTGCTCGCATGGTTCACGTATGGGCGCGCGGACTTCGTGTTCCAATTGCCGAAGTCGGTCAACCCAATGGCGTCCGGGTTTCCACCGGACTACGGCTACTCGCTGGCGGTGACCTACCTCATATGGATCGGCGTGGTAGCGGCGTTGTATTGGCCGTGCCGGTGGTTTGTGGAGGTCAAGCGGCGGAACCGGTCGGCTTGGTTGAGTTATTTCTGACCAGAGCGAAACTGCTTCTCCTCGCCATAGAGGGTCAGCAGCGGATGCTTCACGATGGCGCGGAATTCATACGTGCGGCCTGGGAGAAGCGGCGGTGTCGCGACGGTGTAGGTCCCCGCGGCGGTGCGCCTGACGAGTGAGGTGGCGCGCCATGGACCCATGCGTTCGGTGAGGTCCATACCGGTCGTATCGCGGTACTCGAAACCGGCTTGTACGGTGGCTGCGTCGCCGAGGGCAGTGATGTTGCCGGTAAGGGCGGCGGTTCGCGAGGTGGCATTCCAGCGCGCCGAACTGGATTCAACACGTGGAGGCGTGAGCGCGGGCTTTACGTTGGTCAGTTTGATGACGGTAGGGTTGGGCCACTTGCGATCGTTGTAGATGCGCTGGGCGTGCATGGCGCGGATGTGGAGGCCGGAGGCGTCCTGCTTCCAGGTGGTTTTGGGCACGACACCGGGCTGATACTCGAGCACTTCGTCGTTCTGGCTGAGGACGCTGGCGGTGGTATTGGGCGAGGCCTTCACGGAGCGCAGTGTGATGTCCTTCCACTCGCCATACTTCCAGCGTTCCTTCGGCTTGACGATGACGTAGAGGGTGTCCCCATCCGGATTCTCCGCATTACCAGCGGGACCAACGCTGGGCGCGGCGGGAGATGCCCGCACAGCTTCAAATGGTGCTTCGGCGGAGAACCCTTTGCGCTTTTTGGTGAACCAGTAGTCGCCTTCATTGGTAATGACCCAAGGGCGAACGCCGTGGATGGATTCACCGTTGATGAACATCCAGAGGGCGATTTCGCGGAGGCGCTCCTCCTGTTCGATGGGGAGTTCGCCGTCGGGTTTGGGTCCGATGTTGAGAAGAAGGTTACCGCCCTTGGCGCGCGTTTCGATCAGCAGGGAGATAAGCTGGATGCCGGTTTTGTAGGACTCGTTGGTGGGCTTGTAGTGCCATTGCGTGCCCATGGTGATGCAAGCCTCCCAGGCGGCGTCGAGCGGGACCCCGGGGACGTACTGCTCGGGTGTTTCGATTGCGCCTCGGGTAACGACGAGATTGGGCTGAAGCTGCCAGGCGAGTTCCTTGAGACCTTCGGGCGGGCCGTCGAAGAACATGACGTCGATGGGGCCGTAGTTGGAGAGAAGTTCGCGGACCTGTGCCAGGTCGTGTTGCATGAGGCCGGGATTGTTGGCGGGGAAGACCGACGGGACGTTGCGGGTGAGTTGCTTCCCGTTCTTGTAGAGCCACCAGAAGTCGTCGGGCGAAAAGTACATGCCGGGGGCGATGCCCTCTGCGCGGAAGGCGTCGAGGATCTCGCGCGTCGTGTCGCGGGCAAACGGCGTCTTCATGATGCTGAAGTCGGTGGTCTTCGAATCGAACATGGTGAAGCCGGCATGGTGCTTGGTAGTGAACACGACATAGCGGATACCGGCGAGTTTCGCGAGGACCGCCCAGTCGGTTGGGTTAAACTTGCGCGGGTTGAAGGTGCGCGGGAGGTCGTCGATGAAACGGGAGAGGTAACCCTGAGAGGCGCCGACCATGGAGTGGCTGATGACAGAGCCGAGTTGGGAGTCGACGCTCCAGTGGATGAAGAGACCGAAGCCCTGATCGCGGAACCATTCGAGGCGCTCGGGTTTGTTGCCCGGCGACTGCGCCAGCAAAGCAGTAGCAAATAAGAAGGCTAAGCCTCGGTTAACGCATCGCATAGATATCGTAAGTTACTCTCATTTTCGTCATGTCGACTTCTCCGGTTCCGACGCACTGCAGGCGGTTCAGCCACAAGTAGTCGGGATGGCCTGTGTAATAACGGGGCACAATTCGCAATTGAACCGTTGGCGGCGGGGTGCCGGCGACAAACTTCGCGTATCCATCGGGCCCAAGCTCGGCGACGCCTCCATAGGTTGTGTAGATCAGCGCGCCATCCTCCGACTCGATCGTGCCTCGCACGTCGAGTATCCCGATGCCGTCGGGACGGATGGTGAGCCAATCGCCGCCGACAGGACGGAAGCGTCCGCGCAGTTTCGGACCGTGAATTTCGCCAGCCGTGACATAGACATTCACGCGAATGCCTTCGGCAAGCGGACCGATGACCTCGGGCGGAGTGACGGTGGCCCAGTAAGAAAAGATGTGTTCGAGCGAAGGTTCGCCGTGAAATTTAGCGGTAGAGGTTGGAGGCACTGAATCTCCTTTGCTGGAATATGATACCCCTTCATGCAAATTCCCAACTTCCGGTATGTCGTGGCGGCGCTGCTGTTGTTGGCGACGATGATCAACTACGCCGACCGGCTGATGCTGAGCGTCGTCTCGGTGAATGTGCGGAACGAGTTTGGGATGACGGAGCAGGACTACGGGCAGGTGATCAGCCTGTTCATGCTGGCCTACGCAATTATGTACGCGGGGTCGGGGCCCATTTGCGACCGGTTGGGGACGCGGAAAGGTTTTGCGGTATTCATCGCGCTGTGGTCGGTGGCGGCGGTGGGGCATGCGACGGCGGTGGGGAAATGGTCGCTTGCGGGGTGGCGGTTTCTGTTGGGGCTGGGCGAGCCGGGGAACTGGCCCGCCGCGGCGAAGGCGGTGGCCGAATGGTTCCCGGTGGAGCAGCGGGCGTTGGGGATCGGGCTGTTCAATGCGGGCTCGTCGTTGGGGTCGGCGCTGGCGCCGCCTGTGGTGGCGTATCTGACGTTGAACTACGGATGGCGGAGCGCATTCATTGCAGTAGGGGCTCTGGGATTTGTGTGGCTGGCGGCGTGGCTTGTGCTGTACCAGCCTCCACATTTGAGTAAATTCATCACGCCAGGCGAGTGGGCGTTTCTGAAAGGCAAGGTCCGGCCGCCGGAGGAGGCGGTTCCCGTAAAACATCCGGCGGGCGAATGGCTACGGGTGTTGCGGCTTAAGGAGTGCTACGCGCTGGTGGCGGCGCGATTCTTTACCGACCCGGTGTTGTACTTCACGATCTTCTGGCTGCCGGAGTACTTACGCAAGGAGCGTGGGTTCGATTTAGCAATGGTGGGTAAGTATGCTTGGGTGCCGTTTATCTTCGGGGACATTGGGTATATCTTCGGCGGGTGGGTATCGGGGCGCTTGATCCGGCGCGGTGTGCCGTGGATTAAGGCGCGAACGGCGGTGCTGGTGCTGGGCGCGTCGATGATGCCAGTGACGATTCTGGCGCCGCGGGTACCGGAGGCTTGGATGGCGATTGCGGCAACGTGCGTGGCGATGCTGGGGCACGCACTGTGGATTTCGAACTTACTCACGCTGCCGACCGATATGTTCCCGGCGTCGCGGGTAGGAACGGCAAGCGGGTTGTCGGGAATGGGGGGTGCGATTGGCGGGATGCTCGCGAATATGGGGACGGGGTATGTGGTCGCGGCCTATGGATACACGCCGGTGTTTCTGGTCGCGGGGCTAATGCATCCACTGGCGCTGGGGATCGTGAGCTGGCTGTTGATCCGCTACTGGTGGAAGCGCGAGGTCACCTGATAGCGCGCTGGGCGCCGATGAACATCATGGTATGCGGGATGTAGCCGTGGACGTCCATGGTGCCAAGCCCTGAAGAGAACGGCGGGCCCCAACGCTCGCTGCCCATCGGAAAGTAGTTCTGCGAAGCGAGCATGGGAAGCGAGTGTTCCGGAGCGGAGCCTTGGTGGAAGCGCACCGAATTCCCGCTGTGGAGTTGTTTGGAGGCGGCCTTTGACGAGGAGATGATACCGTCGAAGTCGATGACCTTCTTCACGCGGCCACCCGCACCCGAGCCTGCGCGGAAGCTTGCCGAATAGGCGATTCCCGCGCTGAAACTGGCGACGACGAGCGATCCGACGGATACCGGCGGGGCGGTACTGGAGTTTGAACCGGCCGTAACGAGACCTAGGATTTGGGAGAAGATCTTCTCCCAGTTGCGCGGGAGGATGCCACAGGAACCGGCCGAGCTATTGGTCATGAGCGGCATGACGAGAATCTGGCCTGTCTTGGCGGCGCAAAACTGTTTCGCCATGAGGTCGGTCATGTAGTGGAAGATGCCATCCCAGCCTGCCTTCGATTTATAGGCCTTGTCGTCATAGCCGGCCTGACCGGGGGTCGGATGGAAGAAGAGCAGCACATCGCGCGGAGCGGTGACGCCATCTGGCACGACGACGCCGAACCAGTTCGGGACGACATCCTCGAAAATTTGGAAATACTGAACGCTGCCGCTTCCCGAGACCGTTGTCCATTCGAAGACCTTGTCGTGGGTGAGCGAGGCTTCAACTGGTGAGTAAGCGTCGCCGCCGACGTGATTGGCGCGCCCGTTGGGAGGGGCCATGCGGGAGACGTTGAGTTTGAGGGCCACCTCGGCGACCGGGTGGAACTCGAGTTGGACTGTGTCCCAAGTTTCCCACTTGACGGTATTGGCGAACAGCTTGTCGCGAACGACCGATTTTTTTCGCGCGCTCGGTTTCACGGTGACAGTCCAGAGACTGGAGTCGCCCGCGCTGCCAGATTGGGCGATCATGAGGTCGTCACCTTCATTGGCGACGAAGAGCGGCTGGCCGCTGAAGTCCACACTGCCCCAGACACCG
>Ga0209382_10008416_pt1 | contig 13009 bp, 7 predicted proteins | sample SoiMetdeltSBSDD5_FD_187599 | JGI IMG/M metagenome (GOLD analysis project Ga0209382, IMG submission 187599) | Bulk soil microbial communities from a Populus tree surrounding site in Tennessee, USA - Soil MetaG P. deltoides SBSDD5 (SPAdes) (version 2) | ecosystem: Environmental > Terrestrial >... | reverse complement strand
TGCGGCAGCACAAAGGCTCGACGGCCGGGCTGAAGCTTGCCTACCTCGGCGACGGCGCGAACAACATGGCGCACTCGTACCTGCTCGGCGGGGCGACCGCCGGCATGCACGTCGTGGTCGGCTCGCCGGCGTCGTACCAGCCGGATCAGCAGATCCTCGCCGACGCACAGCGGATCGCCGCCGGTACCGGCGGTTCGGTGACCTGGACCGACGACGCGATCGCCGCGGCCGACGGCGCGGACGTAGTCGCCACCGACACCTGGGTGTCGATGGGCCAGGAGGCCGAGGCCGCGGCCCGCGAGGCGCCGTTCGTGCCGTACGCCGTCACCGAGCAGCTGCTCGGCAAGGCGAAGCCGGACGCGATCGTGCTGCACTGCCTGCCGGCCTACCGGGGCAAGGAGATCGATCCCGCCGTGATCGACGGCCCGCAGTCGGTGGTCTGGGACGAGGCGGAGAACCGGCTGCACGCGCAGAAGGCCCTGCTGTGCTGGCTGTTGGAGAGCTCATGACGGCCGGACTGCCGACCACCAAGACCGCGCGACAGCAGCGGATCATCGACCTGCTCGGCCGGCAGCCGGTCCGGTCCCAGACCGAGCTCGCCGACCTGCTGGCCGCGTCCGGCCTGGTCGTCGGCCAGGCCACGTTGTCACGCGACCTGGTCGAGATCGGCGCGGTCAAGATCCGGGACGGATCCGGCGCGCTCGCGTACGCCGTACCGGGTGAGGGCGGTGACCGTACGCCGCGGGCCGGCGAGGCGGCCGCGTTCGAGGCCCGGCTGGCCCGGGTCGCGGCCGAGCTGCTGGTGTCCTCCGACGCGAGCGCCAACCTGGTGATCCTGCGAACCCCGCCGGGTGCGGCCCAGTACTTCGCGTCGGCCATCGACCACGCCGCCCTGGACGCCGTACTCGGCACCATCGCGGGCGACGACACCGTGCTCGTTGTGTCGCGCGACCCCGCCGGGGGAGAGGCCCTGGCCCAACGCTTCCTGAACCTGAGCAACAAGGAGGTCGACTGATGACCGATCGGATCGTGCTCGCGTACTCCGGTGGCCTGGACACCTCGGTGGCCATCGGCTGGCTCGGTGAGGAGACCGGAGCCGAGGTGGTCGCGGTGGCGATCGACGTCGGCCAGGGCGGTGAAGACCTGGAGTCCGTCCGGCAGCGCGCGCTGGACTGCGGCGCCGTCGAGTCCGTCGTGGTGGACGCCAAGGACGAGTTCGCCGAGGGTTACTGCCTGCCGGCGCTGCAGGCGAACGCGCTCTACATGGACCGCTACCCGCTCGTGTCGGCGCTGTCGCGCCCGCTGATCGTCAAGCACCTCGCCGAGGCCGCGAAGATGTACGGGGCGGCGATCGTCAGCCACGGCTGCACCGGCAAGGGCAACGACCAGGTCAGGTTCGAGGTCGGCATCGGCGCGCTGGCGCCTTCCCTGCAGGTGATCGCGCCGGTGCGGGACTACGCGTGGACCCGGGAGAAGGCGATCGCGTACGCCGAGGAGAAGAGCCTGCCGATCGACGTGACCAAGAAGTCGCCGTACTCGATCGACCAGAACGTCTGGGGCCGGGCCGTCGAGACCGGCTTCCTCGAGGACATCTGGAACGGACCGATCGAGGACCTCTACTCCTACACCTCGGACCCGACGGTGCCGCGCGAGCCGGACGAGGTGGTGATCACCTTCGACGGCGGCGTACCGGTCGCGCTCGACGGTGAGAAGGTCACGATGCTCGAGGCGATCCAGCAGCTGAACGCCCGGGCCGGTGCGCAGGGCGTCGGCCGGCTCGACATGGTCGAGGACCGGCTGGTCGGGATCAAGAGCCGCGAGGTGTACGAGGCGCCCGGTGCGATCGCGCTGATCACCGCCCACATGGAGCTCGAGAACGTCACCGTCGAGCGGGACCTGGCCCGGTTCAAGCGCTCGGTGGACCAGCGCTGGGGCGAGCTCGTGTACGACGGCCTGTGGTACTCGCCACTGAAGAACGCCCTGGACACGTTCATCGCGGACGCGCAGCGGGCGGTCTCCGGCGACATCCGGCTGACCCTGCACGCCGGCCGTGCCGTCGTCACCGGCCGGCGCTCGGACCAGAGCCTGTACGACTTCAACCTGGCCACGTACGACGAGGGCGACGTGTTCGACCAGTCCCTCGCCAAGGGCTTCGTCGACCTCTGGGGCCTCCCCTCCAAGCTCGCCGCCCAACGCGACAACCGCCTCTGACCACTTCCGTTAATCGGGCCCTTGTGACCCGACGACACGCCGGGTCACAAGGGCCCGATGAACGGTTGAGAGGATGCAGGACGTGAGTTCCGAGGACACTACGGGCAGGACGCAGCTGTGGGGTGGGCGGTTCGCGGCCGGTCCGGCGGATGCGCTGGCCGAGCTGAGCCGGTCGACGCAGTTCGACTGGCGGCTGGCGCCGTACGACATCGCCGGGTCGAAGGCGCACGCCGCCGTACTGCACCAGGCCGGGCTGCTGTCCGACGGTGACCTGGAGCGGATGCTGCTCGGCCTGGACGCGCTGCTCACCGACGTCGAGACGGGCACGTTCGCCCCGGCGCCGGACGACGAGGACGTGCACACGGCGCTGGAACGCGGGCTGCTGGAGCGCCTCGGTCCCGAGCTCGGCGGCCGGTTGCGCGCCGGCCGGTCCCGAAACGACCAGATCGCCACCCTGTTCCGGATGTACTTGCGCGACCACGCCCGGATCATCGCCCGGCTGGTGCTCGACCTGGTCGACGGGATCGCGGGCCAGGCCGAGCGGCACCTCGGTGTGGCGATGCCGGGCCGGACCCACCTGCAGCACGCCCAGCCGGTTCTGCTCAGCCACCATCTGCTCGCGCACGCCTGGCCGCTGGTCCGTGACCTGCAACGCCTGCGGGACTGGGATGCCCGGGTCGCCGCCGACTCGCCGTACGGGTCCGGCGCGCTGGCCGGCAGCTCGCTCGGCCTGGACCCGCAGCGGGTGGCCCGCGACCTGGGCTTCACCGACTCGTCGCCGAACTCGATCGACGGCACCGCGGCCCGGGACTTCGTCGCCGAGTTCGCGTTCGTCACCGCGATGATCGGCGTCGACGTGTCCCGGCAGGCCGAGGAGGTGATCCTCTGGGCGACGAAGGAGTTCGGATTCGTCGAGCTGGACGACGCGTACTCGACCGGGTCGAGCATCATGCCGCAGAAGAAGAACCCGGATGTCGCGGAGCTGGCCCGGGGCAAGTCCGGCCGGCTGGTCGGGAACCTGGCCGGGCTGCTGGCCACGCTGAAGGCGCTGCCGCTGGCCTATAACAGAGACCTGCAGGAGGACAAGGAGCCGGTCTTCGACTCGATCGACACCCTGGTCGTGCTGCTGCCCGCGTTCAACGGCATGATCCGCACGCTGCGCTTCGATACCGCCCGGCTCGAGGAGCTGGCCCCGCAGGGGTTCTCGCTCGCCACCGACATCGCCGAGTGGCTGGTCCGTGAGGGTGTGCCGTTCCGGGTCGCGCACGAGGTCGCCGGGACCTGCGTGCAGGAATGCGAGAAGCGCGGCATCGAGCTCTGGGACCTGACCGACGAGGACCTGGCCGCGATCTCGCCGCACCTCACACCGGGGGTCCGGGAGGTTCTCACGGTCCAGGGTTCGGTTGCCTCGCGCAACGGTCGTGGCGGCACCGCGCCGGACCGGGTGGCCGAGCAGCTGGCCGAGCTGCGGACCCGGACGGAGGAGCTCGCCGGGTGGCTGACCTCCTGAGCGTGCTGTCCGGCCCGGTGCTGGATGCCGCTCCGCAGCTACTCGGCGCCGCACTGCGCAGCACGGTCGGCGGCGACCAGGTCGACGTGCGGCTGACCGAGGTCGAGGCGTACGACGGTCCCGAGGACCCCGGCTCGCACGCGTATCGCGGCTGGACCGCCCGCAACGCGGTGATGTTCGGCCCACCCGGGCACCTCTACGTCTACTTCACCTACGGCATGCACTTCTGCATGAACATCGTCTGCGGTCCGCCTGGGCGGCCGTCGGCGGTGCTGTTGCGCGCCGGCGAGATCGTGGCCGGCGCGGAGACGGCCCGGGTACGACGCGCGGCGGCCGGCAAACCGGACCGCGAGCTCGCCCGTGGCCCGGCGCGGATGTGCCAGGCCCTCGGCATCGACCGGGAGCAGAACGGCGTCGACCTGTTCGACCCGGCCGCGCCGGTCCGGCTGCTCCCGGGCAGCCATGACGGCCTGGTCGAGACCGGCCCGCGGGTCGGCCTCCGCGAGGCCGCCGACCACCCCTGGCGGTTCTGGATCAGCGGCGACCCCACCGTCTCGACCTACCGCCCGCACCAACCGAAGCGCAGGCCTTAGCGACGGGCGAGCTCCAGGACGACGTCGAGGTCGGCGCGGGCGGTGTCGACGTCCGGCGAGGGCCACAGGCCGATCCGGTGCGCGCCGGCCTCCTCGAGGGCGGCGATGTGCGCCAGCGCGTCGTCCATGGTGCCGATCAGCCCGATCTCACCCCACCAGTCCGGCGGCAGCCCGGCCAGCGCCTCGGCGCCGCGCTCGGCGTACACCGCGGCGAGCTCGTCGTAGAACGGCAGCGTCCGCAGCACGGGTCCCGCCTCGGTCAGGCGCTGCTCGAGCCACGGCGTCATCACCCGGTATGCCGCGGCCCGCTCCGGCAGCACGCAGAACGCGGAGAACGTCGCGATCGGGAACCCCGGCTCCCGCCCGGCCAGCCCCAGCGCATGCCGCACGTACGCCGGCCCGGCCGGCTCCGCCAGCACCAGCCCGTCCGCGACCCGTCCTGCCAGCGCCAGCGACTTGGGTCCCTGTACCCCGGCGAGGAGTGCCGGTGGCTCGGCCGGCGGCTGGTCCAGCCGGACCTGGTCGAGCGTCACGTACCGCCCCTGCACCGACACCGTCTCGCCCGCCAGCAGGCGTCGTACCGCGTCCATGACCTCCTCGAACGCCGTCAGCGGTGACGCGGCGCGGGCGCCCATCTGTGCCATCCACGCCTGGACGCCGTGGCCCAGCCCGGGCATCACCCGGCCCGGCGCGAGCCCGCACAGGGTGGCGATCTCCATCGCCGTCACCGCCGGGTTCCGCGCCACCACGGGCAGGATGCCGACGCCGACCCGGAGCCGCTCGGTCACCGCGAGTGCAGTCGCGGCGAGGCTGACGCCAGCGGTGTAGAAGCAGTCCTCGATCAGCCACAGGTGGTCGGCGCCACCGACGTCGAGCCGGCGGGCGAACTCGGTCACCAGGGCGGGCGGGTACGTGCGGTGGAAGCACAGGCCGATCTCGGCGCGTTGGACTGTCATGACCCCTGACCGTAGCGGCGGGTTCGGACACCTGCCGGACGACCCGGACACACCGGACCGATGAGGCCCGCGACACCTGCGCGCCGGTAGGTTTCGGGCATGGCCCGACCGCACTACGCATCCCGCCTCGAGGACCGCTGGAACCATGGCGTCCAGGCCGTGCTGCGGCGACGGGGCTGGCGCGAACGCGTGATCCCGCATGTCGGCTACGGCACGCCGGAGTTCGTCCGCGTCCTCGCCCGGGTGGTGCTGAGCCGCGACCCGCATCTGCTGCCGCGCTACGAGGAGGACGAGCCGGTGCGCGGCTGGCGGGCCTTCGTGGCGGCGCCCGCCGTCGGCGTGGAGGTCAACGTCACGGTGGCGGGGGAGAGCCACCGTACGACGACCGACCGCGGCGGATTCGTCGATTTCGTCGTACCCGCCTCGCTGGAGCCCGGCTGGCACGAGGTCAGCCTCGGCGTCACCGACGACCACAGCGCCCGGGCGCGGATCAACGTGATCGACCCGGCAGTGCAGTTCGGGATGGTCAGCGATATCGACGACACCGTGATGCTCACGATGCTGCCCCGGCCGCTGATCGCGGCCTGGAACACGTTCGTCCGCGACGAGCAGGCGCGCCGGGTGGTCCCCGGGATGGCCGCGATGTACCGCGAGCTGCTTGCCGACCACCCGGGTGCGCCGATCTACTACCTGTCCACCGGCGCCTGGAACACGGCGCCGACGCTGTCGCGGTTCCTGGCCCGACACGGCTACCCGGAGGGCCCGCTGCTGATGACCGACTGGGGACCCACCAATACCGGCTGGTTCCGCAGCGGGCGCGAGCACAAGCGGACCGCGCTGGCCCGGCTGGCCAGGGAGCTCCCGTCGATCCGCTGGGTCCTGGTCGGCGACGACGGCCAGCACGACCCGCAGCTGTACGGCGACTTCGCCAGCAGTCATCCCGACCACGTCCGGGCGATCGGCATCCGCCAGCTGACCCCGACCGAGCAGGTGCTGTCGCACGGTAAGCCGGTGCCCAACCAGGACCCGGGCGCGAACGACCCGGACCGGCCGAGCGCCGCCACCGTGCACGCGCCCGACGGGCACAGCCTGCTGCCGCTGTTGCGCAGCGTGCTGTCCAGCAGCGCCGAGGCGTGAACCGGGTGCTCGGCCCCGCGCGGGGATGCGGCACCCTTGGTGGCACATCGACGTACCTAGTGACCCACGGGAGACCTGACGTGACCGCAACCGGTGCCGCAGCCGGCGCTGACGTGCTCGACGACCTCGCCAGCCGCGGGCTGATCGCCCATACGACCGACCTCGACGCGCTGCGCACCGAGATGGCCGCCGGCCCGATCACGTCGTACGTCGGGTTCGACCCGACCGCGCCGAGCCTGCACATGGGCAACCTGCTGCAGTTGCTCACGCTGCGCCGGCTGCAGCTCGCGGGGCACAGACCACTCGGCCTGGTCGGCGGGGCCACTGGCCTGATCGGCGACCCGAAGGAGACCTCCGAACGGGTGCTGAACTCCAAGGATGTGGTCGCCGAGTGGGTCGACAGGGTACGACGCCAGATGGAGCGGTTCCTCGACTTCGAAGGGTCCAACGCCGCCCGGATCGTGAACAACCTGGACTGGACCGAGGACCTGTCGGCGCTGGACTTCCTGCGCGACATCGGCAAGCACTTCCCGGTGAACCGGATGCTCGGCCGGGAGGTGGTGAAGGCCCGGCTGGAGCAGGGCATCAGCTACACCGAGTTCAGCTACGTGCTGCTGCAGTCGATGGACTACCTGGAGCTGTTCCGGCGTTACGACTGCCGGTTGCAGACCGGCGGTAGCGACCAGTGGGGGAACATCACGGCCGGCGTCGAGCTGATCCGCAGGGTCGAGTCCGCCAAGGTGCACGCGCTGGCCACACCACTGGTGACCAAGGCGGACGGGATGAAGTTCGGCAAGACCGAGTCCGGGACGGTGTGGCTGGACCGCGAGCTCACCTCGCCGTACGCGTTCTACCAGTTCTGGTTCAACAGCGACGACCGCGACGTGATGGACCTGGTCCGCTACTACACGTTCCGTGACGCCGGCGAGATCGCCGACCTGGAGAAGGCGACTGCGGACCGGCCGCAGGCCCGGGAGGCGCAACGGGTGCTGGCCGAGGAGGTCACCACGCTGGTCCACGGCAAGGACGAGACCAGAAGGGTGCAGGAGGCGTCCCGGGCGTTGTTCGGCCAGGGCGATCTGCGCGCTCTGGACGCCGGGACCTTGCGCTCCGCGCTCGCGGAGGCACCGCATGTGGAGCTCGGCCCGGGCGAACCGCTGCCCTCGTACGTCGACCTGCTGGTGTCGACCGGGCTGTCGAACAGCAAGTCCGCGGCCCGGCGGACGGTCGCGGAGGGCGGAGCGTACCTCAACAACGAGAAGGTCACGGACCCCGAGTACGTGCCGTCGGCAACTGATCTGCTCGCGGGCGGTGGACTGGTGCTGCGGCGCGGAAAGCGTTCATTTGCAGGGGTTCTGGCGCATCCGGAGGCCGGCTGACGGGCCTGGGGCTGGAGTCCCGCAGGCCTTCGAGGGACCGAATTACAACGGTGTGATCACGGCCACCCGGACCGGATTTGACTCCTCCCCCGAGGCTCCGTAATGTTCCCCTTGTTGGAGCGAGCGCGGGACGCGGAAGCGGCCGGACGCACCAAACCCCCGAAGGCTACACCAGCTGAATCACGCCCAGTGCGCGATCCGGCGGGACAAGTGCGCGGGTGGCCGGATCGGGAAGGCTAGTTTGACTGGCCCGATCGGATCCGGTAAAGTTGCACAGGTTGCCCCGGAGACAGTCGAGAGACTGTTGATGGTGTGCGTCCGATCCTTGAGAACTCAACAGCGTGCCGAAAGTCAATGCCGAAATATGCATTAACCCCGTCCATGGGTTCGGCTCAGATGGCAACATCTGAATCGATTCCGTGACGGAATTCCTTTGTTAAGATGCCAGTTTCATGGCTTCTGAATAAGGGATCAACGCAACGTTGTCTGTACGCCGTGCTCGCACGGTTTACATATAAATTTCAACGGAGAGTTTGATCCTGGCTCAGGACGAACGCTGGCGGCGTGCCTAACACATGCAAGTCGAGCGGTAAGGCCCCTTCGGGGGTACACGAGCGGCGAACGGGTGAGTAACACGTGAGCAACCTACCTCCAACACTGGGATAAGCCCGGGAAACCGGGTCTAATACCGGATAACTCCTCAGTCGACATCTTCTGAGGATAAAAGTTCCGGCGGTTGGAGATGGGCTCGCGGCCTATCAGCTTGTTGGTGGGGTAACGGCCCACCAAGGCTTCGACGGGTAGCCGGCCTGAGAGGGCGACCGGCCACACTGGGACTGAGACACGGCCCAGACTCCTACGGGAGGCAGCAGTGGGGAATATTGCGCAATGGGCGAAAGCCTGACGCAGCAACGCCGCGTGAGGGATGACGGCCTTCGGGTTGTAAACCTCTTTCAGCAGGGACGAAGCGAAAGTGACGGTACCTGCAGAAGAAGGACCGGCCAACTACGTGCCAGCAGCCGCGGTAATACGTAGGGTCCGAGCGTTGTCCGGAATTATTGGGCGTAAAGGGCTCGTAGGCGGTCCGTTACGTCGGGAGTGAAAACTCGGAGCTCAACTCCGAGCCTGCTTCCGATACGGGCAGACTAGAGGTAGGCAGGGGAGAGCGGAACTCCTGGTGTAGCGGTGGAATGCGCAGATATCAGGAAGAACACCGGTGGCGAAGGCGGCTCTCTGGGCCTTACCTGACGCTGAGGAGCGAAAGCGTGGGTAGCGAACAGGATTAGATACCCTGGTAGTCCACGCCGTAAACGTTGGGCGCTAGGTGTGGGGGACATTCCACGTCCTCCGTGCCGCAGCTAACGCATTAAGCGCCCCGCCTGGGGAGTACGGCCGCAAGGCTAAAACTCAAAGGAATTGACGGGGGCCCGCACAAGCGGCGGAGCATGCGGATTAATTCGATGCAACGCGAAGAACCTTACCTGGGTTTGACATATAGGGAAAACTGTCAGAGATGGCAGGTCCGTAAGGGCCCTATACAGGTGGTGCATGGCTGTCGTCAGCTCGTGTCGTGAGATGTTGGGTTAAGTCCCGCAACGAGCGCAACCCTCGTCCTATGTTGCCAGCACGTAATGGTGGGGACTCATAGGAGACTGCCGGGGTCAACTCGGAGGAAGGTGGGGATGACGTCAAGTCATCATGCCCCTTATGTCCAGGGCTTCACGCATGCTACAATGGCCGGTACAAAGGGCTGCGAAATCGCAAGATGGAGCGAATCCCAAAAAGCCGGTCTCAGTTCGGATTGGGGTCTGCAACTCGACCCCATGAAGTCGGAGTCGCTAGTAATCGCAGATCAGCAACGCTGCGGTGAATACGTTCCCGGGCCTTGTACACACCGCCCGTCACGTCACGAAAGTCGGCAACACCCGAAGCCGGTGGCCCAACCCTTGTGGAGGGAGCCGTCGAAGGTGGGGCTGGCGATTGGGACGAAGTCGTAACAAGGTAGCCGTACCGGAAGGTGCGGCTGGATCACCTCCTTTCTAAGGAGCATTCGGCACTCGTCTACGGATGAGTGCCCAACGTCGTTTCTCGAGCGAATGACTCGAGGCGACGGTGCTTCGGAATGTGGAACATTGACCATTAGGTGCCGAGCTGGAGGATCGAAGCTAGTACTGCTCAGTGTCGAGAGACGCTGCGCGTGGAACGTGGAGAGAGTCGAGTAGAGCACCGAGGCGCGCTGTTGGGTCCTGAGGGATCGGGCCGAGAGGCCAGAACCTCATGGACATGGCTGCGCCGGCGTTAAGCGCCGGCGCGGTTGCATGGCCGGGACCGGTTCGCATCGAACGACCAGGCCGTGTCGCGAGACACGGAGTGGCACGCGATGAGCACGGATCGGTGAACCCGCCCGTATTTTGAGAACTGCATAGTGGACGCGAGCATTAATCTTTGTAGTGTTTTGACAAGCTACTAAGGGCAATCGGTGGATGTCTAGGCACCAAGAGCCGATGAAGGACGTAGGAGCCTGCGATAAGCCCCGGGGAGTTGGCAACCAAGCTGTGATCCGGGGATGTCCGAATGGGGAAACCCAGCTGGCACTCTAAAGCCAGTTACCGCCGTCTGAACACATAGGGCGTCGGAGGGAACGCGGGGAAGTGAAACATCTCAGTACCCGCAGGAAGAGAAAACAACAGTGATTCCGTGAGTAGTGGCGAGCGAAAGCGGAAGAGGCTAAACCATGTACGTGTCATAGCCGGCAAGCGTTGCGTACGTGGGGTTGTGGGATCACTCCGATGAGGTTGCCGCCTCATCAGAGAGTCAGAAATTGTCGTTGAAGTCGAAGCAATCTGGAAAGTCTTGCCATAGAGGGTAACAGCCCCGTAGACGTAAGACGACAACTCTCGAGTGACATCCCGAGTAGCACGGGACCCCTGAAATCTTGTGCGAATCTGGCGGGACCACCCGCTAAGCCTAAATACTCCTTGGTGACCGATAGCGGACCAGTACCGTGAGGGAAAGATGAAAAGTACCCCAGGCGGGGAGTGAAATAGTACCTGAAACCGATTGCCTACAATCCGTTGGAGCGGCTCTTCGGAGCTGTGACAGCGTGCCTTTTGAAGAATGAGCCTGCGAGTTAGTGGTATGTGGCGAGGTTAACCCGTGTGGGGAAGCCGTAGCGAAAGCGAGTCCGAACAGGGCGATTGAGTCGCATGCTCTAGACCCGAAGCGGAGTGATCTATCCATGGGCAGGGTGAAGCGCGGGTAAGACCGCGTGGAGGCCCGAACCCACCAGGGTTGAAAACCTGGGGGATGACCTGTGGATAGGGGTGAAAGGCCAATCAAACTCCGTGATAGCTGGTTCTCCCCGAAATGCATTTAGGTGCAGCGTTGCGTGTTTCTTACCGGAGGTAGAGCACTGGATGGTCTAGGGGGCCTACAAGCTTACCGAAATCAGCCAAACTCCGAATGCCGGTAAGTGAGAGCGCGGCAGTGAGACTGCGGGGGATAAGCTCCGTAGTCGAGAGGGAAACAGCCCAGATCACCAGCTAAGGCCCCTAAGCGATTGCTAAGTGGAAAAGGATGTGGAGTTGCCCAGACAACCAGGAGGTTGGCTTAGAAGCAGCCACCCTTGAAAGAGTGCGTAATAGCTCACTGGTCAAGTGATTCCGCGCCGACAATGTAGCGGGGCTCAAGCAATCCGCCGAAGCTGTGGCATTCACGTTTGTGCTCGGCCAGTCCTTGAGACTGGTCCAGGCGCGTGGATGGGTAGGGGAGCGTCGTGTAGCGAGGGAAGCAGCGGGGTGACCCAGCTGTGGACGCTACACGAGTGAGAATGCAGGCATGAGTAGCGAAAGACGGGTGAGAAACCCGTCCGCCGAATGATCAAGGGTTCCAGGGTCAAGCTAATCTGCCCTGGGTAAGTCGGGACCTAAGGCGAGGCCGACAGGCGTAGTCGATGGACAACGGGTTGATATTCCCGTACCGGCACTAAGACGACCCGACCGAACCTGGTGATGCTAAGAGTTCTAAGCCGTGACGCCTTCGGGCAGATCGGTGGTGACCTCGATCCTAACCGGTAGTAGGTGCACTAAGGAGTGACGCAGGAGGGCAGTCCAACCGCGGCGATGGTAGGCGCAAGCTGATCCGCGGGCAAGGTTGTAGGGCGAGACGTAGGCAAATCCGCGTCTCATATACCTGAGAACCGAGGCGGACCCGTTTAGGGGAAGTGGATTATCCCATGCTGCCGAGAAAAACTTCGTAGTGAGTCTTAGAGCCGCCCGTACCCCAAACCGACACAGGTGATCAGGTAGAGAATACCAAGGCGATCGAGTGAACCATGGTTAAGGAACTCGGCAAAATGCCCCCGTAACTTCGGGAGAAGGGGGGCCCGATGCGTTAGGTGGCTTGCCCACCGAAGCGTTGACGGCCGCAGAGACCAGGCCCAAGCGACTGTTTACTAAAAACACAGGTCCGTGCGAAGAAGTAATTCGATGTATACGGACTGACGCCTGCCCGGTGCTGGAACGTTAAGGGGACGAGTTAGCTGGCTTCGGCCGGCGAAGCTTTGAACTTAAGCGCCAGTAAACGGCGGTGGTAACTATAACCATCCTAAGGTAGCGAAATTCCTTGTCGGGTAAGTTCCGACCTGCACGAATGGCGTAACGACTTGGGCGCTGTCTCAACCATGGACTCGGCGAAATTGCACTACGAGTAAAGATGCTCGTTACGCGCAGCAGGACGGAAAGACCCCGGGACCTTTACTACAACTTGGTATTGGTGGTCGGTACAACTTGTGTAGGATAGGTGGGAGGCTGTGAAGCTCGGACGCCAGTTCGGGTGGAGCCAACGTTGAAATACCACTCTGGTTGTTCTGGCTGTCTAACCTCGGTCCGTTATCCGGATCAGGGACAGTGCCTGGTGGGTAGTTTGACTGGGGCGGTCGCCTCCTAAAAGGTAACGGAGGCGCTCAAAGGTTCCCTCAGCCTGGTTGGCAATCAGGTGTCGAGTGCAAGTGCACAAGGGAGCTTGACTGTGAGAGAGACATCTCGAGCAGGGACGAAAGTCGGAACTAGTGACCCGGCGGTGGCAAGTGGAAGCGCCGTCGCTCAACGGATAAAAGGTACCCCGGGGATAACAGGCTGATCTTCCCCAAGAGTCCATATCGACGGGATGGTTTGGCACCTCGATGTCGGCTCGTCGCATCCTGGGGCTGGAGTAGGTCCCAAG
>Ga0209382_10008415_pt1 | contig 13010 bp, 12 predicted proteins | sample SoiMetdeltSBSDD5_FD_187599 | JGI IMG/M metagenome (GOLD analysis project Ga0209382, IMG submission 187599) | Bulk soil microbial communities from a Populus tree surrounding site in Tennessee, USA - Soil MetaG P. deltoides SBSDD5 (SPAdes) (version 2) | ecosystem: Environmental > Terrestrial >... | reverse complement strand
GATGGGTTACACCGTGTTTTCGGATTGGACGTTGCCGTGGCTCGTTGTCGCCTCGCTCGTCGCGGCAGCCGGCCTGGCGTGGCATTTCGCGAGCCGTTTTGCGGCGCGCTCCTGGATGTCGCCATGCTAGAGACCTTCACCTTCGAAACAGCGCTGCTGTGGCTCGCTCTGCTCGCGTATGCGGGCACACTAGCGAGCGCGCTGCGGGCGATCGCGTGCGGGCAGTCTGCCGAAGGTGCCGTCGGTCTCGGAATGACCGTGGGACTCGCGCTGCACACCATCGCGCTTGCCCTTCGTTGGACGCGGCTTGGCCACGGCCCATTCATCACGCTCTATGAGGTGCTCTCGAGCAATATCTGGAGTCTGCTTCTCGTCTACGCGATTGCGTGGTGGCGCATTCGCGCCGTACGTGCGGCAGCGCCGGCCGTGCTCGCCGTCGTCCTGGTCCTCGGTGCGTGGCTGCTTGCGGTCGGCGAACAGGACGGACACCTGCCACCGACCTACCGCACCGTGTGGCTATACGCGCACGTCGGCTTCGGCAAACTCTTCCTGGGTGCGGCGCTCGTCGCGGTCGGCATCGCTGCGCTCATTCTGCTGCGCAGCATGAACGTGTTCGCGACACGACTGGCCACCCTGCCCGCCGACGTGCCACTCGAAGAGCTTGCGTTTCGCTTCCTCGCTTTCGCCTTCGTGTTCGAGACGCTCATGCTGATCGTCGGCGCAATCTGGGCCCAGGACGCGTGGGGCCGCTACTGGGCGTGGGACCCATTGGAAACATGGTCATTTCTCACCTGGCTCGCGCTCGCTGCGTTTCTGCACCTTCGAGTGACGCTCCGGGCGGGCCCACGGCTGCGCGCCTGCGCCGTCATAGGGATTTTCGTGCTCGCGTTCGTCACGTTTTTCGGCGTGCCGTTCGTCTCGACCGCCGTGCACAAAGGCATGGTATGACGATCCCCTCGATCGCTCCTCGCAGCGGACCACGCGCGATAACGGACGTGCGCTTGCGCGTGATTCTAGCGGTCCTTGCGTTGATCCTCATCGGCGGCGCGGGCCTGGGGTGGATCCTGCACGGGCATCGCACCTCGCCGGGCGAGCAACATACACCGGAAGAGAAGGCCGACATCCACCAGCGATTCATGCAGGGCGTCGCGATGCTGCACGCCCGCGAGTACGAGTATGCGGCCGCCGCGTTTCATCGCGTGCTCCAGGTCGCTCCGCAGATGCCCGAAGCGCACGTGAACATGGGTTACGCGCTGCTCGGCCTCGAGCGCCACGCGGCCGCTCGTGACTTCTTCGAAAGTGCCATCGCTTTACGAACGAACCAGCTCAATGCGTATTACGGACTCGCCGTTGCACTCGAACAGCTGCGGGATATGGGCGGGGCAGTAGGGGCGATGCGGACGTATGTCCACCTGACCAAGCCGAACGATCCGTATCTGCGCAAGGCGCAGGCAGCGCTATGGGAATGGGAAGCGGCCCTCGCACGCGAGCGCGCGGCGCGCTGACTGGCATGCGATTTGCGATAGACACGTCGAATAGAACGATAAGCTCTTCGCTCCCGGATGATTGCTGAAATCGGACAACTCGCGCTCTCGCTCGCCCTGTGCATCGCGCTCGTGCAGGGCGTGCTGCCGCTCCTCGGCAGTTCAGGAAACCACCTTGCGTGGATGACCGTTGCCCGTCCCGCAGCACAGACGGTGTTCGCTCTTGTCGGGCTCGCGTTCACGTGTCTCACCTATGCATTCATCGCCAACGATTTTTCGGTCGCGTACGTCGCTGCGAACTCGAACACTGCATTGCCGCTGCACTACCGCATCGCGGCAGTATGGTCCGGACACGAAGGCTCGCTCCTTCTCTGGATGCTCATGCTCGCTGGATGGTCAGCGGTCGTGAGTGTCGCCAACCGCAATCTGCCGGAGAGCATGACGGCGCGCGTGCTCGCGATTCTGGGGCTCGTCTCGGCAGGGTTCCTCGTGTTTCTGCTCTTCGCTTCGAACCCGTTCATACGGCTGGAAATGCCGCCTGCCGAGGGGCGCGACATGAACCCGCTCCTCCAGGATCCGGGCATGGTGTTCCATCCGCCGCTGCTCTACATGGGCTACGTCGGCTTTTCGGTCGCGTTCGCGTTTGCAATCGCAGCGCTCCTCTCCGGCCGGCTCGACGCGGCATGGGCGCGCTGGTCGCGACCGTGGACGACCGTCGCCTGGTCTTTCCTTACTCTCGGCATCGCGCTCGGAAGCTTCTGGGCCTATTACGAGCTCGGCTGGGGCGGATGGTGGTTCTGGGATCCGGTCGAGAACGCTTCGTTCATGCCATGGCTGGTGGGCACCGCGCTCGTGCACTCCCTTGCGGTGAGCGACAAGCGCGGAAGCTTCCGCAGCTGGAGCGTGCTTCTGGCGATCGCTGCGTTCGCGCTCAGCCTTGTCGGCACGTTTCTCGTACGCTCCGGCGTGCTGTCGTCGGTCCACGCGTTCGCGACGGATCCCAAACGCGGGATCTTCATTCTCGTGCTGCTCGCGCTGACCATCGGCGGGTCTCTCGCGGTATACGCCTGGCGCGTGCCGGCGATTCGCGGCGGCGGGCGTTTCGATCTCCTTTCGCGCGAGAGCGCGCTCGCCGGCAACAACCTGCTGCTTACGGTCGCAGCCGGCTGCGTGATGCTCGGCACTCTTTACCCGCTCGCCCTGGATGCAATCGGCGCGGGCAAGATATCGGTCGGCGCGCCGTACTTCGAAACGGTGTTTTTCCCGCTGATTGTGCCTGCAATCGCGCTCATGGGCATGGGCGTGGTCGTACCGTGGAAAAGGGGCACGCTGGCCGACCTCACGCTGCACCTCTCCTGGCCTGCGATCACGAGCGTTGTAGCGGGCCTCATCGCGATCCTGGTTGCGATGCCCGGGTCGTGGCGGTCGGGCCTCGCGGTCGCGCTCGCAACCTGGGTGCTCGCGACCTGCTTCTCGACGCTGTGGATACGCATGCGTTCGAGAGACGGGGCGGCAGCGCGGCTGCGCGCGCTCACCACGGCTTCGCGCGCACATTACGGAATGCTGCTCGCGCATATAGGCGTTGCCGTCTTCATCTTCGGCGTCGCGGTCGTAAAGACGTGCGAGCGCGAGCAGGAAGTGCGGATCAAACCCGGTGAGACGGTGCAGGTCAGCGAGTATGTCTTCCGGCTGGATGGACTCGCCGAAGTACGCGGGCCGAACTACACGGCCGCGCGGGCTACGCTCAGCGTCACGCGCCGCGGCGAGGCGATCGCTGTGCTGCACCCCGAGAAGCGCGTGTATGAAGTGCGGCGCATGGTGATGACCGAGGCCGCGATCGACCGGGGGTTCACGCGAGACCTCTACGTGGCGCTGGGCGAGCGGCTCCAGTCCGGCGGCTGGATCGTACGCGTACAGGTGAAGCCGTTCGTCGGCTGGATCTGGATCGGATGCATTCTCATGGGGCTCGGGGGCGTGCTCGCTGCAAGCGATCGCCGTTACCGCCTGCGAACGCAGCCTCGCCGCGAGCTCATCTATGGCGCACGGGTCGCGGAGGCGACGAGCGGATGATCTTTTTCACATTGATCGGCGGACTCATGTTCGCGGGCGTGCTCGTGGCCGTGTTGACACCGCTGTTCGCGGCGAAGCCCGCCCGCGGGGCTCCATCCCATTCGCTCGTTGCAGCCGTGTGCCGCGACCAGCTGCGGGAGCTCGAACAGGACCTCGTGGCCGGCTCGATCCAGCACGATCGCTACGACGAAGCCCGCATGGACATCGAACGGCGTCTGCTCGCCGATCTCGAGGCCGAAGCGCCGCAAGAACATGAAAACAGGATCGGCGCGCGATCCCTGGCAGTCAGCCTCGGCCTGATGATCTCGACCGCCGCGATCGCGGTGTATTGGATGACCGGCAGCCCGCAATCGATCGCAAAGCCTGCGAGCCCGACCGAGCCCCGCCACGCCGTGGATACGCAGGAAGTGCAAGCGATGATCGCGCGACTTGCCAGCCGCCTCGAGCGTGAGCCTCAGGACGCGGAAGGCTGGGCAATGCTCGCGCGCTCCCATGGCGCGCTCGCGCGGTATGCCGACGCCGTGCGCGCCTATTCGCAGGCGGTTGCGCGCGGCCGCGAGGATCCCCAGCTTCTGGCGGACTATGCCGACGCGCTCGCCATGACGCAGGGCCGACGCCTCCAGGGCGAACCCGAGACACTCATCGCCCGCGCCCTCGCCGCCGATCCGAATCACGTCAAGGCGCTCGCGCTCGCTGGCTCGGCGGCATTCGAACAGCGCCAATATCACGCGGCTCTGCGCCATTGGCAGCGTCTGCTCACGCGCGTGCCGGCCGACGCGGAGATCGCCCGCTCGACTCGCGCGAGCATCGCGCAGGCGCAGGAGCGGATCCGGGGCGGCACGGGCACTTCGGCAGCGCCCTGACCCATTCTCAAGAACCAGACTTGAGAATGATCCTTCCCAGTATTGAGAAAGATCAAACTCCACCCCGGACACGGGCCCTACACTGCCGTGGAAGATTCGCCGCCGGGCCCAGCTGATGGCGCCAAAGGGCGGCGGGGAGGAGGAGAGTTGACGCGTCTGCCGTGGCGACTGGTTGCATGCATCGCGATTGCGTGGGCGGTCCTTACCGCGTGCAGCGGCCGTCCCGAGCTCCCGGCGCGTTCCATACACGAGGCGCTCGAGGCGGTGCGACTGGCTCGACTCTCCGACGGAATACCTGTATCCGCGCAGGCACTGCACGGCCCTCTGGTGATCAACTTCTGGGCTTCATGGTGCGCGCCCTGCCGCAACGAGATGCCCGCTCTCGAACGACTCTCGTCGCGGCTGGCGCCCGACGGCATTACCGTCGTCGGTATCACGCTCGACAACGACCTCAATCTCGCGCGCGAATTCGTGCACGCTTACCGCCTCTCGTTCCCGATGTACACGGGCGCGGAGTCGCTGCGCGTAGCGCTCGGTGTGAAAGCGCTCCCGCATACCCTCCTCGTTCGCAGCGACGGCACGCTTGCCGCTGCGCTCGCGGGCGCCCGGGATTGGGACAGCGAGCCCGTCGACGCACATGTGCGCGAACGCCTCGCCCATGTGGATGGGAGACGACGTTGATCCGCGGTATCCAACCTCGCATACGCGCGCGGATCGAAGGGACACTCGCCGCAATCCAGGCGATCGGCGGAGCGTGCGGGAGGCTCGCGAATACGGCGCAGGCAGGCCTTCGGCTGCGCACGAAGGGATTCATCGGATTCGCGGCCGTGCTGCTCTACGTGCTGCTGGTTGCCGGCATCGTGTCGCATCACCGCGGGCAGTTGAGGCTCACGGTGGAGGAACAACGAAGCATTTTCGAACGCGAGGAAGCGCTCTCGCGCGTGAACACGGCGCTCGCCTATGCTGTGCTCAATGTGAACGACGCGTACTCGACGCCGAATCCGCGCGTCACCGTCGACAGCGTGGCCCTCGATATCGAGGCTGTGCAGGCCGCGCTACAGACGTTGAAGGGCACGTATCCCGCGACGCAGCCCTGGGTCGCGCGCCTCGACGAGCACATCGCGGTCATCCGGACCAATTGGGCACGGGCGAGCCTGCTCGAATTGCGAGAAGCGCTGCACGAGCTCGTCGGCCAGCTCGGCGAGCTCACGTCGGAGATAGCCGTGCGCAGAAACAAAGTCTACGCACAGTTCCAGTCCACCTATGACGCCATCACGCTTGCCGCCGTGGTTCTCGGTCTGATCGGTGTGGTGAGTGTTGCCGCTCTGCTCTCGCTCTTCTTCTCCCGGCTGGTGGCCGACATACGCCGCCTGCAGGAGCGCGCTCTCGCCGTCGTAAAGGGCTATCGCGGCACGCCGCTCGCAATCACGCGTCACGACGAGCTCGGTGCGCTCATCCAATCCGTCAATGACATGCAGTCGGACCTGCGTGAGCGAGAGAACCAGCTCGAGATCGCCCGGCAGCAGCGTTTCCATCAGGAGAAAATGGCTGCGGTCGGCTCGCTCGCCGCCGCGATCGCGCACGAGGTGAACAATCCGATCGCGGCAATCACCGGCGTCGCCGAAGCGATCGAAGAGGTGCGCGAGTCCGCCGCCTGTCCCGTGGCGCACAAGCTCTGCCGCCCCGAGTTGATCCTCGAGCAGACCCGCCGTATCAGGGAGATCACGCGCCAGCTCGCGGAAATGACGCGGCCCTACTCGCCCGATCCTCAGTTGATCGATCTGAACGAGCTCGTGCGCAACACGTGCGCGTTCATCACCTACGACCGGCGCTTCCGCGAGCTGGAGCTCACGATGGATCTCGATCCGCAGCTTCCTGCCGTGACCGCCGTAGCCGACCACCTCACGCAGGTGCTGATGAACCTGCTCATCAATGCCGCCGACGCGACACGCGAGGTGCCCGGACGAAATCCCACGCTGCGTGTGGAGACGCGCGCTTTGAACGGTGGCGTGCTTGTCACACTGATCGACAACGGGTGCGGGATGTCACGCGCGACGCTTGCGCGTGCGTTCGAGCAGGGCTTCACGACGAAGCCGCAGGGCAACGGCAGCGGCCTCGGACTCTTCATGTGCCGTTCACTCGTGAGCGCCGAGGGTGGCACGATCGACCTTCAGTCGGAGCCCGATCGCGGCACGCGCGCATCGATTTTCCTGCCGTCTCCACAATCGAAAGCGGTGGCCTGACCATGCATGTACTCGTTATCGACGACGAACCTGCACTGCGCGAAATCCTCGGCGCGACCGTCGCCCGCGCCGGACACACGGTCGATCTCGCGGAAACCGCGAAACAGGCTGCCATGAAGCTCGCCCGCGGCGACGTGGACGTGGCGCTCTGCGACATCAAGCTCCCCGACGGCAACGGCATCACCATACTGCGCGATACGATCGCCTCGGGCATCGAGACCGCATTCATCATGGTGACCGGCTTCGGGTCGATGGAGACGGCCGTGGACGCACTGCGCGCCGGCGCGACCGATTACATCGTGAAGCCGGTGCACAGCGCCGAGCTGCTCCATCGGTTGAGTCAGATCGGGGCTGTGCGGGGACTGCGAGAGCAGAACCAGGCGCTCCGCAAGGAAGTGACGCGGCAGGCCGGCGGTCTCTACCAGTGGACCTCCCCCAGCATGCGCGAAGTCGATCGCATGGTGAGCAAGGTCGCCCCCACCGACAGCACGGTGCTGATCACCGGCGAAAGCGGTACGGGTAAAGGTGTCGTGGCACGCGCCATACACGAAGGCAGCCGGCGGCGCGACGGCCCTTTCGTCGTCATCAATTGCAGCGCGATCCCGGAGCACCTTCTCGAAAGCGAATTCTTCGGTCACACGAAAGGCGCGTTCACGAGCGCGGACCGGGCGCGCAAGGGATTGTTCCTGCAGGCCGACGGCGGGACGCTGTTTCTCGACGAGATCGGGGAGCTCCCGCTGCACATGCAGACGAAGCTGCTACACGTCATCGAGGACAAGATGGTGCGCGCGATCGGCTCGGAGCAGTCGAGACGCGTCGACACGCGCATCGTCACTGCGACGAACCGCGATCTGCAGAACATGGCGGCGCAGGGCACGTTCCGTGAGGATCTCTACTTCCGGCTCGCCATGTTCCATATTCGCGTGCCGCCGCTGCGGGAGCGTCGTACCGACATCCTTGCGTTCATCCATCATGTGCTCGACAACGCCCGGCGCGGTGCATCGAGCGTCGTCAGGCCCGAGCCCGGTGTCGAAGAGGTGCTCACCGGCTACGACTGGCCGGGCAACGTGCGCCAGCTCGAGAACGTCGTGAATCGCGCGCTCATACTCGCCGACGGCGATTACATCGCACTCGCCGACCTTCCACTCGAGATCACGGGAAATGTGCCCGTGTCTGTGCAAACTGGCACGCGATCTGCTCAGTCCGGGTACCTGCGCGATCAGGTGCGGCGCTTCGAAGCCGAGGTGCTGCGCAATGCGATCGAGAACGCAGGCGGGGACCGGCGGCTGGCCGCGCATCGGCTCGGCATCGGACTTTCGAGTCTGTATCGCAAGCTCGAGGAGCTCGAGCGCGACCCACAGGGCGCACCGCACGCCGACGTATGACAAGAACCGGATAGCGGCAGCCGTACTGCCGCTTCCCGAGAAGGGAGTAGGCATGATGAGCACAAGAAGCGGCCGCTTCGCAGTCCGAACGTTCCTCGGTGTCCTCTTTGCCGCACAGATAAGTTTCGCATCGGCCGCGCCGGAAGACGACTTCCGCGCGGGTTACAAGGCATTCCACGCCGGAGATATCGTGCACGCGATGGCGATACTCAAGAAATCGGCAGATGCAGGCCATGCGGCTTCACAGGCATTGTTGGGAGACATCCTCGATCAGGCCGAATTCGACGAGGAGGCCGTCGGCTACTACCGCAAGGCTGCGCTCCAGGGCAACGCCGAAGGTGAGTTCGGCCTCGGCAAGATGTACTCCACGGGCGAAGGCGTGAAGCGCGACAACGCGGAAGCGCTGAAGTGGATCACGCGCAGCGCAGAACGCGGTCACGTGCTCGGGACCAAGGTGCTCGCGGAAGCGTACATCAAAGGCGAGCTCGGGCTCGACGAAGGACGCCGCAACGGACCTGACGCGGTGCGATGGATACGCGCGGCGGCGGATTTGAGCCACATTCCCGCAATCGAATTCCTCGCGCGCGCGTACCGAACTGGGGCGCTTGGCTTGACCGCCGACCTCAGGCAGGCCGATGCGCTCGATGCCCGTGCACGTGCACTGCGCGGCATCGCCGAGAACACGCGCACCGGCAAGAAAGGCAGAAGATGAGCTCTGGCATAACCGTCATGCGCCGCCTGATGTGTGCATTCGGCCTCTTTGGATTGGCAGTCACGAGCGTCGATCTGGTGCACGCCGCCGACATCATCAAGGGCGCGCAAATCTATGCGATGCATTGCGTCTCCTGCCATGGTCCCGCCGGGAACAGCGTCATGCCTGGCGTGCCAAACCTCGCGCGCGCAGAACGCATGCTGCAGAGCGACCTCGCGCTGCTCGCCACGCTCAGGGCCGGCAAGAACACGATGCCCGGGTATGCCGGGATCCTCACGGATCAGCAGATTCTCGACGTGATCGCCTATAGCCGGACGTTGCGGCGATGAGCGCGACAGGAGCGCGTCATGCGATTTAACCCGACGTGGTTCGGATTCACGCTGATCGGCGTCGCGGCGCTTGCGGCCATCGCGTACTCGTCGATCGAGCAGCAGGCAGACACGACGAAAGGTTTGGCGACTCCCGCAGCGGCCGAACGACCCGCTGCCGCAAAGCCGGCCGAAACGGTGCAACGCGCGGCGGACGCACCGGACGCCTATACGCATTACCGGGTCGGTAACGCTGCTGCGAGAACCGTCTACGCGGACGGTGCGATCATGTGGGTCGGAACCACGATGGGCCTCGTGCGCTACGACACCGGTTCCGGCGAGCACCGCTACTACGACAAGCGCGATGGTCTTCCATCCGACGCGATCCTGTACGCAGGCAAGTACGGCGGCAGGCTCATGCTCGGCACTCATGGCGGGCTCTCGGTTTTTGCGCCGCAGGATGGCAGCTGGCAACACTATGGCGTCGCCGAAGGGCTCCCGGATGCGCGCGTGTTCGGAGCGCTCGCCGCATCCAACGGCGACCTCTGGATCGCGACGTGGGCCGGCGCCACTCGCGTGCGAGGCGGCCTGCTCGGGCAGCGCGCGGAATGGCGGCATCACACCGTCGCAAGCACCAGTGGCGGCCTCGCGGGCGATCGCATCTATGCCGTTGCGGAAGATCGCGCAGGCGCGATCTGGTTCGCAACACAGGGTGGAGTCTCACGTTACCACCGCGGTAAGTGGACGAACTGGAAAGGCGCGACGGGTCCGGCAGCAGCGGACGCGATGTCCGTCGTCGTGACGGCAGATGGCACGGTGTGGGTAGGTACGCTCGGCGCAGGATTGGGCGCCTTCGACGGCAAGGGCTGGCGCGCCTATACCGCAGCCGACGGCCTGCCGAGCGATCGCGTCCTCGCGCTGCATGCCGACGAGGCGGGTGGATTGTGGATCGGGACGGACAAGGGCCTTGCGCGCTTCGTTAAGGACAAGTTCAGCGTACTCGGACCCGACGAGGGCCTGCTCGGTAACAGCGTGTATTCGATCGCAACGCCGCCTGATGGCACGTTGTGGGTAGGCGGCAACGGCGGCGTGGCGCATATCCGCAAGCTCGCCTGGCGCGCCGCGCGTTGATACGCGGCAGTTTCCCGGCAGCGCTGGTGCTGCTTGCATCGGCGCACGCGAATGCACAGTCGGAAGCGACCTTGGCGCCCATCTCGTGGCTGTGCTGGGTCCAGCCCCGGGAGCTCAACGTCGTTCACTGCAGGGAAACGGGCGAACCGGGCTTACTCCCGTCGACTCCGCCGCGCGACGACCCGCTGCCGCGTCAGTATGGCGCCGACCTCTTCGCCGACGCGCAGCGCAGAAACATAACGCGGCTGGTGCGGGCGGCGCCGGACCTTTACGCGAACCGCGTCTGGAGCATTCCCGTGATCTCGCCGATCGTGGACGTGCAGCGCGGTCATGAGCTGGTGCGCTCCACGATGTGCGGCCGCGAAACCGCGTGCACCGTCGAACTGGCGCTTCCGCCGTGAAGCTTGCCGCAACCGTGCGGCACGGCACGTTGCTATTGCGGCGTTCTTTGAGCGGGCGCTTATTCCCGGGTGTCCGGCGGGACCTGAAACGCGGACGGCGTTCCCGCGGCTAGCCGGATTTCGCAGTCGCTGCCGCTCAGCGTCAAGGTGCCGGACATTGCAGCCACGCGACGGCGCGCGGATTCCACGCGCGGGTCGGCTGCATCGAGAGGGATCGCGCTGCCGGAATCAGAGTCGCAGCTCACCCGGATCGCTACGGCCTCGCCGTCCATCCGCGTGTCGACGACAATGCGTCGCGGATCGGCCCCGTGATCATCGTGTGCCGCCTCCATATACGCCTGGAGCAGATTCATCACCGTCTCGGTGAGATGATCCGCGACGATCAGACGAGCGGGCAAGCCAGGGGCGGGCCGGAAGTCGATCGTCCATGTGCCGAAACGCCGGTCGAAGCTCAGAAACTCGCACACGGCCTTCACCACCTCGTTCACGTCCACCGGCTCGACGGTCTCCCCCCGGGCAGCAGTGAAGTCTTCCATCTGTCGCGTTTTCGCGGCGATACGCCGGGTCTGCTCGAGGATCAAGTCCGCCCTGCAGCCGCAGCTGGTCCCATGGGCCTGGCGCTCGGCCATTTCTTCGGCCAGAGCGGTGATCGTTGCAAGCGGGTTCCCGATCTCGTGGCCGACCGTCGCGGCCATCGTCGCGAGCACGGACATTTTCTCGCGGTACAGCCGTTCCTCACGCCTGATAGAGATTTCCTGCGCGTGCGCCTGTGCATTGATGATGCGCTGCGCATGGCGCGAAAGAAGCAGGAGCACGACATACAGCGCGGCGAGCAGGCTGCCGATGATGGCGATCAGCACGTACGAGCTTGCGTCGACGTTGCGCTGGTTGGAAGCGGCGACCTGCTCGAACTTCGCCTGGTTCTCTGAGGCGACCGCCGCAATCTCGGCGGAAGTGCTGTTGATTTTCGCGAGTAGCGGCGTCACGTCGGAATAGATCTCGAATACACCGATCCTCGTCTTTTCGTTCTGTCCGAGCAGGGGTACGTAGCTCGAGATGAGGTCGCGATCCTCCACAACGCCTTCGAAGGCACTGAATTTGTCGCGATGGGTGAGCTCGCTCGCGGCGGTGCCGTCGATGGCGCTTATCCAGCCTGCGTTGTCGCGTTTGTCCTCGCCGATCTGCCTGTGCTCGGAAGAATAAATGGTCATGCCCTGTTCATCGAAAATCTTGATTTTGAAAACCGACGTCCCGCTCATCGTTTCCGCGAGTTTCGCATCCAGCGCGCGCAGCTCGGGGCTCGCGATGATGCCTTGTCTTGCGGTCTCGTGACAGGCGACGGGGGCGCCGGGATCGGCCAGATCGAGCTGGTAACAGCGGCCGAACAGCTGCTGCGCTCTCGCGAGAAAACGGGCGAGATGCGAGTGCCACAATGCATTCGCGAGGAGGCGCGTCAAGTTGACGTGCTCCGACTCGTGAGCGAGCAGCAGATCGCGGCGCGCGCTTTCGTCATGCTGACGGGCGAAGCTCTCGTGCAGTTGCTTCACGAAACCGAGCTGCTCGAGCTGAACCTGCCGGAAGTAGTCGCTTTCCCGACGCTCGAAGTAGTAGAGTGCTGCGCCGACCACGAGCAAGGCGACGAGACCGGTAACGGTGAAGTAGCGGACCAGGTGGAACCTGTCCGTACCGTTTTCCGCTCCATGCCAGATAGCTGCGGCCATGACTGCACGCCCGTTCGTCTGCGGCTTCGCGCCCAATGTCGAGCGTACGGAATGTTCGGGGACGCTCTCTTGATGTGCATCAATAATTGGAGTCCGCGATCGTCGACCGGAAGACCGAGCAGCAAACAGCGCAAGCGCCTCAATAAAAGCTGCTCCACCACGCGCTGCCCGCGACTGCTGCCGGGCTGTCAGTTTTTGCCGAACGGGATCGTGCCGCCTGCGCGCAGCGCTTTCACGATGTCCGCGTTGATGCGCCCAACGAGCTGCCTCGGCGTTCCGAGTGGCGCCTGCAGTCCATACCAGCCGAGGAGCTCGAAGCCCGGAATCGTATCCGCGACGGGCGGCACGCCCGGCGGCGAACAGGGCGGCTCGGGAACGTTTCGCGTTGTGCGGCAGGCGCGACACCGATGAGACCCACGATCGGGACCACCAATACGAGAGCTCGCTTCAGCGCGGCTGCATGCGCCTGGATGATCACAGGGCTTGACCCGTAATCGATGTTCACGCGGCCGCTTTTGTCGTCGCCCCTTTGGCGATTGCCGCATTCACCCGTGGCATCACTTCCGTCGCCATGAGCTCCATCGAGCGCTTCGTGAGCTGCGGATCGACCCAGTCCATGCCGGCGTAGACGAGCTCGCCGAATTCGCCCGCTTCTTCCCTCAACTTCAGGATCTCGTCCACCACCTTGTTCA
>Ga0209382_10008413_pt1 | contig 13013 bp, 13 predicted proteins | sample SoiMetdeltSBSDD5_FD_187599 | JGI IMG/M metagenome (GOLD analysis project Ga0209382, IMG submission 187599) | Bulk soil microbial communities from a Populus tree surrounding site in Tennessee, USA - Soil MetaG P. deltoides SBSDD5 (SPAdes) (version 2) | ecosystem: Environmental > Terrestrial >... | reverse complement strand
CAACGTGGCCATCGAAGGCACCTTCGACGACTGCCAGGACCTGGTGAAGGCGCTGTTCGCCGAGCCCTCCCGGCGCGAACGGCTGCGGCTGGCGGCCATGAACTCCATCAACTGGGCCCGCATCGCCGTCCAGGTCGTCTACTACGTCGCCGCGGCCGCCCGGCTCGGCCCGTGCTCGGTGGCCGTCCCGACCGGCAACTTCGGCAACATCCTGGCCGGCTGGATCGCCCGTCGGGCCGGTGCGCCGATCGAGCAGCTGGTCATCGGCTCGAACCGCAACGACATCCTGACCCGGTGGGTGACCTCCCGGGCACTGGTCGCCGAGCCGGTGGTGCCGACGCTCAGTCCGAGCATGGACATCCAGGTCTCGTCGAACCACGAGCGGCTGCTGTTCGAGCTGTCCGGCCGGGACGGCGCGGCCACCGCCGAGTGGATGACCCGGTTCCGCCAGGTCGGCGCGGTCGAGGTGCCGGTCGACCCGGTGTTCGCGGCCGCTCGCCTCGACGACGACGCCACCCTCGCCGAGATCGCCCGGCTGCACGACACCTACGGATACCTCGCCGATCCACACACGGCGGTCGGCGTCGGCGCGGCCCGGGCGTGCGGCGTGCTCCCGGAAGCGGGCCAGCCCGACGTGCCGGTGGTGTGCCTGGCCACGGCCCATCCCGCGAAGTTCCCGGACCCGGTCGAGCAGGCCACCGGCATCCGGCCGGCTCTGCCCGACCGTCTGCGCGGGCTGTTCGACCGGCCCGAGCGCTACGACATCCTGCCCGCCGACGTCGCCACGGTCGGCGCGTACATCGCCGCCAGAGTGGGCGACCGGTGACGGGGGCCGAGCCGAAGGTGCGGGGTCGGCGGGTGCGTGGTCGGCGCTCGACGGCGGTGTCGCTGGCCGTGGTGGTCGGCCTGGCCGCCCTCGCGGTGCTCGCCGCCTGCGGCGACGACGACGACAGCGGCGACGGCGGTGGTGGCGGTGGCTCCCGCGAGGACTACGTCGAGGCCTTCGTCGACGCCTCCGACGATGCCGAGACCGGGGTCCTCAGCGCCGACGAGGAGCAGTGCTTCGCCGAATCACTGGTCGACGCGGTCGGCGTCGAGCGGCTGGCCGCGGCGGTGTCGCCGGACGAGATCCGCGACCGCGGCACGACCAACCTGGCCGACCTCGGTGTCGCGGTGGACGCGGTCGACGGCGGCGAGCTCTACGACCGCATCAGCCAGTGCGCCGACGTGCGCATGTTGCTGATCCAGAGCAGCGTCGGGACGGAGGCCATCTCCGATGCCGCCACCCAGTGCTTCGAAGAGGAGCTCAGCGATGATCTGGTCCGCCAGTTCATGGTCGCCGGGCTGACGGAGTCCAGCGAGGACTTCCAGAACAGTCAGGTGTTCCAGGAGCTGCGGACGGTCTTCGCGGATTGTTCCCAGCAGTAATCCACATCTGCGGCGGCCCGGCGTCAGCCGATAGCCTCGGCGCCCGTCGTGAACCGAGAAGGGCACCGGGGGGAGGTTCGACCATGCGTCGACTGATGGTGCTTGGCGTTGCAGCGGTCCTGGTGCTGGTGGCCGGGGCGTGTGGGGACGATGACGACGGCGGCGGCGATGCGGCCGCCTCCGGCGGCGAGGACGGCGGGAGCGCAGCCACGGACGACGGGGGGTCGTCGGATCCCGCCAGCCGGGACGAGTACCTCGACGCCATCGGCGAGACATTGACCTTCCTCGGTGTGTCGGACGAGGACAGCGCCTGCATCGCGGGGGTGTACATCGACGTCATCGGTCTGGATCAGCTGAACGAGCTGGCCTCGCCCGACGAGATCCGTGAGACCGCCAACCTGACCGAGCTCGGCGCCGATCTGGATCAGGCTGACGGCGATGCCTTCTATGCGGGGGTCAACCAGTGCATCGACGTGCGCGCGTTCTTCCTGGACCTGGTGACCGGGGGCAACGCGCAGGCCCGGGCGTGCATGGACCAGGCCATCAGCGACGCCGCTCTGCAGGAGGCCTTCGTGGGAGGCTTGTTGCTCGGCAGCGAATCGCTCGATCCGGAGGTCGAATCGTCGATCACCGATGCCTACGACCAGTGCGCCGCCGAGCTGGCGCCCGACGGCTGACCGCCCACTGGGGTGGCGTCGCCGTCGCCGTGATCCCGCTGCTCAGCCTGGTAGCCGCGGCGTGCACGGGTGACGACGACGGGGGCGGCCCGGCCCCCGGCGGCTCGTCCGAGCGCGACGAGTACGTCGAGGCTCTCGTCGCCACCTCCGACGACCCGGAGTTCTCCGACGCCGAGAACCGGTGCCTGGCCGAGGCGCTGGTCGACGGCGTGGGCCTCGACCAGCTCAGCGAGGCCGCGACGCCGGCGGAGATCCGTGGCAACGATGACTTCGAGTTCAGCGACCTCGGGATCGAGCTGACCGAGGAGCAGAGGGACGCGTTCTACGAGCAGCTGCGCGGCTGCCTGGACTTGCGCGAGCTGGTGGTGTCCTCGCTGACCGAGGGCAGCGACCAGGCCGTCGTGGACTGCGTCGACGAGCAGCTCGGCCAGGACCAGCTGCGGACGATGGTGCTGGCCGTCCTCACCGAGGACGCGACCACCCGCACCGAGACCGTCCAGGGCGTCCTCGCCGACATCTACATGGAGTGCGTCGGCGCCCTCCCGCCCGACTGACGCTCATTCGGTTTCGGGCGGTGGTGGGGGCAGCTGCGAGACTGGCATCCGTGAAGTATGTGATCTGCGTCCCCGATGGCTGCGCCGACGAACCTCTCGACGAGCTCGGTGGGCGGACGCCGCTCGAGGCCGCGTCGATGCCCACCCTGGCCAAGCTGGCGGCTCGGGGCGAGGTCGGCCGCGCCGCGGTCATCCCCGAGGGGATGGCCCCCGGCAGCGACGTGGGCAACATGTCGATCCTCGGCTACGACCCCGCCCGCTACCACACGGGCCGCGCGCCGATCGAGGCCGCGGCCATGGGCCTCCAGCTGGGGCCCGACGAGGTGGCGTTCCGCTGCAACCTGGTCACCGTCAAGGGCGGCACGATGGTCGACTTCGCCGGCGGCCATCCGTCGACCGAGATCGCCGCGGAGGCCATCCGGGCGCTCGACGCCGAGCTGGGCTCCGGCGTGGGCGCCGACATCACCTTCCACCCGGGTGTGCAGTACCGGCACATCGTCGTCGCACCCCACTGGTGGGCGGACGCCGTCTGCCGGCCGCCCCACGACCTCACCGGCCGTGCAGCGGCCCTCCCGGAGGGGCCCGCGGCCCCTCGCCTGATCGAGCTGATGGAAGCCAGCCGATCGGTCCTCTCCCGGTTCCCCGTCGCCGCCAACCAGATCTGGCTGTGGGGCCAGGGCCACGCTCCCCAGCTCCCGCCGTTCAGCGAGGTCACCGGCGGGCTCGAGGGCGCGCTCTGCACCGCGGTCGACCTGATCCGGGGCCTCGGCCGCCTGTCGGGCATGGACGTCGTCGAGGTGCCCGGGGCGACCGGCTGGTACGACACCAACTACGAGGGCAAGCGCGACGCCGCGCTGCGGGCGCTGGAGGACGGTGCCGACCTGTTCCTGCTCCACGTGGAGGCCACCGACGAAGCCGGGCACGCCGGCGACCTGGAGGAGAAGGTGGCGGCGCTCGAAGCGTGGGACTCGCGCATCCTCGCCGGCCTGGTCGAGGGTCTCGACCAATTGGGCCCGTGGCGGCTCCTGCTCCTCCCCGACCATCCGACGCCGGTGAAGCTGCGGACCCACACCACCGAACCCGTGCCGTACCTGCTGGTCGACCGGGACGTCGACGGCCCCGGCGGCATCTACTCCGAGCTGGGCACCGCCGACTCGGTGCCGGTGCCGGCCCACCAGCTGTTGGGCAAGCTGCTGTCCCGCTAGCTCTGGTCCCGGGAGGGCAGGCTGAGGTCCAGGTGGGTGAGGAAGTCCCAGGCCTGGAGCCCGAAGACCAGGGTGAGGGCGATCCCGGTGACCAGCATCGCCGTGCCGATGATGCCCATCAGCTGGCCGAGCCGGGCGTTCCGCTCCCCGGCGTACGATCCGCCGGACTCGTCGAGCTCGTGCAGCGCACGTCGGCTGTAGTACAGCGCGAAGGGTGAGAGCAGGCCGCAGGTGGCGAAGCCGAGGATGCCGAGCAAGAGGGCGGCGCTGGCGTCCCGGGACGGCGGGGGCCGCCAGTCCGCGGAGCGCTCCGAGGCCGAGAGCTGGTGATCGGACCGGTAGTCCCCGGTTGCGCCCGTGGAACCGCTGAATTCGCTGTCCAGCGGTTGATCACTCATCGATTTCTAAGGGTAGGCCCGAGACTTATTCGACTACCGCTGGTTATCGCGTCATGTTTCGATCTTTGGCAGGTACGCGCTACAGTACGGGTGTTCTGCCGGGGGGCACCGCTCCTGACTCAACGTTGAGCGGGGCACCGAGCGGCTCCCGTCCTCGAAAGCGGAAGCAGCCCCCTTTCTGGTTCCCCCGCCAGTCGCCGCACCTTCGCACGCCACTCGTCCCGGGCTGTCCGGTGCCCGGCTTCCCCACATGTCAAGTGAGGTACATCACCCGATGACCGTTGAGCCCACGACCCTGGAACGGTCGGCCCTCGAACGTAAGGACCGTGACGAGCTCACGACCATCGTCCAGGCTCTCGGCGGCCAGGTCCGGCCCCGAGCACGCAAGGCCGAGATCGTCCAGACCATCCTCGAGCTGACCGGCGTCGCAACCGCCGACAGCGCGACCGACGGAGGCGCGCCCGTGACCGATCACAGCGCTGACACCCCATCACCTGCGTCATCGGCATCCGCCGAGCGCCCGGCCGGCGAGTCGTCGGCCCCAGCCGAGGCGGCGTCGGGCGCGAGCACCGCCGCGCCCGAGGCCGATGCTCCGGCTCCGGCACCGGCCGGCGAGGCTCCTGCCGCGGCCACCGAGGCGCCGGCTCCGGCCCCGGCCGAGAGCACCGGCAACGGCGACGTGAACGGCGCCGGAAGCGACGGAGCGACCGGCACCGAGACCGCCGGCAGCACGGACGAGAAGACCGAGCAGGGCGACGAGGCGAAGACCAACGGCAAGGCCGACCAGCGCGGTGGTCAGCGGAACGAGCAGCGCAACGGCCAGCGCAACCAGCGTGGCGATCAATCCGGTGACGGCGGCTCGGTCGACGCCAACGAGCCGGGCAACCGGCGGCGGCGGCGCCGGGGCCGGAACCGCGGCGGCGAGACCAGCCAGCACGTCGAGGAGTTCACCGGCGAGCCGGTCGACATCGAAGGATTGCTCGACCTCCGCGACGAGGGCTACGGCTTCCTCCGGGTCCGGGGATCGCTCCCCTCGAAGGAGGACATCTACGTCTCGGTCAAGCAGGCACGGCAGTTCGGCCTGCGCAAGGGCGACCACATCAAGGGTGCGAGCCGTCCGGCGCTGCGCAACGAGAAGAACCCCGCTCTCCTGCGCATCGACCTGGTCAACGGGATCGACCCCGAGCAGGCCCGCAAGCGGCGCAAGTTCGAGGACCTGACCCCGCTGTTCCCGGACGAGAAGCTGAGCCTGGAGACCGGCGAAGACCCCGGCAACATGACCGCCCGGATCATCGACCTGATCTCGCCCATCGGGAAGGGCCAGCGCGGCCTGATCGTGTCGCCGCCGAAGGCCGGCAAGACCACGATCATCAAGCAGATCGTCCGCTCGATCGAGGCCAACAACCCCGAGGTGAAGCTGCTGGTCCTGCAGGTGGACGAGCGGCCGGAAGAGGTCACCGACATGCGGCGGTGGCTGCGCAACGACACCAGCGAGGTCGTGGCGTCCACCTTCGACCGCCCGGCCGACGAGCACACCCAGGTCGCCGAGCTGACCATCGAGCGGGCCAAGCGCCTGGTCGAGGACGGCAGGGACGTGTGCATCATCCTCGACGGCATCACCCGTCTCGCCCGGGCCTACAACCTGGCGGCACCGGCCACTGGCCGGATCATGTCCGGCGGTGTCGACTCCGGTGCGCTGTACCCGCCGAAGAAGTTCTTCGGTGCGGCCCGCAACGTCGAGGAAGGCGGGTCGCTGACCATCCTGGCCACGGCGCTCATCGAGACCGGCTCGAAGATGGACGAGGTGATCTTCGAGGAGTTCAAGGGCACCGGCAACATGGAGCTGCGGCTCGACCGCCGGCTCGCCGAGCGGCGGGTCTATCCGGCCATCGACGTCGACGCCAGCTCGACCCGGCACGAGGAGCTGCTCTTCCCCCGCAACCTGCTCAACCTGGTGTGGGCGCTGCGGCGGGTGCTGTCCGGCCTGTCCTCGACGGACGGCGGGAATGCGGCGGCGTTGGAGCTGTTGACCGACCGGATGAAGACGTTCCGTACCAACGACGAGTTCCTGGCCGAGGTGGCCAAGAACCGTCTCGCTGCTGGATAGATAGGCTGCACGACCTCATGAAGACTGGCATTCACCCCAATTACGTGGTCGCGACGGTGACCTGCTCGTGCGGGAACACCTTCACGACCCGGTCCACCAAGGCCGACCTGCACGTCGAGCTGTGCAGCGAGTGCCACCCCTTCTACACCGGCAAGCAGAAGCTGGTCGACACCGGCGGTCGCATCGACCGCTTCGAGCGGCGCTACGGCCAGCGTCAGAAGAAGTAACGCCGACCTTGACCTCCGAGAGCGCGGCCGCCCGGCAGGCCGCGCTCGACGGCATCAAGCTGCGGAGCCTGGTCTCCGCTCGCTGGGGCGCTGAGGATCGCGAGCCGGCCCCCTTCGGCTTCGGTGCTGCCCTGCTCGCCCCGTCCGACGACGGGCCCCAGGCCTGGCTGTACCTCGCCCGTCCCGAGGGACGCCGCCTCGGCGCCGCGCTGGTGTGGGCCGAGCGCTACGACGTGCGGCGACTCCACATCCTGGTCGACCCCTCGCCGGACGACGATCCCGGCCGCCTGGCCCGGCAGGCGGCGTACTTCGCCCGGCCCGACCTCGGCGTGTGGCGGATTGAGGGACCGAGCTCCGGGGACCAGCCCGGCGGGCACCGACTGGTCGAGGCGGCACCGGCGCCGTTCCCCGAGCGGGGACAGCCCGCTCCGGCGGCGACGGAGCTGGTCGACGCCCTGATCGACGCCGGCACGGAGGTCGTCGTGGAGGACGGCATCGTGCGCGGCGAGGTCAACGGCCTCGAGGTGGCCCGGATCGTCCACGGGCAGACCACGGCCGGCGTCCCGCTCGACGGTCCCCTCCTCGAGATCGGCGTCGGCGCGGCCGACCGCGAGCTGACCGCCATGCTGCATGGCGAGCTGTCGTCGGTGGAGCAGTTGGCCCGGGCGGTGGGCATCGTCCGCCAGCACCGTCGGTCCGAGGCGCCCCACCACCCCCTGAACCGGCTGGCCCCCGAGCGGTGGCTGCGGGCCGCCCTGGTCCGGTCGCCCGGCACGATCGGGCTGTCGACCTTGCGGCCCGCCGACAATCCTCGGCCCCGGACCAACCTGCGGGAGCGCGGCATCGCCGCGGGCCAGGGCGCCACGGCCGCCGACGGACGGTCCGTGGTGGTGGTCTGCTCGGTCGGGATCGACGTCGAGCTGGTCCCGGCGGCCGCCGACGCCCGTGCCTTCCTGGACCCGTCGGCCGAGCTCTGGCTGGTGGTCCCGGAGCGGGACCACCACCCGACGACCCGCCGTCTCGCCTCCCGCCTGCGCCCACCGGCCGAGGTCGTCCCGGTCAGCGACGGCTGGCGTGGGCTCTGACCCGCCGGGACCGTCACAGAACGAGGCGCCAGGGCCGTTAGCGTGGAAGGCCGTGTTGGAGCGCCTCGACGAGCTGGAGCAGGAGTACCGCGACGCCGAGGCGCGCCTGGCCGACCCGGCCGTCATCGCCGACCAGAGCCGCTACCAGGCCCTGGCCAAGCGCTACCGCGACCTGGAGGCCATCGTCAGCCGCACCCGCGAGCTCCGGCAGCGCCAGGAGGACCTCGTGACGGCCCGCGAGATGTTGTCCTCGGCCAGCGGCGACGACCGGGAGCTGCTACGGGACGAGGTCGTCGACGCCGAGACGGCCATCGCACGGCTGACCGACGAGCTCCGGATGCTGCTGCTCCCGAAGGACCCCAACGACGAGCGGAACGTGATCGTCGAGATCCGGGGAGCCGAGGGCGGCGAGGAAGCCAACCTGTTCGCCCGGGACCTCTTCGAGATGTACCGGGGCTTCGCCGGCCGGCAGGGTTGGAAGGTCGAGGTGCTGGGCACCGATCCGTCCGAGCGGGGCGGGTTCAACGAGGTGACCTTCCTGCTCCGGGGCGATGGGGTGTGGCGGCGCATGCAGCACGAGGCCGGGCCCCACCGGGTCCAGCGGGTGCCGGTCACCGAGAGCCAGGGCCGGATCCACACCTCGTCGGCCACGGTGACGGTCCTGCCCGAGGCCGAGGAGGTCGAGGTCGCGATCGATCCCGCCGAGCTGCGCATCGACGTCTACCGGTCGTCGGGGCCGGGCGGCCAGAGCGTGAACACCACCGACTCTGCGGTGCGGGTGACCCACATCCCGTCGGGGATCGTGGTGTCGATGCAGGACGAGAAGAGCCAGATCCAGAACCGGGCCAAGGCGCTGCAGGTGCTGCGGGCCCGGCTGTTGCGCCAGGAGCAGGAGCGCCAGGCCGCGGAGGCTTCGGCGGTCCGGCGGGGGCAGGTCGGTGGAGGCGGTCGCTCGGAGAAGGTGCGTACCTACAACTTCAAGGAGAACCGGGTCACCGACCACCGCATCGGCCTGACGGTGCACAAGCTGGACAAGGTCCTCGCGGGCGAGCTCGACGACGTCAGCGACGCCCTGGTCGCCGACGACCAGGCTCGCAAGCTGGCGGACGCCGGGAGCGCCGGCCGGTGACCTCCGCCGAGCCGCATCCGGCGCCGTCCCCCGCGTCCTTGCCCGGGTCGTTGCCGCCGTCTGGCCCTCATGGGGCCGAGGACCGGCAAAGTCGTGGAGTGCCGTCGTCCGACTCGTGGCGGGTGCTGGTCGCGGTGGCGGCCGAGCGGCTGGCCGCGGGCGGGTTCGACAACGCCGCGCAGGAGGCCCGGTGGCTCGCCGAGCGGGCCGGCGGGTTCGAGCCCGCCGAGCTCCAGGTCGAGCTGGACCAGCGGCCTCCGCCGCGGGCCGCGGCGTTCTTCCATCAGATGCTGGAGCGCCGGCTGGCTGGTGAGCCGCTGCAGTACACGTTCGGGCGCTGGGGCTTCCGGCGCCTGGACCTCTACCTCGACCGGCGGGTGCTGATCCCCCGTCCCGAAACCGAGGTGCTGGTCGAACGGGCCCTGGCCGAGTGCGACCGCATGGGCGCGACGACCGCCGTCGACCTGGGCACCGGATCCGGCGCCATCGCCCTTGCGCTGGCCGTCGAGCGGCCGGCCCTCGCCGAGATCTGGGCCACCGACGTCGCCGAGGGCGCGCTGGCGGTGGCCCGGGCCAACCTGGCCGGCCTCGGACGACAGGCGACGCGCATCCGGCTGGCCGCCGGGTCGTGGTTCGCCGCTCTGCCGACGAGCCTCCGGGGCCGGATCGACGTCGTGGTGAGCAACCCGCCCTATGTGGCCGAGGGGGAGATGGCCGACCTCCCCGAGGAGGTGCGGGCGTGGGAGCCGCACGAGGCGCTGGTGTCCGGGCCGGAAGGGCTGGACGACATCGCCGCCATCGTGGGTGAGGCACCGGCGTGGCTAGCCCGCCCCGGGACGCTGCTGCTGGAGATGGCGCCCCACCAGACGAGGCGGGCCGAGCAGCTGGCCCGGGCGGCCGGCTGCACGTCGGCCTCGATCTGGCCCGATCTGGCCGGCCGCGACCGCATCCTCTGCGCCCGATGGTGACCCTCCCCGCCGACGGCCCCCGTGAGCAGGCCGTGCCGGACCTGGCTTGCGATGCGGTGGAGGCCCCCCGTGGCTGGCGCCCCTCGACGGCCGGTCCGGCTCGGCCCCGGTCGCCGGGATCGGCAGCCCGCGACCGGGAGCGGGCTGGATGATGGTCGACCTGGCCTCGACGCCGCCGGCGGTGGCGGTCGAGAAGGCGGCGGCGGCACTGCGGGACGGTGGGGTCGTGGTCGTGCCGACCGAGACGGTGTACGGCCTGGCTGCTCTGCCGAGCGTGCCGGGGGCGACCCGACGCCTGTTCGAGCTGAAGGGGCGGACGGCGGACGTGCCGATCGCGGTGCTGTGCGCCGACGCCACGCAGGCGCTGGCCCTGGCCGATCGGCCGGGCCCGCCGGTGCGGCAGGTCGCCGAACGGTACTGGCCGGGGCCGCTGACGCTGGTGCTCCGGCGTCGGGCCGGGTTGGGCTACGAGCTGGGTGAGCCGGCGAGCACGGTGGGCGTCCGCTGCCCCGACCACCCGCTGGTCCAGGCGCTGGCGGCCGAGGTCGGCCCCATCGCCACCACCAGCGCCAACCGCCACGGCGAGCCGACGCCGCCGGACGCGGCCGGGGTGGACGCCGTCTTCGCCCGGGCCGGCGGGGGAGTGGCCCTGGTCCTCGACGCCGGGACCTGTAGCGGCATCCCCTCGACCGTCATCGACGCCACCGACGACGATCCCGGCCGCTGGCGGGTCCTCCGGCAGGGTGCCCTCCACGTCCCCTACCCTCCCGGAACTTCGGCAGGAGACGCCGATTAGCGTGCGCTGCTGCCGAAATTTCGGGAGGGTCAGAGGAGGAGGGTGCCGTCGGGGCGGAGTTTGACCGCCCGGCCGATCTGCTCGGCCCCCGAGGTCATCTCGGCGAGGACGTCGGGGTGGCGGTTGTCGGCCCAGGCGCGGGCACCGCTGTCCTCCAGGATCACCGTGGCCAGGACCCGCTCGGGCTGGCCGTCCCGGTCGTGGGTCACCACCCACGACTCGATCTCGCCCCCGCCGTCGGGCTCCTCGCACAGCTCGCGCCGGGGCAGCGCGTCCACCGCGTCCTGCACCGAGGCCCACTGGAACCCGGCCGCCGGCGGTTCGGTCGAGTACAGCGTCAGCGCGTGCTTGGTGAGGTAGCCGCCGTTGGCACTGACCAGGCCCACCGAGCCCGGGTCCTCGCGCAGCACACCGACCATGGCTGCCATCGAGTGGCTGACGTAGTTGTTCCACGGGCCGCCCGCGAAGGACAGGCCGCCGGTCACGGTGAGCTCACGGTCGCCGTCGATCGGCAACCCCAGCTCCGTCGCGGCCACCTCGACCGCCGACGGGAAGCACGAGTAGAGGTCCACGTGGGCGAGGTCGTCCACCCCGACCCCAGCCAGCGAGAACAGCCGGCCACCCGCCAGCCGGATCGCCGGGGACGACGCGAGGTCGGACCGGTGCGAGACGGCGTGGGTGTCGTGGGCCTCGGCCCCGGCCCACGGGAACACCCACCGCTCGCGGGGGACGCCCAGCGCGTCCGCTCGCTCGGCCGACATCACGATCACCGCCGCGGCCTGCTCGACGGCGTTGTTCGCGTTCATCACCTTGGTGTAGGGCCACGAGATCCAGCGGTTGCTGGGTGACGGCGTCCGGATCTCCTCCGCCGTCACCGCCTCCTGCACCCAGGCGTGGGGGTTGGACGCTGCGATCCGGCTGAACCGGGCCCACAGCTCGCTGACCCGCACGAGGTGGTCGGCGACCGATCGCCCGAGCGCGTGGCGGAAGGCCTGCTCGAAGAGGGGATAGACCTGGGTGGGCAGCATGACCTGCCGCGCCAGCTCGGCCGGGTGGTTCAGCGGCACCTCCTCGCCGGTCCGGCGCACCTCGGGCACCGGCGTGTCCAGCGGCGTCCAGCCGAGCGCGGCGCCGCCCGGTTGCTGCCGGGACCGCCACGCCTCCGCTCCGCCTATCAGCACGACGTCGGCCTCGCCGGCCAGGATCTCCCGGCACGCCTGGTTGACCAGCGCCTGCGGCTCGTTGCCGCCGATGGGGCTGACAGCGGTGTCCCGGGGCGAGGCACCGATGCGGGATGCGACCAGCGCCGCGGGGTTCACGTACCGCCAGGAGAACATGTGCACCACCCGCACGGCGTCCGCCGCAGCGAGGAGGCGGCTGCCCGGGCCCGTGCCGTCCAGAGCGTCCTCGGCGGCCCGCTGGAGAGCTCCGGCGATCAGATCCACGGGCTCGACGGGTGGCTCGCCCCGGTCGACGCGGTTGGTCCATTGGCCGCCACCGGCGACGACGGGCGTGCGTGGATCCACGGTGAGTGGCAGTACCAAGAGCCCTCCCAAACGGCCTCAGGACGGGGTCGCGGATTTCGTCACCAGATCTTGACCCGCCGGTCAACTGTAGAGACAGGTTCTCGCCCCTACAATCACGGCATCAAGATCCTCCTGGTCTGCTCCGCGAACCAGTGCCGTTCCCCCATGGCCGAGGGCTTGCTGCGCGCCAAGCTGCAGCAGGCCGGCGTCCACGCGCAGGTCGGCTCGGCCGGTCTGCTCCCCGGCGGCTCCTCGGCGACACCCGACGCGGTCGCCGTGATGGCCGAGCGCGGTGTCGACATCACCCGCCACGTGAGCTGCCAGATCACCGCCGACATCGCCCGCTCGGCCAACCTGATCATCGGCATGAGCCGCAGCCACGTGCGCGAGGCCTGCGTGAGCTACGGGGCGCTCCTGCAGCGGGCCTTCACCCTCAAGGAGCTGGTCCGGCGGGGCGAGGAGATCGGCCCCCGCCGCGCCGAGGAGACGCTCTACACGTGGCTCGGGCGGGCCGGCGCGGGGCGGCGTCCGTCCGACCTGGTCGGTGACTCCAACTTCGACGACATCCTCGACCCCATCGGCAGGCCGCGCGGCTTCTACGAGCAGACCGCCGACGAGCTCGACGACCTGCTCAACCGGTTCCTCAACCTGGTGCTGGGCAACGAACACCGAGCAGCCGGCATGGCCCTGGACGCCGGCGGTGCGGCCTCCCGCCGCTGACCCCCGCGACCCCCGGTAGGGTGCGGGGCTCGTGCGCATAGCCATCGGTTCCGACCACGCCGGCTTCCGGCTCAAGGAGCACCTGGTCGAGACGCTCGCCAAGCTGGGCCACGACGTCACCGACTTCGGTACCGACAGCGAGGCGCCCGCCGACTACCCGCCGATCTGCGCGGCGGTCGGACGGGCGGTGGTC
>Ga0209382_10008412_pt1 | contig 13014 bp, 21 predicted proteins | sample SoiMetdeltSBSDD5_FD_187599 | JGI IMG/M metagenome (GOLD analysis project Ga0209382, IMG submission 187599) | Bulk soil microbial communities from a Populus tree surrounding site in Tennessee, USA - Soil MetaG P. deltoides SBSDD5 (SPAdes) (version 2) | ecosystem: Environmental > Terrestrial >... | reverse complement strand
GGCGTGGGGAACCGCCGCGCATCTCTCGAGCGCCGCGGCCGTCGCCGCCCCGGCTGAAGCGCACCCCGATGCCGAAGTGGAAGCGCCGATGAACGCCAACGTCGACTTGGTGCGGCGACTGACGATGCCGCGGCAGCTGCCATCGTGGACGAGCGCCCTGCGTTGGAGAATCCCCGGGGCCACGTCCGGGGCGTCACGGTCAAGCTGGTGCTGACCGGCGCCGGCCAGGTGCACGAGGTAGGGTGCTACGTCGAGTGGCGGACGGGGAGGGGGGCCGCGTGACGTGGGAGTACATGACGTGGACCACCACCGACGCGAAGGCCGGCCGCTCCGTCCGCCTTGTGAACGGGGAACGGCTCGAAGAGTACCCGCTCGTTGGTTGAGGCAGGTGAGCAGAGCTGGGAGTTGGTGTCGGTGGTGTCCGCGGGGAGTCGGCAGGATCACACGCTCTATTTCAAGCGGCCGAAGGCGGAGGGCTGAGAGATGACGATGGACGAGCGGAATCCTGACCAGGTCGAGGACATGGAGCAGATCGAAGCGGACATCGCGCCGGGTCGCGAGCCCGGTGCGGAGGAGCCGCCCACCGAGGAGAGCGCAGAGGACTGACCCAATGACGGACCGCGAGTTCTGGATCATCGTGCACCGGGCGCTCATGGCGGTGGCCGGCGCAATCGAGAAGAAGTACATCAAGGTGCCGACGCAGCCCAGCCAGTAGAATCGAACACAGACGGGGTCAGGCGCCCGCTACGGCCACCTCCTGACCGACAAGAGCCGCTGCCACCAGGTGCCCGCTCTCAGTGCCCCGGACAGGGCAAGGAGCGCGCGCGCATGTCGTTTTTAGTGGCAGGTGGCGGCAGGTGATAGCCGGCCACGGGGAGAAGCGGACGCGGCGCGAGGAGGCGGCCATCGCCGCACTGCTCACCGAGCCGACGATCGCGCTGGCCGCCGCGAAGGCCGGCATCGGCGAGGCGACCATCCTCCGGTGGCTCCGCGAGCCGTCGTTCGGCGCCCAGTACCGCGCAGCACGCCGCACGGTCGTCGAGAGTGCGATCGGCCGACTGCAGCAGGCCACCAGTGACGCCGTGGCAGCGCTCAGCCGCAATTTGCAATGCGGCGTCCCCGCCTCCGAGATCGCGGCGGCAAAGGCCATCATCGACTTCGCCGTGAAGGGCCTCGAGCTGGTGGACCTGGCCGAACGGGTGGAACAGCTCGAGCAGGCGGCAGCCGGCGCGGAAGGGACGGCGCGGTGACGCTCGGCGCTCGCATCACCAGGCTGGAAGCCATGCGACGGGAGTGGCAGAGACGCGCCTGCCGCTGGTGCGGCTCATACTGGACCTACCCCGACGACTTTCCACCAGCGGGCGGGGTCCGGCCGCCCGTGCCGACGTGTGAGGCACCCGAACGGTGCCCCGGTGGTGGGCTGCTGATCGTCATTCCGGGCGACGAGGACGAGGAGGTGATCCACGTTGCGGCTGCATCGGCGTATCGGCCGGCTTGAGCGCGCGCGCCGGGATCGGGTGTCCGGGCCGTGCCGCTGGCACGGCCCGCTCGTGATCTACCCGGTGACGCTGCCGTTGGGCGCGGACGGCCGGGTGATCCTGCCGCCCTGCGAAGCGCCGGCCACGTGCCCAGGTATGGCCGTCGGACAGGTCTTCCTGCCTGAACGGAGGACGGCGTGAGCACGGCGCTCGCGCGACGCCTGCGCCAAGTGGAGGAGGCCACGCGGGACCGTCTGCTCCGACGTTTGCACGCCGCGATCGACGAGCAGATCGTGTCACTCACGTCCGAACATCAACGAAGGCTCACGGACGGGGTCAGAGCCGTGAGGGCTGAGCCGACCGCCATGCTCGTGCACGCCGGCCGGAGTCTGAGCCACGTCTGCGCGTCGTGCATCGATGGCTACGACCCGCCGGCCCTGCTCCGGGCGGCCTGGATACTGCTGGTCCATCGGACGCTCGGCGGTGCCCCTGCCCTGCTGCCGCCGGCCATCGCCGCCGTCTACGACCGCGAGCCGGCCGCACGCCCCGCGGTCCCCTGCACCCGGTGTAGCTACCTGCTCCCCACACTGCGCGGCGCGGTCGTGGCCGGGGTGAGCTGCCCCGTGTGCGAGGCCGGCAGCGATCCCGCGGGCGAGGAGGATGCATGAAGGGTTATCGGCTGGACCTGGCCCGGCTTGCACAGGAGTCTGAGCGGCCGAGCGACGACCCGTATCTCGCGGTCGGCAGGATGCTCCGGGATCACCTCGGCGGCGATCCCCTGGCCGAGCTTCGGGAGCGCTGCCGGGGCGATCCGGTGCTCGCGGAGATGGCCGAAATCGCCGGTGACCTGCTCCGGGCTTCCCCAGCGCGGAGTCGGAGACCACGGCTGACGACCTCACGGAGGCTCCGACTCCTGCGCGCCGTCGACGAGATCGCCAGGCAAGTGGACGTCGCTAGCGTCTCGCAACCGCCGAAACGTTCGCCCGGATGAGTGACCAGGAGGCGTCGGAGGTGGCCGCGCGGGTGCTGTCCCTGGAGTACCGCATTCGCTCGCTCTATGCGGCTCCACCGTGGCACTACGTCGGCCGGGCGACCGCCCTGATTCGCGTGATGCCGGAGCCGATCGAGCCGGGTCCGTCCATCAACAAGCCGGGGGCGAGCTGACGCGCTACAGCCCCACGGCTGCGGCCGCGTTCCCCCGGAACAGACTCCCGTCGCGGATGTAGCGCCGGGCCACGGCGACGGACTTGTGGCGGGGCGGGCCAATCGACGAGGGCGGCATCAGCGGGTGTGTCACTCGCCGAACAGCGTCCGTGTCAGCGAAACCATAGCCACGCTTCGCCTGGGGAACGATCCTGGGAGACAGCGCAGCGGAGTGCGCGCGAGAGCTCACCTGCTGGAGGCAAGGCCATGAAGCAGCTCGAACGTAGCCGCGACGGAGTCACCCGCTTGCCGTCTTCCGCTGAAAACGTGCCACCGCAGCCGAAGGTCGCTCGCCACCGTCAGACGACGCGTCGCCGGTCCGCTGCCAGTCCGGCCATGCTCCGCGACGTCTGGGTCTACCGCATCGTGGTCTCGGCGTTCGCGGCGGTCCTCTTGATCGCGTCGCTCGGAGCCCTGCTGCTGCCGCTCTCCGGCACGCAGGTTTCGGAGATGTCCGGCACGCTCCTCGTCGCGCTCACCTCCGGCGCCGTCGGCGCGCTCGCGGGCCTGCTGGCTCCCTCCCCGCAAGGCTGAGTCGTCATGGCCCGGCAGCGATCGACCACGGCTCGTTACCTCGCATCCTGGTCAGGGCCGAGTGGCGAATATCTGGGAGATGAAGTTTCGGCACTCTCCTGGTCGGCCCGGCTCACTGCGTCAGGGAGCGTACTGTCCGCTGTTGCCCCCCGTGTGAGCACCAGCATCCTGGACCCGTCCGGTGTGAGCGGCAGGTAGTACGCGCGGTAGCACTCCGGGCAGAGCAGGAAGCGGCCGAGCTCCTCGCTCGGCGTGCGCACGGTGACGGCGATGGGCTCGTCGGTGGTCGCCTGGCATTCCCAGCATTCCCGGCGTTGCGAGCGGAGCTCCTCCATAGCCACCCTCGTTCTCCTCGCGCTCGGCGCGGCGCCCCACCGGCTCGCCGAGCGAGCCGGGAGGCGAGATTCGGTTTCCGGTTCAGATCCCCGCGGCGACCACGGTAGCACGGTTTCCGACCTCTTGACGGGTACCTTCGGCACCCTCTTCGTGAGGACCTTCGGCACTCAGCAACGCGACTGACCCTGCACTACCATCGCGGAGGTGCGGGCAGCGCCGGAGTACCGGGTCTAGCGACTTAGGTCGCGGCTGCGCGTGGTAGTCGGCCCACATCTTCGCGCCGGCGCGAAGCTCGCTGTCCGGGCCCTCCGAGCGGTGCCGGCTTCCCCTCCTGGTCGGCGCCGCGTGGCGAAGCTATGGTCTGGTTCCTTCGCCACTCATCGGAGCCTGCCGCTGCCTCGCCCCAGTGCCGCAAGCTCGGCGCGAGTTGTCACGCCGAGCCCCCGCGTGAGGCGTCCGATGTGGGTGCCGATCAGGCCAGGCGCGAGGCCCAGCCGATCGGCGATCTCCCGGTTCGTCAGGCCGTTGACGACGAGCACGAGGATGTCACGCTGCGGCGGGGTCAGTGCCAGCGTCTCGCTGGGCCGCTCGGATGCATCCGTCATTGATCGGACGCTTCGGCACTCGGTCGGGGTTCGTCGTGATGACGGCGCCGGGCCGGTCATCGCTACGGCGACACACGAGGTGGTCGTCCAAATGGAGGCCGACCCGAGGGTGGTCGCCCGGTGGGCGGTCGTCCGGTGGGCGGTCGTCCGGTGGGCGGTCGTCCGGTGGGCGGTCGTCCGAGCCTCCGCCTGTCTCCCTTAATCGCCGACCGCAGCCCCTCCTTCACGTTCCCGCGCAACGTCGCTACAACGTCGGCCAGGTACTCCTCCACCTTTCTGCCCTTGTCTCGTAAGCGCCTCTGACTGCTCTCCGCCATGTCGCCCACTCCATCATGCGCCTGTCGACTTCGACTCGCGGCATAGCAGTGGTGGATGATGAGGCCACTACCGCTACCCGGCCGTAGGGGAGTTAGATCAGCTCAGCCCACCAGAGCGTCAGCCCCGCTGTGAAGAGCACGATGCCGAATACGAGAAGCATGAACTGATGTCGGATCGTCACTCGAAGTCGATCGTCCACCAGCTCCCCCCATCAAATCGGAGCGGTGTGCTCTGCTCCGTCAGAGCAGCTAGCCCCGCAAGCCCATGCCCACTTCGGCGCAGAGAACGCAGACAAATCACGTACGGTTCGGAGACGGGGACAAAGGCGTCACCCCAGCCACGCCAGCAGCCCGATCACGGCGCCGGCCACTGGAGTCGGACCTGATGGGCCATCATCGACCGTCCACGAGGTCGGCGACCGTCTCGAGCACCCGACCGACATCGAACGGCTTGGGGATGTAGGCCGACGCGCCACACGCCGCGATGGTCACGGCGATCACGTCGTGGTGTGCGGCCGACAGCAGGACGACCGGGGTTGTACCGCCGCGCCAGCGATAGGCCCGGCAGAACTCGGCGCCGTCCAGGCACGGCATGTCGGCATCGACCAGGATGATGTCCGGAGCCCCGCGTTGGGCCAGCGCGAAGGCTTCAAAGCCGTCGCGCGCCGGCAGCACGCGATAGCCCGCGTCGATGAGCAGGCTCTCCAGGCTCTCATGGGTATCGGAATCGTCCGTGGCGAGGAGGACGAGGCGCGGCGTCCCGTGCTGAGCCATCGGCCGTAGAGTAGTCGGACGGTCATCGCCTGTCCAGATCGAGATCTCCACATCTTCTGCAGGGCCAGTGCGTCGCCGGGCGATCAGCAGTGTGATCATGACTCCGAGCGCCCACCCCGCCAGCAGCCACGGCCCCAGGACGCGCAGACGGGCCAGCAGGGTGGCAGACGGCGTACCGATGGTGTGCGGCCCTCCTGAGGCCACCAGCAGCGAAACCTGCACCCTCGCCGCGTCCAGCTCGGTGACGCGGCCCGGACTCCACTCCAGCGCCGCCACGAGCAGCAGCAGGAACGCCACCGGCCACGCCGTGAGTTGCCCGGCTGATGATGCCTCGCCACGTGGCATGACGCTTCCCTCCTGCCGCGTGGGTGTTACCGGCCCCGCCCGGGCCACTCATTCCGCCGGGCCCAGAAACTCGGCTGCGACCCAGCCCTCAGAGCGATCGGTCGGGTCGCGGACACGACGCCAGGTCCGCCCACCCGCCTCGACGTCGAGGCCCAGCAGTTCCAGCTCCGCGCCGCCGGACAGTTCCTTGAGCCGCGCCCCGCTCAGGCTCGGCTCCGCGCGGAGGTTCACCCCGTCTGCCCCCGCACCCACGATGCGCACGACACGCAGGCGGGGGGCTACCACGGGCGTTGCCGCAGTGACCGGGCTGGGCGCCGGCGTGGGGCTCGACACCGCTGGGGTCTCCCGGAGCACCGTCACCTCTGGCGCTGACAACAGGGTCCCACCAAGATAGGTCGCCCCGACCGCGAGCAGCGCCCCCAGAACACCAGCCACGCTGGCGCGGACTGGCATGCCCAGTCGCCTCGTCCCAATCCCAGGCCAGTACGACATCGATGAGCCTATCCCCGGATGGCCGCCGATCATCAGGCGCAGGCCCTCCCGACATCAGGAAGACCGGCTGGGTGCGCATCGCAAATCTCGGGCCCGCCGACGAGGGCAACGCAGGCCTCCGCTCACTCGGCCCGGGTCATCCCCGGGCCTCGCGCAGGTGTCGCAGGCAGGCACCCCACCGTTCGTCAGCCACGGCGCCCCCGTGAGCCCGGTATACCCCTGCAGCTGGCCGACGCTCGGTCAAGCCCCCACGGCGTTGCTGGGAGTTGAACGCGCGGGCGGTGGATGGGATCATGCCGGCCCCGATCCGATCCTTCCGAGGTGCCGAGGACACACATGGCCGCCGTCAGGACCGGCAGCATCGTCTCCCTCATCGTCAGCATGGTGCTGCTCGGGGCCTGTAGCTCACCATCGCCCGCCCGGCCACGCGAGGCCACACCCGAGGTCGTCGATTCACGGCCGGTGCTGCCGGTGAGCGTGGCCGCGTCGCCCGCGCCCCCGCGTGAGGGGACACTTGCGGTCGTCGATTCGCGGCCGGTGCTCCCCGTCGATGTGGCCACATTGCCGGCCCCAACCCTTGCGCCCCCAACCCTTGCGCCCCCAACCCTTGCGCCGCCACCAGCCCTGGCACCCCCGGTCGCCACGCCGTCTTCCGCCCCGAGCGAGACCCAGCCGGGCACGCCAGCCGTGGTGGCGAGCGCAGTCATCGGTGCGACCGGCGGGACCAGGGTGAACGTGCGTACAGACCCCTCCATGCAAGCACCCATCATCACGACGCTCGCCGAGGGTACCCCGGTGGAGGCCCTTGGCGAGCCGGTCCCGGCGGAGGGGCGCTCCTGGCAGAAGATTCGCAGCGGCGACCGCGAAGGCTGGGTGGTCGCCGTCGTCATCCAGCCACAGTGAACCCCTCCAAGTCGTGTCGTGGCGCGGAGTGACGACGAAGCTGCTACCATGACGGAACGTAGCCGCGCCATCGAGGCACTCAGGGGGTGGGCGAGCGGGCCTTCACCCAGGGTATGATCTCGGCACGGGCGCTCAGACCCAAATGCTCAAGGACCAGTGCCACCTGGGTGGCCACGCCCCCGGCCGTCAGGCCCAAGCGCTCGGCGATCTGGGCGTTGGGGTAGCCGTTCACGACGAGCACGACGATCTCGCGCTGGAGCGGCGTCAACGCGAGCGGGGTCTCGGGCCGCACACCTTCACCGCGTGACCCCCCGCCCGGCGTCATCACAGACGGAGTCCCCGTCCCTTCCGGCCATTGAGGGAGTCGGGTCCGCGCTCGTCTGCCATCCCCGCCTCCCGCCCTCGCGTGCCGCCGGTCCCTCCATCCTACCCCGGCGACCCGCCCCGGCGCCGGCGTCCGGGCGGGCCACCGCCCGGACGACCGGCGCAGCCGCCAGACCCAGGCGGCTGCGAGCACCACCCCGACGACCGGCGTGCTCATCGCCGCATCGCGTGCAGCCCACCCCCCTGCGGATGGCCGAGGCCGTCCGCTTTGAGTCGGAGTAGACGGAACGTTGGAACGGGGCCTGCATTGATCCGCTCGTGATGCGTTCGTGGGCGCCAGATAGCGGCTAGGGGCACGGTCAACACGCCGACCCACCGACATGCGGGAGATTCGAGCCATGACCATCGCGATCGATCCCGGCCGGGGTCACGTCCCCCACCGGCCGCCGTGGATGCGCCCCCGAGCGGCCGAGACCGATTCGGCCCTCCCGTTCGTCATGGTGGTGCTGCTCACGGTCGGCGCTACGGCGCTGCTCCTGTCCTCGCAGATGTTGGACATCACGGTGCCACGGAGCCTGATCCCCAAGGCGCGATCGACCGCGCTCAGCCGGCCCATCCAGGACGCTCCCCCGGCGACGGCGCTGGTCGCTGCCGCCGCGACGGAGGGACCGACCGAAAGTCCCGCCGTCGCGCCCCCGGCCCCGGTCGCCGAGGCCGCCACGCCCGCTCCGGAGCCGCTCGCGCTTGACGTAGGAGCGCGGGCGCGGGTCGCCAACACCGACGGCCTCGGGGTCGTCTTCTCCTCGGCCCCGCGCGATGGCTCCCGCCTCCCGGCCGGCCTGGTCGAAGGGACGAACGTCACGATCGTGGAGCGCGCCGGCGAGGACTGGGCGCGGGTGCAGTCCGACGGCAACAAGGCCGGCTGGGTGCGTACCGCCTATCTCGCGCCCGCCGACTAGCGAGCCTGATGCACGGGGGGTCTGCTGACACCAGCACGGTGGGTGCTCACGGCCACGAGGCTCGCCCTGCCGGCGATCCTCGGCCTTGGCCTGCTCCTGACGACCACGCCGGTCACGTTCCAGGCCGGAGCCGAGCCACTCCCCCAGGCGACGCGGGACCTCGGCACGCCGGGCGCCGGCGGCGTGAGCCGGACCGACCGCTTCGCGGGCCTCGGCCAGGCAAACGTCTATACCTTCGCCATGCCGCCGGGATCGGCGACCGTCCACGTCTACCTCGGCGATTTGTGGTATGACGTCGACCTCTCGCTGTGGCGGCTCGCAGGGAGCGCCGACGATGCCCCCGGGCGGGCGGGGACCGGCTGCGACCACCAGGCCGCCCGCGTGGCCGAGGCCGAGGAAGGAGCATTCCGGCTCGCGAGCCGCTGAGGGCGCTCCGGCGACCGAAGTGGGCTGGCCCGGTTCGTGTACCCGCGGGTCGGTACGGAGGTGTGCCGTGGGCATCATCACCATCATCGGGGCCATCGTGGTCATCGTCGTCGTCCTGAAATTCCTCGGACTCTGGTAGGACGCAGGACACGGCTCATCGGCCGCTGTATGCGGCCAGTTGAGGCCCCTTAGGTCGCATCCGGGTCGTGGTATGCGGCCGAACCGGCGCACCAGCGCGAAGATCGCCGGCCGGCGCCGGCCCTGCCTTCGAGTGAGCGCCGTTCTGGTGAGTCCGCTAGTGGTGAGTAGGTCCGGCACACGATAGACAGCGAAGAGCCCCCGACCGGTGCAGAGCACCGGTCGGGGGCTTGGGTGGGCCGGGGCCCATCGACCCTGGACGGCTAGCAGGCAGGGTTTGTGTTTCCCGAATTACCGGCGATGAAGTCATTGTTGAGATCATATGCTTCAACGGCCAAATACCGGAAGCCGCAGGCCAGGGTGGCCTGAGCAGACCAGCTACCGGTGCGGCTCGTTGTGACGAAAACAGTAGTTCTCTCGTCACAGTCATTGTCAGTGCACCGGATGAAGAGTACTGAGATATTTTGATTTCGGTCGAAGCCGCCCCCCTTCGCGGTGAAAACGATGGACCCGGGCTGCGATTTCGTGTTCTGTGTCACCTTGACACTCGGGTTGCGGGCGGCGTCGGCGTCCCCCGGGATACTCCCCGCCAGGAGCAGCAATGCTCCAATCGCCGCGATCCCGATCATGCCTCGTCTCATGATGTAGTTTCTCCTCACTTCGTTCTGACTTCCGCTCTTATCGTTCTTACGCCAACGATGGTGCGCTTCACCCCGTCTCCTCTCCGCTCAGCCCCGCGCAGGGGGCGTTCGAAACGGTGGGCGCGCCGGACGCAAAAACGCCGGTCGAGCCTCACGGCTCAACCGGCGTCGTGCCATCTCCGCCCGGCGCTCAGCGATGGGATCCACGCGCGCCGGACATCCCGGGCTCGCTTCGAAAGACGAGCCCGGCGTTTGAGTTATTTGACTCTATCATCCCGCCAACAAGAAATCAATGAGATGCCAACAGTATTTCGGATAACGTCTTCGCGTAAGATGCGTTAGGCGTAGCCAAGTGCCGGCCAGAGGTGCCATTCTGCCGGACGAACGGGCGGCCGAGGGCGGGGCGATCGGCTCGGAAACTGTTCGGATAATGTCCGGCGCCTTACCCGGGCATCGCCACCTGCACTGCTAGGGAGTACAGCGCCACCCCCACCTGCACCACGCCGACCCCGATCAGCACGAGCACCAGTGCCGCGATGAGCCAGAACCGCCGCGGCGTCAACCACGTGGTTGACGCCGGTCGGGCCGTAGGTGCCTCCGTGGTCGGCTCGACGCTCCGCGCCTCTGTACGGGCCGCCAGCACACGATTCTCGGCCCGTAGCTCGCCGACCTGCGCACTGAGGTCCTCGATGCGCTGCCGGCTGACCGCTAGCTCAGCGACCAGCGGCGCCAGGACGGCCGTCGACCACGCGGCCATCAGCTCTGTGGCCGTTCCCTGAGTACGGGACACGTTCTGTGCCGGTGGTTCCGTGACCGTTCCGTCCTCCGTTCCGTGCGCGGGGAGGGGCGGCAGGGTCACGAGGTAGGCGCTGCCCTGTGGTCGGAGCACCCGTTCCGCTTCGAGCTCGCCGCGCTTGATCATCCGCCGCACGGTGACGACGGTCACACCGAGGTGGGCCGCCGCCTCGGCCACCGTGACCCGTGCGGACGGAACAGGTTCCGTCCTGCCCGTTCCGTCAGAGGTTCCGTCCGTTCCGTGCATACCAGCCCAGCCTACGCGGTGCCGCGTGGCCGGCGCGAGCGTCAGCGGGGGCCGGAGTGGGCAGTGTCGGCCCCGACCGATCCGCGTCGGGCAGGTCTGCGAATTCGGTCACGTGATATGACCGAATTCGGCCGTACCGGAGCCACTACGTCAACGGGATAGGCAGAACTCTGATGACCGATGGCCGACGGAGACGACATGCACGAGGATCCGAGCAGAGCGTGGACACCAGCAATCGGCGAGACGGTCCGGATAGTGAAAGTCGGCGCACTCGGGCGAGTGGCGGAGGTCAAAGCGGGGCGTTATGGCCCCGAGGTCGTCATCCACATCTTCACCCGGGTCGGTCAAGGCGGAGCCACGGTGGCATCGCCCCCCGACCGTGCGGTCTGCACGCCCAGCGAGTTGGCGCCACATGAGACGTCCACGGGCTACCTACCTGGGGCCCATCGGCAGCGCAACGACGCCCCCCGGCACCAGCGCCGCGAGCGTCGGGCGGGGCCGGAATGACGGGCCGGCAGTCTCCCACCGGCCCGTGGATCGCGCGGTCGTCGGGTCCGGCGGGGCATACCGAGCGGGGCCGGAGTAGGCAGAGTCCGCCCACACGTGCGGGGGCAGGCGGTCAACTGACGTATCCAAGCCAACCCCTACGACGGGATGTCAGAGCAGGTATAGGTGGGGCCGCTGCCGAACGTGCCCTTGTAGGTGCCCTCGCAGACACGCTGGGCAGTCTGTAGCTGCTTCTCACTGATGCCAGACACGCCGCTGCAGGTGTAGTGGTAAACGCCAGGGGTTTGGAATGAGCCACCCTGCGACGCGCACAGCCGCTCGGCCTTCGCGAACGGCCCCGCCGCCAGCGCAGTACTGGACGCCATGGTGACGCTACCAACCATCAACCCCAGCGCGACCAACGCGCCGGTCCCCGTTCGCAAAACCCACGTCATGATGGATGTCCCTATCGAGCTGGGCGCTTCCGCGCCGATGTCACGGCCACGCGCCGCGCAATTCCAGCGTACGGGCCTGCCGGGGGCTGGGACATGTCCAGACCTAGACATACCGCTAGACATCTTCGCCGGCTCTCAGACCGTTACGCACCCACCAGCACCCCGCCGGTCGTGGATGGCCGGCCCCCAAAGAGCCACCCCGGGGCTTGCGTCGATCCTGAGGCCACCAGCGCGCAGTATGAGGCTGCTGTGGACACAGAGAAGCGCCCCGGCTGACGAGGCCGGGGCCACCTGCTGGAGCGCCCATCCTACGAGGACGGCGCGACAACGACGGCAGAAGAACTCACACAGCGCGGTCCATGAGGACGGACCGGCAGGAAGCCCCCGGCCCGCCCTCGGCTATCCTCTGGCAGCCCCGACGTTCAGGGTGCGATACGCGGGGCCGGGTGGCCACCCGGGGGAGTAGATCCCGGGCGGCCACACTTGGCCCTCAAGGGTGCCATTCGGGCCTGGCAAGGCTGTACGGGCCAGGAACCGCCAGCACGAGGGTGCTACGGCGTCTCGTCGTCCTCCTGAGCAAGGAACGCGGCCCAGGCAGCGTCGGCGGTCGCGGCGAGCTGGGCGAGGACCGGGTCGTCTGCGGCTCGGAGGATGCGCGCCTCCTCGGCGAAGGCCTCGAGGAAGCGCTCAGCATCGAACGGATGGCGCGGGTCGTCGAGGCCTCCGGGCAGGTTGAGCGCCCGGAGGAAGATAGTGCGCTCGTGGTCGTCGCGGTTCATGGTGGGCCTCCTAGCTATTGTTCCGCGCCGGCGGGGCGAAGTTCGACATACAGAGCGCCCCGGCCAGACGGCCGGGGCGCTGGTGCGTGGCGGGACGAGAGGATCAGACCACGCGATCGGACTCGCCTCGACGCAAGCCGGCTTCCGGATGGTCACGGTCACGACGTGCGTTCACCCAGGCTGCGAGCTCTTGGCGGCCGTGAAGCCCGAGCCGGGACTGGATGCGTCGGACGTGCGTGGCGACGGTGGACGCGGAGAGGCCGAGCCCCCTGGCGATCACCACGTCTTTCAGGCCATCGGCGACGAGGAGGGCGATCTGGAGCTCACGCGCGGAGAGTCGCCGGCGTGTAGGATCGGGCGCCAACGGGCTGCGCGGCGGGTCGGCCTGACGTCTGGAGTGCTGCACACTTCCATTACGACGGTGGACCCGAAAAGTGACGGAGAACGGGCCGGCAGGTTGCCCCACCGGCCCGTGGATCGCGTGGTCAGCGCTGCGTGCCGTCGCACTCCGGCCCACAGATCTGCACGTCCCCGAAGCCGGCGGCGATGTGGGCCCGGGCGTGCGCCTCGGCCTCCGGGTAGCGGGTGTTGACGACGGCGACAATCTTCTAGCGGGCGGCCACCAGCACGCACAACACGGTGTCGTCACCGTCACGCGGCTCGATCTGGATGGCGGGGCTCATGGTCTCGTTCATGCTTTGATCTCCTGTCGCCACGCCGATCCGACGCCGGCGCGGCATGTGGCGCCCGGCGTCGTTTCCCGACACGCCGGGCGCT
>Ga0209382_10008411_pt1 | contig 13014 bp, 14 predicted proteins | sample SoiMetdeltSBSDD5_FD_187599 | JGI IMG/M metagenome (GOLD analysis project Ga0209382, IMG submission 187599) | Bulk soil microbial communities from a Populus tree surrounding site in Tennessee, USA - Soil MetaG P. deltoides SBSDD5 (SPAdes) (version 2) | ecosystem: Environmental > Terrestrial >... | reverse complement strand
GGCCACCACGCGGAGATCGGCGGGCTCACGCCAGGTTCCATGCCGCCGGGCAGCCGGCACCTGCAGGAGGAGGGCGTGCTGTTCGACAACTGGCTGCTCGCGCGCGACGGCCGGCTGCGCGAGGAGCCGACGCGGCGGCTGCTCACCGAGGGGCCGTACCCGTCGCGCAACCCCGACACCAACCTGGCCGACCTGCGCGCCCAGATCGCGGCGAACGCCAGGGGTGTTGCCGAGGTCGGCCGGATGATCGAGCACTTCGGCCTCGACGTGGTGCAGGCCTACATGCGGCACGTGCAGGACAACGCCGAGGAGGCGGTCCGCCGGGTGATGGACGCGCTCGACGACGGCGCGTACCGCTACGAGATGGACTCCGGCGCGGTGATCGCCGTGCGGGTCAGCGTCGACCGCGCGGCGCGCGGCGCAACCATCGACTTCACCGGCACGTCCGCCCAGCTCGACACGAACTTCAACGCGCCGTCGTCGGTGGCCACCGCCGCCGTGCTGTACGTATTCCGGACACTGGTGGCCGGCGACATCCCGCTCAACGACGGTTGCCTGCGCCCGCTGCGCATCGTGATCCCCGACGGATCAATGCTGGCGCCGGTGTACCCGGCCGCCGTCGTGGCCGGCAACGTGGAGACCTCCCAGGCGATCACCGGCGCGCTGTACGCCGCGCTGCGGGTGCAGGCCGAGGGCACCGGGACCATGAACAACGTCACGTTCGGCAACCGCAGGCACCAGTACTACGAGACCGTCGGCTCCGGTTCTGGCGCCGGCGACGGGTTCGCTGGCGCCGACGCGGTGCAGACCCACATGACAAACTCGCGGCTGACCGACCCCGAGGTACTGGAATGGCGGTTTCCGGTGCTGGTGGAGGCCTTCCGGATAAGGCGCGGCAGTGGCGGCGCCGGCCGCTGGCGAGGCGGCGACGGCGCCGTGCGGCGCATCCGCTTCCTCGAACAGATGACCGTCGGCCTGCTCTGCGGCCACCGCCGGATCCCGCCCTACGGCATGGCCGGCGGCGCCCCGGGCACCCTGGGCCGCAACAGCATCCTCCGCGCCGACGGCACCACCATCGAGCTGGCCGGCTGCGACGGCGCCGAGGTGGCCCCCGGCGACACCCTCGTCATCGAGACCCCGGGCGGCGGCGGCTACGGCCCCCTATCACACCATCCGGCAGACCATTCACCCGTTCAGCGGGATTCATCGGAGCACGCCGAACCCGTCCTATCGAAATCGAGGCGGCGACACCACCCACCGCTACGCTAAAATACCACCCAATATCCAACTCGTTACTATATGGCGATCAGCCCACGTCTCGGGCATCGACCCACGACGTAGCAAACCCAATGGGTTGAATTACCGCGCCCAAGTTGCCCTCGACCACCACTTGCAGTGAGATGGTCACGAAAGTCCGGATGATCAAGGCGATCTCGAGGGCGAAATGAATCCAAAGGGCAGCAGCAGGAAGCAAAAGACCCCCATCCAGGCTGCGAAGATCATACTTACGGGCACCGTAACTGGGGCGATAATCACCGCCACCGCCACCGTGACCGTAATCGACAACGATCAAGGCACCGCTTCTGCGCCAACCACATCCCCGGCCTCGACATCGAGTAGACCCCCGGAGACAGCCCCAGCGCCTTCATTAGCGGACGCACTAGACAACATCGCGATTCAAATCGAGCCCGTGGTCGAAGTTATTGTAACGCTACCCTACAATGCGAGTTCGACGCGGGCAAGCGTCGAACTCGAGCCGCAGGGTTCTCCGGCGCAGTCGACGTGCTCCGTCAAGATTGCACCCAAGAACGCCGCCGGTAGCCTCCTGGCCGAGAGTTGCCAGTGCAAGACACATAGATTTTGGCTCAGATCCGGGAAGGAATAAGACGGTTCGTCGGGTCTTCAACGATCTCACCCAGCGGCCGCGCGTGATGTTGGAGGTAAGTTGGCGGCGGCGCTAGCCAGGCCGGGAGGGGCGGCGGCGAGCGCGTTGCGGATGGCGTCGACGAGGGCGAGCGCGGCCTCCTCGGTGAGCTCGACGGCCACCCGGGCCGAGGGGCCAAGGGCCGGGTTGGCGAAGTCGATGTTCACGGTGTGCTCGTACGGGGCGTGCTGCGGGTGGTCAACGTACACCGCCGCCCTGCTGAGCGCGAACCAGCCGCGCGGGCCCTTGCCGCTGCCGGCGAGGTCGATTGTCTCGGTGAGGTAGGTGCACATGGCCGGCTCCGATCAGCTGTTCAGGTGGCGGTCGAACCAGCCGAAGACGCGCTGCCAGCCATCGATGGCGGCGTGCGGCCGGTACGCGGGGCGGTCCACGGCGAAGAAGGCGTGCCCGGCGCCGTCGTAGGTGTGGAACTCGAAGGTCTTGCCGAGGCCGGTCAGGGCCCGCTCCAGCTCGGCGGTCTGCTCGGGCGAGGGGTAGCTGTCCTCGGCGCCGAAGAGGCCGAGCAGCGGGCAGGACAGCCGGTCGGCGATGCCGAGCAGCGGCGTGAACGTGCTGGGGGCTCCCTCCGGCGGGGTGCCGACGACGTAGGCGCCGTAGCAGTCGACGGCGGCGTCCAGCGGGAGGCTGCAGGCCGCCAGGAAGGCCTGCCGGCCGCCGGAGCAGTAGCCGATCACCCCGACCTTGCCGTTGGACGAGGCCAGGCAGCGCAGCTGCGCGGCGGCCGCGGCGACGTCGCCGACCAGCCGCTCGTCCGGCACGCCGCCGGCGGCCCGGGCGACCGCGGCGGCGTCGTCCGGGCTGGCACCCGGCGCCTCGCGGCTGTACAGGTTGGGGCACACCGCGAGGTAGCCGCGGGCGGCGAACCTGCGGGTGATCTCCTTGGTCGCCTCGTCGTAGCCCGGCATGTGGTGGATCACCACCACCCCGCCATACGGCCCCGGCCCCAGCGGCCTGGCCAGGTACGCCTCGATCCGGTCCCCGCCGTGCCCGGCGAAGAACACCGTCTCGGCCATCATCACGTCGAACGTCGGTCCCGCCTGCGCCATGGGCAGGAGGCTATCGGCCGCACCGAGCCCCGCACCGGGCCGCCGGGCCGGGCGGCGGTCGCCGCCCGTCGAGCTGCCGTCCAGCGGCGGTCAGGCGACCCTGAGCAGGCTTAGTGCCCAACGCATCCGTGCCGCCGCCGACTCGGGATACTCGCCGAACGACTGGGCCATGGCGCCGAGACAGCCGGTGGGTCCGAGAGCCTGCAGGGTCGACGCGATGGCCGCTCTGACCTGCTCCGGGTCGGGGTCGTCGGATGGGCCGAGATGGCTGGCGAAGAGAGCCTCGGCTTCGATCTCGCGGAACATGTCGATCACTTCCTGGCGTAGCGCCGTGCAGCGGTAGTCCGGTAGTCAGGATGCTCCCAGATGTGACGGGCGCAACGCCGACACTCTGCCAAAGAGCAACGAGGAAGAAAGGTTCGCCGGGTACAGCACGACCGACATGCATACCCCCGGTGGTGTGCCATGGCCCGCACCGAAAGGCACCGTGATCACCGAAAACCCGCCCAGCCACACCCGTTCCGCCGTCACGGCCAGGCTGCGGGCCGCCGGCTGCGTCTTCGCCGAGGACGAGGCGCGGCTGCTGGTCGGCGCGGCCCGCTCCGCCGCCCACCTGGCCGAGCTCGTGGAACGCCGAGCCGCCGGCGAGCCGCTGGAGCAGCTCCTCGGCTGGGCCCGGTTCTGCGGCCTGCGGGTCGCCGTCGCGCCCGGCGTCTTCGTCCCCCGCCGCCGCACCGAGTTCCTGGTCCGCCGCGCCATCGGCCTGGCCACCGCCCGGACCGCCCCCGGCACCGCCGTCGTGGTCGACCTGTGCTGCGGCTGCGGTGCGGTGGGCGCCGCCCTGGCCGCTGCCCTGCCAGGGTGCGAGCTGCACGCCGTGGATATCGACCCGGCCGCGGTGCGCTGCGCCCGGCGCAACCTCGCCGAGGCCGGCGGCCCGGGGCCCGGGGGCACCGCCATCGCCGCGACCGTCTACCAGGGCGACCTCTACCAGCCGCTGCCGGCCGCGCTGCGCGGCCGCGTCGGCATCCTGGTGGCCAACGCGCCCTACGTGCCCACCGCGGCGCTCGACCTGCTGCCACCGGAGGCGCGGCTGCACGAGCCGCGGACGGCCCTCGACGGCGGGCCCGACGGCCTCGACATCCTGCGCCGGGTCGCCGCGGACGCGCGGCACTGGCTCGCCCCCGGCGGCCACCTGCTGGCGGAGACCGGGCACGACCAGGCGGCGGCGGCCGCCGCCGCGATGGCCAGCGGCGGCCTGTCACCCCGGGTCGCCCATTCCCGCGCGCTGGGCGCCACGGTCGTCATCGCCACCCGACCGCGGGGCCGCCGCGGCGAGCACCGGCGACGGCACGCGTCAGCCGTGCTCGGCGAACCAGGCGACCCAGCGCCGCTGCCCCGGGGTCTCGACGGCCCGCGGCCGGTAGTTGCGGCGGGTCCATTCGACGGCGTCCGCGGCGGGGTGGCCGGCGAGGACGGCCATGCAGGCGAGCACGGTGCCGGTGCGCCCGGTGCCGCCGGCGCAGGCCACCTCGACGCGTTCCCCGGCGCGGGCACGCTGGTAGGCACGCCTGATCGCGGCGGCCGCGGCCGTGCCGTCGCGGGGGACGCGGAAATCTGGCCAGTCGATCCAGTCCGCCGGCCAGCCGGGACGCCATGCCGCCCGGCGCGGGCGCCCCAACCCCGCCGGCACGAGCCGCCCCCACCGCCCGCGCGGTGCGTCCGGGGGGTGGCCGAGGTAGAGCCCGTAGCTGGGCGGCGGCCCCGGCGGCAGGGGCCGGCTGAGCCCGCGGCCGCGCAGGACGGTGCCGTCCGGCAGGCAGATCGCGCCGCCGAGCCGGCCGGTCACGGCGCGCTCACCCCGGCCAGCACGCCACGACCGTAGCAAGGCCCGGCCACCCGGCAGCGCCCCTACGGCGCGCCCGGGCCGACGCCGGCCGGCAGCAGCGGCTGGCGCAGCACCGGTGACGTGGCGTACTCGTCGGCGCCGGTGTCCTTCGGCTCCACCCGCGGGTGACCGTCCAGGTCCGTGTTCACGCTGGTGTAGACGCCCGAGCTGGCGGCGGCGTCGCGGGCCGGGCTGCCGGAGGTCAGCCGGCGGACGCCGTCCGCGCCGGTGGCGAGCAGCGGGTCGACGATGCGGTACCCCGACGGGATGTCGCCCCGCGCCGTGCCGAACAGGATGTTTCCCTCCCAGGTGAAGTTCTGCGGCGAATTGCCGTAGTAGTGCACCAGCTCGCCGCTGCTGCCGACCGCGATGTTGTTGGCGAAGCGCATGTTCCGCGGCGGTAACGGCTGGTCGGAGCCGCGCCCGAGCACGAAGTGGCTGGCGGTGTTGGCGACCAGCGTGTTGAACGCGACGGTGCCGCCATTGGGCTGGTCGTATCCGGCGCCGTCGGTGTCGGAGCCGTCGGCCGCGGTGTCGCCGCTGCCGATGACGAACGTGGCGAGCACGCTGGTCAGCCCGCCGTTGTTACCGGCGAAGTAGTTGCCGATCACGGTGTGGTCGTCACCGAACATCCGGAATCCGCCGGTGTTGGAGAGGAAGTAGTTGCCCTCCACCCGGTTGCGGTCACCGTGCCGCAGGACCAGCGAGCCGCGGTTGCTGCGGAACGTGTTGTGCCGGTAGATGTTGTCCGACGACTTGTTCGAGATGACCTCGGCGTCGCCGTCGCAGTCCTCGAAGAGGTTGTGCTGCACCACCGCGTAACCGGACTGGTTCTGGGCGCCGGAGAATCCGATGCGGACCGCCTCGCCGGTGTCGTCGTTCGCCGTCGTGACCGCGCGGAAGTAGTTGTGATCGATGAGGCTGTACGTGCCGAGCACGCCGTTCGCGTCGGGATCGACGAGCAGCAGCGAGCTGTCCGTCGTCTTGTTCTCGAAACGGTTGTGGTCAATGCGCACCTTGGTGCCACCGTCCACCAGCAGCCATTTGGCCGCGCTGCCATTGCGCAGCGCGAAGACATTGCGGCTCAGCCGGATGTGGTCGGAGGTGTCGACCTCCAGGCCGATGCCGCCGTCCGTGCCGTGCCGGAACACGAACCCGCGGATCACCAGGTACGAAGAGTCGTCGACGAGGAACCCACCGGTGCCGTCAATGGTCACGCCGCCGACCGTTTCCGCGGTGACCACGATCGGCGAATCGAACGTCCCCCTGGCCCGCAGCGTGATCCGGCCACCGGTGGTGTAGGTGCTGTTGGCCATCACGATGTGGTCGCCCGGCAACGCGTTGCCCACCGCGCTCGCCAGCCCGCTCAGCGAGGTGACCCGGACGGTGCGCTGGGGCGGGCGGATGCCGTCGGGCCGGTTGAGGGCGGTGACGGTGTGGTTGTCGACCCGGAACTGCCCGGCGACGTCGGATTTCACGCCGACCTGGCCGAGGTCACCGGTCTCCGGTGAGTCGAAGCGGAACGCGAAGCCGGTCGCCAGGCGCACCGTGCTGCCCCCGGACGGCGTGACGTCCACGCTGTAGCTGCGTCCGGGCACGTCGACGACGACCCGCACGTGATACGTCCGGCCAGCCGCATAGGTGACGGTCGCCGCCCTCGCGTAAGCGGCACCGTCCCGTGCGTCGAAATAACCGGCGTTGCTCAGCCGGACCGCGAGGGCGAAGTCCGCGTACTCGGTGACCGGCGTCGAACTGCCGGCGTACCCGACGACACCGTTGATCGGGGCGGCCGCCGGCGTGATGTCGAAATCGAGCTGCAGGCTGCCCCTGTTCGCGGTGCCGATCTGCTGGATGCCGGACGGAAAGGCAGCCACCGAGTCGGCGGTCGAGTCCCACGTCACCGCCGGCCCGACCGCAGCGGCCGGCCCGACCGGAGCGGCCGGCCCGACCGGAGCGGCCGGCCCGACCGAGGCGGCCGCCGAGTCGGCGGCCGGCGACGCCAACGCCATAACGGCGACGACGATCGCGGCGGTGGCGGCCGGACGCCGCCCGGCAAACCTCATGCCCACTGACACCTGACGTCAACTCCCCGGTTGGATGGGGCCGACCGGCCATTGCGGCACGTCACCGCATGATTACAGACTGGCACGATGGCGTCGAGCGGCCGATTGGCCGCACACAGGGCCGGCGGGTTCAGCCGAATGCCGGCGCCGCGATCAATACCGGAAACAGTGCTGTGGCCCGAGCCGGGCGCCCGGGCCACAGACGTTAGGCAATTCGTCAGAACTCCTGCACCCAGTAGGGGACCACGTCCATCCAGCCATTGGCCGCGGCGCCGTTGAGCCGGCCGCTGCTCGTGGTGGCGAGCGTGTACCAGGAGTCGACGTAGTCGGGGTCGTCCGTCCACCAGGAGGCGGGAATCGCGTTGAGGATCGCATTGACCAACGGGATGTACGCGCCGCCGTCCACAATGGTCAGCAGCGCATTGGTTATCGCGATCGCGAGCGCCTGGTAGTTGGTGTCGCCGTCGTCTTCCATCATCACGAAGTCGGCGAGGTTGTACTTGTACGCCGAGAAATGGACGATCAGCTGGTTCGGGTAGTACGTGGTGTTGTCGTGGTCGAGGTAGGGCATGGTCAGGGTGCTCGCCTTGGCCTTGCCGTCCAGCCCGAAGCCGCCGGCGATGCCGAAGATCTCCGCGGCGCCCTTGATCCACGGCTCGTGGTCGTCGCGCAGCCGGACCGCGGTGACCTTGGTCGCCCAGTACCCGGCGGCGGGCGCGACGGCCGGCGCGGCGGCCGGCGCGGCGGCGTGCACGCCGTGCGCGTCCAGCGTCGCGCGGATCACCGCGAGCCCCAGCGGCAGCGCCCGTTCGGTGTCGACCTCGACCACGAACACCGGCCGCTGCGGGATCCTGGCGACGTCGAGCAGCACCGTCGCGCCGGCCGAGTCGTACCCGGCGACGGCCGTCGCGGTGTCGTCCGTCGGCGCCGCGGCCACCAGCGGCGGCAGCCCGGCACGAAGCGCCGCGAGCATGTCCGGGTGGGCCAGCCGCAGCTGCAGCAGCGACGTCCCGGTTGGCGCCCCGGCCAGGCCCTTGGCTGCGAGCACGGCCCGGTTGGCCGCCTGCACGGCCTCGCTCAACGCCGGGCTCGCGGCCAGCCCGGCCAGGTCGACCGGCCCGGTGGCGGCCGCGGTGAACAGGCCGGCCCGCCGGGCGTCGGCCGCCAGGTCCGAGGCGAGCCGCCGGGCAAGCCGGTCGGTGATCGCGGCAACGGTCGTCTGGCCCGCTGCCGCTGCGCCGTCGGCCGGCAGCGCCCCGCCGGCGGGGCCGGCCTGGACCGGACCAGCCGAGCCGCCGAGCGCAATTGCCACCGTGACGCAGGACAACGCCGCGCGGCGGAAGATCCGCAAGGTTCGCATCGTCACCCAACCCTCCTCGGTCGTGCTGCCAAGGGGAACTACACCGGCGATTAGGAGGGACGTTCACGTTCCTTGTCAATCGGTCACCTGATTGATCGGCCTTCTGGTGAGCGTCAACCACCGGCCCCCGGGTGCCAGAACCGGCGGCGCCGGGATCGGGCGCCGGGATCGGGGACCGGGATCGGGGGCGCGCCGGCGTCGGCCAAGCCGAAGATCAATGGTCGCCAGCAAAGGTCGTCCTACCTACTAATACGACCTGACCCGGCTTTCACCCTATTTCCTGACCCGGCGAAGGAGTGACCTTGACAAGAGCGGGTAAGCAGCTACTGGAATGCGCGCATCGGGGCCTCGCTATCATGGGTTTGGCCGTGCCCAACGGCTGGCCTTGATCGGCGGCGCGGCGCAACTCCTCGGCGTTCTGCTCGACCTCACGCCGCTGTCAACGCCGGCGAAGCTGCTACAACTGGCCAGCGGCCTGGGCGGGCTGTACGCAGCCGGCAGCCACATCGCGGCCCGCTGCTACGGTGCGGCGCTGGTGCTGGTGTACGGCGGCATGCTGGTCGCCGACCTCGATACCGGCCCGCTCTCCCTGTTCCGCGCGGCCACCCTGCATGAGGGCCGCGCGGCAATGCTCGGCCTGCTGATCGCGCTCATACCGCGCCACGGCAGCCACCCGGTGACCCGCACCTGATCCCCACCTGATCCGGCAAAACCCCGCTGTGAGCGGAAATCCGGCAGTAGGCCGCGCGCTGACCGGTACCGCTCGGCGATCGCCGGAAACCTCGACCTCCAGCAGGTATCAACGGCGCCCGATGCCGCCACTGCAGTGATGGCGCGGTATGTCCACGGAGGGAGCCGCGATGTCCAGAACCGAGATCATCGACGTCGGGGTCCGGCGGCAGATCCTCTGGGTCGGCGGCGAGGCCTACCCGCTGCACAACATCGCCAGGGCGATGACGGTCAAGCTGGTGCCGCGCCGGGGCAGCGCCGTGGGGGCCTTTGTGCGCGCCGTCCTGCTCTGGGCCTTCCTGGGGCTCGGTGGCGTCGTCGCGCTGCGCTACGCGGAGCTGTCCAGGTCAGACGCGGACATGCTGACCAACTACCTGGCGCTGGGCGCGGTCGCCCTGATGGCCGTCAGCACGATCAAACTGCTGGTGGCGCTGGCCAGGCCGACGCTGTACGCGCTCGTGATCGAGACCGCCGGTACGCCCCGCACCGCCGTCGTCAGCCCGAACAGGGCACTGCTGAACCAGCTCGTCGAGCAGATCATGGACGCGATCAACAACCCCAGTACGGCATTCAATGTCCAGGTGGAGAACTACTACGGCGGCAACCACGTCAAGCAGTACGGCAGCCAAAATGTGGGGATGGTGAACCGGTGACCAGCAACTACTTCGGCGGCTACCACGTAACGCAGCATGGCGACCACAACCTTGGCATGATCAACAACAGTTCCCCCGATCCGCAGGCCGCACTGCGGGAGATGATCGAGGCCGTGCGCGTGCTGCGTGGCCAGGTCGGCCCGGCCGACCGCGTAGTCATCGATGAGTCGATGCGCACCATCGGCACCGGCGCCAACGTCGAGCGGCGCAGCCTGCGCCGGGCACTTGGCGAGCTCGCCGGCATGGCAACCGTCGTCGGCCAGGTCGGGGCCCCCGTGATCGACGCCGTTCGCAAGGTCATGGCGGCCTTCGGAATGTAGCGCTGCACCGCCGCATAGGGGGGCCGCCGGGAGCGGCCGCGGCATGTGAAGCTGGCAGCGTGAACATCACCTTCGACGCCGAGCTATGGCTGTGGGACGTCCGGCGGGCGGACAGCTGGACGTTCGTGAGCCTGCCGGCCGACGTGTCCGCCGAGATCCGGGAGCTGGCCGGCGCGACACCCCGCGGCTTCGGCTCGGTGCGCGTGCGCGCCACCGTCGGGGGTAGCAACTGGACGACGTCGATCTTCCCGGACACTTCCCACGGCAGCTACTCCCTGCCGATCAAGAAAGCCGTGCGCAAGGCGGAGTCCCTCGGCGCCGGCGATATCGCCACCGTCACCGTCGAGCTCATCGACTTCTGACCCTCTCGGGGGTCTCATTTCGGCGGCCCGGCCGAAACACGTCCGAGTCGGACGGGAACACCGGCCTGCGCCCGGCCGTTGTACGGACTGGTCGGTGCGGTCCGTGTCCCCCGGGCCTCACCTCAACCGCCTTCGCGGAATACCGTCCGGCTGGAGCCGCGTCGAGCCACTCGCCGAGAGGCGACCGCCGCACCGGCCCCCAATCTCGCCTCCGGGCATGCCAGGTTGCCGCGGCTGTGCTCGGCCGTTGCGCTGGACGAGCCTGACCTAAGCCTGACCTGCCCGCGTTCTAGTTCGAGGTCGGCGTCCCCTGCAGGTAGCTGCGCGCAGGCATATGAGTTGTCGTGGCTATCGATAGCTCGGTAATTAGAACGCCATCACCGCTTTGAGGTCGACGATGACGGCGGTCAAGGCAGAGTCGATATCGGCTAACAGGCGGGGGTCGCCGGTGAAAGGTTGGACCACGACTCGCCGCTCGATGTGTAGTTCTTGGTAGTCGCCTGGTTTGAGCGATCGGACGTCGGTCAGTGACCGGCGGACATACACACCTGCGACCCGGATCGACGAGACGTCGCCGGTGGTGATCCGCGGATGCGATAGCCATTGCATCAAAAGATCCCGCACATGCAGGCACTTGCTCTCCAGATTGAGGTCCAGATAGGCCATTCCCGGATTGTGTCGCCAGTGGACCTCGTAGCAGTAATCGTAGGCCGACTTTGAGACTATCATCAGCAACTGGCGCAGGAACAGGTCAGAACGGTCGGTGACTCGGCGGCTGACGATCCGGTAGTCCCTGAAGGAGTCTTGTAAGGAACGCGCCGAAACGAAGATGCGTTCGTAATGTGGCAGATGACGTTCAAAGGCTCGCCGTTTGCGTTCGTTTCCCTCGGTGACCCGATTTTGATGCCGGACAGCCACGATGGAGGCGAGCGCGGACGCCAGGGCTGCGAGCGCAGCGAGGACGGCTGCTGTCACCGTTACCTGACCCGATGCAGATGCGGAATGATGATGAAAGTTCTGGTCACCTGAACGCCAGGCAAGTTTTGAATCTTGTCCATGACGAGCTGATGCAGCTGGTCGACCGACGGAGTCTCCATCTTGGCGATGACGTCGGCCTCGCCGTACACCGCGGCGGCCTCGACGACAAACTCCGAGTAGTCATCCATCAGCCGATCCACCACGTCTCCCGACCGGTTGGCCGGCACTGTGATCAGGACGAACGCCGAAACGACGGCCTTGCTCTGCATCCCGATTCCCAATCTGCTCGATCTCCCACGTTCCAACCCCGTATCGCAGATTCATGGCCTGGCCGAACCCGGGTAGCCACCGCGTCAGCCCAACGCCGGAATCAGTCACCCGATCAGCGCATCCCAGACGGGGGTCGATGCAGCGGCCGCGTGGAACGAACAGGTCCTAGATGGGACGCTGGGCGCAGGTAGTCGCGAGTAAGCCAGAATCGACGAAGCCATCCGGCGTCGCTGGTGTCGTGCGTGAACACCACCACGCGGCGGGCGACGCGCCGCATCTCGCGCAGGCCGGCGATCGGGTCCTGCCAGTGATGGACGGTGGCAACAGCCATCGCGGCGTCGAAGGACTGATCCTCGAACGGAAGGCTTTCCGCGGCGGCGGCCACGCACCGCGCCGCGCCTGCGGGACGCTGCGCACGCATGAGCGCCGACGGTTCCACCGCGGTCACGGCACGGCCGGGTGGCTCGTAGGAGCCGGCACCGGCGCCGACATTCAATACCGTCTGCGCATCGCCCAGGGCGGCACAGATCCTTGCGGCGATCCGCGGCTCGGTACGCCGCGTCACGGTGTACGTGGCTCCGATGGTGTCGTACAACTGCGCGCCGGACATGTCGCCGCCTCCCTTGGCTGTCACCATCGCACCGTCGATGGCAAAACTGGAGAGGAAATTCGATGCCAGAGCTGCTGGTGGACTTCATCACGTCGCTGGACGGTTACGCCTCGGCCGAGGGTTGGCCGGGGTTTTGGGGTCTTGCGGGCCCCGAGTACCTGGCGTGGCTCGACGAGTCGCCGGAGGGCGAATACACGGTCCTGATGGGGGCGACCACGTACCGGTTGATGTCGGGCTTCGCCGCCGCGTCCGGCGACGAAGGCCTCGCGGAGCTGACCCGGATGCCCAAGGTCGTGTTCTCCTCGACGCTGAGCGAGCCGCTGGCGTGGGCCAACACGCGACTGATCGACCAGGACCCGGTCCAAGCCGTGCGTGCGCTGAAGGCGGACAGCACCAGTGGGTTACGCACGATCGGCAGCCTCACCTTGTGCCGGTCGTTGCTCAAGGCCGGCCTCGTCGACCGCTTCCGGGTGGTCGTCTTCCCGGTCATCACCGGCATCACCGGCCGGGAGCGGATCTACGACGGGTACCCCGACGTCGGCCTCGAAATGGTTGCCAGCCGCACATTCGACGGCAGAATCCAACTGCTCGACTACTTGCCCACAGTCATCACTGGCCCACCAAGCAACGAGCAGGCAGCCATGCCTGCTACCTCGCCGCCGGATTCATCCTGAGAGGCCGGCCCGGAGTGCGACGAGGTCGTGAATTTTGCGGAATGGCGATTCCGCGGGCGATCAGCGCTGCCCCAGCAGGCACGCTCGTAGACCACTTCGCCCTCGCGCGCCGGCCA
>Ga0209382_10008410_pt1 | contig 13014 bp, 11 predicted proteins | sample SoiMetdeltSBSDD5_FD_187599 | JGI IMG/M metagenome (GOLD analysis project Ga0209382, IMG submission 187599) | Bulk soil microbial communities from a Populus tree surrounding site in Tennessee, USA - Soil MetaG P. deltoides SBSDD5 (SPAdes) (version 2) | ecosystem: Environmental > Terrestrial >... | reverse complement strand
GGCTACGCCTCGGGCGAGATCCCCCGCATCCCGCTCAACCTGGTGCTGCTCAAGGGGATCCGCATCGTCGGCTTCGAGTTCTACGGCTTCGTGACCCACTCGCCCGACGAGTTCCAGCGCGGCGAGGACGAGCTGGCCGGCCTGCTGGCGTCGGGCCGCATCGTCCCGCACATCGGGGCATCGTTCGGGCTGGACGAGACGGCCGCGGCGTTGCGGCTGGTAGCCGACGGCCAGGCCGTCGGAAAGGTCGTCATTGACGTGTGATGCTAAGGTGACTCTCAAGAACTGTGAATCACGTTCTCATGAGGGGCAACCATGGTTGATGGGACACCACCGCTCGATGACCTCATCCTCGTCAGCGTCGACGACCACCTCATCGAGCCACCCGACCTCTTCGTCAACCACCTCGACGCCCGCTACCTCGACCGGGCGCCCAAGCTGGTCCGCAACGACGAGGGCTCCGACGTGTGGACCTTCGGGCCGATGGTCATGGAGACGGCCGCGCTCAACGCCGTGGCCGGGCGGCCCAAGTCGGAATACGGCATGGAGCCGCAGAGCCTCGACGAGGTGCGGCCCGGCTGCTACGACGTCCACGAGCGGGTCAAGGACATGGACGCCGGCGGCGTGCTGGCGTCGATGAACTTCCCCTCCTTCCCCACCTTCACCGCCCGCACCTTCCTGAGCGAGGACCTCGACCTGTCCAACGCCCTGGTCCGGGCCTACAACGACTGGCACATCGACCAGTGGTGCGCCGAGTACCCCGGGCGCTTCATCCCCATGGCCGTGCCTGCCATCTGGAGCGCCGAGGAGACGGCGGCCGAGGTGCGCCGCACGGCGGCCAAGGGCTGCCACTCGCTGAGCTTCACCGAGAACCCCGCCGCGCTCGGCTACCCCAGCTTCCACGACGAGTACTGGGACCCGGTGTGGCGGGCGTGCGTCGAGACGGGCACGGTGGTGTCGATCCACCTGGGCTCGTCGGGGCGGCTCACCATCCCGGCCGTCGACTCGCCGCCCGACGTGATGATCACGCTGCAGCCCATGAACATCCAGTCGGCGGCGGCCGACCTGCTGTGGTCCCGGGTGCTCAAGACCTACCCCGACCTGCGGGTCGCGCTGTCCGAGGGCGGGACCGGCTGGATCCCCTACTTCCTCGACCGGCTCGACCGCACCTACGAGATGCACCGGGCGTGGACGCAGCAGGACTTCGGGGGCCGGCTGCCGAGCGAAGTGTTCCGCGAGCACTTCCTCACCTGCTTCATCAGCGACCCGGTCGGGGTCCAGCTGCGGGACCGCATCGGCGTCGACAACATGGCCTGGGAGGCCGACTACCCCCACAGCGATTCGATGTGGCCCACCGCCCCCGAGGAGCTGAGCGCGGTGTTCGCGGCCAACGCGGTGACCGACGACGAGATCCGCAAGATCACCCACGAGAACGCCATGCGGTGGTACTCGTTCGACCCCTTCGCCCACGTGCCCAAGGACGAGGCCACCGTCGGCGCGCTGCGGGCCAAGGCCGCGGGCCACGACGTGTCGATCATGCCCCTCAGCACGCGGGTCCGCACCCCGGACGAGAAGCTCGAAGGCTTCCGCCGGCGGGCCCAGCGGGCCGTGGCCGCGGGGCGGTGAGCGCGGTGGCCCCCCGGCGGATGGCGCTGGTCGGCTTCATGCAGGCCGGCAACGTCACGGTGTACGCGGGCTCCTGGCGCCACCCGGCCACCGAGCACGGCTTCCTGACGCCGGGCTTCTACCAGAAGCTCGGGCGCACCCTGGAGCAGGGCTGCTTCGACATGATGTTCTTCGACGACCGGCTGGCCATGCCCGGCATCTACGCCGGGTCGGTGGCTGACGCGGTGCGCCTGGGCGCCCGGCCGGTCAAGCTCGACCTCAGCATCGTGCTCGGCCTGGTGGCCGGCGTGACCAGCCACATCGGCCTGGGCGCCACCTACTCCACGACCTACTACCCGCCCTTCCACGTGGCCCGCACGTTCGCCACGCTGGACCACCTCTCCGGCGGCCGGGCGGCCTGGAACGTCGTGACCTCGGTCAACGACAGCGAGGCCCAGAACTACGGCGTCGAGCACCACCTGGGCCACGACGAGCGCTACGACCGGGCCGACGAGTTCCTGGAGGCCACCACCGGCCTGTGGGACACGTGGGGCGACGATGCCCTCGTGCTCGACCGCGAGCGCGGGATCTTCGCCGATCCCGACAAGGTCCACCCGCTCGACTACGACGGCAACTGGTTCAAGGTCAAGGGCCCGCTCACCGTGCCCCGCTCGCCCCAGGGCCGGCCGGTCCTGCTCCAGGCGGGCTCGTCGGGCCGGGGCCGGGACTTCGCGGCCCGCTGGGCCGAGCTGATCTTCACCGGCGACCCCAACATCGACGTCGCCCGCTCGCACTACAAGGACCAGAAGGAGCGCATCGCCGAGCGGGGCCGCGACCCGCAGGCCGTGAAGATGCTGCCCATGGCCTACACGGTCATCGGCGAGTCGCGCGCCCACGCCGAGGAGCGCGAGCAGGTGTTCCTGAACGAGCTGGTCGACCCCCGGGCGTCGCTGACGCTGCTGTCGGAGCTGATGAACTACGACTTCTCGGATCTGGAGCTGGATGCGCCCATCACCGACGAGCTGATCGAGTCCGTCTCGGGCATCCGGGGCCTGGTGCAGAACCTCCGCAAGCACATCGGCGGCACCGTCACGCTGGGGGACCTGGCGGGGCACCGCGCGACGCTGCTGCAGGGGCCGCGCTTCGTGGGCAGCGCCCGCGAGGTCGTCGACCAGATGGAGGAGTGGTTCGAGGGCGACGCCTGCGACGGCTTCACCATCGCCGCCACCCACGTGCCCGGCGCCTACGAGGACATCGTGCGCATGGTCGTCCCCGAGCTCCAGCGCCGGGGCCTGTTCCGCACCGAGTACACCGGCGCGACGCTGCGCGAGAACCTGGGCCTGGCCCGCCCCGCCGTGGGCGCCCATGGCTGAGAGGCCCCTGGAGGGGCTGCGAGTCGTGGAGGCCGCCACGCTCGCCGCCGGCCCGATGGTGGGCGCCGCCTTGGGCGAGTTCGGCGCCGAGGTGATCAAGGTCGAACCGCCGGGCGCGGGCGATCCCATGCGCACGTGGGGCCACCGCAAGGACGGGATCGGCCTGGCGTGGAAGAGCGTCGCCCGCAACAAGCGCTGCGTCACATGTGACCTGCGTCAGGCCGCGGGCCAGGAGCTGTTCCACCGACTGCTGGACGTGAGCGACGTGCTGGTGGTGGGCAACCGGCCGAGCGCGCTGGCCCGCTGGGGCATCGACTGGGACTCGGTGCACGCCGCCCACCCCCGGCTCGTCATGCTGCACATCACCGGGTACGGGCGGGGCGGGCCCAAGCGCGACCGTCCCGGCTACGGGACGCTCGCCGAGGCCATGAGCGGCTTCGCCCATGTAGTGGGCCAGCCCGACGGCCCGCCTACGCTGCCGCCGTTCATGCTGGCCGACGGGGTGGCCTCCCTGGCCGCCACGTACGCGGTGGTGATGGCGCTCTACCACCGGGACGTGCACGGCGGCGAGGGCCAGCTGGTGGACGTCAACCTGATCGAGCCGCTGGCCCGGCTCATCGAGACCTCGACGCTGGCCTACGACCAGCTGGGCGTCGTCCCCCGGCGGGTGGGTAACCGGCTCGACGCCAGCGCGCCCCGCAACGCCTACCGCACCGCCGACGACCAGTGGCTGGCCATCTCGTCGGCCTCGCCGAGCATCGCGATGCGGGTGTTCCGGGCCATCGACCGGGCCGACCTCGCCGAGGACCCCGACTACGTCGACCCGGTCAGCCGCCAGGAGCGGGCGGGCGAGGTGGACGACCTGGTGGCCAAGTGGGTGGGCGAGCGCACGCTGGCCGAGGCCATGGGCGTGTTCGAGGCGGCCGAGGTCACCGCCGCGCCGGTCTACGACGCCCGCCAGCTGCGCGAGGACGAGCACCTGCAGGCCCGGGGCACCTTCGTGGCGGTGGAGGACGACGACTTCGGGCCGGTCACGGTGCAGGCGCCGGTGGCGCAGCTCAGCGCCACACCGGGCCGGGTGGAGCACCTGGGACGGGCTCTCGGGGCCGACAACGACGCGGTGTACGGCGACCTGCTCGGCCTCGACGCCGGCCGGCTGGCGGCGCTGCGGGAAGACGGGGTGATCTGAGGACATGGCGACACCGAGGGCCCGGAGGGCCGAGCTGGCCACGCCGGCCAGCAGCGAGACGATGTGCGAGAAGGCGGCGCGCTCGGGCGCCGACCTGGTCTTCCTCGACCTGGAGGACGCGTGCGCGCCCATCGCCAAGGAGGGCGCCCGGGGCATCGCGGTGCGGGCGCTCACCGAGCTCGACTGGGGGCGCACCGTGCGAGCCGTGCGCATCAACGGGCTGGAGACGCCGTGGTGCCACGGCGACATCATCGAGGTGGTGACCGGGGCGCGCGAAGCGCTGGACGTGCTCATCGTGCCCAAGGCGCGGGCGGCCCGGGACGTGTGGTGGGTGGACGTGCTGCTCACCCAGCTGGAGACCAAGCTCGGGCTGCGGCGGCGCATCGGACTGGAGGTGCTCGTGGAGGAGTCCGAGGGCCTGGCCAACGCAGTCGAGATCGCCAAGGGCAGCGACCGGTTGGAAGCGATCATCTTCGGGGCCGGGGACCTGTCGGCCTCGCAGCGGGCCCGGGTGGACGGCAACTTCGACCCCGCCGGGGACTATCCCGGCGACTTCTGGCACTTCGCCCGCTTCCAGGTGGTGACCGCGGCCCGGGCCGCGGGGATCGACGCCATCGACGCCCCCTATCCCGCCTACCAGGACCCCGAGGGCTACCGGCGCAGCGCCACCCAGGCCAGCCTGCTGGGCTTCGACGGGAAGTGGGCCATCCATCCTGGTCAGATCCCCATCGCCCACGAGGTCTTCTCCCCCACCGAGGACGAGATCGCCGACGCCAAGGCGGCCATCGAGGCCTACCGCCAGGCCGAGGCCGAAGGCGTGGGCGCCATCGGGCGCGACGGCAAGCTGGTGGACGCGGCCCACATGCGCCTGGCCGAGAACATCCTCTACAAGGCGTCGCTCGGATGACCGCCGACGATCTGGGGACCTCGGGGCTGCGGTTCGAGCGTGACGGCGCCATCGCCTGGTGCACCATCGACCGGCCCGCGGCCCGCAACGCCTTCACCCCCACGATGTACTTCGGCCTCAAGAAGGCCGTGCGCCTGGTCAACACCGACCCCGACCTGGCCGCGCTCATCATCACCGGCAGCGGCGACGTGTTCGCCCCCGGCGGCGACCTCGGCGGGCGCGAGGAGGGCGACGATGCGCTTCCCGATGGCATCGGCTACGACATCCTGCCGTTCCTCGCCGTCCGCGACAGCCAGGCCCCCGTCATCTCGGCGGTGAACGGCATCTGCCAGGGCGGCGGGCTGCTGGTGGCCATGCTGTCCGACGTCGCGGTGGCCAGCGACCGGGCCACGTTCCGGGCCCCCGAGCTGCTCCGCGGCATCCCCGACGCCACCTACGCCGCGGTGCTGCCCGCGCACGTGGGCATCGCCGTGGCGCGTGACCTGCTGCTCACCGGCCGGCGCTTCGATGCCGCCGAGGCGCTGCGGTTGGGCGTCATCTCGCGGGTGGTGCCCCACGACGAGCTGAGGGACGCAGCGGTCGAGGCCGCCCGCCAGGTGCTGCGCAGCGCCCCCGAGGCGCGGATGCACGTCAAGCGCATGCTCAACCAGCGCTATGGCGACATCGACTACCAGACGATGTTCTGGGCGCTCGACCACTCGGACGAGCCGCGCGAGGGCATGCGCGCCTTCATGGAGAAGCGGAAGCCTCGCTGGGAGCAGGCATGACGACCTACCGGGTCGTGCAGTGGGCGACGGGCAACATCGGCACCCGCTCGCTGCGCAGCGTGATCGAGCATCCGCAGCTGGACCTGGCGGGCGTCTACGTCCACAGTCCGGACAAGGCCGGTCGGGACGCGGGTGAGCTGTGCGGGCTCGACCCCGTCGGCGTCACGGCCACGACCGATGTGGACGAGATCGTGGCCCTGGGGGCGGACTGCGTGCTCTACATGCCCCGCACGCTGGACGCCGACGAGGTGTGCCGGCTGCTGGCCTCGGGCACCAACGTGGTCACCACTCGGGGCGAGTTCCACCATCCGGGCAGCATGGACCCCGCCCTGCGGGAGCGGATCGAGGCCGCCTGCACGGAGGGCGGCACGTCCATCCACAGCACCGGCAGCAGCCCGGGGTTCATATCCGAGGCCCTGCCGCTGGTGCTCACGTCGATCCAGCGCCGGCTCGACGGGCTCGTCATCCACGAGTACGCCGACCTGTCCGAGCGGAACTCGCCCGGCCTGCTGTTCGAGGTCATGGGCTTCGGCCGGCCGCCCGCCGCCTTCTCCCCCGAGCGCCTCAGCCACGGGCGCACCAGCTTCGGCCCCTCGCTGGCGCTGCTGGCCGAGGCGCTGTCGCTGCCGCTCGACGACATCGAGGCCAGTGGCCAGGTGGCGTGTGCGGCCCGCACGGTGGAGATCGCCGCCGGCACGCTGGAGGCGGGGACCGTGGCCGCCCAGCAGATCACGGTGGCCGGGATACGCGAGGGGCACCCGCTGCTGCAGTTCCGGGCCACCTGGTACTGCACGAGCGAGCTCGATCCGGCCTGGGAGACGCGGCCCACCGGGTGGCGGGTGGTGGTGGACGGCGACGCGCCGCTGGACGTCGCGCTGCCGTTCCCGGTGCCGATGGAGCAGATGGCGGCGACCTCGCCCGGCTACACCGCGCACCGGGCGGTCAACGCCGTGCCGGTGGTGTGCCGGGCGGCGGCGGGCATCCGGACCACGGTCGACCTACCTCAGGTGGTGGCCGTGTTGGGGAAAGGATGAGCCATGTTACGGAGGGGGATCGTGCTGGTCGCGGTGCTGGTCACCGTGGCGGCATGCTCAGGGGGAAGCGATGACGACGACGCAGCCGACGACGGAGGGGACCAGGTGACCGAGACTACGGAGGTGCGGGGGGCGGACGTGGCCGAGCCGACCGTCACCGGGCCGGTGACCGAGGGGACGCACGACCGGCCCTGGAACGCCATGCCGTCGGGCCTCGCCGACCGCTACGGCTACGTGGAGGAGGAGTACTTCCTGGAGGGCGAGGCCACCGCCTACGCGCCCCAGGGCGCCCAGAGCGAGGACGGGCACTGGGACGTGACCGAGGCCGGGACGGCGCCCTACAAGACCCGCATCATCGTGCGCCGCCCCGCCGACGCCGACGACTTCAGCGGCACGGTGTACGTGGAGTGGCTCAACGTCACCGCCGGCGTCGACGGCGACCCCGACTTCGGGCTCACCCACCCGGTGATCCTGGGCGACGGCTCGGCCTATGTGGGCGTGTCGGCCCAGCGGGCGGGCATCGAGGGCGGGGGCGTGCTCGGCATTCCCGGCGTAGAGGTCCAGGCGCTCAAGCAGTGGGATCCGGAGCGCTACGGCGACCTCGTGCACCCGGGCGACCACTATTCCTACGACATCTACTCCCAGGCGGCGCAGGCGGTCCGGCGACCCGGGGACGTGGATGTGCTCGACGGCCTCGAGGTTCGCCACGTCATCGCCATGGGCGAGTCGCAGTCGGCCGCCCGGATGGTGACCTACGTCGATGCCGTGCATCCCGTGGCCGGCATCTACGACGGCTTCCTGGTCCACAGCCGGGGCGGCGGCGGGGCGCCGCTGGAGGACACGCCCGACATCCTCGGCCAGGGCGTGGTCCACATCCGCGACGACCTCGACGTGCCCGTCATGCAGTTCGAGACCGAGACCGACCTGTTCGGCGTGCTGGGCTTCCACCGGGCCTCCCAGGACGACACCGACATGCTGCGGACCTGGGAGGTGGCGGGGACGGCCCACGCCGACCAGGCCATCCTCGACTACAACCGGGAGCTGTCCGGCGACGTAGGCGGCGGGGGGTTCGACCTGGCCGCCATGTGCGGCACCATCAACCAGGGCCCGCAGGCCCCTGTGGTGCGGGCCGCGCTGAGCGCCCTGCGCGACTGGGTGGTCGACGGCACCGCGCCTCCCGAGTCGCCCCGCCTCGAGGTGGCGGGCGAGGCCATCGCCCGGGATGCCCGCGGCATCGCCCTCGGCGGCATCCGCACCCCGGGCGTGGACGCCCCCGTGTCGGTCCTCACCGGTGTGGCCCCCGAGGGTCGCAGCATCCTGTGCATGCTGTTCGGGGACACCGTGCCGTTCGATGCCGCCACCCTCGCGTCGCTCTACCCCGACGACGACGACTACGTGGCCGCGGTGACCGAGTCGGCCGACGCCGCGGTGGAGGCCGGGTTCCTGCTGCGGGCCGACGCCGACGCCTTCATCGAGGCCGCGGGCGAAGCCGACCTCGGCTGAGGGCGATGCCCGGCCGGCGGGATCAGTCCGCCGGCCGGGCGATCGTCTTGAGCTCGAGGTACTCCTGCAGGCCGGGCACGCCCATCTCGCGGCCGATGCCCGACTGCTTGTAGCCGCCGAAGGGCGCGTCGGGCCCGTAGTACATGCCGCCGTTGACGCTGATGGTCCCGGCCCGAATGCGGCGGGCGACCGCGGTGGCGCGCTCGGCGTCGTTGCCGAACACCGCACCGGAGAGCCCGAAGATGGAGTTGTTGGCGATGGCCACGGCGTCGTCGTCGTCCCGGTAGCCGTGCACCACCAGGACCGGGCCGAACACCTCTTCCTGGGCGACGGTGGCGTTCGGGTCGACGCCGGCCAGCAGCGTGGGCTCGTAGAAGAAGCCGGGACGATCGGGGCGCTTGCCCCCGGTGACCACGGTGGCGCCCTCGGACACCGCCGCCTGCACGTAGCCGTCGACGCGGTCCCGCTGGGCCTCGCTGATGAGCGGCCCCATCATCGTGCCGGGGTCGTCGGGGTCGCCGTAGGGGACGCCGGCCATGGTGCCGGCCACCAGCTCGACGGCCTCGTCCAGCTTCGCCTCGGGCACCAGCAGGCGGCTGGTGATGGCGCAGCCCTGGCCCGCGTGCGAGCAGATGGTGTAGCCGGAGAACATGGCCGCCAGCCCCAGGTCGGCGTCGTCCATGACGACGAACGCCGACTTGCCCCCCAGCTCGAGGAACGTCTTCTTCACCGTGTCGCTGGCGGCGGCCATGATCCGGCGGCCGGTGGCGGTGGAGCCGGTGAAGCTGACCATGTCGACGTCCGGGTCGGTGACCAGCACCTCGCCCACCTCGCCCGAGGACGAGGTGAGGAAGTTCACGACCCCGGGCGGTATGTCGGTGTGCTCGGCCACCACCTTGCCCAGCGCGGCGGAGATCCACGGCGTCTGCGGCGGCGACTTCACCACCACGGTGCAGCCCGCCGCGAGGGCCGGGACCAGCTTCGCCAGCGTGATCTGGACCGGGTAGTTGTAGGGCACGATGGCGGCGACGACGCCGACCGGCTCCTTCTCGACCCAGCGGCTGTGCAGCCCGCCCCGCACCTCGGCCACGCCCAGGTCCTCGCGGAACTCGAAGCGGTCGAGCAGGTCGGCGTACCAGCCCACGATCTCGATGGGGGTGTCGAGCCCGGGACCCTGGGTGAGCATGTGGGGCAGCCCGGTGTCGGCGATCAGCAGCGCCCGCAGGTCCTCCTGGTTGGCGACGAGGCCGTCCCGCAGCTGGCGCAGGCAGTCGCCCGGAAGGCGTGATCCGTCGCCCAGCCGGTGGTGTCGAACGCCCGGCGGGCGCTCTCGACCGCGCCGCGGGCGTCACCGACCGAGGCGTCGGCCGCCTCGCCCAGCGTCTCGCCCGTGCTCGGGTCGATGGTCGGGTACGTCCGGTTCCCCTCGGCGGGGACGAGCTCGCCGCCGACGAGCAGGCGTTCCTCGTGCCACATGCCCGGAAACTATATTCTCCGGATCGGAGAGGCAAATACTTACGACGGGCTAAGCGCGGTTGCGGAGGTCCTCGTCCAGCTGGATCCCGAACGACAGCATGGCCATGGCCAGCACGTCGTAGGCGCCCACCGTGAACACGAGGTCCATCAGCTGCGGGCGGTCCAGCTCCGCGGCCAGCACCGCCCAGGTCTCGTCGGCGATGCGGGCCTCGGCCAGCAGCTCGTCGACCGCCGCCACCATCGCCCGGTCGAGCGGCGACCAGCCCGGGGCGTCGGGACCGGCGGCGACGCGCGCGATCTCGTCGCCGTCCAGGCCCGCGTCTCCCGCCAGCACCACGTGCTGGAGCCACTCGTAGCGGCAGTCCCGGACCGCGGCCACCCGCAGCACCAGCAGCTCGCGCTGGCGCGGCGACAGCGCGGTGGCGAACAGCACGTGGCCGCTGAACGTGTGGTACGCCCGGGTGAGCGCCGGGTGGTGGGCCAGGGTGCCGAGCACGTTCAGGCCCTTGGGCCGGTCACCACCCCGCTCGGGGAGCGGATGGCGGGGCTCGGGCGGGCGCAGGGCGGCGAGCGCGTCCCGCATCTCCGGCGGCCAGTCTCCCAGGGCCAGCGGCGGGATCCGAGGAGAGTCACCGCTCAAAGCGTGACCTCCAGGTGCAGGGCCGTGATGCCCCGCAGGATGTAGGTGGGCACGTAGCGGTAGCGCCGAGCGCCCGGCGGGCCGTGCTCCGCCTCGGAGATGTCGATGCTCGACGTGCGGGCGAGCAGCCGTTCCAGGGCGATGCGGGCCTCGACCCGGGCGAGAGGCCCGCCCGGGCAGGCGTGGATGCCTCGTCCGAAGGCCAAGTGCTCCTTGGCGTTGGGCCGGTCGAGCCGGAGCTCGCCGGGCGCCTCGAAGCGCTCGGGGTCGCGGTTGGCGGCGTGGGGGAACACCGCGACCGTCGTCCCGGCCGGGATGTCCACCCCGCCCAGCGAGGTGGTGACCCGGGCCAGCCGGGACACGGTCTTGACCGGGCCGTCCAGCCGCAGCACCTCCTCGACGAAGTCGGGGATGCGTTCGGGCTCGGCGCGCAGCCGGTCCTGGAGGGCGTGGTCGTCGCCCAGGATGCGGAGGGCGGCCGTGATCAGGCGGGCGGTGGTGTCCTGCCCTGCCGCGAACAGGAAGGTCGCGGTGCGGACCACGTCGAGGACCTCGGGCACGGTCCCGTCCGGGTAGGTGGCAGTGGCCAGGCTGGTCAGCACGTCGTCGCGGGGCGCCCGCCGCCGGTCCTCGACGTAGGCGCTGAAGGTGTCGGACAGGAAGGCCAGCGGGTCGCGCTCCCCGAGCTGGTGCGTGAACGTCGGGTGCTCGTCCTCGGGGACGCCCAGAAGCTCGGCGATGACGAGGAGGGCGTAGGGCTGGGCGAACTCCCCCTGCACCTCGAAGCTCGGCCGGTCGAGCACGCAGTCGAGCTGGCGGTCGGCCAGTCGCACGATGGCGTCCTCGCTCTCCTGCAGCCGGCGCGGCGTGAGCAGCCGCATGAGCAGCCCCCGCAGCGCGTCGTGGGTGGGTGGATCCTGTGTGATCAGGTACTCACCCATCGGCAGGCCGGCGCGGTGGCGCTCGATGACGTCGTTGGCGTCGTCGCCCTCGACTGCCTCCGGGATCCCGGGGAACGGCCCGGTCACCGAGATGCACGACGAGAATGCCTCCGGACGGCGCCACAGCTCCGACGCCTCCTCGTAGCCGGTCACCGCCACCACGCCGTGGTGCGGCAGCCTGGTCACCGGGCCGAGGGCCCGCAGGTGCTCGAAGTACGGCAACGGATCCTCGACGAGCGACGGGTCCGTGAAGTAGTCGACGATGTCGTAGCCGGCCATCGAGCGCTACGATAACAAGGCTCTCGTTGTGCGGAAATCCTCTTCGCACCGCACCGCCCCCAGGAAGGTCAACGCCGATGCCTCGACGCCTGCCGGACCGGCCGATCCACCTGCGGGCGGCGCGCCTGCTGGATGTGGTCAAGGGCGAGCTGATCGAGCCCGGCGACCTGCTGATCGAGGGTGAGCGCATCGCCGAGGTCGGCCCGTCGGCGGTGCCCGCCGAAGCGCAGGTCGTCGACCTGGGCGACCTGACGCTGCTGCCGGGGCTGATGGACATGGAGGTCAATCTGCTGCTGGGTGGGCCCGACCACACCAGCCCGCTCAACCCGGTGCAGGACGATCCCGCGGTGCGGACGCTGCGGGCGGTGGCCAACGCCCGGCGGACCCTGCGGTCCGGGTTCACGACCGTGCGCAACCTCGGCCTGTTCGTGCAGACCGGCGGGCTGCTGCTCGACGTGGCGTTGCGCAAGGCGATCGACCTCGGCTGGATCGACGGGCCGCGGGTGGTGCCCGCGGGCCACGCCATCTCGCCCACCGGCGGCCACCTCGATCCCACCATGTTCCAGGCCCTCGCGCCGCACATCATGCCGCTGACCGTGGAGGAGGGCATCGCCGACGGGGTCGCCGAGGTCCGCAAGGCCGTGCGCTACCAGATCAAGCACGGCGCCCAGCTGATCAAGGTGTGCGCCTCGGGCGGGGTGATGTCCCACACCGGCCCGGCCGGGGCCCAGCAGTACTCCGACGAGGAGCTGCGGACCATCGTGGACGAGGCCCACCGCGCCGGGCTGCGGGTCGCCGCCCACGCCCACGGCGACGACGGCATCCGAGCCGCCATCGAGGCCGGCATCGACTGCATCGAGCACTGCTCCCTCGCCAGCGAGGACACACTGCGGCTCATGGTCGAGCGCGGCACGTTCCTGGTGGCCACCACCTACCTGGCCGATGGCATGGACGTGTCCCACGCCGCCCCGGAGCTGCAGGCCAAGGCGGCCGAGGTGTTCCCCCGGGCCAAGGCCACCATCAGCCGGGCCATCGAGCTGGGCGTGAAGGTGGCCTGCGGCACCGACGCTCCCGCCATCCCCCACGGCCGCAACGCCAAGGAGCTCATCGCCCTCGTCGACCGGGGCATGACCCCGGTCGGGGCCATCCGCGCCGCCACCACCGTGGCGGCCGACCTCATCGACGTCGACGACCGCGGCCGGCTGGAGGCCGGGCTGCTGGCCGACGTGATCGGCGTGCCCGGCGACGTCACCACCGACATCACCCTCACCGAACAGGTGCGGTTCGTGATGAAGGGCGG